>JAABUP010005744.1_pt1 | contig 18513 bp, 20 predicted proteins | sample 5559201 | NCBI WGS metagenome assembly JAABUP01 (sample SAMN10711887, study PRJNA513373) | rock metagenome | isolation source: Antarctica rocks | place: Antarctica
GAGCCAAGCTGGCTCGCGCTTATCCCGACACCGCCGGGTCCAAGGCGACTGGTGCAGGGTAGGCATGGCCTATCTCAACCCGTCAAAACCTCTGTGCAGCGGTACTAGGGCCTGAAAAGTCCAAGTTTCCTGAGCGGAAAGCCGATAAACATGAACGGCATAATCCTCTTGGAACAGCTCGACGATCTCCCGCATGCCCTCAACGGCTTGCAGGTGTTGCCGCTTCAGGTCCCGACCGCGCCAGTCTCGGATTTCGGACGGAGAGACGACCTCGAAGGACACCTTGAGATGTTCGCCGCAACGAATGACCAGGTCAGGAATCCGAGCCGTGTTCCGCTGAGCAGAACGCGGGGTTGCCGCACTTCCAGTTTCCGGCCGACAACCGCCAGGCATTCCAATTAGGCGACTTCCAATCGCTAAGCCCAACCCAGTCAGAATTGCACCATGCTCCGGAGCGGGCGCAGCGTGCGCCAGAATTTGGCCGTCAACGAGTTCGTACCGCCAAGCGTCGCCAAAGTCATGCTGGTCCTGGGCGATGAACTCGTCTGCGGTCCATGCTTTCTCAAGCCTCAAAGCAACCGTCATACCCCTATCCTCCCAACCCGCCTGCGATGACCACATTCGACTACACACCGAGGCTCATAGCCCGGATCGGTGGCTGCACGTCGTCAGGCAGCGGGCATTTATATGGCGTGACGCGCGTGCGTTCCGCCAGGTCGTTCTTGGCCCGCTCGATCAGCCCTGGGTCCTGCAGCGCGTCGAGCGCGGTGCCAGCCATCACCTTGGCCACATGGACCAGCCCCTTGTGCGCGGCCGGGCTCTTGCCCTGCGCCGTAAGCTGCCACGAGTGGAACGGCGTGCCCACGGCGCAGGTCGCCCCACGCGCCTGCACGGTCGGCACCACCCACGACACGTCGCCCACGTCCGTGCTGCCGTTGCCGCCCCGGCCACGCGCGCCGAACGGAATAACGAAGTCGCACAGGGCAAGGTCCGGCCGCACCGGCACGCCCACGCGGCCGAACGCGGCTGCCACGTCGGCCTCGGTCAGCGTGGCGCGGATGCGCCCGGCGTACTCGCGGTCAGCGTCGTCGAACTCGGGCGGACCCAGGCGCTGGAAGTTGTCGTGCATCGCCTGCTCCAGCGGCGTGTTCGCCATCAGGTTGCTGACGGCGCTGACCACCTCCGTGCTGACCGTCGTCTCCGTCATCAATGCCGCGCCCTCGGCGACCTTGCGCACGCGCGCGACCAGGGCCGTCAGCCCCGCGAGGTCGGCCGCGCGGATCAGGTAGCGCACCTTGGCCCGCGCCTGTACGACGTTCGGCGCAATGCCGCCCGCGTCGAGGTAGGCGTAGTGGACCCGCGCGTCGTCGGGCATGTGCTCGCGCAGGTAGTTCACGCCGACGTTCATCAGTTCCACGGCGTCCAGCGCGCTGCGGCCCAGCTCCGGGGCGCCGGCGGCGTGGCTGGCGCGGCCCTTGAAGCTGAAGTCGATCCGCGTGTTGGCGAGGCTCACCGCCTCGTTCACGCCGGAGAACGAGGCCGGGTGCCAGGAGATCGCGATGTCCACGTCCGCGAACGCTCCGGCGCGGACCATGAAGCCCTTCGCGGCGCCGCCCTCCTCGGCCGGGCAGCCGTAGTAGCGCACGCGGCCCTTCACGCCGGACGCCGCCAGCCAGTCCTTGACCGCGGACGCCGCGAGCATCGCCGCCGAACCCAGCAGGTTGTGGCCGCAGCCGTGGCCGACGCCGCCCTGGCCGTCAACCGGGCGCGGCTCGTCCAGGCCCGCCTCCTGGCTCAGCCCCGGCAGCGCGTCGTACTCGCCGAGGATGGCGATGACCGGGCCGTCCTCGCCGGCCTCCGCCATCATTGCGGTCGGGATGCCGGCCAGGTCGCGGGTGACGCGGAACCCCTCGCGCTCCAGCATCGCCAGGTGTTCGGCCGCGGACCGGTGCTCGCCATAGGCCAGCTCCGGCGTGCCCCAAACCCGGTCGGCGAGCGCGATGTACTCTTCGCGCTTTTCGTCGACGATCTGCCATATCTGTTCGGTGTTGCGCATCATCGGGCTCCAATCTCCGCAAGCGCCGGGCGTTTGGCCGTCATTCCCATGGCCGCCTCCAAGGCCGCGCCGATGCGGAGCACCATCTGCTCATCGAAGGCGCGGCCGACGACCTGCACCGAGAGCGGCAGGCCAGTTGCAGAGAGGCCGGTTGGAACGGACATGGCAGGGTTCCCCGTGACGTTGAACGACATTGTCTGGATCGGCAGGTTCAGCATGGCTTGCGGCAGGAACTCGGCAAAAGCGGGCGCGGGCGTGAGGGCACTGGCGGTGATCAGCGCGTCACAGGTCTTGAGCTGCCGGTTGACCGCGTGCGACAGCTCGCGGCGCAGCCGCGTCGCCTGGTGCAGGTCGGCGGCGGTCACGAACGCGCCGATCGTCATGCGGAGGTAGGTCAGCAGGCCGAAGTCGAGCGGCCGGGCCTGGTAGTCCTGCTCATGGATCGCAAACGCCTCGGTCAGCATGATGACGCGCCCGCAGGCGTTGAACAGCGCGTAGTCCGGCAGCCTGATCTCCTCGACGGTGGCGCCGAGCCGCTCAAGCGTCTGCACCGCTTGGTCGATCGCCGCGACCACCTCCGGCGACACCCCTTCGGCGTCTGCGAAGAAGTGCCGCGGCAGGCCGATCCGCAGCCCCTGCACGCCCCAGCCCAGCCCGCTCCGGTAGTCCGGTACGGCGGTGTCGACGCTGGCCGGGTCGAGCGCGTCGTAGCCGGCGATGGTCTGCAGGGCGATGGCGCTGTCCTCGACCGTCCACGACAGCGGCCCGCAGTGGTCGAGCGTGGTCGAAAGCGGGAACACGCCGCGGCGGGACACCAGGCCATAGGTCGGCTTGAGCCCGACGGTGCCGCAATAGGCGGCGGGGCCGCGGATCGAGCCGCCGGTGTCCGACCCCATCGCCATCCGCACCAGCCCGGCCGCGACCGCCGCCGCCGAGCCGGAGGACGAGCCGCCTGGGATGTGCTCGGGGTTCCACGGGTTGCGCGCCGGCGGGAACGGCAGGTCGAAGCTCGGGCCGCCGATCGCGAACTCATGGGTGGCGAGCTTGCCGAGCAGCACGGCGCCCTGGGCCTTGAACTTCGCAGCGACCGCCGAGTCGGTGGCGGGCACGTGGTCGGCCCGCAGCTTGGAATGGCAGGTCGTGCGTATGCCGGCAGTGTCGAAGATGTCCTTCAGCGCGTAGGGCACGCCCTGCATCGGCCCGTTGTCGACGCCCCTGGCGAAGTCCGCGTCGGCCGCAGCGGCGTCCGCCCGCGCACGCTCGGCCGTCACGGTGATGAAGCTGTCCAGCGCGCCGTCGATCGCCGCGATGCGCGCGAGCGCGTCCTCGGTGAGCGCCGCAGAGCTTATGGAGCCGTCGCGCAGCCTGCGGCCAGCCTCGGCGATGGAGAGCTCAAACAGCGGGGCAGTCATTCGGTGCCTCGGGCAATGCCTCGGGTCACGCTGAGGATCGAGTAGGTGCCCGCCGGTTCATCGGCGGCGGTGCGCGGCTGGCGCAGCAGCGCGAGCATGTGGCGGAGTTCCTTGAAGCCCGCGAAGGCGACATCTTTGCGGTCAGCGGGAACTGCGAGCCCCGCGCGCTTGGCGAAGACGTCGAACTCAAGGGCGAGCGCCGCATCGTCGGGAATTTCGGTCATCGTTCCGGACAGCCTTTCTGCAACCCGCTATCCTTAGCCGGCATCTTGCGTCCGTGCCAATCAGGACAAGGAGATGTCGGCCGCGGATGGGCAACGAAGGAGAGCCAAGCGTGACGGACCCAGCCTCAAGCGTGCGCCCAGCCTCCGGCGTGCGCGTCGAGCTTGACCACCGCAGCGGCGGGTGCGTCGCGCGCGTCGTCATCGACAACGAGCGCAAGCTGAACACGCTGAACAGCGCCCTCATGGAGCGGCTGGCCACCGAGTTGGAGGCGCTTGCCTCGCTTGATGGGCTGCGCGCGGTTGTGCTGGCCAGCGTCGGCCCGCGCCTTCATCGGCGGGGCGGACATTGCCGAGATGGCGGAACTCGACCCGGCCACCGCGCGCGTTTTCATCACGCGGGTCCACCGGTGCTGCGACGCGCTGCGCCGGCTGCCGGTGCCGGTGGTCGCGCGCATCCAGGGCTGTGCGTTCGGCGCCGGGTTGGAGGTCGCGGCGGCCTGCGACCTGCGCATCGCCTCCGAGGCGGCTGTTTTCGGCATGCCGGAGGTGAGGCTCGGGATTCCGTCCGTGGTCGAGGCGGCGCTGCTGCCGGCGCTGGTGGGCTGGGGGCGGGCGCGGCAGATCCTGCTGCTCGGCGAGACCTTCACGGCAGCCGAGGCGGAGCGCTGGGGGTTTGTCGAACGGGTCGTGCCCGCGGGCGATTTGGATGCGGCGGTCGAGGCGTGGCTGGGCGCGCTCATGGCGGCTGGGCCACGCGCGGTCTGGCTGCAGAAGCGCCTGATCGGGGCGTGGGAGGACCTGCCGTTGCGGGCCGCGGTGCAGGCCGGCGTCGATGCGTTCGCCGAGGCGTGGCGGACGGACGAGCCGCGCCGGGCGATGCGGGCGTTCCTGGATGCGCAGGCGTTGCGGAGGCGTTAGGCCCTGCAAGCTGGCTCGTGCTTCCAGGCTTCCGGCAACACCGCGCTGCGCGACCTGCGGCTCTCGGCTGCGGCGCCAACCCGCATGTCGTGGTGGCGCGGCGCAGCTTTCCTCAATCTGATCGTTTCGAGGTTTGGCTATGCCTTCGCACAGATTTATGAAACAATGCCCGAAGAATGCCGCGACTGCGGTTGCCGGCTGTTCCGGGCAAGGCCACGAGACGCGCCGGCCGGCGACGCATAAGCGCACGCCCAACGTGGCAAACCAAGGGAGGACAATAACCGTGGACGACATCGAGAAGCGGACCATCGACAAGGTTCTCTGGCGGCTCATACCGTTCCTTGTCGCCTGTTATTTCGTGGCCTACCTGGACCGCGTCAACGTCGGCTTCGCCAAGCTGCAGATGGCCTCGGCGCTTGGCCTGTCCGAGGCGGCCTACGGCTTGGGCGCCGGGTTGTTCTTCATTGCCTACTTCCTGCTTGAGGTGCCCTCCAACCTCGCGCTGGACCGGTTCGGCGCGCGGCTCTGGATCGCGCGCATCATGCTGACTTGGGGCGTCATCTCCGGCATGTTCGCCTTCATCGGCCAGATCGCGGCGGCGACCGGCCTCTCGACCCAATGGGTGTTCTACATCCTGCGTTTCCTGCTTGGCATCGCCGAGGCGGGGTTCTTCCCCGGCATCATCTTCTACCTGACGCTGTGGTTCCCGTCCGTCTACCGCGCCCGCGTGGTCTCGCTGTTCATGCTGGCGATCCCGCTCTCGTCCATCATCGGCGCACCGATCTCCGGGGCATTGCTGAACGTGTCCGGCGCCGGTCTCGATGGCTGGCAGTGGTTGTTCATCCTGGAGGCGGTGCCGTCGGTCTTGATGGGTTTCGTGGTCATTTTCTACCTGACCGACCGGCCGGCGCTCGCGACCTGGCTCAAAGGCGACGAGAAGACGTGGCTTGAGGCGCGCTTGGCCACAGAAAAGACCAAAAAGGAGACAGCCGAGCACCTGAGCATCGGCAAGGCACTGAGCGACACGCGCGTCCTGGCCTGCGCGTTCGTGTACTTCTGCCTGAATGCGGCGAGCTACGGAGTGGTTTTCTTCCTGCCGACCATCGTCAAGGGTTTTGGCGCCAGCAACTTCGAGACCGGGCTGTTGTCCGCGCTGCCGTTCGTATTCGGCGCGGTCGGGATGGTCTTGCTGGGCCGCAGCTCCGACCGCACGTTGAGGCGCCGGGAGCATGTTTGCTTTGCGATGATCCTTGCCATGGTCGGCGTGGGCGGCGCGGGCCTGGTTTCCTCTCCGGCCATGGTGTTGGGGTTGCTGTGCCTGGGGCAGATCGGCGTGTCCGCCATGCCTCCGCTGTTCTGGCCGATCCCGAGCACCTTCCTGACCGGCGCCTCGGCGGCGGCGGGGATCGCGGCGATCAACTCGCTCGGCAACCTGTCGGGGTTCGCCGGCCCATACATGATGGGCTACTTGAAGGAGCTGACCGGGAATTTCACCGCCGGGCTGCTCGTGCTGGGCGGCTGCGCCCTGGTCGGCGGGATCGTCGCCATGATGCTGAAGGTCGACACGCGGTTGGAGGTCGCCGAACCAGGAGCCGCAGTGGCGGCGCACTGAAGCCGCGCAACCGCGCCGGGTGCGTCCAGGATCATGCGCGCCCGGTCCCGGCAGGCGCTGGAGACGTTTGCACAATCGCCTCCTCGACCTCGCGCAACCGGTCCTTGCCGAAGAACATGTCGCCATCCACGAAAAAGGTCGGCGACCCGAACGCGCCGCGTTCCACCGAGTCCGCAGTGTTGCGCAGCAGCTGCTCCTTCACCTCGGCCTCCTGCGTGCGCGCGAGCAGCCGCTTTGCGTCGAGGCCCGCCCCATCGAGCGCCTCGCGGGCCACCTCCGGGTCGTCCATCTTGCGCCCGTCCTCCCACATGGCGCGGAACACCGCGTCCACGTAGGGCCGGAACACGCCGTCCAGCTCCGCCGCGACCGCGCCTCGCATGACGAGCAGCGTGTTCACCGGGAAGTGCGGGTTGAGGCGGAACCGCCCGATCCCGTGGCGGCGGACGAAGCGGTCCATCTCGAGCTGCTGGTACTCCAGCTTGTTGCGGACCTCCCGGAAGGCGGTCATCGGCGACTGATTGTTGGTCAGCTTGAAGATGCCGCCGAGCAGCACCGGCACATAGGCGAACCGCGCGCCGGTCCGCTGCTCGGCCGCAGGGATCACAGCGTGGCACAAATAGGCGTTCGGGCTGCCGAAATCGAAGTGGAACTCGACCTGTTTCATGGGATCACCACTGTTCCGCGGAGGGGCGGAGATCGGCCTCGAACGTCCAGGCGTCGCGCGTCTGCTGGTGCAGGTTCCAGTAGGCGTCCGCAATGGACCTCGGTTCCGTGAGGCGGCCGGGCTCGACGAGGCGGGCCGCATCGGCGCCGCCGCGCTGCGCGATCCGCCCGCGCACCCAGGCGGTGTCGACGCCGGCGTCTACGACGAGGTGGGCCACGTGGATGTTCTGCGGCCCGAGCTCGCGCGCCATCGCCTGCGCCGTGGCGCGCAGCCCGGCCTTGGCGGCGGCGAACGCGGCATAGCCGCTGCCGCCGCCAAGGCTCGCCGTGGCGCCGGTGAAGAAAATCGAGCCGCGCCCATGCGGCAGCATCGCTCGCGCCGCCTCGCGCCCGGTCAGGAAGCCGGCATAGCAGGCCATCTCCCACACCTTGCGGAACACGCGCTCCGTGGTCTCCAGCAGGGGAAAGGCGACGTTGCCGCCGACGTTGAAGACGCACACCTCCAGCGGCGCGACCGCATCCGCCCGTGCCATGAAGGCTGCGACCTCCGCCTCCTGGCGGGCGTCCAGCGCCTGCGCCACGCAGCGCCCGCCGGCCGCCTCGATCTCGGCGACCAGGGGCGCGAGCTTGTCGCCGTTGCGCCGTCCGGCCACCACGGCGTAGCCCTCGGCCGCGAACCGCTTGGCGATGGCCGAGCCGATGTAGTCGCCGGCGCCGACCACGGCGGCCGTCGCGTCGCGCGGCGGCTTTCGGTCCGGATGGGTCCAGGATGCCCGTTCGCTGTCTGATGGGATCGAGGTGCTCATGGGGCTCGTGTCCTTTTCTTCGCTGCCCGGTTGACGCAGCATCCGCACATGCTGGGCGGTGAGGTGCGCAAGGCTCGGCGTATCAGCGACCGAGATCGCGCATGGGGGCCATGGCCTTCGCCTCACGAACCGGTCGGTGGCGGCGCGCAGTGTGGCCGGGTGCGCAGAGTTGATGAAATAGGCTGCGGCGCGGTCAAACTTTTGCCATCCAGCAAGGTTTAGATCGCCAGCAGAGGCCTAAATCTGCCCTTGATCAATATATGGAGTTTGCAATGAAGAAGTTCACTGCTCTGGCGCTTGCCGGTTTTGCCGCAACCGTCCTGATGGCGGCCCCCTTGGCAGCGTACGCCGAGGACAGCCAGCCGACGCCGAAGGGCGGCACCCTGAAAGGCGCGGCGGTGGGCGGCGTGGCCGGCCATATGATGGGCGGGCACACCAAGACCGGAGCGGCGGTGGGCGCTGTGGCCGGCCACCATGAGAAGGCCAAATCCGAAGACCGCATCAACGCAGGCAAGCAACCGTAGCGGGAGCGCGTTCACGGCGGCAGGAGGGGCTTGGGGCCGACCGGGAAGCTCCGCACCACGGAGCCTCCCGGCCAAGCCGCCTAGTTTTCTGTCCGCTTCTGGTTTACGCCGGTCTCGGCAAGCTCCAGCATGAACGTGTCGTACGGCGTGAAGTGGACGCGGTTGCTGACCGCGAACACCACCGCTGGCGAGTAGAGGAACAGCGCCTCCGCCTGGTCATGCACATGGGCCTCGATGGCCATGACCTGCTTCTCCTGCTCCTTCTCGTCCGTGGTCTTGAGCAGCGTCGAGTACATCGCGTCGAACTGCGCGTCCTCGGGCATGGTGCGGAAGGCGCCGTCCTTGCCGAAGAACTCGCGGTGAACCACGCCTACCGGAAAGGCCGACGTCCAATCGAAGGCGAAGGTCAGCTTGATGTCCCACTCCTTGCCCGGAACGGCGTCGTAGTCCGGCCTCACCGTGAGGCCGACCGCCGCCAGGTTCTTGGCGATGTCGTCCACCACGGGCTTGAGGCTCTCGTCCGCCGCGATGACCACGGTGTCGCCTGGTATCTTGGCGGCCCCGATCGCCGCCTTCGCCTTTGCCGCGTCATACGGATACGGCTTCAGCGCGGCGTTGTAGCCGAAGCGCCCCGGCTGGATCAGCGCCGGGACGACCTTCCCGTAGCCGCCGCCCGCATTCGCCAGCAGGGCGTCGCGGTCGATCGCCATGTTCATGGCCCGGCGCAGGGCGATGTCCTTCCAAGGCGAGTTCGCCTTGTTCTCGTTGAACACCCCGACGAGGATCGTCTTGGCGTCGTTGACCATCAGCTTGGCGTGGTCGCCGCCCTTGAACGCACGGGCCTCGCCCGGCGTCAATTGGGTGACGATGTCGACCTTGCCGTCGCCGCTCGCGACGGAGCGGATCGCGTCGGCCTTCGAGATGATGTTGTCGAACACGATCCGCGACGTCGGCTTGCGGGCCGGGTTCCAGTAGGTCGGATTTGGGTCGAGCACGACCTCGGGCGAACGCTTGTCCAACTGCGAAACACCAGTGGCGAGAATAAATGGACCAGTCCCCCACGGACCGGCGGCATCTATGACTCACCAATGGCCCGTAGCGGACCCCGTTGCCTCGTTGACGAACCCGAGCTTCTGCCAGAAGGCGTCGGACGGCTCGTGCATGCCGCGCAGCTTCATCAGCGCCGAGGAGTCGCCGCCGGGGAAGGTCATGCGGACAGTGTACTTGTCCACCACCTCAAGCTTGGTGTCCGGCGAGAAGTTCAGGAAGGCGCCGGGCGGGTGCGGGTTCTTGGTGTCCTGCACGCGGTCGAAGGCGGTCTTCATGTTCTGCGCCGAGTACGGCGTGCCGTCCTGGTAGGTCACGCCCTCGCGCAGCCTGAGCTCCAGCGTGGTCGGGTTGACCCAGCGCCAGCCCGTGGCCAGCGAGGGCTCGCCGATGCCGTGCTCGTCCACGCGCAGCGGCTCTTCCATCGTGTTCCAGGTGACGGACAGCCAGTTGACCGGCGAGGGGTCGACGATCGTCACGGTGTTGTCGGGGCCGTAGGTGGTCGCCGCCCACCCCGCGCCGCCTGTTGCGGCGAGCAATCCGCAGGCGGCGATGGATGCGAGCAGCACCCTTCGACAGGCCTGCGGGCCCGCCACGGGCCATTTGGATTTCATCCTGTTGTTTCCTCCTGTAGCGTTGGCAGTCAAGATTTTATCAGTCGGGAGCGACCTCTCAGCCGACGAGCGGCCTGAGCACGGACTCAAGCTTGCCATCCGGCGTATCGCCCTTGATAACTTCAACGATCCTGCCGCCCTTGTCTATGACAACTGTAAAGGGGATGGCGCCCTGGTCGTTGCCGAGGTCCTGGCCAAGCTGAACAGCCTCGCGGCCCCCATATACGACAGGATATGCGACGTTATATTTCTTGGCGAACGCGCGGGTCTTGTCGGCATTGTCGAGTGCAATGCCGATGACCACCATGTCGCTCTGCTTGAACGTGTCATACAGCTTCACGAGCTTGGGCGTCTCAAGGTGGCAAGGAACGCACCAGGTCGCGAAGAAGTAGATGACGGTCGTCTTGCCCTTCCACTGCGACAGCGGCTGCATCGTGTCCGTCAGGTCTTTGAAGTTGGCCGTCCAAACCGCGTCGGACGGCTGCGCCGGTGCATCGGCCGCCCAGGCGGCGGTGCCCGGCAGCCGCGCCGAGGCTGCAAGCGCCGCAGCCGTGCCCAACAGCAGGCGACGATTTAGGCACGTGGCTTCTACCATGGTATCCTACCCCCATATGCTCACCGGCTACCGTATCCGGGGCCGACGTGTCCGGTTGGCCGGCGCGGTCCCGATGCGGATAGGAACAGCTTTAATCCAGATTGTCTTGCGCACAATCGGTTTCAGGCAGAGTGCCTGCCCATCGAAGCCTGCTCATCGAGGCTTGGGCGGCGTTTATACGGTCTCACTTTTCCTGGGTGCATGCGACATGAGGCTTGTTTTGTTTCTTCTGTGCGTTGCAGCCATGGCCGCGCCGGCGCACGCCCTGGAAAGCCCGGCCGTCAGCAGTCCCCGCGCGGTTGTCACGTTGGTCACTGACACCGACCAGGCAGCTTCGGGCCGGCCATTCAAAGCGGCGCTGCGGCTGCGTCTGGCGCCGGGGTGGCACACCTACTGGCAAAACCCCGGCGATGCCGGCGTGGCGCCGGAGCTGTCGTTCGACCCCGTGGGCGGCGCGGCGGCGGGGCCAATCGATTGGCCGGCGCCCGAAAAGGTCGCAGAGGGGCCGCTGACCACCTTCGCCTACGAGGGCGAGGTCCTGCTCCCAGTGACGGTCACGCCCGGCGCCGGGCCGACGGCGCTGCGGGCGCACGCAAGTTGGCTCGTCTGCAAGAACGTCTGCGTGCCGGAGGAGGGAGATTTCGCGCTCGATCTGCCAGCCGGCAGGCCGGCGCCGTCCGCCGAGGCGCCGCTGTTCGCCGCAGCGTCGGCCCGCACGCCCGTGGTCTCGCCCTATGCCGCGCGCATCGCCCCCGGCGGCACGTTGACCTTGGACGCCGGCCAGCCGCTCACGGCCTCGGTGCGCCAGGCGCAGTTTTTCCCGCTTGGGCAGGGCATCGACCTCGCCGCGCCACAGCCGCTGTCGGTCGGCGACGGGACCCTGAGCCTCAGATTGCCGGTCGCCGCAGCGTTCGATCCAAAGGCCGAGCTGAGCGGCCTGCTCGTCCTGCGCGACGAGAAGGGCGGCCCGACCTACCTCAGCGTCACGGCCGTACCAGGCCCCGGCGCCGCTCCGTCGGCGGCCGAGACGCTCCCGGAAATGCTGCTGCTCGCGCTGGGGGGCGGATTGATCCTGAACCTGATGCCGTGCGTGTTCCCGGTGCTGGCAATGAAGGCCATGTCGTTGGCGCGCATGTCGGGGCATGACCGCGGCGCGGTGCGGGCGCACGCCGCCTCCTACACCGCGGGCGTCGTCCTGGCGTTCACCGCGCTGGGGAGCGGCCTGCTGCTGCTGCGGCTGGCGGGCCAGGCGGTGGGCTGGGGCTTCCAGTTCCAGTCGCCGGTGTTCGTGGCCGTCATGGCGTGGCTGCTGTTCGGCATCGGCCTCAACCTGTCCGGCGTGTTCGCCGTCGACGGCGGCGTGGCAGGCGCCGGCCAGTCGCTCGCGGGCCGCGGCGGGCACGCGGGCAGCTTCTTCACCGGCTTGTTGGCGGTGCTGGTGGCGACGCCCTGCACCGCGCCGTTCATGGGCGCTGCCATTGCGGGCGCGCTGGTGGCGCCGCCGGGGATCATGCTGCTGGTGTTCGCGACGATGGGCGTGGGCCTGGCGCTGCCCTACGCGCTGCTCGCCGTGGCGCCTGGGTTGGCGCGCATGCTGCCGCGGCCCGGCGCATGGATGGACCTGCTGAAAGAACTGCTCGCCTTCCCGATGTACGCAGCGGTGGTCTGGCTGCTGTGGGTAATGAGCCAGGAGGCGGGTTCGGACGGCGTTCTCGCCGCTGCCGCCGGGCTGGTACTGCTGGGGTTCGCCGGCTGGGCGCTCGGACGGGCGCAGGCGGGCGCCGGGCTGGGCCGGCGGCTCGGGCAGGCGGCGGCCGTGGCCGGGGTTGTCGCGGCGGCCTTCCTGCTGCCGGGCATCACCCCGATACAGGCCGGCGCCCAGGCGACGGCCGAGGCCAGCGAGCCGTTCACCGCCGCCCGCCTGGCGGAGTTGCGCGCCCAGGGCCGCCCGGTGTTCGTCAACATGACGGCGGCGTGGTGCGTGTCGTGCCTGGTGAACGAGCGCGTCGCCCTGTCCACGCAGGCCGTGCGGGATGCCTTCACGGCGCAGGACGTGGCCTACCTGAAGGGCGACTGGACCCAGCAGGACCCGGCGGTGTCGGCCTTCCTGCGCGAGCATGGCCGGGACGGCGTGCCGCTCTATGTCCTTTATGCGCCCGGCCAGGAGCCGAAGGTGCTGCCGCAGATACTGACCCCCGGCCTGGTGCTCGCGAGTCTTAACTGGGCTAAAAGTTGATATTTCTCATGCCAAGGTTGTCAATTCGGCCCGGCTGCGTCTAAGGTCGGTTTCTCCAAGATACGAAAGCGGTCAAGATGGCGAACGGTACGGTTAAGTGGTTCAACGCCGACAAGGGTTTCGGCTTCATCCAGCCGCAGGACGGCAGCAAGGATGTGTTCGTTCACATCACGGCGCTACAGGCAGCCGGCATCAACAGCCTGAACGATGGTCAGAAAGTCACCTACGACGTGGTTGCCGAACGCGGAAAGCAGGCTGCGGCAAACCTGAAGCTTGCCTGACCAACGGCGCCGCATGGCCCGGCACTTGACGGCAACGCCGCCACCCCTCGTCCGGGGGCACTCGCGCTTCCGCCTCCGCATCTGCTTCATCGGCGGCGGACCCAGGCCCTTCGGCTGGGAGGTCTGCGACGAGGAGGACGGCCGGTGCGTGCGGCGGTCCACGGAGCGTTTCCGTACGTCGTCCGAAGCCTGGCAAGCTGGCTCGGCGGTGTTGGACGATCACGACACCTACGGCCGGTGACCATCTTGCGAAGGTAAGAGGAAGCGCGTTGGCCCGAATACCTTATGCCGACACGGCCAGCCCCCAAACGCGGGGGCTGGCCGAGCGCATCACCCGGGAGCGCGGCAGCGTCCTGCACCTCTACGCAATGCTGCTGCACAGTGGCCCGGTCGCCGAGGGTTGGCTGAACTACCTCACTGCAATCCGCCATAAGTGCGCGCTGCCGGGTGCGCTGCGGGAGTTGGTCATCATGCGGGTGGCACAACTGAATGGCGCACCCTACGAGGCGCAGCAGCATGCGCCGATCGCGCTGCGCGAGGGAATGACGCAGGCACAGATCGACGCGCTTGAGGACTGGACGGCCTCTGGCCTGTTCGATGATGCCCAGCGCGCCGTGCTCGCCTACTGCGACGCGATGACGCGCGAGGTGCATGTCCCCGACGACGTGTTCGCGGCGGTGCGCGGCATCATGGACAACCGGAACCTGGTCGAGCTGACCGCCACTATCGGCGCCTACAACATGGTGTCCCGCTTCCTCGAAGCCATGCAGATCGACGCCCAAGACGACATCAGCCACGCCGTCGGTCGCGACATGGGAGCTGGCGCGTAGTGGAGATGCCCAGCCCAGTAGGGCAAGGTGGCCTTCGCCACGGGCCGCGGCTCGCAGGCAATAGAGCTGAGGCAACGATACGGCGATTCCAAATTCTGGTGGACGGCGACCTGTGCGCCGCGGTCCGGGGCTAGGGAGGGTGCGTAGGTGCTGAGGCTCGACGGCAAGGTCGCCATCGTTTCCGGCGCCGGGTCGGCCGGGCCGGGATGGGGCAACGGCAAGGCCACGGCGGTGCTGCTGGCCCGGCAGGGCGCCGCGGTGTTCGCCATCGACGTCAACGCCGAGGCGGTCGGGGAGACGCTGTCGATCATCCAGGCGGAGGGCGGCAACGCCATGGCGCACGTCGCCGACGCGACATCGTCGCAGGACGTTGCGGCGGCGGTCGATGCGTGCGTGTCCGCCTTTGGCCGGCTCGATATCCTGGTGAACAACGTCGGGGGTTCCTCCCCCGGAGGCGCGGAGGGCATGGCCGAGGCTGAATGGGAGCGGCAGCTCGATTTCAATCTCCGCAGCGCCTTCCTGGGCTGCAAGTTCGCGCTGCCGCATCTGAAGCGGCAGGGCAGGGGCGCCATCGTCAACCTGTCGTCCATCGCCGGGCTGCGGATGAGCGCGGACCGGCCGCACGTGGCGTACAGCGCCTCGAAGTACGCCGTCATCGCGGTGTCGAAGTCGGTTGCCATGGAGAACGCCCGCGCCGGCGTGCGCTGCAACACGGTCGTGCCCGGCCTGATGCACACGCCGTTGGTCGAGGCCCGGCTGGTGCGCCAGCTCGGCTCCAACAACGCCGAGGAGCTGATCGCCAAGCGCAACGCCCAAGTGCCGATGGGCAAGATGGGCGACGCCTGGGACGTGGCGCACGCGGTCCTGTTCTTGGTGTCGGACGAAGCTCGCCACATCACGGGGACGGAGATCATCGTGGACGGGGGCATCTCCGCGGCGATGCCGTGACGCCGGCGCGTCCAGGCTGTGGGTTAGGGAGCGTTAGATGAACATACTTGCCGGACGGCGCGCGATTGTAACCGGAGCGGGCAGCGGCATCGGCCGCGCCAGCGCCCTGCTGTTCGCGGCGGAGGGCGCCGCGGTGCTGGCGGTCGACCGCAATGAGGCGGCCGTGCAGGAAACGCGGGCGCAGGCCGTGGCGGCGGGTGGACGCGCCGAGGCCATGGCAGCCGACGTGGGCGACGAGGCGCAGGCAGCGGCCTACGTGGCGCGTGCGGTCGAGGCGTTCGGCGGCGTTGATGTCGTGTACGCCAACGCCGGGGTGTCCGGCGGGACGACGCCCCTGCTTGAGGCCACGGCTGAGCTCTGGGCCGAGGTGCTGCGGGTCAACCTGATCGGCGCGTTCCTGGCCATTCGGCACGCCGCGCCGCATATGGTGGCGCAGGGCCGTGGCGCCATCGTGTGTACGGCGTCGGTTGCGGGGCTGCGGGCCAATGCCGCCGGCGCGGCCTACAGCGCCAGCAAGGCCGGGGTGATCAGCCTGGTGCAGACGGCGGCGGCGTCGCTCGCCGGCACAGGGGTACGGGTGAACGCCGTCTGCCCCGGCCTGATCGAGACCGGCATGACGCAGCCGCTGTTCGAGGCGGCGCGGGCGCGCGGGTCGGAGGGGCGGATCGGCCAGCTCAACCCGCTGCACCGGCACGGGATGCCGCAAGAGATCGCGGCGGCGGCGTTGTTCCTGGCGAGCGACGCCGCGTCGTATGTGAACGGGCAGGCGCTGGCGGTCGATGGCGGGCTGTCGGCGATGCTGCCGTTCTCGAAGGCGCCGCATCGGTAGCCCCACGGCAACCCACGGCATTGGCCTTCCCAGGGCTATGGCACGGCTTCGGTCCGGACGGGGCCGAGCAGGGAAGCGCCGAGCCGCCGCGCCTCAAGCTCTTGCCCCGCCACGGCCCAACAGGACGGCGTTCACATCCTGGCGCGGGTCGGGCAACGGCGCGGCCTGCGCGAGGCGCGCCTCATCCAGCACCGCGCCCATCTGCCCGGCTGCGGCGAGCGAAGGCAAGGTTGCCGTGCAGGTTGGCGTCGGCCGGGGCAAGGGCGAGGCCGCGGTGGTAGGCGTCCTGCGCCTTGTCCTGGTGTCCGGCCATGTCCACCAGCGCCGCACCATAGGCGCGCAGCGACTGCGGCGTGGGCTGGTCGTTCGCCAACGCTGCCAGCATCGGCAGCGCTTCCGCCACATGGCCCTGCGTCAACACGGCGAGGGCGCGCCCGGACTGCGCCCCGGCGAGCCGGCCATTGGGCGCCAGCGCCGCGCGGAAGGCCTGCTCGGCACGGGCCGGGTCGCCTTGGGCCATCAGCGCCTGGCCGACGCGCTCCAGCGCCACAGGGTCCGAGCCGTTCTGGCTGGCGGCGCCGCGATACAGGGCGGGCGCGCCCTCGGTGTCCCCCGTGCGCTGCAGCCCGTCCCCTAGCTGGATCAGCGAGGGCAACGGTGCGTTCCGCTAGGCGTCGGGAGACGTCAGCGCCTGCTGGCGCAGGCCGAGAACGCGAGCGGGAACAGCAGCGGGAGCGCCCAGGATGGCGGGGCGGTCCTGATGCCGCAGACTTCGCTGCCGCTCATGCAAGAGAACTATGAACCGGGGTGGTTTGGTGTTCGGGACGCACCAGAAAGCACGTAGGGACGAACCCTGCTGGAAGGCCATGCTTGGCTTGGGCGCTGGGCCGCAATGTCCTGGCATTGCAGTGGACGATATGCCGCGTCGTGTGCCGCCGATAACGAGATAGCCGGGACGTGCGTGATTTTCAAGTCAAAGGTATTGGGCGTCCCGTACAATGCTTTTTGCCCATCTGACAAGCGTTCCTCTTGCAATCGTGGGTTGTCGAACCGAGGGGTTCGCCGGACACGGTGCCGCAGCGCCCTTTCTTCGCAGTTGCTCACCTGGGTAGCTGCCGGCTTGGTGTGCCAGCGGCGTCTGGAGCGGTTGGAACGACGGTTGACGCGGTCATGGGCGGCTAATTCAACGTCGGCGTGAGGCCCGACATCGATCTTAGCAGGCTGAGCCATGCCGAGAAGCACGCGCCGATCCGATCCCTGCTGCCGCTGGTCGGGCAGTTGGGGGGCGGCGTTGGCGCGCATTGCCGCACTTGAGGCGCGGCTGGCGGAACTGGAGCGGCCGTGCAAGACACCGGGCAACTCGCCGCTGCCGCCATCGAAGGGTGCCGTTCTTCGCCGGGCCTTTCCTCCCGCTCGCCCCCTCGCTTCCCGCAGCATCCGGTCCGACACCTCCCAGATTACAACCAGCGCCTCGCGCGCCGCACCGTCATACAGGCGCCGGCCCGGGCGTGGGCCAGATGCTTTGCCGGGCTGTCCGCCGCGAAGCGGACGCACCGCGTGCTTGCGGTGCAAGCCCATCACCGCCGCAAACTCGTCCAAAATCTGGCTTCGCTCCAAACGGCTTGCACGGGCGCAGCGCCCGGCGACCGCCGTCACCAACTCGTTACGTGTCGCCATGCTGATCCGCCCCATTCTCGCCCTCGCCGATGAACACCGGCCGAAGGCAGATCAGGTGAGGCAACCGCATTGTCGACCTTATGGCGGCGCGCGTGTTGTGGCATTTCCCACAGACGCCGGCGATGTGCCTCGTGCATCACATCGCCTGTAACAAAATCCAGGAATAATTATAAGTTTCAGTAATCTACGTGGATACCATGCGGAGTTTCTTGTTCTCATCGCGAGAGGCAAGTTATATCGCATTTAAAGAATTACGGACCAGTCGGATCGTTCAAGATGTCGCTGATTGGACACCTACGAACTCGATTGTACTGCGTTTGCAGAATTTTTCTATTTGTTTGTAACATATTAGTAGCAACATCTACCGTTCTTGTAGCTTGCTCAGCCCCTGCAGGTTCCAGCCACTTAAAAGGAGTATCGACCCATGATTCAAACCCACGTGGACGTTGTCGTTCTCGGAAGCGGCATCGGCGGCAGCACCGTGGCCGCCATCCTCGCCCGACAGGGCCTCCGCACGGCGGTCGTGGACTCTGCCCTGCACCCGCGCTTCGCCCTCGGCGAGAGCACGATCGGCGAGACCTCGTTCCTGATGCGGATCCTGGCGGCGCGCTACGACGTGCCGGAACTCGGCCTCGCCAGCACCAACCGCGGCCTTGAGGCGCAGGTGAGCCGCCGCTGCGGCGTCAAGCGCAACTTCGGCTTCGTCTACCAGCGCGAGGGCAGCGGGCACGCTTCCGACGAAGTCACCCAATGCAACGTTTCCGACGGGCCGTTCGGGCCCGAGGCGCACCTGATGCGCGCCGACCTGGACCAGTACTTGTTCGAAGCGGCGAAACGCTACGGCGCGCTCGCCTACGAGGGCGTCAAGGTCGAAGGCGTCGCCTTCGACGACGATGGCGCGGACGTGCGCCTGTCCACGGGCCACGAACTGCGCGCCGCCTACGTGATCGATGCGACGGGCCGCAACTCGGTGCTGGCGAAGCAGTTCGGGCTGCGCGAGGAGCCGAGCCGCTTCCGCACCCGGAGCCGGACGATCTTCACGCACATGCGCAACGTGCTCCCCTACGACCAGGTGGACAAGGAGACGAAGCAGCCGACGCCCTGGCACGAGGGCCTACGGCATTCACACAATTCACTTGCGGCCATGACCACGCTTTGATTCCCTCTGGTCTATGTGGATTTGGGGGAATGTGTTGGTCAGTCGAGAAGGCGCGCTTGGTGATTTTGGCGATATCCGTCGT
>JAABUP010005745.1_pt1 | contig 18512 bp, 27 predicted proteins | sample 5559201 | NCBI WGS metagenome assembly JAABUP01 (sample SAMN10711887, study PRJNA513373) | rock metagenome | isolation source: Antarctica rocks | place: Antarctica
ACCGTGGACAGCGCCTGCTGCAGTTGTGTGCAACCAACAGCTTTGGATTTACATGCACACGTATGTATATCATGGTGCATGATGCTCTCGTACTGGAACAACATCCAGTATGCCTGAAGTCTCATCATGATACTAGTAGCAACCTAGTGTTTTCAGCACACCCCTGCAGTCTCAGACAGGTATCGCTTTGCATACGCTTATGATTTTTGCATGTGTACAACTAAGCAGGACTATTGTGTTGCCAAGACTGTGTAGAGACAGGCACTGCAAGCCACTTCCTCTCTTGTGCAATAATGCATTGACACAACCACATAGTTGTGTATAAATGCCAACTGCAAGCTAAACCCTTGGGCATCATAAGCACAGTTCCTGCAATCCACCAAACCCTTCTTGTTGTGGACCTTTGCAAGCCACGGACACGGTGTGCCGCTCTTATGAAGCTCAACCGCGCAGTTGCACAGCACTGCTGAATCAGACAGGGTGCCAGCATGCAACAGACTCAAGATGCTGCAAACATGTGTGTGCAGCACAGAGAAGGAAGCCTTTGTTGCAAAAGCAGTGGTGACTCGGTATATGCAATAGGTGAGTAGCTGCTGGTGTACCCGAAAGGGCCGCTCCAGCGTCTCGATGGCGTTTGCAGCAGCCTCTTGCAGCTCGACATCTGTTGAATCCAGCAGCTGCTGGAGGAGAGGCAAGGCACCTGACACACACACTGTTGAATGTGAAAGTAATATGTCTGAATGGCATGCCCTGATGTAAAAGCCAGCATCCTGTTGGTGCTCTTTCTCAATGTTTGAGAAGATTGGACAACAAGCCCCAACACTGCATGGGATAGCAGTGCCTCATACATCTGAGCAACAGGTCAATACTCAAATCAGATCGTGCCGCAGATTTGTTGGGTATGAACTGCAATGCTCTTGAGTTTAATGCATTTTGCAGCGGGCCCCAAGTGCTGCCTTGCGCGTCAATGTTATGCTGTTTCAGGGTGCAGCAGCTGATATTGGGCTGCAAGCAAGGATGAAGAGATACCATACCACAGATGTGACCATTCTGCACATTCATGACATGTGAACATTGTATCGCTGAAAGCACCATCACACCTGCTGAAACAATAGTGTCTATGCTATTTTTTGTCTCCAGCCATCACAAACAATGCATCCGCAGCTGTTTTTGCCACAGGGTGTGGCAATTTCAGCAGCGCCACTAGAGAAGGCACTCCACCTGTACCACAAAACCACTGCTAGTGAGTACAGCAAGCAATATGAACATCATCAGGGGCCAAGTAACATGCAGAACAACCTTCACAGCCAAGGCATCATAGCATGCTGACACAACAAGCAATTATGCAACCAGGCCCAGGTCTCAATAAACTCAGGCCAATCTCTATCATTGCGAAGATTGTCAGGCATCTTACAGGGCAACAAACATATGGCAAGGTGACATGGCAGGGTGTGTTGATGGTGCAGCTCATGGTTGACCACCGCTTGCGAAAGGGTTCAGCACAACACGGCATATTCACTATATACATACCTGCTGCTCACGCGCCTGCAGCATCAACAGATGCATGTGCCAGTGACATGGCAGGGCGTGGCAGCACCTTTCCACACAACACTCATGGACATTGGATGTATGTAATTGTTCACAGCCAGAATTTATGTGCCGTGCGCAAATGCACACCTGCTGAGACGATAGCACTTCTATTCCGCTGACTGCCAAATGACAGCTGTACCATGCCTACCATACCTACAGCAGCTTCTTGCAGTTCATGGTCTCCGAACTTGAGCAGGGCCACCAGTGAGGGCAAGGCACCTGCAGAAAGCAGCAATGCAGACTTAGTCCTAGTAATCTTAGACAAATTAGTTTCTCGACTAATCGCGTTCATTCGATGACCAGAAGCTCAACAGCATCACCCTGCAAAAGCATTCAAAATGAGGGAAACGACGTCAACCATCATGTCGGCCATGCTAATCATGAGGAAACCAAGGGTGTCATAATTTGTGTTCACTGCGCGACTCTGCATAAACGATCGATGCTCAATGGTTTGTGGTTTCGGAGAACCAAGCATACAATTTTGTCGCGCTGACAGTTTGCACGTAGCTCGCCCGGCTCCTGACAAAGAAGACAGCATTATGCAAAAAGTGTGCAAACTACCAAATTTGCATGCACCTGAGCTCTGATCATGGCTTGACCCCGTATATGGCCAAGTTTGTGATCATCCACGTATGCACTACAACAAATACGCTGTCGCGTTGGTATAGCAATGTTACCGTCTCAGTTGACATTCCCGTGATATTGTTGTTAAAAAGCAGCACGAAGTGTGCAACGTTACTCCGTCATGCCAGACATACGTCAGCTGCTGTTGGCCAGCTCTCAAGCTCAAGCAACCCAAACTGAGAAGGCAGCACAGCTACCACAACAGGACATTGAACATGGAGGCAGCAGTTCGCTTGTCAGGCAAGGCAACACAGATTCACCGTGCTCATGGCATACCAGATCAGCTTCACTTCTAGTTGGTTGACGTATTCTCTCGATCATGCAGGCAACTTTTGGAGGCCACAACCAAAGGATGCATTAGTACCAAACAGCAAATCAGTCTGGCAACCCTGCATTGGAGCTCTTACAACCAGGTACCCCTCAGACACAGAGCCTTTGGAAGCACTGTGGTTCTAAGTCAGCAGACTTGGCATGAGCTGCAACTTTATAGGGAATGAAACGAGCAACATGCATCCTTACGCTCTGCGCTGCGCTGGTATGTTTCAGAACAGCACAGCTTGCCAAAGCACACTAGTGCAGTTGTCTGTTGCATGTACTGCCAATCATGTGCACCTGGCCACATGTCGTTGTGCATGGTCTCTTCATGCTGCACAATACCAACGTGCCGAGACTCTATGTCACACTGTGTGTTGACATTCACCAGTGTGCATGCTACACACATTTAACAGAGGCATGCACAGGTTGTGCATGTTATACACAGGTGGCAAATCATCCTCACTCCTTGCCAGAGCATCCTGCCCTCCAAGCAGGGGGGGCTTCAATCCCTCCGCTGCCCATGCTGCTCAACTTCCAGCAGAGGTTCTCACAGCTGCTTGGCTTGAGGCGCCACTGTGTGGTCAGCGTGCAGCTGGATGGTCATGGGGATCTCATCCTGTCAGCCACAGCCTCTGGCAAGATTGCCCTTCATGACTTTACCATGTTCAGGGAGTGCAGCAACAACATAGTGTAAGCTTCCTGGGCCCATCACAGGCTGCAAATTAATGCCTGTGCAAAATGATACACGTAAAGCTGCAAACCTTCACGCAACAGGCTCTGGGCAAAAGCAGCGCGCTGTCAAGCATGCTTCCCTGCTAGTGAAGGTGCTTTTGTTTGCTATGGATGAGTTCAACGTCCATAGCAAGGCTGTGGTTCAGACAAGACCCCAGTTACCCACTGTAGCATGCAAGTATGCTGCCCCGTTGTCCGCCGCATGTTTGTGAGCGTCATGTGACTGTGAAATGCATCACGTTGCAGGTATGCTTCATTGGTTGCCAGCTCATTACGTCTCTAACCCTGGTCTACTTGTTCAGGTTAGATGAGGAGACACAGTACAAGGGGCTTGACCCTGTGGTGCTGGTGGAGTCTGGCCGCAGACTGGAGAGGGCGCGCTGGCACCCCACCAACGATAACATCTTTGCCACTGTGGCTGCCTCAGACCGCTCTGTGTATCTGTATGATGCTCAGTACACCCAGGCAGGCATCTATCTGATGTTCCTACTACAGTTCTGTCACATGGTTCTACCACATGGAAGGGACAACACCTAGGTGTCCATCAGCTTCCTGTCATGTTTGATCAGATGACTTACAACCTGGTGGGATGCTCATTGTGTGATTGTGACGCGTTTACTTTGCACATAGGGGTGTTGTGTCAGTATATTGAGTAACACTTGCAATATGCTGGTATTGCAAATGTATGCTGCAGAGCTGTTTCTCTGCAGCACGTGAAGCTTGCACCACCCCTTCAACGCGCTGTTGATGCTATACCAGAGGAGGTTCTCGACTTTTGCAAATCACAATAGCAAGTTGCATAGAGCGAGAAGTGTACTGTAGCTTGCAGGGGTCGCCCTATCAGACCCTGAGTGTACCTGGCGCCACATGGAACGGTGTGGGGCTGACTGATATGGCCCTGCCTGCCAAGGGCCCCTATAATGCCATGGCCACTGCCCAAAACGGCCATGTGAGCCGCACAACTATGTAACTGTGAACGGACTGTATTGACATGCATACAGCACAGAGCTCTCCAAGCTCTCTGCAAGTAGAAGGATCCACATCCAGTCGCAAGTTGCTGGCTAACTCTTGGCGCATGCAGCATGACAGCAACACATCATATATCACACAGGTGAGTATGTCATTATGAAAAGGCGGTCAACTGCTTTGCCAGGATTTTTCAGCCTTTCTAGCATGAGCGTTTCTGTTTCGTTTAAATTTTGTTTTTGACTTCAACATTTTTGATGCCAATGGTGCTTTCTGTTGGCCATTGCAGGTGTACCTGTGGGATCAGAGGGGGGGGTCTGCACCCGCACCAAGCTGGGCATGGGCTCAGGCTTCAGCATGAACACCCTGCAGCTCTCTGATGATGCCAACCTGCTGCTTGTAGGCACACAGACGGGTGATGTGAGCTCCCTCACTTCTGCTATGCTGTGATACTACAACCTGCAGTGTTGCCCACTGCATCAGCTACAAGCTGCCCATTTTGATGACTATACACTAACTTGAGAGGCAGGACGCAAGGCCCATGGTCTGTGTGTTTTGTGGAATGCAGAACATGGACCTTGACTGAGTCCAGTTCTCCATTCTCACTTCTGCTTGTGTCTGGATAGGTTGTAGGATATGACTTGAGGGGCGGCACAACTGCAGCGAGGGCTCTGGGCAGTCAAGGGCAGCACCCAGCGGTGGTGGAGGTGGTTGTGCGGCAGGCCTTGATGCAAGTGCCTGAGCTGGAGCAGCAAACCAGCATTGTGCGCAGCGCTGTGCAGTCCCTCAACCTGGACCCTGTGGACCCCAATAGGCTGGCCTTCCACCTGCAATCCGGCTGGTCAGGTGAGCCTCACGCTCACTGCACGCAGTGTCACAGCTGAGGGTGGCTGAACATGACAGCATGTGTATTGACAGCATGTACTGCTGTGAATAGCAGGCCAGGTTGCCTGGCCATCATAATAGTGATTGCATCACCAGCTCCACTTGCCAAAATCTGAGTTTTTGTCCATGCAATGCCTGGTCTCAGACATTACTAGTGTGTGGGGGTCTGCACAACAGCAAGGGCACAAACTTTAGCCCTGGCAGCAGAACCAATGTCTGTGTGTCACGCCCACCAAGCAGTGGCATCAACAACACAGTGGTGACGCCTCCTCAAACTACCCTGAAACATCATGCATATGGCATATCACAAAGTGACATTATGGGACTGCAGGTGTGCTGGATCTGGCCCGCCAGGCAGTCACGCACGTGCACTGCCCACCACCTGTTGATGCAATGGCCAACCTGGCAAGTGGGCAGTATGGCAGGTCAGCCACAGAGAGGCAACAGCCCTGCTGGACCCCCAAAGGCTCCAGCTTCTGTGTAGGGGAAGCTGCCGGCACCGGCCTGCATATAGTGGACTTCCATGCCAGTGTCCATTCTCCCTGCCATGTTGGTGAGTCTGTCATGCCCAGCTTGCCGCATACTAGCCTTGCATATGGTGGATTTGCATGCTTGTGAGTTTTCCCCTTGCCATTTTGGTAATGTTGCATTAAGATCAACAGCTGTTTGCATGCACAAGGTGTCATGCTCCTGCTGGCTCCCGGTTCTCAATTAGTGAGTTGGGTCAATTTAGTGGCTTGGATTCTTCCTGGTTTGGCACATCAGTGGGCTCACCGTCCGGAGTGTGTTTCACTCCGTGTGGTACAACAGATTGTGCAAGTATTTGGAGCTGTGTCGTAAGACGTTGCAAATGGCATGCTTATCATGTGAGAGACACTGTTGGTCAACTATGCATATTGAGTGAGGTGACCTCTGCCAATTTTTTGCCATCACAAATGGTTTGAACACACATTTTCTTCCGTGTAGGTTGCAACCATGATGAGATCGTCCCTATGGTGGTCAAGGACCCCATGTCAGAGTGGGGGTCATCAGCATTGCCATCTGCTGTCACCATACCTGTTACCTCTGCTGTAACATCAGTGACAGTTCATCCACACACAGATGAGATTGTAGCTGGCACAGAGCAGGGAATGTTGCTGCTCTTGGCAGTTCCTCACTAATGTTACATGACAGCTGCACTGGTTATACTGATGCAAACAAACCCTTACTACTGTTGTTGACTTTTCAACACATGTGTACTGTACAGCTGTCATCATGCCTGCAGGCTTGACTACCCAGGTCTTGAACAAATCCAGCATTGCTGATGTGCGAATCATCAGACTTTCCAGCATAGTTTGCAGCATGACGTTTGTGCGTCCCATGATGACATGAAGGCTTGCTTTTATTATGAGGTTGTGGTCTCACAGTGTCCAGCATGTCAATGTCTGTGCAAGATAAAGTTATAAAAATAAAGTTATACAGTGTTTGCACTGATCACACATTGTCGATGTGACACTGACAGGTACAGACTGCCTGGTGCAGCCACAAACAGTCAGGAGGTTTTGCACAGAGCGTAGCACAAGGAGATCAGGCTGCGCAGTATCATCAACACCTGCCGTAAGGTCTACACTGTCTCGTTGCAAGCTGGATTTTTACCGCGCTGGCAACAACTGGACAACACAGCAGTGATCAACAATAGGCCAAACGCGTAAGCTGCTTGCCAGGAGGGTCCTGGCATATCATCGCCATGCAGGTGTGCGGCAACATCGGTTACATGAGCCTGTTCTGCGCCTGATGTCATTGACTGTCTTCGAATATGACCGAAATCCAGTGCCTGATCAGTCTTTCGTGGCAACAAGGAATAATCGGCGCTGCGGTTAGCCTGTGAACACGAGATGCTCACCCCGTGTTCAATAAATAAGCTCAAGCCATTTGAATGATGTCCGCAGAGTGGCCAGGTTCTGCAACAGCTGGAAGCAGCCAGAGGTGCCATAGTGCAACTGCATACTCAGCTCAGCAGAAATCAGAAGCAGCAGGAGGTAGGCAGCTGACTTTGTTGGGCTCACCCTGCATGTTGCTTTCTGCTTACCTGTCAACCTTTACTCTGCAGGCAGTTGCAGCTCAGCATCACAAGGCCTTCATGCAGCTAGAGCGCAAGCACAAACTGCTTGATGAACAGCATGACAGCATGTCTGCCACAGTAAAAAGCTTTGATGAGCGGAATTGTGAGGCTATTGCTGAAATCAGGACTTATGTCAACACCTTCCTGACTGAGCTGATTTCAGTGGTGGGACGTCAATTTGAGAACATACAGGCAGACTTGAAGGACAGCCATGCAGAAACAATCGGGGTATGCGCTGCTGCTCTGCTAAGGCATACCTCATATTTGCAGCCTTAACCATGCTCATAAATCATGCACCAGCTCCACAACACACACACACACACTTTCTTCTTATACAATGAGATGATGCCAATGCATGGATTATGGATTCCTTGCAGTGCCATGTAGCATGTGCCGGGATGTTTTATGCAGGCAGAAGTGCAGCAAGCACTGGAGAACACATACTCTGCAGCTGCAGGCAAGAAGATGGAGCGGTGGGTACACAGCAGGGTCACTGACCTCACACAGCGGCTTGAACAGGTCTGTACAAAGGTATGTTTGGGGCTGAACATCTTGAGCTTCCTGGTTGGCTTTGTGTGAAACCTCAGGCAATGGCTGCAGGAGCAAGCATCAACGAAGCAACTTTGGACACTCGTGGCATCATACCTGATGTGCTATGCAGGGCGCACATGTGACACAAGAGCTGCCAGCCAAGGCTCAACATGTGTCTGCAAAGGGTGATGAAGACAAAGGTGAGGCTGCTATTGGCTTGCATTGCATTGTGCGCTATGGTGTACCACTTGAAAGTAAAATGGACAGTGCATACAGAAAAGTGATGTCATGTGCTGTCCTGCAGAGCACCATGGCAGTGTTGGGATTGAGCAGAAGACATTGGCCAATACAGGTGATGCGGACATGCATCAGCATCAGAAGCAAGCTGCATGTCAGACATCACGACAAGTGGACAACGCTAATCAGGCAACTCAAACTCATGTGTCTACCACAGCTATTCAACAGCACACGCTTAGCCCCAGTCCAGATGGGAAGCAATCAATTGCAAGGTACAGTAGAATGCATTCAGCACTGTATGTGAATTTCTGCACAGTCTCTGAACCCTGTGCTGAACCATAGAGCTAAGCAGTGATATGTGTGTCATCAGCGCATGTACAACTATGGTTTCCACGGTCAAGAATCACAATGCACATGGCACTACCAGGGGCAGAGCAAACACTATGTGAACATTTCATACAGGTCACGTAACTCATTGAGTCTGATGCACCACGCCAGTGCAGCAGGCAGCCGCACCACTACTGTGGCCAGGTCACCTGTGCCTGCTCAATCCATGCACACCTCTTCAGCTGCGGTCAGACAGCCTCTGACTAAGCTGGACATCAATCAGCAGCAGCAGCACTATCGACAAACCCAGAGTGCTGACAGCCCTAGAGATGGAGGTCAGGCAGAAGCAGGATGCCCTGTCAGCATGTCAACCGAGCTGCATAAGTGCCATCATGATAATCATGCTGCTCACTACAATCAGCAGTGGCAGCAGCAGCAGCAGCAAAACAAGTTGCAAGTTGAGTTGCCAGCCGGCATCCCTTTGACCCCTGTGCTTAGTCAGAAGGCACAGCCAAGGGACAGCCTAGAGGCTAGCATCTGGAAGCTTTCTTGCAGCCAAGAGAAGCAGCAGATGCCACCAAAGAATGCGTTTGGCCCTCAAGAGCAAAACAAGCCTCAAAAAGGGGCTGGCGGTATGTATGGCCTACAACCAAATCGGCAGCAACCAATCTCACATGAAGTCACTGCACATGGTGCGTGACAGCCTCGAGGCTACATTGCACAAGCTGGCTGCCAGTCAATAGACCAGTCGTCATGTTGAGTTGTGTGCACTTACCGTTATGAACAAGCATGCTTTTAGGCAGACTACATGCTGCTGGTGCAGATTATTGAGCCATACATCACAATGTGCTTGTCTTGATTTTGCGTGTTCTTAGATTGGATACAGAAATCCAGCCATTGTACATCCGGCACTTCTTGAATTGCTCGTCATGTGTGTTCTGGTCCATGTGACATCTTGGCTGTATTGCTATGTGTATCATTGTTGCATTGTATAGGCAGCTGGCTTTCCAAGCATATCAATGCGTGTCGTTTTTCCAGTGTGTGCGCAGTGGTTTGAGCAGCAGATGCACTCCCATGCTTTCTTCTGGCATGCACATTGACACTCCTTTGCTGACTGGCAGCAGTTGCACATTTGCCAGCCATCCTGTTTTGTTGCTCTAGCTACTGACACAATTATTGCAATTTGAGCATGCAGTCGTTGAATTCAATCTGCGATCGCCATAGCATTTGTGTCGTTCTGTATAACTGAGTTGCATTGGCTTTGAACTTTGATTGCATAGCATACAAGCTATGAGGGCTATGACATGCAAGAGGTGACCTGCAAGCTCACTTGCACCCGTGGCAACACGAGGTGTTGATCATGTTGCGAACGATAGGTTTCCGAACACTGCGGAGCAAAACTTGCTCTTACATAAGTCCTGCGTCTGCTGTTTCAACACGCTGGGCATCGATATGGGAACGTCCGGCACGGACTCCCGAAACGGCTGAGACCGCGGCCTCAACTGACTTTATACATCTGAAGGGCTTGGTTTTTCACGGCTACCATGGGGTGCTGCCTGAGGTATGCAGTTTGGGCAGCATGTCACAAACAACAATTGCAGGCAGGCTGAATCTGACTGCACACAACTTACTGCAGGAAAATCTTCTTGGGCAGAAATTTGTTGTTGACGCTACGCTTTTCGTAGACTTGCAAAAGGCTGGCAAAAGCGACAATGTACATGACACCGTCAGCTATGCAGAGGTATATAGGTATGCCAGACTTCTTGCATGCCGCCTGTTGCTGTGTGCACAATGCATTTCAATATTTGTTGAGACAGGCCGTGTGCTTGCAGGCATATCAAAACTGTCATGGAGGGCAGGCCTCACAAACTGCTTGAGTCAGTTGCAGATAGACTTGCCAATGAGATTCTGAATGACTACCACATGGTGCAAGGACTGCAGCTACATCTCAAGAAGCCCCATGTAGCTGTGCCAGGGGTGGTCGAGTCCCTGGGTGAGTGTTGGGCCCGAGTGAGAGCTTGGTTGTAAGCAATGTGCTGACGCTACTTTGCAGCACAAACACAGAACGCACAGCGAAGAGCCATGTTGTGTCTTCACAGGCATTGAAATCACTAGATACAGGATGCAAACATCGTAATAGGTATTGAAAGGCACCACCATCTGCATGGCAGATTGGTAGGCACTGCGCAGATCTTATCTTTGGTAGCTTCAAGAGGCTATGGCAGCTAAGGCTGAGGCAGAACCTGAGGCTTGTTCTGTTCATCACACGGAGTGACTGTTGTCTTGACATATATGAGGGGTCGTTGATGCTTGCTGTTGCTGGTCAAAAGCTATCTTTACTGGGTCTTAGACTCAAGCAGCGATTGTATTAACTGCCTATATGCTGACTCATGTACAACGCAGCAAAATCTCTCAAGTGTTCATGAGGGACTCTTGCAAAGCTGCATGACACAGAAGCTCCTGATTAGGAATCGCAATGTTTTTGTTCAAGAAGAACAGATTTTACAACCAATCAATCAATCAATAAATATATTTAATGTCCTGGGGGCCAACTGGAACCCAACAGACAAAAAGTTTCAGTTCAGTGAATTTATACAGTCAAAATTTGCTTCCTACATGCAAAGCATTCCCTAAGGAAACCACCACATGCATTTGGTCTTCGGATTCATACCTAAGAAAAGACATGAAGTCTGCAACAGTGCTGCAAGAGGTCCAAATGCTGTGACCTGATATGGCTGTACGCTGGGCAGTCAAACACAGAGTGGTTTCTGGCCTGGGCTTGCAATGGTGGCTTGCTAGCACCATTAACCATGCCCTTTTACTTTGCAGTTTGGAAGGGTGCGAAGTGCGAAGTACAAGCTTCTGTCGCATGGCCAGAACGGGCAAATGGTAGCTCCGGAAGCCCAGGCTTGTTCAGCAACTACATAATTTGGCTCTGTCACTCTTCCTCTCACAGACAGGTGCCAGCCGGAATACCAAAGTGCTAAGTGCGAAGTACAAGCTTCTGTCGCATGGCAAGAACGGGCAAATGGTAGCTCCGGAAGCCCAGGCTTGTTCAGCAACTACATAATTCGGCTCTGTCTCTCTTCCTCTCACAGCCGGAATACCAATGACTCTCTCCAGAATCTTATAGCTGCTAGGGGACGTCACAACTCTGCGAGTAGTGTAGTCACGCGCTATTGTGCGCTATCCTAGTTGACTCCAGTTGCAGCGGTAGAGTCCTCTAGTAGATCGCGCAGCCACTGGCCAACACGTCCTGCGGTCCACTTATTCTCATATCTCAACAGCCTTGTAGATCATAGGGAGCTGTTAAAGACACTAATTCCCTGACTGGGTGTTGTGCTGTGCCAAGGTTCAAGGTTCAGAATCAGGATAATACAACAATCAAGGAGCAACTAGACAAGGTCTGCATGGGTGGCAGGACTCAAGATGTAGAAGGGTTTTGCTGTGACTGCACACTACTCGCAAGACCTACCTGAAGGAGAGTATGTCATCAAACAGCCAGCAGCAGGTGGGCTAATTGCTGCTGCAATCCTCGCAATGGTCACCCCTGGTCATTGTGGAACAACTGTCGCAGCTGCAGTCTGCTGTTGACCTCTTGTAGACCTTAGACTTGTCTCGGAAACTGCTGTCTGCACCTCTGAATACTGTCAGCATGCATATATGATGGACAGTGCACTGAAGATAACAGAAGCCCAGCAAGCAGCATAGCACCTTGGGGAAGCATCAAGGAACTGCTTACTTTGATGAAGCTGGGACTTGTGAAGACTTTCTTGTATCACCAATTTGCAATGATCAGCTTGTAATGCTGGTACATTCATGCTGTGGCTTGAGGTTTTGCTGATTACCATATTGCTTCTCTGAGCATGCACTGCGTCTTAAACACGCATTTGCTGTCTGATCACGGCCTTATGACATTTGCAATACGGCATTTCCTGGCCTGTATTGCATTGCACATGTAGCAGCTGGATGTGGCCTCAGCATTACTCTGCGTCTGCTTTTGTCATATACAACAGTCTGACTTGCAGGCTTTGAGTGTACAGTTGTGACACACAATAGTAGATTTGAAACTTGGTGGCATACACCTGGTCTGCAATGTGACCTGTTGCAAACATGGCAGAGCTCACCATTGATCAGCTTGTGTTGAGCAACAGTTGGTTTAGTTTCTGCACTTGCATGCCAGCCTGTCGGTTTTAGCAGGGCAGGCTCTCAGCCTTGCCACTCAAATTTGCAACGTACCCAGCTGCTCCCATCTTTGGACAGCCCAGTGCTATCTGCAAGTTCTCACAGCTTGTAGCTCTTTGTTACAGGCAGGCAGAAGGGAGCAAGGGGACTTGATAGCTGAGTTGGAAAAGGTGACTGCGGCCTTGCAGGACACCATGACTCTTGCACGTCTATTGTTAAGAGACCAACTCAGGCCAGTTTCCAGCTCAGCAAGCACTATGCGGCCTGAAGAGTATCGGCGTGCCGCTATTGAGTACTACTATGGGAGCCATACAGAATTGAGCAAAATCAGGTGCATGGTAACTGGGGAAGAGGTTGATTTCAATCAAATCACTGCGGGACATATATACAGACAAGGTTGGCCGACTGGAATACTGGTAAGCACCTTGGCATCGATTTTCACAAGATTTGCCACACACCATGCAAGCTGCTCAACCCAAATCTGAGCTTCTTGTCGCCTCCTTTGTGGTGGCATTGCAATTAAAGTCTGGCCTGCGGTAAAGGCTAGGTTGCTGAGTGACCATGCAGCCCCTTTTTTGACATGTCATCTTGTTACCTCTTGATAAAGTTTTTCTGCCTGTCAATAATGTCCAGAAGTGCAATAGAATGCCGATTGCTGCTATTTACATGCTTGCCCTGCTTGTGCTGTAGAAGGCTATGGGTTATAGGCTGCATGATCCGTGCAACATCATATTGATGCAAAAGGAGCTTGAGAGGCGCTTTGATAAATGGGAGTGGACCATCATCCCAGAAGGACTCGATGTCTTTCGGGTAACTGTTGTATGCTGCTGGCTTGCAAAATGTTGGCTTGTGCAATGTGTGAGCTGCCTGAAAAGCTGCTAAAGCCATGACTTGACATGCAGAGCATCTGTGAGCAGCAGCTCAGGTTTGAGAGTTGACTTGTTGCAACCGCAATTTCTAGTGAGTAACTTTGACACTCCAGTACATTGAATGAAGCAATAGTTGCTGCCTTGTCTACTCTTACCTTGACACTGTCACCAAACTGGTTATGGATTAAGCAGCAGTTGCAGCATAGATCTGCAATCGAGCCTCACTTCATGAGCACACCACCAATACAAAACAAATCTTTATTATTACTGTTTACAGGTTCACGTGCTTACAGGTTCACGTGCTTAACCCACGACTTTTGGATCCCAAAGGCCGTGAACAATATATCACTGGTCATGCTGGGAAGGGCACACAGTGGAAAGATATTGACAAGACGCAGTTGCATCTCCCACCGGTGGCACGCCCTGCACGCAGAATCTGTGCCTTGCATGCAAATTTGGCAGTCCAGGAAGCAGACAGCAGAGGATGGTTTGATGAGGAGCATGAAGCACCAAAGGTGTCCGAGGCATCTTGGGAATCACCAGCGTTTGATCAGCAGCTGATGAACAAATTTTTGAACGACACAAGCACGGCTGACGTGTTTTAGTCAAATGGCCATGAAGCTGTTTGACTGTCAAGCTTTCGACTTCATGCATTGCCTCCTGTTGAGTTGTCCTTGTCGGTGCCGCATAGGACTGTGCAGGCATCAGCGACTGCTCATATGGAGCAGTGTTTGCAGTAAGCTCTTGCAACTTCAGATAGACCATCACATAGGATCTCACGGTTGTACACCTGCTATGCAGCAATAAAGGCTGTTTATTCTGCTGATATAGGTATAACCACTAACACAACCTCCGATTTCAGCTCTACATGCGTTGTGCTTAGGCTCGTGGCCGGCCGTCAGAACTGTCAGCCTCGACCTGGCAGCCAGCAGCAGACGCTACGATTGTTACTCAGCAGCTTTCGAATACACCATTTGTTCATGACTGTAAATATAGCCTCCGGATGCATTTTAATGCATAGCGCAGCCTAACACAACCTTTGCTTGACTGCATGCTGTATCTGACACAATATTTCTATGATCCAGGCAATTTACCAAGCCCTGCACTTCGTAACGCCAGCAGCTGGTCCAGGCAGCACTTACATCGATTGTGGTGTCCCGGAGGGGCGGACGCCGCTGAAATGACATCACACGAAGTCACAATCTGTTGCCGGTGTGTCCGTAGCTTGCAAGCCTTCATGAAGCCGCTGCTTGTCAACCACCCGATTCACCCCAGCTGCAAGCTGCAGCTCGACTGACTCAAGACCATGTGCAGATAATTCAAGCACATTACGCTGAGCATCAGGGTCTGTGGCGATGGCAAAGGGATCTATGTGTATCAAGGCAGGCAATGGAAAGGTCACTGCTGCGCAGATGATCGACTCTAGTGCGCTGCTGCAAAGCGGACAGGTAGAGGCTGCCCAGCAAAGGCTAGCGAAAGATGGGTACCTACTGCTGCGAGGTTACCTCCCTACTGCAAGGGTGTCTGAAGTGAGTCCTCTGTCTGCTGTCTGCCAAATCAATTTTGCATGCATACAGTCTGCTTCAAGCACTTTCTTAGAGTCTTATGTTCTGCTTCAGGCACGCGCCCATCTATTACAGGAGCTATGCAAATGGAAGCCACACAGCTGCACAAGTGAGGTGCTCCATCTGACTTGACCTGCAAGGATCTGACTCGCCGCTGTTGCTCGAGTTTCCCATGTGCTTTGCACATGAAGACATGGAATCCTCATGCTGCTGCCTTGTCCAGAGGCTTGTGTTTGTGTAGGGAACAGGTGTTGCTGGGGTACGTGGTCTTGGAATGCTGCAGAGGCAGGACCTAGCAGCTGCAACTTCAGTGCAGCATGTCCTAGAGGCGCCACAGTTGTTCCATCTAATGGAATGCCTGCTACAGGTTTGCTGCAGTTTGCAGAGACCAACAGACAGCCTGACAGTTCATTAGCACTGCAAAAAAAATTGATCAAAAGCTTTTGTTTGAGTCAGCCGTACATGCATCTGCATTCGTCCTGTTGTCTGCAGGTGCCAGATGTCATAACTACAGGCTACAAATGGTTACGTGCTGTTTGTAAGGGAGAGTTTACAGGAGTACACACAGACAAGGTCTTCCTGGGGCGTGGCTCCTCCCGTGTCCTCACAGCGTGGGTGCCTCTTGGACAGGTGATGCACCCCAATAGCTGTAAATCTTATGTGTATCAAAGTTCGCTGGCAGATGACGTAGTTGAGCATGATCTAAAACATCTCCCCAATGTAGAAACGAGGATTTCACTGTCCCAAGGCGTTCCTGAGCTTGAATTTCACCATAGAACAGACGTTGCTGGAAAAACATAGACGTTTCTGGATTGAAAAGAGCTACAACAACCATCAAGGTGCACTGTATCACACTGGTGGATGTGAGAGCCGTCTCTCCATGCTGTCAAAGCAAATTGAACATGTATGGTATTTGTGTCCATCTGGCTGCTGCACAACCAGCAAGGAGCAAAGAGCATGATTCTGAGCTCATCAACGCGCATGACAGTGAACGCAAGTGTCACATGTGACTGTTTGTATGTGCTGTGCAGCAATGTTGCATGTGCTTGCAGGTGAACATTGAAGATGGGGCGATGATGGTCTGCCGCGGATCACACCGCATGCGCTCTTTTGCCAAGCTTAAGGCTGGCTATGGCCAGACCCAGGTGCAAACACTGAGATTCATGCTTTGACTGGAGCTCATCATAATCCCATGTGATGGTCACTCACACTGCTGTGCGCATCCCATTGGAAAATCCATGTGTTATCCTCAGGATTGACCAGCATTGCATGACAAACAGATAAATGCAGCACATGTTGCTATTCTTATTTGGGATGACATCAGAATGAACATGACTGTGGCTGCAGGTTGGCAAAGATGGCACACAAAGTGGTTGGTACTCAGACAATGGGGCTGACCTGGCACACATGATCAGCCCACATGCTGTTGACTGGAGGAGCACAGACTTTCAGCCTGGTGACATTGTAGTGCTTGGTGAGACACTCTTGTGCTTAGCGAAACACTACTGCGCTGTACCTCTTCAGAAGACACATGCGTGCAATGACTGCATTGCACAGCCAATACCGTCATGACAAATCAGCTGCAAGCGTTGTTACGCAAATTCATGGGTACTCATATGTGCAAAAAGTCACTATGCCACTGCTGCATAGACCTGCAAACATCCTGGGTGCCCAGACATGCTTAAATTCATTATTGCATCATGACACACTTGCATCATTGCAGGTATGGAGGTGGTGCATATGACAGCATGCAATGTCAGCGGGCAGATACGCTTGTCTTGTGATACCAGATGGCAGCCAGCTGAAGATGCACGTGACCCGCGCTTGACTGTCTGGCACAATAAATCCTAATCGGTAGCACAGTTCACTCTGTTTACAGGTGGCACATGGCACCAGTCACATGGCATCATCACATGGCCCAAAGATCCTCAGAGCATAGTAGCTATCAGCAATGAACACCTGCCCTATGACGCAACACATGATGCCAATACACAGCCAATGAATCAGTCCCATGACAAGAGCATATGTGGGCCCAGCAATTGGTTGCCTAGACCAGCTTTAGACAAGTACCTGTCCACTGCATATATCATCGCACTTGTGTCCTCGTTGGACAATATGCGGATGTTGTGCACAATCCCAAACAGGGGGATGCACTGTGTTGCATTGCAATTGCTGCCTGTTACTAGCTTGTGCAGAGGCAGCATTGAATTGATCAGCTTGCTTCATCTCCCAATAGCACCTGGCTTATGCAGGTCTAAGTTTTGGAATTCAATGTTACTGCAGGTCCAAGTTTTGAAATTCAATGTTATTGCAATGTGAGCAATATTATTCATTGAGCTGCATGCAATAGCTGGTTCGTTCAAGGGCATACAGCCTCCTTTACATCGCAGGGTTCTCAGTGGAGTGCCATCTGCAATGCGTGTCATGACTTGCATATTCATTTTTGGCCTCTGAGCAGGCTACTCTTTACTCAGAACAGTAATGGCCCCACCGACTGCATGGTATATGTACCAGACTCCTGCTGCTTTGTCTCGTGTTTTGGGCTTCTCTGCTCTTTTCAGCTTCAACTGCACAGCAGCACAGTATCTCTGTACACATCTACAAACAACTTATTATGGGGCAGGAGCTAAAAGTGCCAGCGTGTCCAGGTGCTCATTATTCACCCTGTTACACAAGCACAGGCTTTTGTAATCCAAGCACAGGCTTTTGTAATCTACTGCATCAAAAGCAGACCAGCTGTAGCAGTCTGACAGCATTGTGCTGAGCAGCATTATAGACTACATGTATCATAGCATGCTTATAAACTTTCGGATTGTCTGCATGTCACAGCAACAGGGCACCAGGCAAGCGGGGGTTGTCGGCAGCAGCTGACCAGCTCTGAGCAGCGTTGCATATAATGTTGTACATGACTAGCATGGTCATGCTCGGCTGAAAACAGTCATTAGCTCGAAACTCAATAATAGCACATGATAAGCTTGGACTAATGTGTCAAAGTACTCATGAACACAAGCAACATAGTGTATACCTGCAAGGCGAAGGTGTCAGTTGCCAACAGTCCAACAGTGAGCCACACCACAGCAGGCAGCTCTGCAGCTCCATCCCTGGTTGATGGGGCTGGCAGCTCAAGTAGTGCCTCTGCAGTTCTGCCTCCAAACTTGACCACTATCTTGCCGTTGGCAGGGAAAGCTCTGCCAGTTTCTGCCTCTACTGCCTGCATACACTGCAGTGTTGCAAAAAGGTGCAAGGAACACATGCAGGAAAAGAGGAAGCATGCAGGATGCAGGAAGGGAGTCAGACAATCAAGCAGAACTCGGAGAGGTGAGCCAGAGGGTGCAATCGAGAATCAAAAGGTATTGTGTGTGAGTGTCAATAATCCAGCATTCTTGTATTTGGTCTGCAGAACACGTACAAGGAGCTAGTACATAGCACCCTAGGTGAAGACAAGTGCTGAATAAATGAATGAATGGATGAGCAGATGAATGAATGATGAATGATGAATGATGAATGATGAATGATGAATGATGAATGATGAATGATGAATGATGAATGATGAATGATGAATGATGAATGATGAATGATGAATGA
>JAABUP010005748.1_pt1 | contig 18506 bp, 22 predicted proteins | sample 5559201 | NCBI WGS metagenome assembly JAABUP01 (sample SAMN10711887, study PRJNA513373) | rock metagenome | isolation source: Antarctica rocks | place: Antarctica
CGCGATTTCTATGACGCGTCAGTGTTTATTTACTATGTAATCTACACTAAAACTGGATACAACTAATTACTAGGTGCAGATGTTAGTGTTGCCAGATTAATCGAGGCCCTCGTACATAACCGAAGTAGGCTCGACACTGAAGGCTCCAAATGGAAAGATCCCTTATGTTGAATGTCGAGGACTACAACCATGCGCCAAGCCCCCAGGCTCCATCAACCTCGATGACAGTCGACCAGCATTTCTTGGGGATTCTACACTCATCATCAAGCACTTGATTGAGTGGGACATCCTTCCAAACATCAACGCAAAAGTGTCACCTGCAGTCAAAGCGCAAGACCTTGCAATTCGTGCTTTGTTGGAGGAAAAGTTATATTTCTATCATGTTTGTGGTGTTTCTCTTCTCTCCAGCCACGACTTCCCGTTTGTGTTTGGAGTACTACATGGAGAGTACGTGCTGATCTTGGCTTGACTTTTAGACCCGGGAACGGTGGGAAGAGCACTATCACCAAATGCGAGAGTATATCCTTTCAGCGTTATACTACCCGATACGAGTAGTGGTAGGACTTTTGATATACCGCAAAACGACGCAGACATTGCACGGACAAGGGACTGGCCGCTACACGGCTGGCGAAATAAAGTCCTTCCGACAAGAGATTTGGGAAGGAATCAACGCGCTTTTGATATGTGCCAGAACAATGGCAACGGACGACGCGAATAACAAGCCATTTTGGGTTCTTGGAGGAGAGGGTCCTACCGAATCGGACGCGACATTGTTTGGATTCATTACGTCTGTACTCATCTGTACCGCGTGGGTCCAGCAAGCTGTGTTGCTCGCCTGGTTGTCTTGCTGACCATGTTACAGATGCCCCGAGTCTCAGAGCTTGGTGAAGGGGTTTCCCGTAATTCTTGAATACGCTGGCAGGATTCACGACGTGTATTTTCCAGACTACTTAAAATGGGAGTAGAAAAAGGCCATCACCCATGGCATTAGTTGCGATAATGAAATGTACTTCTTTTGCATTTGGATCATAGACCATAATCAATGTCCCTCTTCCCGTGATCCATCTGTCGTGATCTTCTGCGTCGAACAAGTGGCTTGGTAGGTATTCTTCGTTTCCTGAAAGTGCTATCGCTCCAAGCTATATCGCGATACTGTGTCAGCTCCAGATACTGGCAAAGGATTCAAGCGGAGACCGCATACCTCTTTAGCCATGGTCAAAAGTCTACTAGCTCCTTGTCAAAGTCCTGCCGCTAGAGATCTGTCACATGCCAGCACATTTGTTCCATGCTTCATGCCGGCGCTTTACCACCGCTTCTACCGTCATGAACGCTTCGCGATGTGAGGACGATTTGACGCAGGTATTCAGTGGCGGAAGATACTTACTCTAGGGCTAAGTGGCTGATGAATCACTAGAGCATGGAGAACTTCAGGTATCGAGCTAGACAGAGATTGTAGCACCGGCGTGCGTTCAAGAAATAGACATTTCTCAACGGCTTTCCTCGAGCGGCTGCCAAAATGCATCTCAACAATTTGCCGAATGAGGTCTACCTTCCCATCATTGACATGATGCCGCCAGATGATGTGTTGCGTTTGTCTGCTCAGAAACCTCCGCTACGATACTTTGTCAAATATTACACTCCTAGGGTTGATAAGGGTGGCTGGGCTGTCACACAAGATGTGATTGAAATATTCCGCAGTAAGATACACTACTTCATGGCGAAACTAGACTAAAGTAGAAGGGTTGCCTTGGTATACTAATAAGGGGAAAAGAGGAGCAATTGAAATTTCTGATCCGCGGGCAGCTTGTAGTGCAAGACTTGTAGTGCAAGCTCCTCATCCTATACCGACGGCAGATCGATTGGAGGTCGCATGGGGGCGGCCGCCTTAGGACTCTTCAACGTGACGTACGCTCCACATTCATCGGCTCTATCAATTGGGTGAGCTCCATGCTTATAACCTTTGGATTCGTCTCGAGCCAGCAGCTCCTCCGCTGGGACTTCTTTTCGACCCATTCTCGTGTGGGAACTGGGTCAAATGTGCTCGAGTCTCGAAAGCCAGTGCGTATGCAGGAAAATGGAATAAAGAGACACGCAAAAGAATGTAAGAGAGGAGGAGACGGGGAGAAACTGGAGTGATCATCGTGAATGGATGTGGTGAAGAATGGCCACCCTCCTGCTGATGAGAGCCAGAAATGGCGGCCCATCCTTCTCTTCTTATACCCCATGATCGAGGCCAGCTGGGCAGTGCGAAAGAGAGACGGAGTGAGCGCGAGCACACGCGCCCTGGGGTGCTCAAAAAAGATTGGAGGTGGGTGAGTGGAAGTGTGAAGCGCACATTTCTGTCCTCTTTTGTTGCCAATCAGCGCGATCACTTTCTTAGTAGCTGAGTAATCGGTGACGAAACACGTGCGCAACTAGCGGTATGTATAACAACTCAACTCTACCAACGCTGGTGTATCGTAGCTTGTTCTACACAAAAACTCGTCGAGTACCTCGAGAATGGGTGACGAAGGGCATTCGGGAAAGGATACGATTCCCATTTGGCTAGATTGCGATCCAGGTACAAGTTTGGCACAGAGCATGGTGAAGCTCGTACTCATTGAACACTCTGAGCGATGATCTGACTAGGCCTAGGGCACGATGTACGTTTCAATTCCCCCAGATTTCGCTACCAATATCTGATGCTAACCGACGACTGAAGGATGCCTTTGCCATCATCTTCGCTGCACATCATCCTGCTCTCAATCTTCTCGGTATCAGTACCGTCCATGGCAATGCCTCCCTCGAGCGCACGACTGCCAATGCTGGGAGCATGTTGACAGCCATTGGACGGACAGATGTCCCAGTATATCCAGGAGCAAGGAAACCATTCTGTAGAAAAGCTGTGTACGCGCCCGGTATCCACGGTTGGTATTTCGGTGGTACCTACCGTTGGCGAAAACCACTGACGGACTACAGGGACTACGGGCCTCGATGGCACAATCCTCCTCCCCAAAGCCAGCTCAGCACCCATAATAGACGCCAATGCCATATTAGCAATGCGCTCTGCTCTCCTGTCGCAGCCAAAAGATACGTCATGGCTCGTTGCGACTGGCGCACTTACCAACGTTGCTCTACTTTTTGCCACTTTTCCAGAAGTCGCAGTTCACATCAAGGGCTTAAGTGTAATGGGAGGAGCAGTTGGTGGGGGCTTCACGGATGCACCGATGGGGAGGGTGACGGGCGAGGGTGAGAGGTTGGGAAATGTTACCCAATGGGCGGAATTCAACATCTACGTACAGCTCTCTTCGAGTTGATTGTCCTGATGAAGTGCTGACTTTTCAAAGTGCGATCCCGAAGCCGCTCAATCAGTATTCTCCAACCCGCTTCTGGTGCCCAAAACCACGCTGATACCCCTGGACGTCACACACCAAGTCCTAGCAACCCCTGAGGTCTTGCGACTGATGTTGCATGGCACAGAACCTACGCATCGCACAACTCCGTCAACACTGCGGCAAATGCTTCATGATCTCCTCACCTTCTTTGCGCATACCTATGCGGAGGTCTTCGGACTCGTCCAAGGCCCTCCGTTGCACGATCCGCTAGCAGTCGCTGCGATATTTCCAGATCATAGCGAGCATGGCATACACTTTGACGACCGAGGAGGCGAGAGATGGGCTGTCGAAGTGGTGACTGACGGATTACACAGTGACGTAGAAGAGGAAAGAGGTCAAGTGGGAAGGACTAGGGTTTCGAAAGCACAAAGTGGAGAGGTCGGTGTCAGGATCCCAAGGGGCTTGAATGTACAAGGCCTCTGGTCGTTGTTGGAGGGTTGTGTCAAGAGGGCTGAAGAAAGAAGCTTGCAAGAGGTTGACCATGCTGCCGACTTCCGATAATACATGAGATTGTAGCAAGCTAATGATACGAATGTGAATCCTCTATTCGGCTTTGTGCGTTCTTGTCTTCAGAGTCTTCATACCATATCTACTCCTAGACGGTTGTAACAATGCTCAAGACGATAGCTTCAAGTTGTCGCTGAAGCAACTTATTGCACCAATCCATGCGGCGAACCTGGACTTCAGCACCCGGCAACAATTCGATGAATTACAGCTGCCGGCCAGCACTTGTGGACACGTTCTCGGTTGGGCCGACGGACCAGCCTTGCCATGAGTAATATATGCCATCGATGTTGCTCACATCAGCTCGATGGGAGGATGTACAGCCCTCCTTGTTCACATGCTTAGGCTCTCTAGGCGGCAGCCGCGGCACACGTTGTGTACAATGATCATTGTCTGCCTCATCGACCATTCGTAAGTACTGAAAGCCTATTCCGTCTCTCGTCGTACCTCTTGTGTCAGAATCTTGTCGCTCCATGCTTGTCATTATCAGTACGAGACAGTATCCCTCCTAGGCCTACCGTCAGGCGTTTCGTCCCCCTTGTGCCTTGGTGCATATGCGCTGAGTAACGGCTGATCTTCGAATCTCAGGGGCGCTCGCAGAACATCAGAACATGCGATGAAAAAGCCCATCGCTCATCTTGCCACAGCCTTCGCATCTTCCTCTTCTCTCTGCTGTACGTCCATCACGAAGTCAATCACCCTGGTCAAGTGGAATACGTAATTGAGTGATGTCATTTGCCCTCGTCGTGGTAGTCCGAATGAAGCGGAGCAAAACTAACTAGACCGAGTTCAAGACCTGTTGAGTCGCCAGTGCGCACCGGCACGACACCTTTCCCTTGCCACTCCTCACTATCGACGATGATAAGGACGGCGGCCCGGAAGATAGGCTGCAGTTCAAATCTGGCACGATCATAAAACGCGGTCCCCGAATTGACGCTCGGCGCTGCCGTCCTGATCGCCGAGTACCTCCTGCCTGCGACTGACTTCGGCACACAGGGTCCGACGAGCCTCGGTGACATCCGGTACGGTCCGAGGACTGGTTGGATCCCAGCAGCCGATCGGCTTGGCGAAGAAGTTCTCGAACTCGATGTTTGATGCGGATCCTCGAAACCACTTACCATACACGAAGTTGAAGAGCTCTCTCCGCGACTGGCCATAGAATTAGATTGGGCAATAGATTGCGCAAGCTTTCCAGCAAAAGTCATGACATTCTTGGAAGGTCAACTGCCCAGCTTTTGTGGCGTGAGAGAGGAGAAAGGGGTTACCGAACGAATTCCGCTGCACTGCGCGGTGATGACTCTCGTCGCCAAGGCGACTTGTTTCATCATCGTCCACGTGGACGGTAGTCATCTTTAACACTCCCAATGAAACTAGAGATCATCAGCCACGCCGAAAAAGATCTCAGAAACAGAAGCATAGAAAGGGATGAAGGTAGGCAAAGAAAGAAAGGAAGGACTGGACTGGACATACTCCTTGCATTTTATCTGATTCGGAACGTAATCTTCAATGGCTCTAGCTATTATTAAAGACAGTCAGGACACAAGTTGGTGGAGTGTGGTCGACGGGCCGAAAGAGCGATGGACGTCAGGATATCGTGGTGATGGTGTTGATAATTAGAGCGGCGAGGCATCACGTCTTGCGCCTTCCCCGAAAGGGTGGTCGCTAAGCCGGATACGGTAATTCACCGCGATGTATTGAACCGAGTATCAGGACTTGCTTGCTGGTCACTGATAGCATTGACAGTCGGGTGCAGCATGCGCTGTGCTGCGTGATACCGTGATAGTCGGAAGGCACAGAGGATGGTTTCTGGCCGAAGAAATCGACAGCGAAGATGCAGCGCGACAACACGTCTTCCTCGGCGGCCAACAACGCCTTGGACTACGGGGTCTGTCCTTGCGGTGGTTCTCCTTCCTCCTCGAGCCCACGCTCTAAAAGATCTAGCTCTTGGTACTGATCTTCCGTACAATGGACAACCTTTAGGTATCAAACCCCAGATCGTTGCAGACAATTCCCACCACTCATCCCTAAAACGGTCGTTCTTGAAGGTATCAAAGTATCTGGATCGCGACGTCGATGCTGGCCGCTCACGCAGCGACAACGATACTGTGGCAAGCTCTAACAGAACAATCAATCGGTATTCCGCAGTGATGGGACTTCCCTTCCAGTCTTCCCACGCGTCAACAACTTCTCAATCTACAAGCTCTCCCACACACGATCGTTCCAAAGCGATACGCAGCAACCAATCGTCTAAACGGAACGTCCCCCCGCTCAGAACTTACTCCAAGGCCTCACGCAGGTCTTGGTCCCTGGCCTACCGGGCTACGATGTCTGGCATCACACACAGACACCCAACATATCCGGTCTCACCACCACAAGTGCAAATGCATATCCGGATCAGCTGCGCTCAACATCCATCAGCTTTCAAGTCGGTGTCCGCCGGCCTCGTCTCTGAGCCGCCTTGACGTTTGGAAAGAGAGTCGCGCGTCGTTCGGCGTAGGCTGGTTTATAGATGCTCGCTGGACGCCTACCTACTTCTGTATCCCGTATCTATGAGGGTAATGTTGGCGGGGTGGATGTTGGAGGGGGTGATGAGGAGGATTAGTAGATAGATGGATCGCTCATGATTGTGGCCGTTGAGGATCGTTTGTGTGTAGTAGGTGGTTCCCTGGGTGTTGGTTTAGGGTGTCTGGTTTGGTGTATCGATTGCTTGCGTCTACCTACTGCCTCTTTCTATGGTGTATTAGTGTTAGTGTTCGCGGTCGCGGCTCGCGATTAAGGTAGAGTTAAGCTCCGGACAACTTCTTACGAAGCCAAGCAGAGACTTGTGTCAGGCAGGATCAATTGCAAAAACTTTATTCATGTCCTATGCTTATTCCCCTGATTGCCACAAATACAGAGTTCGGAAGCGAGCGACTACAGCCGGGCCGTAGCCTCACAGCCTTTTTGTAACGCCCATTACAGATATAGAGAATCGCCATGGAGAGAGCATTATGCATCGCTGTGTGCATAGCTGTGCCCCAATACCAGCAGCAGGGAAGACTATCGAGGAGCGCAAACAGACCCCAAGAAAGAAAGGAGAATCGAAAGAACAGAAAATGCAGTTGAGTCTATGGACCCGCTCATAGTAAGAGAAATTGTAGAAAGCGATCGATACGCATTAGCTGCTGCTGCGCCAGGCAGGATGTCGGTGTAGAAAAAAAGAAAATTATCGGTGAAGACTTTGGAAGTTCTGGGCCCTTCCCCCATCTATGCGAATAATTCGTATCTGTCGTCCCTACGTTGCAATGAGAACGGATGAGCGAATGGTGGGTATATCGGAAAAGAAATATGCGAATCAACCACGGTGAGGAATATCGGCAGTGGAGAGATATGGTGAAATAATGACTATCCCAAGTGCTTAGAGTACGTCGAAGATGCTCCTAGTGATTGGAGCTTCGCCACGCTGAGCGGGAGATCTTGGGTCGTCGTCAAGGATCTTCGGACTAGTCAGACCGGCTTCGAAGGCTGATGTCGCGAGGTCGCCAGCTGCGGTACGGTGGAAAGGGCTAGCTGTGAACTCAGCAGCACGGGGAGACAGAAGGGACGGAGTCGGAGGAACGTGGCTGACGGTCTTATCGACTCTGAATTCAATCTGGCGGTTGGCGACGTTGCCGGGAAGATTGGAAGGCTCTCGACGAAAAGGAAGCGTCTCAAGGGCTGGCTGAGTGAACTTTATGCCGCTGAAACCACCCGGCAAAGATGGATCCGCTGTAGAGAAGCGATACGATTCTTCCCCTACATCTTTGAAGTCATCGAAGGCCTTCCCCAAGATGTTCGCACCATCAATGCGCACATCAACCGATTTCGATGGTGAGCCAAGCGCAGGAAGACCAGGTTCAACGTTATTGGTCCCTTCCCGTCCTTCGCGTTCTTCTAACGACGGTCCACTAGGCGACCATTGCATATCAGGCGGTGCTGAAGATGGACCTGGCGTAATTTCACCAGAGCAACTCGCAGTAGTGGTAAGCGGAGATAGGACAGGACTTAAAGACTGGGCTCCTTCTGATCCACAGTCCTTGTCTACAGGCAATGGCGCGGAGTGAGGTTCCATTGAGGAACTCTCGGTAACTGCAGGGGACAAAGTCGACCGTGTTGTGGAGTTAACACCACCGCCAGTATTTGACCGACCTTTACCCAGTGTACGCCAAGATCGCCAGCCAGAGGGAGCAGGGGGCGACGCCCGTGGCAACTTATTCCTGAATTCAGAGAGTTGATATATCAAATTCATGTTTGGTCCAATCCATCTGCTCCGCTTCTTAACAGCATCATAGGCGTCTTGTACGCTCAGCTCAGGGTTCTTATAAAGCCCATAAGCGACGATGAGACTAGCCGACCGGCTGACGCCACACTGACAGTGGATCAAGATGCGTTTCCCTTGACGCACACGATCGTCAATAAGCTCGCAAAGTCTAAGCATATCGTCGACAATGTTGGTGTTGTGATCCCATGGGATATGGATGTATTCGACGTCTGGCTTAGCTGCCTTTGCTTTTGTTGGAGAAGTAGTAGGAAGGGTCGAAGGGAGTGTCTCGAAAGCAGATCGGAACGATACCTCCGACACTGCAGTCTGTGGCTCCGGCATATCTTGATCTTTAGCCCCCGGTATGTTCATCTCTGACAAACCCTCAAGCTTCGTTCCCTCATCTTGCTTCTGACTGGCTTTCTCAGCCAGGCTGAACGGATTCTGGACTTCTCGTGCTACGTTCAAAACAACGTCGAAGGTCGAAGCTTCTTCCTCATTGGGCTCCAGATAGAGAAACACATGTGGATCGTAAATGCAGACTGGTCCTTCCGGATATGCAGGTGATTTTGCTTCCTGAGATAAAGGTGGCTCGTAGTCATTCTCTTCTTCCACTTCACATATTTGTTGAACCGCAAGCGGCGACGGATCAGAAGACTCGTAAGATGACTTTTGCGAGAAGATCAGAGGACGCACTTGCCCCAGGCGCCGAGGGATATTCTGATTGCCGAAAGGAGGTAATTGCATGCCGCCCTCTGGCGCCGTTGTTGGCGAGAATACAGATAATGAAGGGGACGATTGAAAGTGTCGAAGAGTGCTTGGCCTTAAAATCGCCGGAGTTGAAGGCACAATACTTGACCCATTATTACCTGGTACATTTGGAGCGCCTAGACCGGGGGTCGAGATAGTAAGGCCAAGTCTGCTTGCTTTTCGCTTTGGCGGTTTAGGTGGGACTATGAAGGAGGGCGTTGTTGGAGCAGAGAGCGGGTGTGATGACTCCACTGCCGAAGCGGTAGAGATGGCTAACTTTGGAAGTTGTGGTCCTTGTCTAACTGACGCGGACATGTTCAGGGAGAGATTCTTCATGTTTCGGACTTTCCTGCCTGGCGACTCAGGACGATTGAGACCCGGCAGATTCAAAAGTGAACTGGGTGGTGGCTCCATTACGCCTTGTTCTGGTGAATGGTCGCTCGATCTCAGAGATTTGAAGGACGAGAGCGGTGTGATAGAAACAGCGGATTCAGGGGACGAGCTGGGGGAAGGATCGGTAATGGATGAGGAGTCCAGTGTAGAGATAGTGGTCGTGGGAGAAGAGTCAGTGGACTCCGAGCTGATGGTAGAGGTGCTATCTCGGTGTTGTTGTTGCGGAGGTCGACGCTCTGTGTTGGGTGATTTGTTGTTTGCGATGATTGCTGTCGTGCTTGATTCTTCTGTTGCCGCGGCGCCCTCCACTTTTCTATCTTTCATATCTGAATTTTCTCCAAACACAGACATAAATGACGGTAACGAAGCTAGCAGCGCCTGTCGACTGATTTGTATCGGCATACTTGAAGATCGCGTATTCGATAGCTTTCGCTTTGTTGATGCAGAGAGTCGACGGTCAGAATGTACTATCGTGGGTTGTCCCATAAGCCGAGGATGTTCCAGCTCGGTATCTTCATCGAAATATAGAGACGATGTTGAGGACGCGATGGCAGTGTACGACCTTTTGAGGGATAACTGGTTAGCCTTCTGCATATATGTTGAGGTGGTCATCGTGAGTTTGCGAGAAGCTCTCAGAAGTCTTCGCTGGATAGAAGAGGCTGTTGACACATAGCAGAGCAAACATTGGTTCTCGCGAAACACTACCGGTTGCAGACGAAGACGACGACAGAGCGGAGGTGTGGCAGAGAGCAAGCAGTTGAGAATTACAAACACCCAGAAACAGAACATACCTTACCGCCAGCAAAGCGCCTCCCTCCTGATTCTTCGCTTCCTATATTTGTGCAAGCGCTGTGAAGCACGGCTGCTTTAGAACGATGCGCCGCGGTACAATTTATTACCAGTGAGGCTACCCGTCCAGGACGTGCGAGCAATAGCAATTGCTGCCAAACCCGTTCTCGGCTTCTCCAAGTAGGGAGGCAACTTTCCTGCAGTTACTTGAGGCTCGGAGGGGGGTGTGAGACCTCGACGATCTAAGGACAGCGTGCGACTGAAGACCTGCGGGCCTGACTGAGCGGCGTCGTACCTTTACCCGAGGGTTCTTCGAATGGCGCACGATGGTGACGGTGAAGGAGTGAATTGAAGTCGGTGGAACGAATAGCAAGGAGGATCTGTTGAGGTGGGGGAGAGTCAGCCTTCGGCGCTTCAGTCAACGACCGCCAATTAGGGTGCACGCCACTCCTGCAAGACAACTCTAATTTTAATCGCCCCTGTCGTCGCTTCCTTGTCGCCACTAGAGTGACTAGACACGAGTCCCGCAGAAAGGCGGCAAGATCGACAAATCAAAACGCACGAAGGGAAACGACCTACCAGTCAATGTCAATAATAAAGACGATGGCGAAAGCAGCGCAATCCAATGAGATGTGACTCCCAAGCTGCTGTTTTGATTGGCGCCGACAGTCCGTGACAGCTGACTTTGAGTAACGTAAAACCTATCTCAGCTGCTTTGCCAGATGGCAAGATTGAACGCTTCCAGCTGGAACCCGGACTAATCGGAATCCGTCAAGCTTTGGATGGATGGAAGACGTTGAATCAGAGAAAGATGGAACTGCTCCGTCTTCTGTACGTGAGCAGCGGGCTCCGCACTCTTGGTTGATTCCGGTAAAGATGACGACAAATGCCCTAAGGCTTTCGTATTCCTTGTTACTAGAAAACGTCGTCACCGCGATGGACCGAGAATGAGGCTGAGAACAGATCAAGTAGAAAGCTTCCAATACGGTCAGATTCGTCGTTTGAGGGATTGGTCACGCTGGTGTCGCAAAGAGTATGAAGCTGTCCCGAAACCTCAAGATCCGGACAGGTTTTATGATGCGGCAATGAGACAAAGACTTCTCAAGGCTGTTTCCACCCCTCTGCTCGACGAACGGATACGCAATGATCTCCAGCTTCACAAGGGTCTGATAGAGGGATGTTCTTGACTCCACCACTTCCCTCAACACCTGCCTGCTCTTCCAGTGACAGGCTCTGCGTAGTAACGCTGATTGTTCGATGGTGTTGCGGCGAAGAGGTCGACGAAAGGTCGACGAAAAGGTCCAAGCCATCGGCCAAGCGCTAGAGAAAGCAGGGGTCGTCTATTTTTGGATGTGGCTTGTTTCAAGATACACTGGGGCTAGGCAATATCGGGCAAGAACAGTCTCGACTCCGTTAGATCTGTCCGAAGGGGCTTTGTAGGGGGTAACATTCCCTTTTGTGTTTCAAATTGACTATATCGTCTTCTCAGTCCTGACGCGGTGAAGACGAATTTCAGGAAGTTGTGAGGATGTCACAAGACCGCCGGTATGGTCTCTTAATGGTAGCATTAAGTACCCACAAGTGATGTCTCCTATGGCTTGAAGGTCACCTAGGAGTAAGCTCCCACACGGAAAGAGTGTATCAACATTATCGCGCTGGAAGGAGCTAATAAACGATTCTGTGTGCGCATGGAATATCTTCCACCTCGTACTGGTACGTCTACCTTATCTTCCCTTCGGGTACTACTTCACGATATTGGGGTTATGCTTGTCGCGTCGGCTGGAGTCTCGACAGTGATGTTTGCTTCGCTCCCCAAAAGCTGCATCGTGGGAAGTCGATTCCCGGTGCGGGTATATGATGAGCTGCATGTACAGTACATGTACCGGCCGTTGTAGGCTTGTAGCACAGCTCGGTCATCGACTCGTGTCATAGAGATGCGGATCGCTCTATGAAGAATCTGCAGTACTTATATGTGCACAGGCACGCATTTCGAAAATAAGATTGACCTAGTAACTGGAAGGTTCGAACGACGAGAGAAAGGAGCTTGATCACGAAGTATTATGGCCTGGGACCTGCATACATCGACTTAGCCAATCTCTGTTTCAGGCCTAGAGAAGCCCAACATCTTAACGATAACGGCGCCAAAGATCATTAAGGTTAGATACATGTATTGTTCACATGTGTCCACGCTGGACTATATTTTCTGTGTCGAGATAATAATGAAGACTACTTATGGATACTGTGATCGAAGAAGCTGACGTGATGGCGATGACTGGTCTCAAGCACTCTGAATAGAACCAATACTGGAACATCACAATGTGACGGCGATGATCCCGTTTGCTTTGTCCGTGCAGAGCAGTGTCCCGCGTCGAGCACTCTAACTCCAATAAATGCTTAGCCCAATCACACGCAGGAAGCTTTGAATTTACGGTAATCATGTCAATCCTCCCTCTGCACACTTACACAGCTCTCCTAAAGCAACTCTCAAGTCTTTACTTTAAATCTGTACTCTATCCCAAGACCTGGGGTTGCGGGCCGGCGAACGACCAGGTTCTTGCCCCAGCCATGTGATCGACGCGAGCTGGTTTGCCAGCGAAGCCAGCCTGAAATCTCGGGTGCAGGTGCGATGCCGTCGAGGCACGATTCACCCATTCACGCTTGGAAGCCGCACGGAAACAGCACCGTTGACGTGCCTGCCATCATTTCGTCCTCTGAAGACGCGCGATTGAGCTTGGGGTTGAGATCCCGCACAAGGTCACCGAGACGCGACAACTTAGCACCTTCGGCTCAAGTACGAGTACTCGTACATCATCAACAACCCCCACCGAGAAAACAAGCCAGGAGGAATTCTACGTCTATCCATTCTTCAACGACTTCTTCTTCCTCAACCTCGATCGATCTGCGAGTCAGACGTCCCTCGTCCTCGTCATCATCTGCAAGACCTCTGCTAAGCCGAACTCTATCCACGCCGGTCGGATCATACTTCGCACCACAACCAGGTTCATCAGGCATTGATGCTCGATCACCAGCCAACAAGCGAGCACCGGCGTCACGGAGCAGTCATGGAATAGAAACATCGAGTGGACCACCACCAGCTTTGAGCACGCAGCGTTCATATTCGACCGATACTGCGTGGAGGGTGCAAGCTCCTTCGGATTTCGCCTTTGCGCCGAAACAGCTGGTACGACTTGGTCTTGTTGCTGGAACAGGCAGTCGTACAATCACGCCTAGCGCGAGCACTTCAAGTCCACCTGCTTCTGCGCATGAGAGTGCGAGTCAGGACGCAACCGAATTCAGCAGGAGATCGCGAAGTTCTACATGGTCAGACGGAGCAGTAATGGCAGCTAGCGTGGACCGCTACGGAGGAGATATCTTGGAGGATGAAAGAGACAGGACTCTACGAGCATTGGAAGGCATGCGCGATGGTGGGCATGTCGGCACACTGTATAGCGGGGACATGCGAGGTCTTGATGGGAAGAGTGAACCTTCTCCGGCAGGGAACGAGGATCTGTTCTTGAATCTTGCACGGGCCACATCATCGCGTCAAGGTACGGCAGAATCAACGAGTCGCAGCGAGCGGCGAAGAGTAAGTATCAATTCTCGTTAATCTCGGGACTTCATCTTCGGCAAAATCAGCACAGCCCTATAATCCCTGATGATGTGCCTTATGACCACTAAGATCCCGCGGAATTCACCCCAGCTAATCTTAATACACTTTGATCGAACTTTAGTCTAGAATTTCGCTTGCCACCCACTGTCAATCGCTGCCACAGAACACATACTCTTCACCGTCGCCGAGACCATTGTCTAATGGTGAAACTCCTGTTGACCAGACACCTTCTTCACCGTCACAACCCCAATACGCGGCTGAAGATCGCTGGCAACAACAAGAGCAAGATCAGAGTTCCCCGTATTCGCTGCATAACGCTTCACCATCGCGGTTTCGACCTTCCACTAAAACGCGATCCTCCGCTGCTTCAGCACACCCTCTTGATGACAGTGGTCGGTCACGCTACTTTGGTGTCACTCCGAAGTCATCGTTTTCGATTCCACGAGGTCAGTTGAACCGCGAAACTTCTCCTGATTCTCCTCAGTACAATGGGCGGAGATCATCCATATCAGATTCAGCCCACGTTCACATTCCTGTAAGAGCTTACCGGCAATCCAACCTCTCATACTCCGCACCACGAAACCATTATTCGTCCCCTTTGACGAATCATATCACGGAAATGGAGCAAGACCCAACGCCTGATACTCCACGCGGTGATGGCACCGAATCGACTGTCTCCACAACAGCACCGTCCACCGTCTGGGATGAGCTCGACGACATGAAATCACGGATACGCAAGCTTGAGTTGACGGGGAAATTACCACCATCATCCGGCGCTGCTATCTCATCTGCCTCTGGCGAGCGGCCACGCACTGCCACCACCACTGTCACGACGATGTCTTCATCACCGAAGCATGGCCGTGGGAATAGCATTTCACCCCCGAACTCTGCTATTGGCGGTCCCGGTGCCGCCAGCATTCATCCACTACTTCACGCCGCTCTAGTTAAATGCAAGCCTCTAATCAGCTCTGATGTATACCGAGCACTGGAAGCAACCGCCTCGGATAGTTTGTCGTTGGCAGCAATGATGGGTAACTGCGGACCGCAAGGGACCATGCACAGCGCTGCATCAGTACTCGGTGGCTCGAGTACTGCAGATCGTCAAGTCCGGCGCAAGGCAGACAGCATGTGTCGAAGTCTTACGGAGCTTTGCATTGCACTGTCAGATGACAAATCTGATTGCGCAAGTCCCGCGATCAATGGCTCAGGAGGCGTGCGTCTTAGCAGCAAAGATCCGGGTACTCAGCAGGAGGCTGGAGCAAGCGGTTCTCCATACCAGAGAGGATCGAGTCAAGAGCCGACTGAGCATAGAACCCCAAATATGAGAGTCATGAGCCGGTTGGAAGCAAGAAGAACGAGCATTCTTAGTCTGAACGGCGTCAATGGCCATCGAGGCCAAGCGCGAGAATCCAGCACACCTACGCAAACACCAACAGGGCCGTCAATTCCTAGGCGGTTGAGCCGTGCTCCCACAGTGCTTCTGCGGACTAGGCGGACAGAGGACCCAGACGATAATCCAGAAGCTCGACCTATCTCAAGAGCAACAACTGAAGTCGGTCCATCCAGAAGTTCGCCACGAGAACGTATCTCGAAAGAGTCCACATCACATCTCACACCTGCTCATCAATCCTTGCGATCTCCATCAGTGCAGTCTTCACTACCGGTCAGGAGAAACTACTTCCCCAACTCTCAGGCGCTTTCCACCCCTAGCATTCAACCCGGCAGCAGACGCTATCTCGACCGCTCTACACCACCCGCAACGGACAACGGTAGCCGATTAGCGGAAGCTCGACAGCAGAGGATTGCCTCAGCGGGACAATATAGCGCATCTGCGCGTCAGAGGAGGGGAAGTTTAGAGGGAAGTGGAAGTCTTATTGGCAGGAGGTTAAGACAAGCAAGTGCCGACCCTCAGGTCGAGAAGGAAGCGTCAGGGTATTAGCAATGACAAAAGATGTATGGTTGGTAACGGAATTGGCGTTTCGCTACCTTTAGCAGGAGTTTTCGGCCAAATCTGAGCGCGTCTTGTGCTCTCAACTTAACAACTATGATTATCAGCGGGTACCTTTTGCCGTGCTCTTGACTCGCAATGGGAAGGACCAAGCTGCTTTGTCTGGAGGCGTTTCTTCTTTTTCATCATGCTGAAGTGCTGCTGTTATTCTCTAAACGGCGTTCAACGCAGGCAAAATCAGCATCTACTTCATTGTACCTGTAGAAGAAAACAACCCTACCAAGACCTGTTTCGGGTCATGTTCTTAGACCGCTTAATAGTTTCTGGTGCAAGTGACGGATACACGATCTCTGCACTCGCCCCTGACATACACGTATCTCGCCCGACTTGCTTACACGGTAGAAGAACCCTTCCACCGATCTCATCTCATGTTCTTTTAGATTAGATCGTTGAATCAGGCGGACTCCTACTTCTCTGAACGAAGAATAAAGATTACTGCGCTTTGTGTTGGTTTGGTTTGGTTTGGTTTGGTCGATTTGCAGCGTGTGTAGTAGGGTTTTGGAGTTCTGTCTTGGCCTTCACCCTCTTCGACGAATGTTTACAGATGTGCGATATGCACATTTGGAGACCTTTCTTTTGTGGGGGTGGTGGGTGTTGAGCTAAGTGGTGTTTCAAAGTTGGCAGCGCTCTGTTTCTCGAGTATCAAGCACGGACGGACGGACGGGGCGGTAGAATGCTATCTTTTCTTTCTCTCTTTCCGTCTTTCATTCAACTCAGAGAATCTTGACGGGATTTCTATCGGGCCAGGCAGAGGTTGTTGAATTCGCAGCTTTGCCGTCCTCCGGCGCGTTTACGTATCGTAGCATTGTCTTTCCTATTACGGAAGGGCGGAGGTGGAGTTTTTCGCTCCGAATTGGGTGAGATCTGAGGAGGTCTGTCTGTCTGTCTGTCGAAAACAGCGACGAGATTACAGTGATACGGTGGTGGGTCATGGCATCGCTCAGCCATGGGCTCCGGCAATATTTATAAGTGGCCATCATGTAGTGCTGTGCTGCGCGGGAGATTTCTTTCCATCTTCGTCTGACGTTGTCTTTTATATGGGGCTGTCAAAGGATTGGTCGGCGAGCAAAACTACTCCTCTTGATCTTCCCCATCTACCACCAAAGTCATCGCAGCCGTCTGCTCTCGGTCTTTACACCCATCTTCGACGGCATCATTCAAACCTCAACAGAGCGAAACGACAGGATGTGTTATCGGGTAAGGGCGCTACGACAGAACCTCCAACGTTTCTGAGAAGAGGAGAAGAAGATGCGAGAGATTTGCCCATACCGGTACGAGTACATCCAGCCGTGTGCCTCTACTGAGGGAAATCTGGGATGGGAAGGAGGTTGAGACGAGTCATGGTGAGTTGCAAGTCCTGGATATCTCGAGGGCTGCATAGGTGGTGGTTGAGATTATGGTTGGATGCTGCGGGGATATTTGTCACTAATGGCTTCCTTAGAAAACTTTATGATCAGGAGTCCGAAGCAAGGGATTTGGTCCAAAGGAGCGGTTTGATTGTGTTTGCCGGGTGACTTCGTTGACGGTTGTATAATACCTCTATACGAAGGTTGTCCGGTACGGTCATCGTCACTGATGGCGCCCCTCACGATGTCAATCCTCTAGACGAAAGGTTCCCTCAATTCGCCGGCGGGCCAAGTGAATAGTGCCGTGGACAGTATCCGCACACCCTTCCCGAGACAGCTCACGGCCAGAGTTTTTCCACCCTCAAGGGCTCAGAAAAAGCACCTGCGGTGTATATCGATTATCTTCCTGTCTATGGCTCGGCTGGGTGGCGCAGGCATAGATTCTCGTCGTCCTATCGCATCCACCACAATGGTCCTCTTCAAAAACCCTCATCCAATACTCCAGCAACCTTTGTCGACTTTGGAATTAATCATCTACCAAGCCGTGAAATGAGCGCTGCATCTTCGCCAACGGGTGGTGTACGACGTTGATGATTAGGCTGCGGTGTGCGAAAGGTACTTGTTTGCTGGCCTGAGAAGCTCTCAGACATACATGTCATAGCTTGTGGTATAACCAATCTCCGTCCTGAGAGAGATAAATAACACTTTGTTCTCCTAACCTCGATGCTGGGAACTGCAGCACGAGGTCCACGGCTGCGAAGCGCTGGGACAATCAGAGGGCGAAGGACACGGTGTGACTTGTTCCTGATATAGTGTCTTGGAGGCAGCCAAGATTGAGTGTAGCGCTTCTGAATGTGGTTTTGGCGTCGGTCTGGAGAGACCACTGTAGTCATCTTGCGACGGGTGTCGCGCTGTAGGGTTCCGCTTGCGTGACGTTAGCCATATTTTGGGGCATGGAGCGCAAGAGGGACTGAGTCAGGTCGAGTGTTGACTCTCAGCTTATAGCTTTACGCAAGACAGAACGGAGAGCTCCAGCGCCGTAGGAACATCTACGAGTTATCCCGTGCCCTAGGAGGTGTCTTGAGCCCATCAGTGGATCGTCAGAAACCCCTTTCAAACGCCTTCATCGGAGACCAAAGCGGTCCACTGCGTCGTGCTGCTCTTTCGAAATTCCGTATGGTAAGCAATGGAACACCAGAGAACCTACGTATGTGCTGTACTTTTATTTATCGTGCCATCGGCAGCACCGTCGGCGCCATTATCCTTAACCCTCCCCTTCTCCCCTTCTCTCCCACCCCTTCCAGCCTTCAAACCCTTATTCTTCCCCCTCGGCACGCCCCTCCCCGCCAACTTCTCCGGCAACTCCTTCACCACCCTCCCCTCCTCCCAAAGTACCCCCAACCCCTCCTTCCTCTCCTCCACCCTCCTCACAAACTCCAACCCCACCATCCCC
>JAABUP010005749.1_pt1 | contig 18498 bp, 17 predicted proteins | sample 5559201 | NCBI WGS metagenome assembly JAABUP01 (sample SAMN10711887, study PRJNA513373) | rock metagenome | isolation source: Antarctica rocks | place: Antarctica
GAGCGCCTTGCCGTCCGTCTCCCGCTGCTGGGCGTGCGCGGCGTCGGCTGCCCGGGCGTCGGCCGCGGCGCTCGATGCCTGCTGGACGGCTGCCTGCTGGTGGCCGGCCCGGACGCGCAGGGTGTTCATCTGGCCCTGCAGGTCCTCGAGCGTCGCCGCGTACTCGAGCAGCGCTGCGGAGACCTTGCTCCACGCTTCACCGGTGGTCTTGAGGTGGGGCGTCAGGTCGGAACTGACCCGCCCGCGATACGTGTCCCCCTCGTCACCGACGAATTCGGAGCTGTCCAGCGAGCCGACATCGGCGGCCGCGCCGGTGGCCGCCGACGCGAAGTTCGCCCACTGCTGAGCCGACCCACGGATGGCCGACGGGTCGCCGCCCAGCACGAACGTCTCGGTCATCGGTCAACACCTTCCGCGCGCACCTGCCGGGGCAGTCCCAGCTCGACCACTCTGACCGAGTACAGCGCCTGACGGTTCCGTGTGACCACCATTGATGATGGGGAGAAGTCCCCATTGCTACTTGACGGAGCCGGACATCAGGCCGGAGACGAAGTAGCGGCCGAGCAGGATGTAGATCAGCAGGGTGGGGGCGGAGGCGATCAACGCGCCGGCCATGCTGGAGGAGTAGTCGGGGTTCTGCGCCCCGGACAGCTGCTGCAGGGCGTAGGTGGCCGGGCCGTTGGTGGGACTGGACAGGAACAACGCGAACAGGAAGTCGTTCCAGGCGGAGGTGAACTGCCAGATCAGCGTGACGACGAAGCCCGGCGCGGAGACCGGCAGCACGATCGACAGGTAGGTGCGCCACATGCCGGCGCCGTCCACCCTGGCCGCTTCCAGGATCTCGTTCGGCACCGCGGTGGCGTAGTAGTTGCGGAAGATCAGCGAACAGATCGGGATGCCGAACACGGTGTGCGCGATCATCAGCGTCAGCACGCCCTGGCTGAGGTGGAAGTCGTTGAACAGCATCTGCTGCAACGGGATCATGATGGCCGGGTAGGGCAGGAACATCCCGAACAAGAACAGGGTGAACACGGTGTTGGCGCCGGGGAACTTCCACTTGGCGAACACGAAGCCGTTCAGCGAGCCCAGCATCGAGGAGACCACGGATGCGACGACGGCGATCGACAGCGACCGCAGCATCGGCATCGCCAGGGTGTCCCAGGCCTTGGACCAGCCGCCGCCGGTCCAGTTGAGCGGCAGCTGCCAGGACCGGCTGGCGGAGATCTCCGCAGCCGGTTTGAAGCTCGTCACGATCATCACGTAGGCGGGCACCAGGATGATGATCAGGAACAGGAACAGCAGCACGTACTTGACGGTGGTGGCGGCGCCGGACGTCGAGCCGGGGGTCTTGGCCCCCGGCGCGGAGGAAGCGGAAGGCAGCGCAGGAACCGGCTCGACGGTGGCGGTCGTCATGATCCGGCCTTCTTCTCGACGCGACGGGTATAGACCAGATACGGAACGACGAAGATCGCCACCACCACCAGGATGATGGTGGCGTTCGCGCCGGCCAGCCCGTACTTGTAGGTCGACAGCTGGGACCAGAGCAGGGTCGCCGGCACGCCGGCCACATAACTGTTGGAACCGGCCAGCGCGTAGATCAGGTCGAACATCTTCATCGACATGTGCCCCACGATGATCAACGCCGACAACGCCACCGGCGACAGCTGCGGGAACAACACGTATCGGTAGACCTTGAACTCACTGGCGCCGTCCATCCGGGCCGCTTCCCGCTGATCGTCGGGGATGCCGCGGAAACCGGCCAGGAACAACGCCATGATGTAGCCGGCCAGCTGCCACACCGCCGGCAGCGCCATCGCCACCATATTGAACTTCGAGTTCGAGCTGAACCAGGCGTTCTGCAGTCCGGGGACACCGGCCAGCTGGAACAGCTGGTTCAACCCGATCGAGTTCGGCCCGGTCTGCGGGCTGAGCAGCCACTTCCAGGCCACCGATGCGGCGATGAACGAGACAGCCATCGGGAACAGATAGACCGACCGGAACAGACCCTCGCCCCTCGGTCCCTTCTCCAGCAGCAGGGCCCACAGGATGCCGAAGAACATGGTGCCCAGGATGAACGCCGCTGTCAGCACCAGCAGGTTGCGCCAGGCGTGGCCGTAGTTGGAATCGTCCAGCAGCCGGCCGTAGTTGTCGAAGCCGACATAGTGAACCTTCAGCCTGAGACTGTTGGAGTTGCGGTTGGTCAGCGACGTCAGGAAGTTCCGGACGATCAGGTAGTAGATGAAGACGCCGACCAGGATGATCGACGGCAGCACCAGCAGGAATCCGGACACCCAGGTCGGCATCCCCCGTTTGGGCCGCGGCAGACCCTGACCGGCCGTTGGCTTCAGTCGGTCCGCAACGGAGGTGGCTGTCATCTGGTTCTCCGGTTTCCGGGCGGGCGGGCTGGATCGACCACGGCCGACCGATCACGGCCGACCGATGCCGCCGATCGATCCCGCCGACCGATCGCAGGGAATGCTGACCGTGTGCAGCTTGTCGCGCAACTGCGGTTGATGCAACGGTGCGACGGCGGGCGATGCGACCGGCACGAAACGCACACGACACCCAGCCCGGGCGACGCCCGGCGGGCCGGCTCTGAACGAGCCGGCCCCCGGGTCAGTGATCGGCCCGGCAGCCGGTCAGCCGCCGACGTTGTCGCGGGCCGCCGACACCAGATCGGACTGCAGGCCGGCCTGGTCCTTGGTCGAGATGAACTTGGACATCGCCGCCTGGATCGCGGTGTTCCAGGACAGGCTCACCGCTGCGCCGTGCGCGATCGAGGACACGATGGTGTCCTTCTTGAACTCGCCCATCGCCCACTTCTGGTACGGCGGGAAGCCCGCATCGGTGACGTCCGTCCGGGCCGGGATCGACCCCTTGGCCATGTTGAACGCCTTCTGCCCGGCGGCCGAGCCGACCGTCATCAGCCAGTCCTTGGTGCCGGCGGCGTTCTTGGCGCCCTTGGGCAGGGTGAAGGAGTCGGCGAGGAAGTCGTACACGCCGTCCTGGCCGGGCACCGCCCAGTAGTTGTAGTCGACGCCGTCCTTCTTGCCCTTGCTGGTGAACTCGGCGACCGCCCAGTCGCCCATCACGTTGTAGGCGGCCTTGCCCTCGATCACCATGTCGGTGGCCGGCGGCCAGTCGTCGCCGTCCGCGGGCGTGTTGGCGTAGGTCAGCAGCTTCGCGTAGTCGGCGATCGCCTGCTTGACCTTCGCGTCGTCCCACTTCGTCTTGCCGTCGAACAGCCCGTTGTAGCCGTCCGCGCCCAAATCGGAGATCAGCACCGTCTCGAACAGCTCCACCTGGGTCCAGGTGCCACCCAGAGACAGCGGCGTCGAGATCCCGGCAGCCTTCAGCTTGTCCATGTCGGCGATCCAGGCGTTGATGTCGGCCGGCGCCTTCGTCGGATCGATGCTCGCCTTCTTCAGCACCGCGCTGTTGGCCCACACCACGTTGGCGCGGTGGATGTTGGAGGGCACCGAGTAGATCTTGCCGTTGACGGTGAGCCGACTCAGCAAATCCTTCGGGAACACCTTCTGTCCGCCCAGCGCGGTGATGATGTCGTCGACCGGTTCGATCTGACCGGCGTTGATGTAGTCGGTGAGCTCGGCACCGGCGTGACCCTGGAACGAATCCGGCGCGTTGCCGTTCTGCAGGTCGCTGGCCAGCTTGGCCTTCGCGTTGCTTCCGGCCCCGCCGGCGACCGCCAGATTGACGAACTTGTCCTTCGGATACATCGTCCCGTAGACCTTGGTCAGCGCGTCCAGGCCCAGCTTCTCCGAGCCGGCGGCCCACCAGGTGAAGATGCCGACGTTGCCACCGGCGCCGCCGTCACCGACCTTGCTGGCCTCCACGCCGCCGCCCGCCGACCCGGCACCGCTGTCGGCGGAGCTGCTGTCGGCCGAGCTGCTGTCGGCCGAGCCCGAACTATCGCTGCTCCCGGCCGCGCTACCGCTGCTGTCGGCGGAGCTGCTGCTGCCGGTTTCGCTGCCGCCGGCCGAGCCGGTGCTGCCGCTGCTCTCGGCGGAGCTGCCGCCGGCCGAGCCGGTGCTCATGGCGTCGCTGCTGGTCATGGCGGTGTCGGTGGCTGCACCGGCACTCGATGTCGCAGGGGCGCCACCGGCCGACGTGTTGGTCGCGTTGGGGTTGGATCCGCACGCGGCGAGCAAAAGACTGGCGGCCGCGATGCCGGCGATCAGGGGGGTACGGCGCATTTCAGCTTCCTCCGAAGAAGTGAGGTATCCACGTCCGCCCGCGCTGCTTCGCGGGGACGCGGCCCAGGGAAGCAACTCGGGTTCAGTGGCTGCCTGGATGGTATGGCGGGGCGTCATGTGCTGGCCAGTCGTAGCGGCACGTTTTATCGGATCGTTTTGTGACGTGATGTGCGCAGATATATCCGGCGCTCATCGCCGGGACCCAGCGCGCTCACCGCAGCACTGCACTGTCGGTCGTCTTAATTGTCGTCTTTTGATCCCTAGTGGCCGGCTCCGGCCTTGACTTGTGCTGGATCCATGGCTCATTTTGGCTGGGTGAACCCCGATCCGGACCGAGCAGCGGTGCCCGCGACCACCGCCCGGGCATCCAGGCTGCGCGAGATGAGCCGGCGGCTGGTGCTGGAGGAACTCGCCCGGTCCCAGCCGGTGAGCCAGGCCGACGTGGTCCGCCGCACCGAGCTGTCCAGGGCGACTGTCGCGTCCGTTGTCGCCGAACTCACCGAGGCGGGTCGGCTGGTCACGGTCGGCGGCTCGCCGGCGGTCGGCCGCGGGCGGCCACCCCGTCTGCTCCGGCTGCACGCGGATTCCGGCGTGGTCGCCGCGCTCGATCTGGGCCACTCCCACCTCGCCATCGCGCTGGCAGATCTGTCCGGCAGCCTGCTCGCCGAGCGATGGACCGAGCTGGACGTCGACCGCTCGGCGGATGCGGCCATCGACACCGCCGTCACCTCGCTGCTGGAGATGCTGACCGAGCGGTACCGCGGGGAGCACCAGCGACCCAAGGCCATCGTGATCGGCGTGCCGGGTCCGATCGACCGCAAGAGTGGCCAGCTGTTGTCGGGAACCGTGCTACCTGGCTGGGTCGGCATCAATCCGGCGGCGGAGTTCGGCCGGCGGCTGGGGCAGCCCGTCACGATGGAGAACGACGCCAATCTCGGAGCCGTCGGTGAACACGCCTACGGTCGTGCTCGCGGCATCGAGAACCTCTTGTACGTCAAGGTTTCCAGCGGTATCGGGGCCGGAATGATCCTGGACGGCAGGCTCTATCATGGGTCCCGCGGTACGGCCGGCGAGATCGGTCACGTGCAGGTGTCCGAGGCCGGTGCCCTGTGCCGGTGTGGCAGCCGGGGCTGCCTGGAAACGCTGTCCTCCGCGGATGCCGCGCTGACGCTGCTCCGGCAGGCACACGGCGCACAGATGACGCTGGAACATGCGCTGGCCATCGTCAGGGCCGGCGACCCGGGAGCGGTTCGATTGTTCACCGACATGGGGACCGAGATCGGCCGGGTGGTGGCCGCGGTGTCGGCCAATCTGGACCCGACGATGGTCGTGGTCGGCGGGCCGCTGGTGGACGATCCCGGTCCGTTGCTGGCCGGCATCGCCGCTGCGGTGCGGCGCTACACCCAGCCCTATGTGTCCTCCCAACTCCAGGTGGTGGGCGGCGAACTGGAGCAGCGCGCCGCCCTTCTCGGCGGCGTGGCGATCGCCATCCAGCAGGCAACCACCAGCCTGGCCCGGTAGCTGCCGGCTTCAGTAGCTGTAGAGCGAACCGCGGGCGGGTGCGGAGCCGCTGACGATGGACACCCCGGACGACGTGCCGATCAGGTCGGCGCCGGCGGTCAGCAGGGCCCGCACCTGCTCGATGGTCTTGATGCCGCCCGCTGCCTTGACCCCGATCGATGGCGGGACCGACCGGCGGAGATAGCTGATCGTTGCCGGATCGGCGATGCCGACCGCGCCGCGGGAGGCGTTCTTGACGAAGGCAACGCCGGCCTCGACGGCCGCCGTGACCACCTTCGCCCGCTGCTCGGCGTTCAGCAGCGGAAGTTCCAGCATCACCTTGACCCCGACCGGCGACGCCGCCTCGACCACTGCGCGCAGGTCGTCGCCGAACCGGTCGAGACGATGGCTCAGCAACAGCGCGATGTTGACGGTGGCGTCCAGCTCGTCGACACCCGCGTCCACCAGCGCCTTCGCCTCCGCCGCCCGGCCGGCCGTGGTCATCATTCCGTAGGGGAAGTCGATGATCGAGCCGACCCGGATGTGGCTGCCGTGCAATTCCCGGCGCGCCGCCTGCACCCAGGTGGGCGGCACGATCGCCGCATCGAAGCCGTACTTCACGCATTCGGCGACGTGGTCGCGGACCTGCGTCTCGGTGATCGCCTGGCCGATCAGCGTGTGCTGGATCCGGCCGGCCAGTTGTTCGGGCGGCAGGGTCCGCGCCGGATGCAGGTCGCCCGGACCCGAATCGGCCGGACCCGAATCGGCCGGACCCGAATCGGCCGGACGCGAATCGGTCGGATGCAGATCGGGCGGTGCGGAGTCAAGTTTTTCGGTCACGGTGCTGCTCACCCTCCCCGGATGAGCCCGGGTACACCGTCGTCCCGGGACCGGATCAGCATGTCACGAGCGCCTTTCCGGTCGTGACAGGCTGCCATCTTCGCCGGCAGTCGGCCGACCTGCCGTCAAGCCCTGCGCCTTCTAGGCTCGGGACGTGCGCATTCTGTCGATCCAGTCCTCGGTCGCCTACGGCCATGTCGGCAACAGCGCGGCGACCTTTCCGCTGCAGCGGCTGGGCCACCAGGTGTGGCCGGTGATCACCGTCCACTTCTCCAACCACACCGGCTACGGCGCCTGGCGCGGCCCTGTGCTGGATCCGGCCGATGTCCGGGAGGTGATAGCCGGCATCTCCGATCGCGGTGTGCTGGGCACGGCAGACGCGGTGCTCAGCGGCTACCAGGGATCGCCGGGTGTCGCCGAGGTGGTGCTGGACACCGTCGCGCAGATCCGCCAGCTGAATCCGCGGGTGATCTACTGCTGCGACCCGGTGATGGGCGATGCCGGACGGGGCTTCTTCGTCCTGCCCGGCATCCCGGCCCTGATGCGGGACAGGGTGGTGCCGGCCGCCGACATCGTCACCCCCAACGCGTTCGAGCTCGGGTACCTGGCCGGTGACGGATCCGATCCGGACACCGCGACGCCGGCGGACGTTTCGACCGTCGATGCGGTGCTGGCCGCCGTAGCCCGGGTGCGGGAATCCGGGCCGCGAACGGTGCTGGTCACCTCGGTGGAACTGGTCGCCGCCGCGCCGGGCGCCGGCCAGCAGGCAGGTGACGCTGCGGACACCGACCCGGGCCAGATCGGCATGATCGCCGTCGACGACTCGGGTGCCTACCGGGTGAGCACGCCCGTTCTGCCGATCTCGGTGAACGGCCTGGGTGACGTCACCGCCGCGCTGTTCCTCGCCCACCTGGCGGACGGCGCGCAGGTCGCCCTTGGCCGAGTGGCCTCATCGGTGTTCGCGATTCTGCAGGCCACCCTCGATGCCGGTTCCCAGGAGATCGCCCTGGTATCGGCGCAGGACCGGATCGCCCATCCGGCGGGCGAGTTCGCGGTCACCAGGATCGGCTGAGCTGCTGCGCGAGAGATCGCGGCTCCGGGTCCTGCCCGTCGTCCGGCAGTCGGAGGCCGGTGACGTGGCCTGCCGTTGATGCCTTGTTCGCCGGGACGTCGCCTGATCGACGCGGCGCCGCCCGATGGTGCCGTCACGGTGAGATCCGACGAAAGGTGCTCATGGTGAGCCTGCAACCCCCGCCGGAGAATGCATCCGGGCACCAGCCATCCGCCACCCCACCACCGCCACCCACCGGGTTGGGACGCCGGGCCTTCCTGGCCGGCGCCGGTGTGGTGGGCGCCGGAATCGCCGGGACGGTGCTGGCCCCGCCGGCCAACGCGGCCGCGCTCGCCCCGGCAACGCTCGCCCCGGCCACGCTCGCCCCGGCCGCGCTCGCCCCGGCCGGGCCGGCCGGCAACTCCCCGGCCCGCCGCCGGCGCTGGGATCCGGACACCGAGAGCGATCGGTTCACCGTCGCCGTTCTCCCGGATACCCAATACCTGTTCGACGATGCGTCCATCCACCCGGTACCGCTACAGGCGACGGTGAACCACGTGCTCGACGCACAGGGGCAGGAGAACATCGTCTTCCTTGCGCACCTGGGCGACTTGACACAGAACGGGCTGGACCACGAGTTCGCCGCGATCAGCGCCGCGATGGAACCGCTGGATCGGGCAGGTGCGGCGTACAGCACGCTGGGCCGGTAACCACGACGTCCGGGGCGACGACACCCGGGGCCGTACGCCGTACCTGGATGCCTTCGGGCCACAGCGCTTCCGCAGGTCACCGAGTTTCCTGGAAGCCTCGCCCGGTGGCTACAACACCGCCCACTCGTTCCGGGCCGCTGGTCGTGATTGGCTGCTGCTGGCGATGGACTGGCGCCCGTCGCCAGCCGGAATCGCCTGGGCCAAAGAGGTTCTCGCGCGCCGCCCGGATGCGCCGGCCATCCTCACCATCCACGAGCTGGTGGGTCCCGACGATTCCGGCGCTGCGGGGTTCTCCGATCAGGGCGAGCACATCTGGTCCGAGCTGGTCAACGGCTGCGACCAGATCTTCCTGACGATCAACGGTCATTTCTGGCCGTCCGGACGCGTTACCCGGCGCAACGCCGCCGGTCACGACGTGCACCTGCACATCACCAATTACCAGCAGCGCTACTACGGCGGAGCCGGGATGATCCGGCTCTACCACTTCGATCTCGACCGGAATGTGATTGACGTGGAGACGATCTCACCGTGGATTCTCGGTCAGCGGGATCCGAACGAGTTGGCAGCGGCCGAGATCGAGTTGTCCGGCGATACCGACCGGTTCACCGAGAGCATCGATTTCGCCGCCCGGTTCGCCGGTTTCGCCCCAACCCCGGTGCGTCCTGTCCGCCCGGCCGAGAAGCTGTTGATCCCCGGCACTCTCGCCTACTGGCGGTTCGACGTGGTCGAGGGCGAGCGCGTGCCCGACGTGAGCCGGCACGGCAACGACCTGCATCTGGTGCACCGCAACGGCTCCCGGCCCGATGCCATTACCTTCACCGGCGATCACCACCCAGACCAACCGGCACACTCCAGCGCAGAGTTCCGGGGGGGCAAGCAAGCCGGGGCCTATCTGCAGACCGGACCGAGCGCGCCGCTCAACCGCGAACAGTTCCGTACCGGTTACACCGTCGAGACCTTCTTCAAGCTGCCCGCCGACTGGGCGGACGGCAGCCACGACTGGTCGGCGTTGTTCAGCCGCTGGGGCACTGCCAGGGAGGCCGGCATGACCGGTCAGTTCCCGGACGAGCCGGTGGTCACCCTGAGCCTGTCCGGCAGCCGCGAGATCCAGTGGAACGCCTACCCGGTCACCTCGAAAACCAGTGTCACCAACTGGAGTCACGAGATCCCGATGGACCGCTGGTGGCACGTCGCGATCGTGAACGACGGCCGGCACACCGTGATGTACGTCGACGGCTGCCCGATCGTGCGCAATCCGTCCACCATCGCCACCGGCCTGACAACCCTGCACAAGCCGTGGATGCTCGGCGGCTATTCGTACGGCACCGAGCTGGGCCAGATCCACTACGGCTCGATCGGCGACACCCGCATCGTCGGTCGGGCGCTGCGTCCGCACGACTTCCTCATCAGCTGACCGCTACACCCCTCATTCCCTGGAGAAGACCATGCGCTCTGCCCTTCTCACCACTGCTGCCCTTCTCACCACTGCGGTGGCCCTGACCATCGGCGTCTCGCTCGTCGCCGCCCCCTCGGCAGAGGCCGCTCCCGCCTCGGCCGGAGCTGTTCCGGGCCCCGGCGGCACCGCCCCCGCCGCGTCGCCCGGGACGGCCGATCGGCACCATCACCCCGTGAAGTCCTTCGACCTGCAGGCGCACCGCGGCGGGATCGGCGAACGTACCGAGAGCTCGCTGGCGAGCTTCTCGCATGCACTGGAGGTGGGCGTCAGCACCCTGGAGCTGGACACCCAGATCACCAAGGACAACAAGGTGGTGGTCACCCACGACCGCAAGACCAATCCAGCTGTGTGCGCCGATACCGCACCCGCCGTCGCCGGCGATCCGGCGTATCCGTACGTCGGGAAATTCGTGAAGGATCTGACGCTCCGCCAGCTGAAGACGCTGGACTGCGGATATCAGCAGCGTCCCGGCTATCCGCAGCAGGTGGCCGTACCCGGCTCCAGAATGCTGGAGCTGCATCAGGTCTTCGATCTGGTGAAGAAGTACCGGGCCAAGAAGGTGATGATGAACATCGAGACCAAGGTGGAGGCGGGTGCGCCGCAGGAGACCGCTCCCAGGGAGCTGTTCGTGCGCTTGGTGTATGCGGAGATTGCCCGGTCCGGGCTGTCCCGTCAGGTCACCATCCAGAGCTTCGACTGGGGTGCACTGATGGCGATGCATCGGCTGGACCGGAGGTTGCCGCTGGTGGCGCTGACCAACTACGACTTCCTGCAGGTCGGTCAGCCGGGCGCCTCGCCGTGGTTGGGTGGGATCGACGCCGACGACTTCGGCGGTGACTTCGTGCGGGCGGCGGCGGCCATCGACGGAGTGGTGGCACTGTCACCGAACGACGGATTCCCGCAGGGCGGGTCCATCAACGATCCCCACTTCCGTCCGTATGTCACGGCGGACATGGTCCGTCGGGCGCATCAGCGAGGGCTGACCGTCATCCCGTGGACCGTCGACGACCCAGCCACCCAGCAGTACATGATCGACATCGGCGTCGACGGACTCATCACCAACTACCCGACCCGGCTGCGCGGCATCATGGCCGACAACGGATTGCGGCTTCCGAAGCAGTACCGCCCGCACTGCTGAGACACCCCGTCCGGGTGGACGCCTGCGGGATCACCTGTGGAGCAGGCAGTGCGGTGCCTGGCCGACGTCAGTGGCGGCATCAGCGGGCGGCATCGGGTTGTTCGACGAATCCGGCGACCGTTGTCGAACTTGAAGTCCGGGCTCCGTCCGAACAGTGAGAGGCGCCGACCGGGCGCCTGCCGAGGGAGGATTCCACCCATGCGTTACATGCTGCTGCAGAACTACGAGGCCCCGGAGTGGGACTGTCCGCCGATGGACCAGTGGTCGCCCGCGGACGTCCGCGCGCACATCGAGTTCCAGGTCGCCCTGAATGCCGAACTCACCGCCACCGGTGAGCTGGTCGACGCCCAGGCCCTGACCACCCCCGAACAGGCCCGGTTCGTCACCGCAGACGGCATCACCGCGCCTGTCGTTACCGACGGCCCGTACCCCGAGGGCAAGGAACTCGTCGCCGGGTACCGGACAATCGACGTCGACTCACTCGAGCGGGCCGTGGAGATCGCCGCCCGCGCCTCGGCTGCACCCGGACCGCGCGGCGTACCGATGCGCACGCGCATCGAGATCCGGGAAACCATGGGCGCGGTCGGGTCCTCAGTAGACGAGCTCGTCGACCTGTCGCCGATGGGCTGAGGCGAAGATGACCACCGAGGACCTGCTGCGTGCGCTGTCACCGCAGGTTCTCGGGGTCCTCGCCCGCCGGGTCGGTGACTTCGCCGAGGCGGAGGACGCGGTGCAGGAAGCGCTGTTGGCGGCGGGCACCTCTTGGTCGGCCGACGGCGTGCCGGACGATCCAGCGGCGTGGCTGCAGCGGGTCGCGTTCCGCTGCTTCATCGATTCCTACCGCAGCGACGAGGCAAGGCGGCGCCGGGAACTGGTCGTCGCGTCCTGGTCGCTGACTCCCCCAGCCGCCGTGGAAACTACCGACGACACGCTCACCTGCATGTACCTGTGCTGCCACCCTGTGCTCTCGCCGGCGCTCGCGATCCCGCTGACGCTGCGTGCGGTCGGCGGCCTGACGACCGCGGAAATCGCCGCCGCGTTCCTGGTGCCGACGCCCACCATCGGCCAGCGGATCAGCCGCGCCAAGGCGAAGCTGAAGGCCCAGGACGCGCCGTTCGCGACCCCACCCGCCGACGAGCTCCCGCATCGGCTTCGCTCGCTGCTCCACGTCCTCTACCTGATCTTCAACGAGGGCTACGCCTCAGCCACGGGCGACGAGCTGGCAAGGTCGGCGCTCAGCGACCGGGCGTTGGCGCTCACCCGGTTGGTCCACGCCGCCCGGCCCGGCGACACCGAGGTGGCCGGCTTGCTCGCCCTGATGCTGCTGACCGACGCGCGTCGTCCCGCCCGAACGAACGCCACCGGTGGTCTCATCCCACTCGCCGAGCAGTACCGTGCCAGCTGGGACCGGGCCATGATCACCGAGGGACTGAGTGTCCTGACCGCCGGTATGCGGCGAGGGCCGCTGGGGGAGTACGGATTGCAGGCCTGCATCGCCGCGCTGCATGCCGAGGCCGTCACCGCCGAGGCCACCCGCTGGAGCGAGATCGCCGCCCTGTACCAGCGGTTGGAACGGCTCACCGGCAACCCGATGGTCCGGCTCAACGGAGCGGTCGCTACCGGTATGGCCACGACGCCGCAGGCCGGCCTGGACCTCCTCGACGGGATCGACGCGAGGCTGCGCGGACACCATCGCCTGCACGCCGCCCGCGCGCATCTGCTGGGCCTCGCGGGCCGGGCTTGGGAGGCGGCCGACCAGTACCGCCTGGCAGCGGCCGGGGCCACCAACATCAGGGAGCGTGAGCACCTGGTGCTCCGCGCGGCCGAAGCGGCAGCGGCCCATCGGGCAGCGGCGGAAAACACCGAAGATGAACCGGAGCCTGCCAGGCGTCCGGCGCGACGGTCGCGGTGACCTCCGAACGTCATGCACCGCCGCAAGCACATGATCACAGCGTGCCCGGGCGCGCGCTCGACCTCGTCGATGGCCGCGTGCGCCATTTCTGCTCCTGCTGGCATTCGTCGACGCCCGATGGCATGCCGGGAACCACTGTGCCTGGTGCGCGGGCGCGCTGAAGCCCGATGTCGTTGCATCACATGTCGTTGCATCACATGTCGTTGCATCATGTCGTTGCATCACATGTCGTTGCATCACACGCGGGCAAGAGGTCCTCGTCTCGATCGTTGCCGCACGACCCATCACTCATACTGGTGGGGCCCCATCCCGCCCGCCCCCGGAGATATCGATGAGCAACGCAGCTCAGCCCATGGCCAAGCCGTCCGTCACGGACATTGCCGGCAGCACCGGCATCGACCCCGATCGGATCCACCAGGCGCTCTACGGGGACGGGATCCTCGGCCGCAAGGGCGCCTTTCCGCGCCCATGGGTGCAGCAGTTGCGGGAAGACATCGACGTCGCGTTCCAGGAGGCGATCGACCGGCCAGGCGGAGCGGTCGGCCGCGGACCCCACCGGTGGTACGTCGAGGTTCATCCGGAGGCCATCCGGGGCTTCGTCGACATCGTCACCCACCCCTGGGTGCGGGCGGCGAACGAGACAATTCTGGGACCGGAGTACCAGATCGTCGAGGTCGGATTCGATGTCCCTGGGCCGGGGGCCATGAACCAGCCCTGGCACCGGGATTTCCCGACGCCGCAGGAGACGGCCGAGCACCGCCGTCTCACCTCGCTGGCGTTCAACATCACCGCCGTCGACACCGAGCAGGACATGGGTCCGTTCGAGATCGCGCCCGGCACCCAGTGGGACTCCGGCGACGGTTTCGAGCACCAGATGTTCCCGCCGAAGTCGGCGTATCCGCGCTACCTGGAGCGGGCTGTCCGCAAGTATCCGCAGATGGGCGACATCTCGGCACGGTCGGCACTGACCATCCACCGCGGCACCGTCAACCGCTCCCAGAAGTCCCGGCCCGTCCTGGTCGTCGGTGTGGACGCGCCCGGAGCCGGTAACGCGGAGCGGCATGACCTCGCCGTCACCGAAGGCTTCTGGGCATCCCTTCCCGCCGAGCTGAAGGCGCATCTCCGTTGTCCCGTCGTGGACACATTGACCCCCATCACCCAGAAGCACACCATCGAGGGCCTCGTCATGGGCGACGCCTGACGGATGGGCCATCCCAGCGCCCACCCGCAGCAGGCGATCCTGAAAAGCCGGGTAAGACTGGGAGCATGACGACCCTTGACTACACGATGCCCGGCGCCACCCTCCGTACCGGCAGCATGCCGCTGCTCGGGTTCGGCACCTGGCGGATCGCCGACTCCGAAGCCTCAGCGGCCGTGCAGGTCGCGCTGCAAGCCGGTTACCGGCACATCGACACCGCCACCGCCTACCGCAACGAGGCCGGCATCGGCGCCGGGCTCGCCGCGGCCGGTCTGCCGCGCGATTCGGTGTTCGTCACCACCAAGCTGCCGCCCGACCACGCCGGACGCGCACGCCGAACCCTGGAAGAGAGCCTGACGAGGCTAGGGCTGGACCGAGTCGACCTGTGGTTGATCCACTGGCCGCCGAACAAGAAGGCCTCGCCGGCCGTCTGGGAGGAGCTGATCAACGCCCAGCAAGCCGGTCTGGCCACCTCGATCGGCGTCAGCAACTATTCGATCGACCAGATCGACCAGCTCATTGCGGCCACCGATCTGGCGCCGGCTGTGAACCAGATCCGTTGGGCACCAGCGATCTTCGACGCCACACTGGCGGCCGGGCTGCGGCAGCGCGACGTGGTGCTCGAGGGCTACAGTCCGTTCAGGGTCAGCAACCTGTCAGACCCGACGCTGTCTGCGGTCGCCGAAGCACACGGCGCGAACACCGCACAGGTGATCGTGGCCTGGCATGTGGCCCACGGCTTCGTGGTGATACCGAAGTCGGCGAAGCCCGAGCGGATCGTCAGTAACGCCGCCGGCGCGCGCCTTCAACTGACCGACGACGAAGTCTCCGCGATCGACGGACTGTCCCGGGTCTGATCGTCCACGCTGCCGAGCGGTTGCATCGGTCGGCGTTAGCCGCGTCCGGGCGCTCCGCGGTGCGGCCGTCAGCCGGCCGACAGGATCCGGATCAAGTTGGCCGCGGTGCGATCCCCGAGTCGCTGGAACAGCGGGATGGTCAGCGGATCGGCGATCTTCGCCGCTCCATTGAACGTCACGTCGGAGACGTAGGTGATCTCGGTGCCACTCGGGACCGTGCGGAGCGCGATGTCATCGATGGACTTCGCGGTCTTGTTCTCCCCGATCAACAGCACCCGCTCCCGTCCGAGGTATTCCAGGCGGTAGTCCAGCTTCGTCGTCCTTCCCATGATCTTGGACTCGTTGTGCCAGGTGGCGCCCTCCGCGACCGGCCCGTCGCCGACCCGGGTGCAGCTGACGGTGCCCGGATCCCATTCCTCGGCATTGGCGAAGTCGGCCAGATAGTCGCGGACCCGGTTCAGGTCGGCCCCGACGACGAGAACCCGCTTGGTGATCGGCACTTCACTCCCTCCTTCGGCCGGTGCATGCGCCGGCTGGATCGATGCTGGTGCGGTACCCATCGCAGCCACTCACAATCCCTGCCGGCCGTGCGGCTTCAGGCTGACATCGACGCGATCACCGACAAGCGCCGCCGGCGGGTCCGCAGCCAACCCGTTCTGCCGGTCACGGCACCCGGTTTGTCCACTCCGGAGTGCCGAACTTGTTGTTCACCAAGCCCTTTGCAGCATCCAACTCGGCCTGGGTGTAGCTGGAATCCCGAGTGGCGTAGCGCCTTCGGAACGAGTCGGCGAACGCGGTGAGGATCTCCGCTCGCGACATTCCGGTCTGCGACCGCATCGGATCAACCCGCTTGTTGGCGCTCCTTGTGCCTTTGTCGGACATCTTCTCCCGCCCGATACGCAGCACTTCCAGCATCTTGTCGGCGTCGATGTCGTAGGCCATCGTCACATGGTGCAGCACCGCGCCGTTGACGAACCTCTTCTGCGCCGCGCCGCCGATCTTGCCCTTGTCGGAGGCGATGTCGTTGAGCGGCACATAGTGTGCGGCGACGCCGATCTCGCCCAGAGCGCCGATCACCCACTCGTCCAGGAACGCGTACGAGCGCTCGAAGCTCAGGCCCTCCACCAATGAGGCGGGCACCGTCAGCGAGTAGGTGATGCAGTTGCCCGGTTCCATGAACATGGCGCCGCCACCCGAGATCCGCCGCACCACGTCGATGCGATGCAGGGCAGCGCCGTCCTCGTCGATCTCGTTGCGGATCGACTGGAACGAGCCGATCACCACCAGTGGCGCGTCCCAGTCCCAGAAACGCAGGGTCGGGGCTCGCTCCCCGGAAGCGGTTTTCCGGGCGATCACCTCGTCCAGTGCCACGTGCATCACCGGCGGCAAGACGACCGGTGGGATGACGTCGAAGACGTGGTCGTCCCAGCCGGTGGCCTTGCCGAGCGCACGGCGGACGGCGATGGCGACGGCCTCCGCGGTGAACCCGATCATCGAGACGCCGTCGGGCAGGGCGCCGGTGATCGCCTGAGCGAGCTGGTTCACGCCGGCCGATGTGGACATCCCCACCAGGGAGGCGTCGATGTCCTCCAGTGCCTCGTCCGGTTCCAGGAAGAAGTCGCCGGACACCGATACGGTGGTGAGTCGTCCGTCCACCACCTCCACATCGACCGCGACCAGCTTGCCGCCAGGAACCTTGAATTCGCCGCGCACACCCTCACGGTAGCGCAGGCAGATTGCCACATCGAAGCCGCCGGCGCGGCGACAGAGCCGACACTGCCCGAGCCGACCCGAGAAAAGGTGGCTGCTCGACCGCGTGCGCGGGGTCAGGTCTTCGGCTACCCGGCGACGAGCTCCACCCTCTTCCACCCGGCTTGACCCTCGACCGGAGTTCGCGGTCACTCGCGCCTGGCCGCGCCCCAGCTGTGCCAGCGGTCGATCTCGATCCAGGCGTTGACCCGCGGGCTCTGCCGGTTCGGATACCGCTTGCCGGTGTAATGGGTGGCGATCCGATCGATGCCCGCCATGTCGTCGTCGGCGGCGATCTCGACGACGTGGCCGACGATGCTGATGTGGGTGTACCAGTCCTCGTCCAGAACGGTCAGCGCCACCCGATGATCGGTCCGCAGGTGCCGCAACCGGGCCCGCGAGTGATCGAGGTTCACCAGGATCTTCTCGCCGTCCAGCAAGTACCAGGTGGCAACCGTCACCGGCTGACCGTCCGCGCGAACGGTGGCGATCACCGCCGGATTGGCTTCGGCGAGCAGCGCATGGACGTCATCGGGCAGCGGAGGGGTAGGCACGGTTGGAACTCCTTCGACAGTCGGATGGTTTGTGGTGATCCCATCCTGCATTCGACGGGGTGCGGCGATTCACACCGGCGGGTGTCCTGGTCAGGGGTTCCCACCCGGCCAGCCGGCGCCAGGCACGGATACCGGAACGCTGAGCAGTTGTCCCTCCCACGGCATTTCGCCGGCCAGGCTCTGCATTCCGTGCCATCGGGCCGCGACGATGAACAGGGTCGGTCCGTCCGGGTCCCCACCGGCGCCATCGAGCATGCAGGCGAAGGCGCCGCGGTCCAGGTCGATGGTCTGCAGTATCTGTCCGCCCTGCTGGACCCGGACACACCTCTTGTGCGGCACATCGGCGTACCACACGGCACCGTCGGCGTCGATGCAGATGCCGTCCGGCGTCCCGGCTCCGAGTTCGGCCCAGATCCTCCGAGCGCCAAGGGACCCGTCGGCGTCGATGTCGAAGGCAGTCAACCGGTTCCGGTACGACTCGGCGACCACCAGCGTGCTGTTGTCAGCCGTCACCGCCATGCCGTTCGGAAAGGCGAGATCGTCGGCCACCACTGTGATTTCGCCGTCGGGAGTGACGAGCGTGACGAAGCCGGGAGCCACCGGCCCGGCGGGTGGACCGGCCGTCATGTCGAAGTTGCAATTGTTGACGTAGGTGTTTCCTCGGCCGTCGACGACGATGTCGTTGCTGCCGAATTCGGACAGCGCCGACAGATCCGCATAGGGCACCAGCCGGCCATCGTGGTCCTGACGCAGCAGCGCTTTCGCCGGCCCGGACACGATCACCGGCGAACCGTCGGGAAGGAAATCGAAGCACAGGGGCAATGAGCGGTGGCGAATCATCACCTCGCTGGCGCCTGCCCGGTCGACGGCGATGATCTCGCCGGCGGTCCAGTCGGAGAACCACAACCGGCCGTCGTGCCGGCGTGGCGATTCCACCAGCCCAAGATCTTCCATCGCCGTCTTCATCAGCTCGCTCCCTCTCCGGATTGCCGTCACCGGCGTGGTCGGCTTCGATACATCCGAGGTCGGACCTGCTGCCTCGATCTCGACACCCGCATGGCCCCGGCTGCCCGTCGAGCTGACCACGCCCCATCCGGATGCGGCCGAACCTGCTCCGTGCCCAGCTTGACCGATAGTCGGGATGACCTGCGAACCTTGCCCTGGCAACGCTGCCGCGCGCGGTTCCCGGCAAGACCCTGACGGGCCGCCTGCCCGAAGCCGTCGTGATCATGGGTCCGACGCTGTTGCACTGGTCGATCAGCAGCCCAGAGTTCATTTCGCCCGCACCGCCCAGCATGACGCCTGCCGCTGGCGAAACG
>JAABUP010005750.1_pt1 | contig 18498 bp, 11 predicted proteins | sample 5559201 | NCBI WGS metagenome assembly JAABUP01 (sample SAMN10711887, study PRJNA513373) | rock metagenome | isolation source: Antarctica rocks | place: Antarctica
CAGGTGATGTTCAGGCCGCAACCACATCTGGCACACCAACAGCCTTGTTTGCACACCTCAAACATCTCCCCAATGTAGAGATGCGTTTTGCTGTCCCCAGGACTATTGATTCTGGTGGAGAAATGACGCTTTTGAAATAAAATATGTGTTTTGGGATTAAAACCAGCTTATGGTACATACAGCTGACCGCAGCTTGCTGTCAAGGATGCAAAGAGGGGCTGGTGACATGCAGGGGAGCACTGTTGGCTGATCAAGCAGCACTGGAGCAGTGAAAGGATGCCATTTCTGAATCGAAATAGAACTTATGGGATTGGAAAAAGCATATGTGACTGCAGCTTGTGCTGCTCAAGGATGCAAAGAGAGGCTGGTGACATGCAGGGGAGCACTGCTGGCTGATCAAGCAGCCCTGGAGCAGTGGAAGACCAGCAGTCCACTGCTGATCATGGGGAGCCACAGGTGGAACATCCCCAACTCCAAGGGCCAGATAGCCTGTGGCGGCGAGCGCCAGGCAAAGCTCTTGCAAGCTGTGCGCTACAGGTACCAACAGCTTTTACTGTATACAAGGTTGTTTGGGATTTTATTGCATTGTGTTACTATATAGTACTTACTAAATCATGGTTTGCTAGTTGTAGCAAACCATGATTCCTTGTTCATTCAGCCAATCAAACCTATTCTTCATCCACTGTTTGCCCAAACATGGGCCCTAAAAGTTGCTTGAGAAGTTATTCATGTGACATTCATCCATTCAACATTGTCTTCCCTCAGAGGTCAGCTATGCTACGCTCTGAGTAGCTTGCTGCTCAAGCCTGAGAGGCCTCTCAACTTGAGAGACCAAGCATCTGACCCACAACTTCATTCCACACGTCCAACACATTGTGCTTGGCTTTCCAACTTGACCAAACGCAAGAGTCAGCTGGACCAAACTCATGCTTGCTGGTTGCGCCCTGCAAGACACCCTTGCCTATGTGTGCTGATGTAATCATTGTCTGTTTTCTATGTTGCTGCGTGTATTTCTGCAAAGCTGCAGAGCATGCAGCAATGCTAGTATGTGTGGTGCCGTGCTGCTGGCCTTGCTTACTCATGTGAGATGCTGTTGTGCAGCACCTTTTTGCCCTTCTGCTTGTGTCATGTTACTATTGTTGATAAGGCAAAACTGCAAACACATGTGGAGGTCAGGATGTTGAGTATGTGCAAGCTATTGAGTCTGCGTGTGGAAGTCACCTGTCCATTGTCATGTCTGTCTGAATGTTTGACGGTGTGGGTGGTACTTCACTCAGGACTGTTGGCAAAGTTTCTCAGAGCGTTTCCTTCTGCATGCCTGCTGATTCGCAATTGGTGCAACAGCAGCAGCAATAGGTGAGTGCCACACTGCAGGATTAGGAAGAAACAAACTGCCCATCAACTAGCCTTTCAACATCATACACTGCCTTTCGACATCATACACTGCCTTTCATGTTGGCCTAATGTGCCCAATGTGATACAGGGAGGAGGGGCCCAACGGCAGTCAAGGGGGTGGGGCTGTCCTGCTAGTCATCAAGGGCACTGCCCATCATACCTTCACAGATGTGGTGCCCTACTTCCATGCCAGGTTTGGCTGGCTCACTCGAATGGTAAGTACTGGTCAACTGCTCAAACCGCTGATAGCATACATCCAGGGAACATGCATGCTTCAAGCTCACAGTTCAGCATCTACTGGAACGTGCCTTTGGCAATATTTGCAGACCTTCCAGTTGCCAATCATACTGACCTGCCACTTTGACAGAAACCATCTTGGGCTTGTTGTTGCCAAGGTTTGGCTGTCAAGCAGCAAACGCTACCTTTGCTTTCTGTTGTGCATAGACATGGGGCAATATGGGACTTGGGGTTCTTCATGCCTGCCAAGAAATTCAGCCTTATGTACCATCACCAAGAGCACACAGCAAACGTCGCTGACACCACATGCATGGACAAAATGCACCGTCAGGGCTCAGCTCATACATGTTACTGTGCTGCAGCTGGGCTTCACAGATGACATAGACCCAGCCCTTTCCTTGAAGCTCATCTCCCAGTCCATGCTGGCCTTCCTCAATAGGCACCTCCCTCTAACTGAGGCCCAAAGGAGGCTCTTCAAACAACCTCAGACCTCATCTCAATCCACAGCACCAGGCGATTTTACTGACTTGGCAGCAGCATCGCATGAGATGTCTGATGCATCCAATCAGAACAGAAAGCAGAGTTCAGCTGGTGATCACATGGTTGGACAGATAAATGGGATGCAGGCTGGTAATGTTGTCAATGATGGTGCTGCCAATGGAATGAGTGACAGCAAGTCTTTATCTGGCAGAACGTGTGAGTTCAGAGTTCAGGCTGAAGAGCGTGCAGTGTATGAGGAAGTTTGCAAGGATCACATTGCCGTACTGGAGCTGTCTTTGTGAATTAACTGGGTTGGTACTATAGTGCTCCTTGTCAGTACATTCTGTTGCAGGCAAACCTTCAGACTGTCATTTCATGTCTTACAATGTTTCGTTGAATTCATATGACATGCATATCATAGTGCTGTTGGCGAGTTACTAGTCATGCATATCCAGTAGGTACTGTAACAGTGAGCTGTGGTACATCCAGTGCCTAGACGTGCACCAACCACCTATGTGTGAGCGCTGAAGGCTTTGGTCACCTCGTTGCTCATGTGCTTCATGCCTGCCATGCACATCAATGTCTCGCGCAACACTCTTCCTGGCCATGAACAACGATTAGAATAGATATACCAGATGACAGAAACCAAAACTGTCTGCCGATTTTGTGCTCACGGCCTGCTGGTGCCTTGCCTTCTAGGCAGTGGCTGCCAGTAGACCTGCTACCAGAGCCGGTCTTCATCATCACGCCTGTTGTTTGCGCTCTTAGACGCAGCACGCTTCAAAATATTAAATGTTGTCGTTGTTGGGATGCTTGATGGCTTTAGCACTTGGGGTTAGCAAATCAGCCATGTAGGTAGGTGCCATCTGTACAACCCATTAGTCAGTTTCCCACGTGCTTGTCAAAATCCCACGGCGACAGGCGAGCAGACACGCACGTGCATGCAAAACAAGCAGTGCCGTCCGAAGAAAGCCTGATGTCAGTCTCGGAAGTTCGACACATTGAGGGCCGATTCCTCTGAGACGAGACTTGGTAGTTGCTTTTGACAAGGTCGCGAATTGTTCGATTCATTGCACTGACGAGCTGCAGTACTGACTCAAAAGTTTGGTCTGCATCGCACACGGAACGCCAAGGTCACGTAGCTACCCCATTGTGTGAATGTGTTTGTGATGAGAAAGGTTAGAAGTGCACCGCAACTAGCGGCAATGGAAGCGCATGCCACTGCGTTGCCGGCATGCACAGCGGGGTCTCCACGATATATGCCCTACGGCATAAGCTCCCATGGACTTGCCCGACAGGCACCCCGGAAGGTTCGTCCTTGTTCGATTCTCCTTCTTTGAATTTCTGAAACCTTTGACTCGCAAGCCTGCTCATGCAGCTCACATTTTTCCCTTGTGCAGAAAGCACTTGCTGGAAGCAGCCCCATGCACAGCAGCTCTGCTATGCGACGTTCCTCCACAGTGCACCGTCTGCAAGCCCTCCTGCTAGATGCTCCTCCTGCCCCTCCTCCAACCGACACATCATCACTTCTCGTCTCCGAAGCGATTGAGCAAGCTGACGAGCTGATCGAAGAGTTCGTCTGGGCGCGAGGTCTGATCCCTGCCGGAGAGTGCTTTGAGCAGTTTGGTTGGACAGAGGCAGCCCCACCTCTCAAGGACATTAGGCAGCCTGTCACTGAAGACCAGCGTAGAGCACTGGCCTCCTGCCTTGCAACCCCCTTCATGTATGACAATGAACACCTGTCCAAGCAAGCCCAAGAGGTTGTGAGCAACAGAAGCCAGGAAAACACCCGCAGGCTCACCAACAGGTAGCAGACGCTGCTGTGCACCATACCTGCCCTTGACTCAACCCATGCTCTAGCCACGCTTCTCACCTAGTGCTTCTCTGCTGTCCTTGTAAAACACTGCTGTACCATCTTGACCTACACTCATGTCATTCAGGTACATTGTGGAGGTGAGCGGAGAACCAGATGAGCAAGCTGAGAAGGACCTGTCCAGCTATGCAGGTGAACAGGCCATGGCCAGATCACGCAGGTATGATGTTTGTCTTGCCTGCAGCTGCGGCATTACTAGACCCCTGAGCCCTGAGGCAGAGCTCTCAGTTGTGCTTACAGTGCCTGAGTTTCCTATGTTGGCCTGAGGCCAGAGCTTGCATAATTACCTGCTCATGAGAGATGTGCTCATAGGTATCCTGGAAGCAGTTCCTACAGTGCATGTTGGTAATGCAGTGTGTGTCAAGCTCTCATGTTCTCAGATCACAAAAATGCCAGGGGCATGACCCTTGTACAGATTCCATCTGTGCATAACAGATGCCAATATGTTTCTCTAGTAGGTTTTTGTGGGTTTTGACTGATATGCTGAGCTTTGTCTACAGGAGGCGCCGCAGCAACCAAGCCCCTTTTGCAGACCAGATTTTGAGCAGTGCCCCCCCTCTCACCGGCCGAAGCACCTCCCCCAACACTGAGCGCTTCCTGTCTCGTACTTTGTCAAGCCTTGAGGATGACAGCAACAAGTGGGTGCTTTGGCATGGCTGATATGATACCTGCATTTGCCTGCTCTATAATCAGTCTTGTGCTTCAGTGTGATACAGACTTGGCAAGGATTGACACCATTGCAAGTCTCAAGCTGTACCTTTTGAGGCAATTGGCTTAGCTGTATAAGTCTTGCCTGTTTGAGTCCTGCCCAGCTGCAATCTACAGTGTATGCATCGCCAAGGCGTCTTGTGTGTACTTGTCTGTCTGTCTGTCTGCCTGCCTATTTGTACGCCTGCCGTACGTCATATCAAATGTCACAAGTCTTTTCAATGGCGTTTGAGGCTTCCTGTCTATGCTGTCACATGCAGAGCAGGCACTCATCTTTTGTTTCCTGAGTCCAGGCTGCATCTTCACGAGTCAGTCTTGGCTGAGAAGAAGAGTGTGGCTCATGTTGACAGCAGCATTGACCCTGCCAGCATGAGCATGGAGTCGCCAGATCAGGCTCTGTTCAGCATGGATCATCCAGCACCGGTGGATCATCCCAAGCTTGCCCCTGGTGGTGTTATGTCAACAGCTAGGGATGACAACGCCTTGTCAGCAGCACAGCTGGAGGGGCCAGTCAGTGATGACTGGACTCCTTTGCGCAAAGCCATCTTTGATGCTGGTGAAACTGGCAAACACATGAATGCAATGAATGACAGGACCAACGAATGTGCCACAGATGGGAATGATGTGAAGACAAAGAAGAAAGTGAAAGCAATGCAGTCAGGAAGTGCTGCAGAACCTGATGAGAATGATCACAATGAGCATATTCAGCCACAGATTGAGGCAAAAGGGCCCTCCAGAAATAATGTAGTGCCCTTCTTCAGGCCCAAAGTGCCTCGTTCTCAGGCTTAGGTTCTGAAAATCTCATCCGGTGGTTCACAGACTAGTTCAGGGCTGTTTGTTTGGTTGTATGATTGGATGATAGCATGTGTTTGGCTTCACAGCTCTGTCAGTCCTCATGGTTGTATAATTGGATGATAGCATGTGTTTGGCTTCACAGCTCTGTCAGTCCTCAGTAGTTGGCCTCAGAGCTGTTCAGCCCAAAATAGGATAGATCAGGTAGTCAGGTCAGGACCCATGCCAAAGATATAGGCTCCTGTAGAACTGGAATCCCTTTGAACTCAATATTCTATTTGGTCTCAGCATCTCTTTGTACTGTGTTGTTTTCTATCAGCAGGTATTGCCCCCCCCCCCTTTTGCATCTTAGCAGCGTGTGTTGTTTCCAAAATATTCTTTGTATGTCAAACAGTGCGCATTAGTGTTGTCACGTCTCTAGCTTTCACTTTAAGGTTTATTTGCTAGGTCTCATACAATGAGCAGTGGATAGGTAGCAGATCTCAGTGCAAATCATTGGCTGTAGGAGCTGTGTATTGCAATTGCAGAGCATGTGGTAGTGGGGATGTTTCAAGACCCTCGTATATTGTACAGCTGCAGCGCTAGCCGCTCACACTTGCAGGTTCTCAATATATGACCCTCATGATGTAACAGACTTTCCGGTGCTGTGTTCCTTCAGAGCCATCACATCAGAGCTCTAGATCTAGCCTAGGCTAGCATTGTGCGCTGACATGATGCACTGTCACGGATTTTACTGGCAGGTCTGAAAGCGACAGCATAGCCAAACTACTGCCTACGACAGCCAAGAAGATCTGGACTGACCAGCAGATCGCAATGCAATGCAAAGTTGCTAGCGCTTCGTATTGTTCAACAGGGGCTGAAGACAGCCAAGTGCCTCGAGCGCTCCATGTGCTCATGCATGACCATATGGCACGCTTGCTACTGCAATGACAGGCACCGGATGTCATTACAACGACACTAGCAGCTACTGCTGCCCTGTAGGTGCAATATGTTTCCCATAGTCCAAAAAGTGGTGTATAGCAGTGGATTGAAAGTCTAGCCTGACATGTGGGCGTAATGTGACCAGACTGTGTATAAGGGCAACATAGTGTTCAAGACTGGCTACAGTCTCTGGCATGACATAACGCAGTGTAATGTCTGTTAGATGTTGCAAAAGCAAAAGACTGGCAGACCCTGGTCCTACTTCAAGTTTGCAACAGGACAGGAACAAATGCTTCAGTGCCTTCAAACTGGACCAATCAAAGTCTAGATCAAGCACCAAGCAAGGGGAGTCTCGGAAATCTTGGTCATCAGAACCTGAGACCACTAATCTAGTCAAACGCGACAAGGGTAGTGACTTGATCAACCGTGACTCAACATAGGAGAATTTGATGCTGAGATGCTGCAGTGTTGTGAGCTCATTGATCCATGCTAAGGATATGTAGTCGCATGAGGTCAGGGAAGATGTTAGGCTCAAAGTCTCCAGCTTGGTCAGAAGAGACAGCCCAACAGGAGTGATGGGGGGGCCTGATGTATACATGAGACTGTGGTGATGTATCACCCTGGATAAGTCCAGTTTCAAAACTCGCAACCCTTGACAAACAGATATGTCAAAGTTTTCAAAAATGGTCCTTTCGACATCAAGCTGTTGCAGTGTTCTGCCAAACTTGCAGCTTCCTGTACAGTCTAGAAAGCCAGCAAGGCACTGGATATGGGTCAGATGGCTAAGTGAGGCAAGGCCATCAAAGTCGCCTGCCAGCCACAAGCTCCTGAGCTTAGGCAATGCTTGCAACGGGGTAAGGTTCAGGGACCCCCTGAGCGAGCTCAAGGTGCACGTCTCGAGGCTTGAAAAGCTTCCAAGCAGTTGCATTGAGCAGGCGGTGCTGGCATCCCAAACACTAACGAGCTTTAATTGAGACCGGATGGAAGTCAGGGCACCCGAGACCACGTCAACCGTAGGACTAGGGCAGTTTGCTTCCAAAACCTCCAAGCAATCCTTGCTCTGCTGCAACCAGCCGAGCAAGCTGGGCAGGGAGCTAATGGGAAAAGCTTTAGGCAGAGACAGTCGCTTCAGAAAGAGTGGTTGGGCTGCAAAGACTTCGTTGAACTGCTTGCACACCAATCTGAGCTGGTGAAGTCGTCGCTGATTCTGCTGATCGTCTTCTATGTCGTTCCAAGTTCTGTAGCCCATCTGTGCAGTCTCAACGTGAGCGAACACCTTAGTCCACAGCTCTGATGTGAGTAAAGCATGTTGCCTGCTACTGTGCATGTTGGCCTGCTGCTACAGGCTGGTGAACTGCTGTGCCACCTTAGTCTTGATGGACGCGTGTTTGACAGATTTTGGGACAAAACCAGGCTCAGCGCTAAATCTAAAGCACTGATCATGCTTTCACCATGGCCAGTGCTTTTACGCACAATTACCCAAGTGCAATGTGCAGGGTGATTTGAAAAGCAGCAGGGTGGCTCTGTCATCATCAATACCTTCACAATGCATAACGCCAGATACATCATTCTCAACCCTAATTACGACCGGGCCGGAAGAACGGCTGCAAGCTCGCCTTCTGTTCAGGACTATGGTAAGTACAGACCGTAACTGTCACAATCACGTGCGTACAACACACAGAATGTTCTGTGTTAATGGAATTTCACAAACCATTGCACAAGGTAATCAGCAAGACACCTCCAACGTCCTGGACCCTCTTACTAAGCCTGAGCATGATCCAAAATGTCATCCCCAACATCAATGACTTCCTGGTCTGAACTAATGCCCTGCACCTTATGTATCGTTACCACACTAGCTAATACCATTGGGTGTTGAAAAGTATGAACTGAACTGATGACAACAAAAAAGCATGAGCATGCAGCTCTGCAGGTACCCATTCTGACATATCTGCACAGAAGTGAACATATGTAAGCTCCCCAATGGGCTGATACTTAGGTGCGATGAGGGCAGAGAGATGACCAGGTGAAGCTGGCATTGCCTACTGCTGAGCTGAGAGCAAGTTTAGCAACGTATACCTTCATTCACCTGCCCCCACCCGGTGCTGGATAGCGGACATCCAGACATGTACAGGCAGAGCATTGACAATCATGTTGCGTACGATCCTGTGAGCTGCAAGGCATTTGTGTATTAGGCAACATAACTTATGAGACAAAAGTGTCACGCACAGTGCCCCACCAACTGCCCTCCTGCAGAGCAGGTACTTCATGTGAGCTTTGGTTTAGCTGCCTAAAAGAGAGCAGCCCTCTAGTGAAGTACATTGAGGATGAACCCCAATCAACAAGTGGCACATGCGGCTTGGAAATGTACATCATATTGAAAACTTCCAGCCCTTTCATGGCTGTGAAGAGTGAAACACTGTCTGCCATGATACAAAGCAGCCGCCTTGCTGCGCCTGAGCATAGTCAAATTTGTATGTGCTTTGTGCACTGCGCTGCATGACGTTCCTGCTTGTGAGCAAGGTACAGACAGCAGTGGGAGCTTGTTCAATGCCTGACTTACTGTGTTAGGTGGGTGTGATGGCCATGGTCATGTAATGCAGTCAGTCATGCTTGGCAGGTGTATGACACAGTGGTGACCTTGACATGTATGGTCTGACTGCTCAAGTCAAGTAAATATTGCTGCTGTTTGAGTACTCACTAGTGTAGGTGGCGGGGCAGAGCCACGGAGCAGTCCAGGATATATATATATATATATATATATATATGTATATAGGCAGGTCTGCATGCATGTACATGCGTGCTTGCTCTGGCATGCGGTGAAATTTATAGGCTTAGTTCCAGGTTGCTGGAGTATTTGCTAATTGATGGCACCCTAGCAAGCTGTATCAAGTCTGAGACTCATTAGTGTGTTAGTGGCAGAAGACACATCATGATGTAGGGCAGTGGCGTCACACCACAGGTGCATGCCTTTGGGCTGTGCACCACTCATTGTAAGATGTCACAAACATCCATACTTCCTATGCTGCAGTCCTTCCCAGGCACAACTGTTCAGCATCACACGCATACTGCACCTGGCCTAAACCTTCCTTCATGCAAGCGTTTCTAAACTGCTAGTCTCTGCAGATACCTCAGTACAAAGGTGAACTTAAGGACAGGTATCGGGTCCAGAGTTGCTCAGCTAGCCTCTCAGCATCCAGCAGAGTCAGCTCAGCTCATTTGCTGGATGACTGTACTGCGCTCCTGCAATGCCAAATGTCAGTCTGCAATGTGTCACACGTTTACAGTTTTGTAGATATTAATATTCTAGATATTAATTCTATACAGTCTGTCTAAATGTATGATCCAGACAGAACCATCACTGCCAGCAAGCTGATAGTTTGCATGTGGCTTGTGAAGGCTGCAGCCATGTGAGATTGAAAATGCAGCAGGGCATCTGCCATACGGTACTATGCAACAGCACAACAAATTGTTGCATACGTCAGCCATTTGTGACCTGCTGGCCGCTTGCAGTACCGGTATGTGAAGACAGCTGTTTGCATGTGTGCTCATGCATCCTGTAGGCATGCTACAGGAACATGATGTTGCAATAAATGATGCATCATATGACACTGACAACAGATATTACAATGGCATTGCGAGTCACTGATGCCCTGTCCCTGCACAATCTTTCCCATACTCTAGAAATTGCTCTATAGCAGATGTGTTCAGATGCAGCCTGACATGTGGGCGTAATGTTGCAAAGTTATGTATGAGGGCAGCATAGTGTTCAATGCTGCTTAAACCCTGTGGTACACTACTGCAGAATGCAATTTCTCGCAAAAGCTGCAACCGCAAAAGACTGGCAGTGCCTGGTCCCATCGCAAATTTGCTATGGCACAAGGAAAATTGCTTCAGTGCTGTCAAACTACTCCAACTGAAATCTAGGTTCAGTACTGGAGAGGCATCTGCAAGGTGATCAAATCCCGAGACCACTAACCTTGTCAAACTTGATAAGCAGGCAAGCGTTTCGACTAATCCTGAATCAATGTTGGTGTATCTGATGTAGAGATCCCTCAGTGTTGTAAGCTCAGATACCCATGCTAAAGAAATGGGCCCTGCTGTGCGCAGGTTACAAGTCAAGCTTAACCTGGCCAGGTTTGTCAAAAGAGACATGCCAACCGGAGTGTAAGAATGATCTGCTGCATACAAGACGCTGTGAGGACCTATCACCTTGGACTTCTGTAATGTCAGCTTTCGTAGCCCTTGACAAACAGATAGGCCCCTGTCATCAAAATTTTCGAGAGTGGTGTTTTTCATGTCAAGATGTTGCAGCGCTGTCATAAAATTGCAGCTTCCTGAACAGTCTATTGTAGCAGCATAGCACCTCATGTGGGTCAGATGTCTCAGTGAGGCCCAGCCATCAAAACGGCCCGCCAGCCACAAGCTCCTGAGCTTAAGCAGTGCTTGCAGTGGGGTAAGATGTAAAACCCCCTCGGCCGAGCTTAATGCACACATCTCGAGGCTTGAAAAGCTTCCAAGTAGTTGCACTGAGCAGGCGGTGCTGGCACGACCAAAATCACTGAGCTTCAATTTCGACGTGGAAGAAGTCAGGGCACTCAAAAACACGTCAGCCATATGACTGCTGCAATTTGCTTCGAAAAGCTCCAAGCAACTCTTGTTCTGCTGCAACCACGTCAGCAAGCTGGGCAAGGAACTGCTGGGGAATGCATCACGAAGAGACAGTCGCCTCACGAAGAGTGATTGAGCTGCAAAGATTTCGTTGAACTGTTTGCACACCAATCTGAGTCGGTGGAGTTGTCGCTGATTATGCTGATCGTCTTCGATATCGTGCCAATTCCTGTAGCGTATCTGTGCTGCCTCAACGTGAGCGAACACCTCAGTCCAGAGCTCTGCTGTGAGTGAAGTCCGCTGCTTGCTACTGTGCACGTTGGCCTGCTGCATAATGGCAGGCGCTTGGGCTGTGTTTCCACCTGACCTTGAACCGGAATAAGCTGACTCCCTTGTGAGGCAAACTGGGTTGGCCTTTAAAGTTGGTTGCATTAGCAATCCCGATACGTCTATTTAATTCCGAAACGTCATCCCCACGCCACCATTTAGAACCTCACCAACACGGTTCTGGTCATGCTATGGTGCAGAGGGACAGACCTACAACCCTAACTGCGTTTGTGGTTTGAACTTCATAAGCAGTAAGGTGGCTGTGTGACGACAGAAACGCATGCGTTGACAGTCAACTCCAATTGATCCCCTGACAAGCCAGTAGACCAAGACACATGAACGGGAAACAGCACTCAATTGCACAGGGTGGTCTGTTACACATGTGGAAGCACCTGTGTTGTCACTTGACAATTACATACAGCACTGCTCCGTTGTAGATGGCATGAGCCAAGATTGGAGCAACCAGATTGCCTTCAGCAGCAACTGTGACAGTGCCAAGGCACACCCCCAGGGCTGTTAAGGGTATCAAGTCGCCAGGTGATACATGAGAACCAGCAAAGATGACTGCTTGAGCAAAGACCTGCACCTCAACACAGAATGTTCTTAACAGTGCTGGGTCAACACTTTTGAGGCATGCGTCTCATGCTGTGAGAAAGAAGCTTCAAACGTGCTTTACGACCGCTTTCAGCAAGCTTCAGCAGAGTGCTGTCAAGGGGACAGATGTCAATGGCAGTGGCAGCTCCATTGCATGTGGGCAAGCATGGTCAAGGCATTATTATGCGGCAGGCAGTATAGTGACCCTATGTAACCTGCTGGGTAACCTGCAACCTGCTGTGATGGGCGATGCCATGAGGCCCTAGCAACAGGTCCACAGGTTGGTGACAGCTAGTCAGGCATTCATGATGACAACCAGTGGTATGAATCCAATGGCCAGACTCCAAAACTGTACTTGTCAGCACACCATCATGTTCAGTGTTGCACATGTACATGAAACTGTCACTGCAACACATGTCAGCAGGCATTCTGAATAACAACAGGCTGTGGCAAGATCTGTAATAGTAAATGTTTCTCACTAAACAGAAAGTGTAAACGGTGTGACTCACCGCAGCTGGGGTGGGTAACCATCTGGTTAAGGAAGGCAGAAGGAAGCCTCTGTAGGTGAACTCCTCAAGAAGAGGAGCGCCGATGACGCTAGCTGCTGCTATGGCTGCAACTGTGCTTGTTTGTCCATCTCCAAGTAGCGTCTTCACTGTACCTGCTCGGCATGAGAACAGGTCTGTTGTCATCAGCATCACCTGTTCATGAGCGCAGGAGGCAATGGGAATAAGCTAACAGAGTTGTACACGTCTTGAAGCCTTGAGCGTCTAGTCAGCTGGGGCAAGACGACAATAATTATGACAATGATAATGATAATGATAGTGATAATGATAATAATAATAATGATAATAATAACAACAATTAAAAATAATAATGATAATGACAGTAATAAACAATGATAAGAGTACCAATGATAACAATCATGTTTACTATGATAAAAGCCAAAATTTGTTGTGGTGAAACAAAAGGGTAAACGCTTTCTGTCTTGTGATGAGCTAGGTACATGCAAGGCAAGTGTGGTTGCTCCAGGGATCAAAAACAACACCTCACTGCTACACCTACAGCCATCCTCAATTAGCACCTGTGCCATCCCTGGGAACCAATTAGCACCTGTGCCATCCCTGGGAACGAATTAGCACCTGTGTCATCCCTGGGAACCAATTTTGGTGCAATCCCATGCAGCAATCCCATGCAGCAACCCCATGCAGCAGAAGGATGTCCACAAAGTCCTCAAAGGTAGGCGCTGTAACATCTTGGAAAACTTACGTGTCAAGTCTCAACACGTTAACACAACACTGCATGTTCTGTTTCAGAATGGGACACTTCCAGCATTGTGCTTGGAGCCTTCTGGTAAATAGCCACCGACACCAATACCATACAAGAACATGCCGTAAACACAGATATCAAGCTGCAGATTGGATATGAATCTTACACACACATATCTCATATGCAAACAGCATCATCATACCTAGGACACCACCACGTATACGCAGTCTAGAAATTACACAACAGCCCATGCCCTCTCATGGGGTAGGGCCTTAGCCTTGGCAGGAACGTAGGTTTACGCCGGAAACCTTTGGGGTGTGCCGTCTACAATCAGCCAATCACAATTAACCCAGAAAAAGGGGGGGAAAATAGTCCAGCCCACCTGTGTTTTGAGCAGCAGCACCACCAGTGACAGCAGCAGTTAGCAGGGTGAGGCACAGGGCTGTAACCCCTCCACTGATGCCTAACCCCACAGCCTCACCATCCAGCTTGTACTTGTACCTGCACCAGCCAGCAGCTTGATGGTTGTGTGTTGCATCTGCTGGCAGTGAGGCTGAGACTACATTATGCTGTGCTGAGCTGTTGGCAATCAAAAAGCAAGCAAGCCATCAATCATTCGATCAATCAATCACTCACTCACTCACTCACACACACACAAACTCACAAACTCACTCACTCACTCACTCACTCACTCACTCACTCACTCACTCACTCACTCACTCACTCACTCACTCACTCACTCAATCAACCCATCCAGCAATCAAGCAATTGATCAATCCAGTCAAGCAAGGATTCTACAGTCACTGGGGCCAGCTCACCCATTCAACTACATTGCAGTCTTTCATCAGAAACTGAAACAGGCAAAGAGTGATGCAAGTCATTCAATAGCAGTCAGACCCCTTTGGGTGCTCGTTGACATCCTCAAAGAAGAAAACAATTAGCAGTCAAAGCAGAAACAGCCGATTGTGACCAAAACCTGCAGCTATGCACCAGCTATGCACTGTTTTGTGCCCTGGACAGCGCACATATGGTGTAATTTCAACGCAACTTCTGTAAGCCAAATCCAGGGTGCAGGCGAAAAGAGATGCCACACTGCATCATAGTAACCACATCAGCTTGCTGTAGGTACAACAACAGGACAGAAGGTATGGGAGAGGGAAGCTTACCCACCAGTTGGGGGGCAGGGGCTTGTAGGGCCCAAGAGCCCGGCGCACAACCAGCACAGCTCCCAGAAGCTTCAAGAACTGTACAGCTGCTGCTGTGATGGCCTGTGGGGAGAATATTGAGTTATTAATTTCAAACATGGGGAGAACAGACACTGGCTGCACAGCTCGACAGGACACGCAGAGCTTGCTGTTGCAGTGCGGCAGGGCAGGGCAGGGCAAGGGGCAGGCAGGGCAGCTCAGAGTGAGGTATTTGAGGGCAGGGCAGAATGAGTTTGCCCAAGGGCAGTTTGACAAAGGCCAGGACCAGAAGGCCAGGCAGGTTGAAAGAGATATCATGATGTGCTGTAAGACAGTGTGTGACAGGAGAGGAGATGGCATGGTAAGGCAGGGACAGGGCAGGGGCAGGGCAGGGCAGGGCAGGGGCATGGTAAGGCAGGAACAGGGCAGGGGCAGGGCAGGGGCAGGGCAGGGGCAGGGCAGGGCTGGCAGAGCAGAGCAGGGCACATTTGATGAATCCCATCATGTGATGATTGAGACAGCAGAGAAGCTTACTTTGTCAGACATGGAAGTCTCTGCCAGGCTTAACCCCCTCAGCTGAGTCAGCAAAGGTACGCCTGCAGCATGTGGTGCACAGCTGAACTTGCAACATCATTGCAAATGCAGTCAGTATAGAACTCTGATTGCCATCAGGGTGCATCGCAACATGGCCAAGGCAAAGCAAGTCGCTGCATAACCCTGATGTCTGAATGATGCTGCGACTCCAGAGGTGTGGTTAAGTCAGTCGAGAGCAACAACTGCCCTGGCTACAGTCCTTGATGGTCGCTTGGTGTTTGCATGTGGCAGATGGTTGCATGACTTTTACGGCAGTGTGGGATGTACACGTGGGAATGGTATGCAAACAACACTCCAGAGTGGGACCGTTTGTTTTGTTGCAATAGTGCAAGCACAAACATCAGACCAAAATGTGTCAATCAATCTTTGTGCAGGCCGACATTGTAAGAAGACTTACTGACAGCTTCCAGAGCCCAGATCTGAAGCATGAGTCTAGTCACCTGCCTGCAACATCAGCAGCACACATTCACTAGCAGATGTTGAAACTCTAGCCTGGCTGGCATGGCATCTGCTGTATGTATGTATTGAGCTATGCGCATGCACTATGTGCACAATGCAATCTTGATAGGGTGTGCTTTACAATGCAATATGCAAGCGATGCTGTACATGCTGCATTCCCTCTTTCCTAATTAAGCACGTGGGCACAGCTTGTCAGTCAAAATGGCATTGAATGCATGCAGTAGATGTTGTGGCTTTGCTGTGCAGGTATCCTAGAGGCTCACCCAGCACCCCAGGGAACTTGCCATCGACTTGCAGGCGCATCATCCTGCATGAGAGCTGTTCTGGTTTGAAGACTTCTTTTGTTGCACTTTCAGTGAAACTGCCCATTCAGCTGTGTATGGTCGGTTGTCAAACAAAGTGTTGCTACAGGTGGCACCACCTGCTGCTTGGGGTTCACGAAAAGTTGATCGGGTTCTTGTTGTTGACTTCGTGACTCCTGCAGCCAGCGTGGTATATTGACCGCTGACACGCCATATATGCAGAGTTCAGATTGTCAGCACCTCATCAACGGCTCTGCACAAGGTGATATGCTGCTTGTGGTCTGTATTCTGCTTGCAACGTGTCAAGCGGGTGTGATGCCGACAGCCGAGCATACAACATGCGGACGCCTCGCGCTTCACATGCTGAAGACAGCGATGCGACTGCCATTCGAAATCTGTTCTACAACTCCTCCTGCGTTTGAAGCTGCCATACAAACCGGAAAGAGCTGTAGTCAACGGTGCATGCTGCACGGCATGGCAAGCCATGATGCTTGAAGAGTTTCAGCCAGCTGATGCGCAACGTTGCTTCTGACTCATTTCTACTATGCAGGCGTTTTGCAAGCACAGAGATGGGAAAGGATGTTGGTTCCCTGTCGCAGAAGCAAAATGGGTCGCAACTTGCATTGCATGCTTCTTCTTGCATGGCTGTTGTCAGCACCTGATGAATGTCTGACATCTTTGTGTGCAAGCTGTCAGGTAGTTAAATGTGGCCAGTTGAGACACCTGCGCAGGTCTGTTGTCCAAGGGACCTTCGTGTCAATGTTACCAGTATTGTATGAATGTGGCAAGCTTGTTAAACTTCCTTGTCCTTGTCTCTTATGATGCAGCATGGCTCAGGTTCCTGTGTCCCTTAGCTGATTCAAAATGAAAGGATGTGAATGGCTATATGTAAGGCTATATGTAAGTCAAATCAGGTGGCCTTACTCCTATAGAAAGCTATGGCAGGTAGCTTGCTCCTAGTTAGCTACTGTACTGTAATGGTCATGCGCCCCAAACACTCATTTGCTCCTTTTCTGATAAAATAGGCTGAGGTATCTGTACTGCTGGCAAGTTCTACTACGGGATCATTTGTGACTAATGTTGCTCACCAACTCAAGGAAAGCCCAGAGCAAGGGGGGCTCCTTCATCATTGATGGCTGTGATTTGTCCTGCTGCAAGGCTTGCTGTCGTAGACAGGCAAGGGCAGAAGCAGGACGCCACAGGTGTTGCTTAGGGATGAGCCTGAGTGGACTGCCATTGCTGCGCCACTGTGCATTTGGCCGGTCAGTCTCTGCACACTGAATTCTGTACAGCCTGCATGTCATGTCAAGGGCATTTTCAGCATTCCTGTACTCGTGTGCTGGCCATGCAACACTGGCAGTTGAGTAACCTGCACTTGTGCACATATCAGCACAAGCAGCTGCCAACAAGCCAAGCAACACAAGTTGATGATCTACAGCTTGTTGACTTTCAAAGCAGAGCAGATGCGCACTGCTGAGAACAGCTCAATTCCCAATTAAGGGTCTGGTGCTTGACCCCAGATTGCTTTGAAAGCGCACTCACCTACACTCTCAACATCTTAGACTTGACATCATCATCAAAGCCTGGTATGTTATGAGTATAACCTGGGAGCAATCTGGACATTGTGACTGGTGTTGTTCAAGGTGGAGCCCATTGATGTGCCATTGTGGTGATGGCGGGGCTCCTGTTGCATGTCATTGATGAGCCTGCAAGAGTCAGTGCAGAGGTAAGGTGAGGCTGGGTAGAGCTTGAAGTATGAGCCAGAGACAGTGGCAATGCGATGCTGCAGAGGAGTGAAGACAACCAAACATGTGCTGACCGTAAGAGCACACCACAACAGGACAACCGGCCTTCAAGAGAATAGCATACTTGGGCTTGGGCACTAGTCAGTCTGAGAGGTGTGATGTAGTGCAGAGAAGACATGTTTACCAGCCAAGTGGTAATCACAAGATGTCAGTACTTTCATTCTTCATCACCCCCTGAGCCACTTTTCCACCTTTCCCCCCCGCCTCTTGCCCCCCCTTCCTGCCTGAGCTCTACTTGACCTCAACCCATGTCTGCACTGGTTCTGCAGGCCCACCTATGATTGTGCAACAGGAGCCCTGCCCGCAGCACAATGGCAGACCAAAGGGCTCCACCTCACCTGCCCAAGACAGCACCCTGTCTGCATCTTCCCAGTGTCCTGGTGTTCAAGTCTCAAACATGACATTGGACTTCAGCACAGGCGTAGTTGCAACAGCTACATCAACCCAAGACTTCTTGTGTCAATGTAGTTGTCGTGATGTCTAGTGTTCATGGCAATGTTGCAACTGCGCCTGTGTTGATGTCCAATGTCATGTTTGAGACTTGAACATCAGAACATTGGCAAGATGCAGGTATGGTGCTGTCTTGAGCAGGTGAGGTGGAGCCTGCTGATATGCTTTGGTGCTGAAGGCAGGGGCACCTTGTGCACATTCATAGGCGAGCCTGCAGAATCAGTGCAGACATGGGTTGAGGTCTAGTAGAGCTGGGATGCAAGACAATAGGGTTGTGAACTAAGAGCCAGGGGATGTGGATATTGCCCCACGGGGGGAGGAGGGGGTTGGAACAATACGCCAGGAAGTCATGATGATAAGAGTGTTATAGACAAAGAACAGTCTTTTGTATACACTTATGAGCGCAACAAGGCAAGACTTGATACACAGATAGTGAAAACACCAATGGCGACCACAGCAAGGCATGCACTTGTTTTCAGCATGTTACAACATGGCACATG
>JAABUP010005751.1_pt1 | contig 18495 bp, 25 predicted proteins | sample 5559201 | NCBI WGS metagenome assembly JAABUP01 (sample SAMN10711887, study PRJNA513373) | rock metagenome | isolation source: Antarctica rocks | place: Antarctica
TAATCGTAAGTTGGCTGCGGCCAAAACTCTCAACGCCTTTGGAAAGCACACCTCTTTGCGTTCTTTGCCACCCATGCTCCGTCTGAGCTTTAGCATTATGCTCTGTCCTCCGTTTTTGGACGTCTTGTCCCCTCACGCTGAGCACCTCCCCTACTCTCCGCAATATGCCCAAGCGCCAAGCATCGAAGAAGCTCAGCGATGCTCTCTTCATCCTCTGTATCTGTGGACTCGAAAGATCCTTGTTTCGTTGCCTTCGCCTACGTTCGGCAGCCACGTTTTCATCCGACTCTTCTTCAGTGAAATCGATCAAGTCTCGACACAGTGGCGCAGAGGATAGCGATGCTGGCGGACTGACTACAGGGCTCTGTTCTTCTGGTTCGGGATAATTAGAGAGGACATTGCGACGCATTTCGTCGGTACACAAGGCTACGAGGAGAGCAAGCTCGGCGCGCAAAGCAGGTGTGGGAAGCAGAGACGTGAGGGAGTCTTCGTCAACCTTCATCTTGACAGGCAGGATGGCTCACGGAGGGAGAATCCCCTAGCTGGTCGAGTAGAGTAGGTACCATTTGTACGAAGAGAACTTCTGGGGGAAATTGGGCCTTCGGGCGCTGTAATGCAAGCTGCGCCATGGGGCTCATTCCGCTAACATGATCCTGCATGATTTGGCACTTAGCAGCTGTAAAGTCTCTAATGGTAATTGAAAGTCTCCAGCGAGAGAATGATACAAAAGTTGACGATCAGATCACGCCGGTGGGTATCAGAGTAGAATGAGTATCACCATACTCAAGAATTCCATTTAGATGCCGATCGCCAAGCTAGTCCATTTTCGACTAAAACGTTCATTCACAAAGAAAATACCTGATAGCTGATGACAAGATCAAAAAGTGCCCCAAGGCCTTGAGACGTCAAATTTCACGTTATTACCCTCTATAGGCGATGCATTAGATGAAGTATCGGGCTTACCTCTAATATTGTGACTCCTTGGTCCATTCGACTTTCAGAAATGCTCTAGAAAAATGCAAAACCATACAGCAGCTAGTATTCGCTGGTCGTCACCGACCCAACTACTAATTAGCCGATCTGAAGCTTGTCAATGGCAGAGCGGACGGGATGCCGAGCCAGGTTTATATATACATCGCCTCGATCGGGTTTAGTTCGCGTCGCCGCTGTTGTCACAAATTTACCCCAGCTAACAATCAAGACGAGACAGGGTGAGATGGGGTGAGGAAGGTGAGCCGCTCTGGCCAGCCAAAAGCTATTAAAAGTGTAAGCCACTCCTAGCCCCCCATAATGAAGACCCTCCTTTTCTGCCTGATTGCTAACGTGGGTTGGCCTTCCATGAACCTGCAAGATCCCTAGCACCTGCATCTAGTGACGAATTGCTGAAATCACGGTAGCAGCCTAGACAGTAAGCTTAGTAGCACTCAGCATTCGGAAGGCCCATCATCATTTATAGCACTATCTTAAACGCACCATCTTTAAAGCTATTCGGGCTCTCTCCGAGACACCCTCCCTGTCTCGCCGCCGGAAACGTCACCTTCTCATTTCGTTATGAGTCTCAGACATATGCACTTATTTGCCTCCAAGAGGTCAATGTTAATCACTGACTGGAAAAAGATGTCGGCGATCAACCGCAAGTCGCAAAATAAGGATTTCGGTATAAGTTAGGAGGCCATAAGTAGCTCTGTGCTATGACTTTAGGGGAAGAACATAAGGAGAGGAAGGGATTGGAGGGAACAATACTCCACACGATCCAAATCTCTTGAGGCAGGTAGATGGATGAATTGAAAATTCATGGATGAAGGCGCGCATCTTTGTTTCTTCATAGTGCTACAATCACCCTCGTCAATCACACCACCCTGCGTACCATTATTTTCTTCTAGCACGGTGAGAGCATTAGCGTACTTAGCAGATGCATCAATTGGATTCAGTCGCCGGATAGTCAAGTATGGTCTTGGTATTGTGCATGAAGAGGCTACTGTATCATAACGGACTTTCAAGAGGTCGTTAGCTTCCACGTTGATGTTAAATCGCTTGATGGCAGAATTCAATTTTGACCTTCTTGAGACAGACCCGCTTTGGATAAATAAGCAATTTCCATAAGATATCAAGCGGCGCCTTCTTGGCCTTGGCCGATTCGACTTGCACTCTTATGTAGATTGCCTAAGTTGCCGATGGTCGTAAGTACAGATAAGCACTCGGGCCTCTGCTTTCTCCTTTTCAATTCGGTATACGATGATAGATTCTCTCCACTTTTACCAGCATGCCTTGATCAACATAGAGCAGGCCTGAATTACTAATAATGGTGAGTCTTGGTGTGCGATCCGGCCTATGCTTTCTCAGAGGTGCGACTTCTGAGCATGTGCCGGCCAAGTTAGGATATAATGTCCGCAGTCTAAAGCAGATATACGAAAGCTTCTTCACTCTCGGAGGTAATAAAATTTGCATCCGGCTCCGCGATCTTACAATATTGTCTGTGCGCGGCTAGGAACCAATTAATATTGGCCACCCCGTTAAGCACGATCTAGGTAGTCTTCAAACTGTCGAAAGGCTTGCAATGCAGAAAGTAGTGATGAAAATAGAATTCCAAGTTCAACTCTACCTTATCACGTTGTTTTCAGAAGATGAAATATGTGAAAGAGTCGGGACTCAAGCTCTTAGTTAAGCGATGCTGGTTCCCGGAGCCAGCCCAAGCATCCCGCTATCTACTGTAGGCGCCGGGCAGGCGCATAAGCTGGAATATGCGCCCCGCTGATTGGAGCGCAACTTCAGTCCACACCCTCAATCGATTCAGCTGCATCTCTCAAAATTTGCCATCTCAATGGCACTTTCAGGTACCTCGCTGCGCCGGGCGGCGCAGCCCCATTGTTCGTGTGTCGTGTGTTGTAACAGATATTGTACTACATCGAGATCACGCCTCTCGGGCCGTGCATCCGCCGTGTGACTGCTCATATAATAAAACAACACCGCAACACTAACTCTATGTTGTTCACTTATTCAAGTTGTAATTCTTCCTACCTTTTGTACTGCCTTCATTATCAACTCACTCGAGATTCTCTTATCGCAAAGTCTTGCAAAGATCTTCTTGGTTGGCTACCCTCATCACACAAGCTGAATCCCAACTCTTGGAGTACTGTTTGCGTCCATCATGACTCCAAAACAAAATCCTCAGACTTGGACCGGTATTCGTTTCATTCCGTTCGTTGTGGCTACTATCTTGATATCTTCTATCGTCGCACTTGCACTGGGAGCCGCATATGGCACTAAACTTGCCAAAGCTCCACTCGACAGCTACAAGCTTGCCCACCCAGGTGCATACCCAGGAGTCCACCACTGGTCAATTGCGTGAGTGTTGTGCCTTGAAATTTAAGGGAACCACGGACATACCAGGCTAACTTGTCATCTATCTTGCAGTTACTTCGTGTTCTATTCTGCCACCATGCCTTTCCTCGGCATTCTCCACGCCAGCCTCGACTTGGGGCTCTACGTCAGCAGCCTCCTCCACCCAGTCTATGCATTGACCGGCTCTCTCATGTTTCTTGCTGGGTGGAGCGTACAAGCGGGTTTCTGGGCTCAGTGCGATCTCACATCAAATCGCGAGACTGCCACGCAGGGCCAATGCTACCAATCCTATATCCAGACACAGCCGAAAAATGGCGATCTAGTGGGTATCTCTACAACACTTACTAACGCCAAGGTTGGTTTCGGATTTCTGCTGCTCATCATGTAGGCTGGCTTTCTTGTACCTATAATGGCTCCGCGCTGACTTGCGCCAGGTACATTATGTACGTCTCCTTCGCAGCGATTGCCGTGCACAAGCAGCGTATTCGACACAAGAATCCAATGACTAGTGCCAAAGGTCTAGACCCGGAGGGCGAGTCGATTCATATGTGAGGAATTTGTAGGAGAGTGACAGCGGAGTTCAGGGCCTGTGGTGGGTTACACTGCAAGCAGGTAATTTGGTAGGAGCTTGGCCATAGCCAATGATTTTCCATTTTTGCTTCGAAAGAACACATGCTCCATTCCTCCGAATTGAGATAGCATCGAGGAGTCGTAGTACCAGGGGGAAGACTGGGAGAGTAGCACAATGTCGAGCGCGGCGAGGTGAGGTCTGATCGAACGTGATACGCAGTACTGGATGGAAGCAAACGGCTTTAGACGTTTTCCTGTTCTTTGAGAATCTACATGTGATTTGTGACACTGCGTCCGGGAGAGACTATTTGTATCCTATGCTGCGGTGGGCTGCAAAGTTCAGGGGTTTAGCCGAGGTTCGCCCGGTCCCCGCAAATTTCATCAAATCAAAGGTACGTATATATACGCACCTGCTAAATAACTCTAGCGGCTGCGCATTTTACGTGCTCTAGTGATCTAATAGGTGGACTATAGTAACTAATCTCCTAGCTCTCCTAGATTAGAATAGTATATACGGGAGCTTGAGTTCGCTTGAAGTCAGAAATGCAGTATCCCTTTCCTTGTGCACGGGAGGTACACGCTAAATTTAGCGTATCCGAAGCAATCTTATCTCTCTGATTGATCCACTCAGCTCTTGGCAGAATTATCAGTCATCTGTAGATCAAGGAATAGACGAATTGGAACACCAAGATGTCCTTAGATACGCTAAAGCTTAGCGTGTACCTCCCGTGCACAAGGAAAGGGATAGGGGGTGCGAAACAGCTCTATTCCACTACCTTGCATTTTAATGTGTCGTCCCCTAGCCGCCGTACAGCCCTGACGCTAAAACTCAGCTGAGGGGGTTTTCCAGCACTAACCACCAATCATCAGATATTTGGCCTCGTCTTGGTCGTCTTTCTCACCCCGGCTCACCTCTTCAGTTCTCAGTTCACCCTGCACCATTGCGTGAAGGGTGAAAGAAGGTGAAAAGCGGCGGGTAATACCTAAAAATCTTGAGTCAGTATCTGGTTGAGGTAAAGCAGCGGACGGGATGCCGATTACTCTTCAGTCTGTGACCGTATGTACGAGTTCGTAATTATTCTGATATATATATAATCTCTGGTTCCTGATGACAGCCTACTGAATGCACTTGCAGCTCAATGTCCACGATAATAATGAGTGATCCTTTAATCTGGTCATTTCGTTACATTTTCATTCTTTATGAGAAGAAAAGTATAAAATCTTGCTGTGGGGAATAAGAAACATTATGGAGATACAACGAGATTTGTAGTCACGTAAATCTCGATGTTGTGAGGGCCTTCTCTTTATGCGATCGTGGCGATGGAGGTTGTAGGCAGTATTTTCTCCACTGCCGTAGAAAAACATTCGAGCTACCATCATGAATCGCTATTCACAACTTCGACTGACTGGGCTCCGAAATCTTAATCGTCAACTTCCCAAAATGCTTCTGATCCCACATATACTGATACGCATCTTTGGTCTCCTCAAACCCAAACACCTTCTCATCCACCACCGGCTTGATCCCCTTCGCATCAATCGCCTCATTCATCTGCTCAAACTGCTGTCTCGATCCCACAAACACGCCCCGTACCGTGCATATGCAGTTCAAGCAGTCCAAAAAGGTGGGCTGATCTTTACTAAAGCCGCCCAGAAATCCGATGATTGAAATGAGGCCTTCGGGCTTGACGGCTTTGAGTGATTGGGCCATTGTCTTGGGGCCGCCGACTTCAAGGATCTGAGCGCAGCCGACGCCGCCAGGGGTGAGTTTTTTGGCTGTTTCGCCCCAATTCGGGTCGGTTTTGTAGTTGATGATATAGTCTGCGCCGAGCTTCTTTAGGGTCTCGGCTTTGGCATCGGACGAAGTAGTGGAGATGACGCGGCAGCCTGCTGCTTTGGCAAACTACAGACAGGTATTGAGCCAGAGCTCTAATAATGAGGGTCGGTAGTAGGTTTCAAGACCATACCTGTAGAGCAAACATGCTGACACCACCAGTCCCTTGTGTCAAGACAGTATCGCCCGGCATCAGCCTCTTTCCCTCAACACCATATAACCCATTCCAAGCGGTCAGAGCCGCACAAGGCAACGTGCTACCCTGCTTGAAGTCCAGCGTTGTAGGCATCCTTACCAATCCGTTCTCATCGAAAGCCCCATATTGCCGAAGCGCGCCATCAATCGCCCCTCCTAGACCAGTGCTGACATCAGAAAGTGTGATGTTGCCTGCAAGATGCGATTGGTTGAATAGAGTGAGAACGGCATCGCCCTTCTTGAATCGAGTGACGCGGGCGCCAGTGGCGACGACAGTGCCAGCACCATCAGAGGCGGGGACTCGAGGAAGGCCGACTGGGAAAGGATATTTGCCCTGCAATAATGATTAGCTCAGGGGCGGGAGACGCTGACAGGGCGCTGTTGGCGTAAGGCGGCAAAGGACAACGCACTTTGGGAATGATTAGGTCGCGGTAGTTGAGTGAGGCATAGTGGAAGTTGACGAGAACATCGTGGTCACCGAGATTGGGAATCTCTGCTTTCTCCTCAAACTTGAGGCTGTCAAAACCATCTTGACCGACGATGGACCATTGCTTAGTGGTGGAAGGCGCCATGGCGATTGTAGTGTTTGTAATTGAGAATCGAGGAGTATTAAAGTGAAATGTACATAGGTAAGAGAGTGTTCGTTACTGTCATATAAAGTACTCTGGAGGGTATTTGAAATATTGGATGGAAATAAACGTGACATAGAAGAGGCTTACCAATTTAAATTACCCTCCCTGATGATCATGACGTACCCACACGCTTGCATTGGCTTTCTAGCTGCAGCAGACTGGGCCTGGCTGAAGGGATGTGAAAAGGCATCGACCCATCAGATCCCATGACGTTTTTTGGTGGGGACGAGGGGAACTGTGCCGGAACCGCTAGCGTTATGGCCGCCGTTATTGCCGAAGGTCTTGGCTCGAGGATGGTAGAATAAAGTAATTAGGGGGAAAACAAGGGAGAGAAGGATTCATTCTTACAAATGCAAGAGATCAACATGACGATTAACAATCAATCGAAAAGATTCCAAGAGAAATGGAGATTTGTAACCAAACGTGATGACAGGAGGAAACCATTATTGAGTAGAAGATGCCTTTTGACAGCAATGAGAGAGACAACGTTAGAACCGTCGAACCATGACAAATTCGAAGCCAGAACTTTTGGTATTCTATTGCACCAGCACCCTTATTCTCAACCTTCCCGGTTGCTCAGTAGTACTCCAAAGCCAGACATTACCTGACTAAAGCCAATAGAAACCATCTATCAACTTTGCGGTTCGAAGTCTTGGTAGGACGGTCAAGAAGAGGTTAGATGGACAGTACATCTGCCAGGTCGGTCTTCCAATCGATGTCTGCATTGCTCTCTTCTAGAACCCATTCTCTTGACCCTGTGGAGGATGTCCTTCCCGAAGACTGAGATTGCTGAATCAGGGCAGCCGTGCTCCCTGTCTGCCTTTCTCCCATTATTGACCCGCTATGGTTTGGTTAGCTATTGATTCTCGGTCTTTTGGCATCCCAAGGACAACCGAGGGAGCGAACACACCAGTATTTCTCGCTTGAGAGAGCCACCACACTGGCGATTGGAGCGGAGTTCTTGACAAAGGTGCCTGGTATCGGTGCCCCCTGATAGCAATTAGATCAAGCTCCCCCTCAATGTTCGGTAAGTCATACGATGTGCAACTCACGGATCTCAGAGTGAGAGCGACTCCGGGAAGGGATGAGCCAACGAAAAGGACGCTTCCATGATCTGACGTGGTCCATACATGACATGCTCCCTTATGGAAGTGAAGGCGTGCACAGTGCTTGGTTATGGCGTATCAAATGAAGCTTGCTAGAACGCTAGGAAGAGTGATCGAGAAAAGGCGGCACGCTCAAATGCAGATCAGTGAAGCGATGAGTGAGCAACCAATATTTGAAGTCATACAGATTTACAAATGGACAAGAGAGAGGAAAAAATGGCACGATGCATATGTGAAGCTAGATATTGGAAGGACAACGATCGAAATTTAATATCAGGCGGCAGAGGTGCCGAGATTGTGATCAGGCATGACGACTGTCGCGTGGTCTTGAATACCTCCAAGCCACCCTGTCCCCACATGGAAACACTGGAATGTCGGACACTTCTCCGTGCAATCTCTATAGACTTAGACAAGCATGATCAATGATAGATCATGAATGTGAGTTTCTTGAAGAGCAGCAGAGTCACGGAAACCGGGACGTGTCTGTACGATATGATCTAGGATGATGCGAGGAGGACCCCTTGCAACTTTCAAATGCATTCTTGAGTATGCATTTGGTCTAGAGCGTCTTTTGCCGAAATGAAGAACATTCCTGTCCCATCGGTAAGAACGATGTCTAAGATCGCCTTTCAGAATCAGTTATTTTGGATAGTATTTGATGTGTAAGCTCTTGAGCTTCACAAATTGTTCGAAGCCAAACTTGCTCAGTGTAACTCCTTTGCCGGAGTTTTTCCACCCAGTCCACGCAAGGTCCTTGGATGAATTAGTATTTAAAGGTGACGGCTTGTGGCTGATGTAACGTACCGGGCTTGGATAATCGCATCTATTGATGAATACTGTTCCAGCTTCCACTTGCTCAGCCAGCTCTTCTCCTTTTCCATTATCCTTCGTCCAGATACTAGCAGTCAAACCAAACTCGCTGTCATTCATCAATCGTATCGCTTCTTCATCATTGCCAACTTTCATAACGGGTATCACCGGTCCAAAGGTCTCGTCATTCATCACATCCATATCATGCGTCACATTCGTAAGAAGCGTAGGCTTGACGTAATTGCCATTTGGTGGTGGTGATGCAAAGCTTCTGTTTTCTGGCGGTGTAGAGTCAACAGCCCCTTTAGCAATTGCATCCCCGACGTGTGCTTCTATCATCTCAGCTGACCGCTTCGAGACCACGGGTCCAACATTGGTGCTTGGATCCAAAGGATCTCCAAGCTTGTAACCCCGGAGAACATCCTGCACTGCAGATATGAACTCGTCATGCACACTTTCTGCCACATAGACTCTCTCAATACTGCAGCAGCTCTGTCCAGAGTTGAAAACTGCTCCATCGACGATCTCTTCAGCAGCCCACTTGACGTCTACATCCTCTCTAATGTACGCTGGATCCTTGCCCCCCAATTCGAGTCCCACAGGAACCACACGGTCTGCTGCAGCACGCTGTACTTGCAATCCTCCTGCCACTGAGCCCGTGAAGCAAATCAACTTGATCTGAGGTGCTCGTACAATATTTTCGAGGCGGGCAATCGACCCGCAATGGAAATACTGCAACACATTTTTCGGTAGACCAGCTTCAGCAAAAATGTGTTGTATTTGCTCGGCGATTGTGGGCGTCTGAGGTGAGGGCTTGAGTATAACAGAATTACCAGCGAGTAGAGCTGGGATTAGGGAATTGACCAAGATCAGATATGGATACTGAGCGTGCAAGGTCAGCATCCGCGATGCTCAGTTGATGAGTTGCTCCAACCCACATTCCAAGCGAATAGTATCAACACTGGGCCGATGGGTGCTTTTCTGATGTATCTCTTGAAACCCTGCTCAGGCTCTCCCTCCGTATCCTTCAAGGCATCACCTGAGATTTTGAGTAGATATTCACCCCTTGCAACAGCCGTCGTTATCTCCTTGGCAGTGTAGGCGATGGGTCTGCCCATCTGCTCTGTGAGCTCTCGCGCAAGAACATGCTGCTTGTCGTTGATGAGCCGGAGCGCTTTCTTGACGATGGCTTGCCGCTGTTCGAAGGATGTCAAGCGGAAGCCGTTGAAAGACTGCGCAGCGATGGCTGGCAGTAGCGCCACATCCGAGCTCGACAGGCCTTGCCGTATGAGTATTGCCTGGTTGGTTGAGGGAGATATCGTTGTCAGAGTTTCCTCCGCCATCGAGCCTATTGTGTACACCGCTAGATTGAGATGTTGCAGGACCAGCTCATACCTGAGGTTCAGCCCTTGGAGTTCCTAGAGTGGTGATGTTCATCTCTGCTGTCAAGAATTCGAGTCCACGCTCGCGGCCGTCCTAATAAAATGAATACGCGCTAAAACTAGTTCTAGCTCGGCTAGCAGTTTAGCCTGATAGGTGTGTATTCTCGTAAAAGCCGAGCATTGTTGCTTTCAATTTCTTTTTGAGGTCTTTGGTGTGTAGTCAGAATTTGGACCCATGGCAGACTCATCAGAGATGCCTCCCTCAGGAACAGAGAGCACCGCCCCTTCAGAAACTCAAACCCATGAGAAGAGTGAAGTACCGAAAACTATCAGATTCGTTCCTCTAGGTGTGCCTACACCGACCGCTACTTTCATGTCCCATCGGCTGATCAGCTCCCAGAAAACAATCCTGAAGTAATGACCTCCCTGGTACATAAGCTGGGCCTTTCGTCGGAGCTATCATGGCATGATGTCTACTCCTTGGATGATCCTTCTCTCCTCGCATTCGTCCCTCGCCCTGCCCATGCTCTCCTACTAGTCTTCCCTGTCTCCTCGGCTTATAAAAAAGCTCGCGAGGATGAAGATAGCTCTCTGCCTGACTACGCCGGCACTGGACCTGGGGAAGAGGTGTTGTGGTTCAAGCAGACGATAGGCAATGCTTGTGGCCTCTATGGGCTCATACACGCAACCTGCAATGGCATGACTCGGGACCTCATAGGCAAGTTTTTCACGCCATTTTAGCATACTAGGTGCTGACCTATATCCAATAGCGCCATCGACTGTATTTTCAAACATTATCACTAAAGCACTACCGCTTGAACCTCAAGCCCGTACCAAAGTTATTGAAACCAACAAAGACCTCGCAACCGCCCATGCATCTGCAGCTGCAGGAGGTGACACAGTAGCGCCGTCGGCCGATGACAAGATTGATCTCCATTATGTTGCCTTCATCAAGACGGAAAAGAACAATCTTTGGGAGTTGGACGGGGGACGCAAGGGACCCCTAAATAGGGGTAAACTAGAGAACGATGAGGATATACTGAGTGAGAAAGCTGTGGAATTGGGTCCGAAGCGATTCTTGAAGAGAGAAGAGGAGGCTGGAGGTGGCGAGATGAGATTTTCGATATTGGCACTAGGACCTGGCCTCGATTAGCACACTGTTTTCGGAACATAGCTCCATGCAAGGGGCGTTGTGGGGAATGGAAATTCTTTGAGGGACAACTGACAGATTGCCATCTTTCTACAGACAGCCATCCTATGGGAGGTGATCTATTGCAGTTGCTTTTCCTGAGTAGCAGTTGCCATACTTTCAAGCAAAAGAATGGCGACAGACCTCCTACGGAAGGCACGACAACGGGGCTTCTCCCCATTGAACCTCTTGACGTCTGGGCGCGAATCCATCGGTGTCAGTTGCAAGCCAGGATGACAACTATCATGCCTCCCAGCCTCGAGGAGAATGCCATCAGCAGACTGAATGCCTTCACTGCGCGAGAGAAACACATTCAACAAATTTTGGCCGTGACCTTCGCTTCTATGAGCATTCTGTCGGCACTTTTAACCATGTATTGGTTTGTGAGACTGAAAAGAGTCTATCGACATCAACTGATCCTCCTGCTGGTTGCTAGTGGCCTGTTCAAGGCAATATGGTTCTTTATCCCACCGATGCTTGTACTTATCCGGCATCGTCCTATGTCGCCTCCGTTTTGTCAGGGAATTGGTTTCCTCCTCGCCGTTGGAATCGAAGCATCGGGTTTGTCTCCCCTGACGCTCTAGAGATACTGTCAGAGTAATAAACTGCTTAGATTTTATAATCTTACTCATCGCCTTACACACCGCGCTTTCAGTATTGCGCCCTGGCAAGTCTCTAGGCCTCCAACCATACCGCTACCCGGCTTATGCTTGCTGGGTCACATTCGCTACTCTCTTACCAGGATTAGCATTTGTCAATCCTGTCCAAGATGAGGCATACATATCCCAGGGGACGTACTGTTATCTTCCGGTCCGACCGATTTGGTACCGGCTCGCGCTCAATTGGATCCCAAGATATCTCATCCTCTGCGCGATCGTCGTCATCTACATAATTATTTACATCTACACCATGGTGCAGTTTGGGAAGTTCGGCATCAACCTCACCAGTAACGCCTTCTCAGCGATTTCGGCAGCATCAGATGGCACACGTGCCAGACCAAGAGACCCTTCTCGAAACTCTCGTTCAAGCTACGGATTGAATTGGTCCAGCGACGGACCATGCCCATATTTGGAAGAACGTTCGGCTCCCAGCGATGGTGACGAACCCGCTCCCCCAATCAGTAATACGAGTCAGCAAGGACCGTCTGATCCGTCACCAGAGCGTGTTGCTCGCAGGCCAACCCTTCTTGAAGCTCTGCGAGACAAGACTCTCCTTGCCCCAAACCAAAACCCAGACCCCCAAAACACCAATAGTACATTGCGGAAGCGGCATAAAGCCATCCAACGACAGCTTCGCTACATGTTCATATACCCATTATGCTATCTCTTGATGTGGCTCGTGCCCTTCATCAACCACTCTTACTTCTACACAAAAGAGCACAATCCACCATTCATACTCAATAGCCTCGCTCTGGTCTCCTTTTGTCTACAATGTGCGGTCGATTGCTTGATCTTCAGCATCAGAGAGAGGCCATGGCGTTACTCAATTGCGGGAGCTCCTTCATCTAGGCGAAAGCAGTCTGCAGGTACCAACAGCGACATCGGAATGGTTGATTTATCGGCCAGAAGCCCGGGTGTGGACCTCTCAGATCCGCAGGCTGGACAACATCTTCGGGTGGAAAGGAACTGGTGGGACGGTGAATCAACATAGTATGTACATACACTATATCCAACGAGAAGCAGCTTTCCAAATCCGTGTGGCTTGACAATTCATCTCTCAATGTTAGCCACAAATTCCTGATGATAACCATCCAAGCCCTTCTTTAGATTTTCCTGACCCTCAGCCTTCCCGGACTCCAAGCCATCGTAAATAGCCTTCTCAATCTGAGCCCACAACCCAAGAACTTCCGCATCTATCCTCCCAACAAGTCAGCGCACAGTACACCACGAACGCCATGGCCAAACAGAAGACACAAAGACAGCCAATCAAACTCACCGCCAAAAGGCAAAATCTGCGTCGCCAAAATCCCCGCCACCCCCTTCTCCCTATCACACCACCAAAACAAATTCGGCAACCCAGCCCACCACGCCGTATTCCTCCCCCTCCCGGTCGCCCCTTCACTCAACGTCAACATAAACGTCAATCCCCACCCCTGCGGCTGCTCCCTCGGCTGCGGATACAACTCCGGAATATCATTCGCATACAACGGTTTCGCCCCTTTAATCCCCTTGCGGCCGAAATCCGGAAACTGCGGGATCTGATTCGTGAACATTTCCGCGATGGATTTTTCGGAGAGGATCCGTGCGTTGGTGGTGGGGGAGACGCCGTCGTTGAGGAGCGTGCTGAGGATTTGGGCGTAGTCGGTTGGACGCGCGAAACAGCCTGCGCCGGCGGAGTTGTAGATGGAGGGGTGTTCGAAGGAGGAGGTGATGAGGGGGCGGCGGTAGGGGTGGTCGCGGGTGCGGATGGGATTGTTGGGGGTCCTTTGGTGCATGTGCGCGAGGTGGTGTTTCATTTGGGGGGTGGGGAACATGGTTATGTGGTGCAGGTTTAGGGGGGCGAAGATGTGGGTTTGGAAGTAGGTGTTTAGGGACATGGAGGTTACGCGCTCGATGAGGGTGCCGGCCCAGTCGATGCCGACCTAGAGATTTGAGAGGTCAATAAAGAGGATACAAAAGGGGATAGATGAGCATACACCGTAGGCCCAGTCCGTGCCTGTGGAGTTATAATTAGCGTTTTGAACGGAATCATGCTTTCTAAGCGTTCACCTGGTTCAAACATAATGGGTTGTTCCAGAATACCACTGCTATGGGCGTCGCATTCCTCCATCCCCAGTGGCTGGCCATTCAAGCGGAGAATGTCGTTGAAAAAAGTGTACCTTTTCATCTAAAGTCAGTATTTTCGACTCTGCCTTTCTAGTACTGCCCTACCCGAAACCAGCTGCTCCTCGTATCAGCAAAGAGCTCTCTCCAAAATCTACAGATGCGTACCAGTGTGGCTCAATAGCATTCTCAAAGTGATCCTATTCTTCTTCTCCACCGTCTCGGCCTTCCCATCTTCACTAATGCTCTTCAAAATCCTCACATGCTTCAATTCAGGACAGTAGCTTTCCACGAGATCCGCATCGTCTAATCCCAATTTCCCTTGTTCGACCAATTGCATAGCTGCAATGCCGCCAATCATCTTCGTACAGGAAGCAATCCAGAAGACGCTGTCGAGAGACATAGGAGCTTTGGTCTCGGCCCCTCGCTTGCCGCTGGCATGCTGAAAGAGTGTCTTGCCGGACTTGTCAACCACAACAGCAACGCAGCCGGGAATCCTATTCGGGTCAGCGGTGGTCTCGTCCATGAGTTTACGAATGCCATCGCTAGCAGAGGCAGATAATAGGTTTGCCATTTTGCTTTCGAGCTCAGACACCGACATTACAATGTAATTCAAGTCAAGTCAAAAATAAGAGAAAGAGAAGGAAGAAAGGAGCAAATTATAGTATAGAAATATTATGTGGAGAAGTAAACACAGAGAAGCTCCCGCTCCACCGTGAGGGACCGGATCTGGCCCAGGCTGTGCGTCACTGCAGATCTTTGCGGGGTAGCGTTGCGTTCGCGTTTAGAACGATCCAGTGGGATTAGCATCAGAAAAGAAAAGGCTTTCAGTAAGGCAGGAATAAACATGAAAGGTCAAGCTTGTCTTTTGAGAACTTCGAAGAAAGGTCGAAAATGTTTGAACGGCGCCTTGGCGAGCTCAGGGTCTGAGTGCATTTCGCAACGGGAGAGAAAGAACTTCCCCCTTATCAACCCGAGAGTGGCATATCATGACACGTGTAAGACGAAAGGTGTTGCAAAGATGAGGAAGCAGTTCCAGAGGAAGAGGGAGATGGTGAGGAATCAACATGGCGCGGTACGGGTTTAACGTTTGGAATATTACCGGCTGTAGATACTTCGCACTGGTATCTCCCATACAAAGCTCGCGACCACCATACCGCCGACGCTCATCAAGAAAGCCATGAGCAAGTTGACCGAATTGTTGTCAAGTACACCCAAGCCACTTTCGACGCGCCTGCTTGGCTCGCCGCTCTTCTTGCTGTCTAGTATGCGTGAGCTAGTTACAGGCACCTGGATTATGTTAATTACCCATTGTGACATGGAATGGCGCACTTGCCTTCTTCCCACCTGTACCCTCAATAACTTTGCCTGTCCTCGCGTCAACCACACTGGCCTGAAACCACCCGCCCAGCGCACTATCTAATACACTCCCAAGGCCTCCCCATACTGTGATCGCTAGCAATAGCCCCACTTTCTCCTGCCAACCCCAAGCAGTGCCACCCTGGAACCCTAGATTAGTGGCAGACATGAATCCAGACGCCCTGTCAGGATCACCACAGAACGGAAGAATAACCACGCAAGTCAGACCCATGATGGATGCACCGAGGAAGCCTGCCAAAGTCCCTACTAAGCTTACACCGCCATTAGTACCCGGTGGCACTTGGCGAAAGTTCCAGGAGGTTAAAAGACGAGGTTTGCTTTTAGAGAGGATGCCTAATTCTGAAGAGAATGTATCTGCTGCGACAGCGGCATAATTGCTTTTATCGAAAAATTAGACGCACCCAATATGATGAGAGAAAGAGTGGAGTCTTACCTCACAATACCAATGACTATCAAATCACTGCCATAGGGCCAGCAGTCTGAGATGGCTTCTGAGGTTCCGAACAAATGCAGCAGTATCAACACGGAAGCGACGCCAGAATTGGCGAGGACCTGGATATGTGTTCGGGCCCCCTCTCCATCGGAGGCTCCAGAGGAGGACATTGTCAGTCGCGCTTTTACTTCATGCTTAACCTAGAGGAGTCTCAGCATCAATCGATATACATCTAGACACAAAATCATAATCATGCCTTGGTGACGGCAGTCCCAGATAGGAAGAACACGCAGAGTAGAGCAAGGAAAATGCTCCATGGATGCATGGCATGTATGACCGCTGTCACGGCCGCTACAACGATGCCGGCTGGCGTAAGAGACTTCCGGGACCAAGCTCGGTAGACAAGCGCCGCCACAGCAGGAACAGCAATCAATGGCTGCATTGTGTCGAACCAGTTGATTACATAACGAAAATGCATGAATCTGAAATTGAAGAAGGCACTGTAATATGTACACAAACAGATCCAGAGGCCGCTGGCAGTCGAGTCAGCGTCCTGCATGACTAACGTCGGATGTTATCGATTAGGCTAGGCACTTAACCATATCAAGCCTCATGTCTTGGCAACGGTTTCTCCACAGATCCTAAAGTAGCATTTAGCAGCAACCCGTACCTTGGACATATTCCAGATTCAGTCATACGTCAGTGTGGCAGCCATTTAGGTGAAAAGACAGCCGATTCTTTGTTCGGTAGGCGCGCAAATAGCCTCCCCTATCCTGATCCACCTACCTAACGCCATTGCCATGCCGATCCAACCCTCAGGCTCCCGTCATGATACTCCTAATAAAACTTTCGTTCTTTGGTAGACAAAGAAGCTGACGGCCACCATTGGCACAACCTTGACATATCCTATCGTCAATCCCACCCAGAACCCTCTCCACCCGGTCTCCTTGTAGATTCTTCCCGCTGTCTCCACCATGCCAAGCCGATGTCCGTCACCAACTGCGCCACCCACTTGCATTCTTCTCCTAATCACTTCCAATGGATACGACGCTGTCTGAGATACTAGACCAGCTAAGCCGCCAGCAAGGAACTGTGCCCAGACTTTCAGGATAGGCGGGGCGTCTGGACGGGAGGAAGGCGGGGAAGTCGTGGTGAACGGCGCGAGCGAGGGAAGACGGAGCCAGTCACTAGCGGTGTCGTGAGTAAGGAAGGACATCCCCGCGTAGGGGAAAATTCCTGCCATGGTAGGAGAGAAGCCACGATAGAAATTGATGAGACCAGTTCTGGGAGCTGCCGCTGCAACTACGGTATTCGACAGACCAGATGACTGCGTCGGTTGAACGGGAGTGATCGAGGGTTGCTCATGGTATATTTCTCGGCATATCCTGGAAAGAGAAGACCGCGAATCTTTACTTGTCTCAAAGGCTAATCGTACCCGGATGACTTCGAGTGGGTATGTGAAGAACACCGTGGTAACCCCGGCAATGGAACCAGAAAGCAGACGGCGTAAGGGAGTCTCTTGGGCAGGAGACGGGATGAGCAGATTGCGCACTTGCTCGTAGGCGACAAACTTGATGGAAGCATAGGGGAAGACACGGAGGAGTGTTGCTGAGTGTCCTCGAAACAGACCTCGCATGCCATTCTGACGGTTGATGTCACGCATGGCAGTCACGACCCCAAACCAGTGACCCGTGTATTTGGCGAACTGTGGGTTGGAAGCTTGAAAGAGAATTTTTACACGATCGAGAGGGCCGACCACCGTTTTTGCCTACAATTGATTAACATGACGGCTTCAGAATGAAGAATGCTTTATGCTTTCATACAGCACAACCTGCCAAACCCCCGGCTAAGCCTGTTCTCATAGCATAATCGAGACTTTGCTTCTCGCTGTGTCGCTGGCTCCCAGCCCTCTTTGGTGTCACCTCCCCTTGATCTTTCGTGAGTAGGCCTGGGTTTCCCTCTTGCCGGGTCTTTTCATCTCGGGGGACGTCCATTTCAAATCGCTGTGCGGTCTGGGGTGATGCGGCGACATGGCCATTGGCCTGGCTCATTCCCTTCAGCTGAAAAGCATTGGCATTGACATGCAGGCGCTTACAATGGTAGTTAGAATCGCTATGAATAAAGTAATCGAGGGAAAGTCATGTTGGTTGGTGGTAGCGTGACGTAGCAGGCCCAACTTGCCCAAGAATGAGGCACAAGGGCCTCGGCTAGAAGGGTCTTGGCGCAAGGCAATGTTTCCTCTTGACCAAGTCACCACCCTCGTTTTCTGTAATAGCAATGGGGCGAAACTTCTCTGATACTGAAGACCAGTTAGAACCTGTCATTGAGCTTAAGCTCTTAGATTTTCTATCCGCCAAATGCTTCTCTCCTGTCTAATCGAAGACGTGTGTCTATTCTGCTTTTGATATGCTTTTGGCCCATTCTGCTGTATTTTTGCGTAGACGACGTTCGAGGAAGCTCGCTGCAGCCATCAGTTCTGTATTGGAATCTCGTTTTCATTTGCATAAAGAATTGTTGCCTCTTTGAGAATCTGCAGCAGTAGCGGCAGTAGCCCTTTCCCTACTGTAACTACTGAAAGGTAATCTCTTGTCAAGATAATTGCATGAATTTCCATCAACTGCAACGTCGGAGCTTTTTAAAAAATGGAGCAATAGAGACGCAATTGGCAAGCTCCACAATATAGGTAACGAGCAGACCTTCAATACAAACGCCCATCATTCCACCTCAGACAAATTATTGCAGGCCGCCAACCATGGAGACATTTGTTGATTCCACCAACTTGCACAGCAATTTTAGGCTGCTGTCACATTGCACCTTCCAACCGTAAACCTGCGCCTAGTCAGCTGTGAAGCAATTCCGAAGG
>JAABUP010005752.1_pt1 | contig 18494 bp, 14 predicted proteins | sample 5559201 | NCBI WGS metagenome assembly JAABUP01 (sample SAMN10711887, study PRJNA513373) | rock metagenome | isolation source: Antarctica rocks | place: Antarctica
CCTCACCCACCCCCCTCCCTCACCACCCCAACTCCCATCCCCACGCTCCCCTCACTCACCCACCTCCAACATCTCGCCACTCTCGACTCCGTCGAGCTCGAGAACGACGCCAGAGGCGGACCGGGCCGGTTGAGTTTCGACGAGTTCGAGGAGATTATGAAGGGGGAAAAGGGAAGGAAATTGGGGTTTGTGGGCGCTTGGATTGAGATGGCTAGTTTTTGATTGGGAAGAGGGAAGGGCAGGGCAGGGTGTTGGTATGGGGGGAGGATATAAGGGTTAAGGCGTGGGGCGTTAGGAGGTTTGGCTGGCTGGCTGGTGGTACTCAAGCGGTTGGGCCGTCTAGGCATAGCTCAAGCTCAAAATCGTGCTCTAATTCAATCATCAAGTCCTTCATTCTTGTAGAAAAACACACGCTTCGTGCGTTATAGTATCGGTGCCATCAATCCCAATACTTGATCAACCCGTCCAAACCCGCCGTTACGACCTTACTCGTCTCCAACGGATGCCACTGCGCCGCCACGACCGGGCCCTCACTCGCCACCATCTTATGCCACATCTTGCACGTCTTCCAGTCCCAAAAACACACATACCCACCACTATCCCCGCTCATCACAAACTGCCCGTCCGGAGAAATACTCACGTCGATCGCATAGCCGGCATTGTTATGCCCGCGGAAACTCTTCTTCCTGTTCTGTCGGAAGCGGTCGGTGGAGGCGTAGACGACGATCTGGTTGTCGCCGGACTGGAAGGCGACGTATTTCCCACTCGGGTGTGGAGAGGCGCGCACCATGCTGTACATGTAGGGTTCCGCGATGAATTTGATGGGGACGGGGATGTTGTATTCCCAAGCGCGGAGGGATTTGTCGTCGGAAGTGGTGATGAAGCGGCGATTATCGTCGACGAAAGTGATTGTGTTGACGGGCCCGAGGTGGTGGTCGTATTCCTGGGTCATGGCGCCGGAGCGGGTGTCGAACTGGACGATTTTCTTGTCGGACATGCCTGCTAGGAATTCGTGGGAGGAGGATGGGGACGGGTTGAAGCGGATGACGTGTGGGATTTTGCCGGTCGTGAAGCGTGCGGTGCATTTGCCGTATTCGGTGTCCCAGAGCTTCATTTGGCGGTCGTAAGAGGCGGAAAGGAAGTGCGTACCGGTGGTGTTGAAGGAGATGTCAGTTACGGATTTGGTGTGGCCGGAATAGGTACGTAGTAGTTCGCGTTGGTGGTAGATGTCCCATATCTTGACTTTGCTGTCGGCGGAGGCGGAGAGGAGAAGGTGGCCGGAGTTGGGGAAGAAGCGCAGGGCGGTGATGGGTTTGGTATGAGACTTCCAGGTATGGATGTGTTTTTTGGGCACGTAATTCTTCTGACTTCCGGGCTCTTGCCGTAAATCGATATCTAGGTCTTGAGGTACATGCATGTACGTCCGTCCTTGGTAGTCGAATTGCTCAGTGCCGTTAAATTCAGTCGTCTCTGTATTCGCTATATCATCCTGGTAATCCGTGCCTGCTTTGCTCATTGCGGGAATATTGGCTGGGACGATAGCTTCCTCAATGTACTCCTCGTCACTTGCCAACTCCTCTCCGGCCATGGCTGCCTCATCTTCATACGCTTGATCCTCATCTTGATACCTCGCCCACGGCCCTTTGTATGCGCCCGGTCCATCTACAATACTGGGTTCCCCTTTCTTCTGCCTCTTCCTTCGCATAGCCTCACTATCTTCTCTCGATGGCCGCATCTGCACTACGTCCCGTCCTCCAAACTTCTGTGCTTTGACAAGATCCCCAACATATGCGCCACTTACGCTTGGATCTCTCGTGTACCCAAGGCTTTGAAACGTTCGATGTTGCGTTGTGAACGTAGCGTCACTGAGGACCGCCTCTTCAGCATATCCGGTGAGTACATTCTTCCTCTTCAACGCATTGCCATCAGTGTTTTTGAACGGATTGGCTGGTCCTTGGGCCGGCCTTGAAAGGTCCGAGTAGGGTACATTATAAGCGAGTGAAGTGTCTGTCGGCTTAGCCAGCATCAGCTGAAGCCGCATGGGGTCCTGTGGAGTGTTAGTGAGGGCATCATGATTACGGCTTTGGTGGGACCAAACATCTAGAGACACATCTGGAGCTGCGACGATCGAGGTTGCGGTAGTCGTCTGCTCAGTTTTTGCCGCACTCGACGGCATATCTTCATCGCTGGAAGTATAATCCGCGCCTAACAACAAAGCCATGGTGACCGAGTGAAGAAACTTGTACTGCACAAACTTATCGGAGGGAATGGAAGTGTCGAACTGTGTAGTCCGTTTGTTGACGGGAAATCCCGCGAGTTCGTGGACAACCACAAGTAGTACGGAGGACCGTAACGCCAGGATCTGACGCCGATGATGGAACGTTTCGTCAAGGCGCAGGTATTTCTTAACAGTTCGAAACTCAAGCGACGCTCATACTTCCTGCTACTCTCAAAAGAGGGAGGAGACCGTTTTTCACTTAGTGGGTATCATCGTTACCATCCATTATATTAAAAGGTTTATACAAATAATGTAATGGACATCAACGCCTTGAAAATGTGTTCCGTAGAAGAGCAACGCAGGTCGTACATATGATCCATTCCTCTTACCCTCAACGACTATCGCTCCTTAACGATCAAACCCTTGTTGTATCTGGCCTGGCTCGGCTTATGACAACCGCCCGCCATCAGGCTAGAGCATACATTAAGAACACCTCAAAGTATCACCAGATCCCTTCCTGAATCAGGAATATCTCCCATGCCGCATGCTCATGCCCGCCCGCTCTCGTAGTCAATGTGACTCGTCACGGATGAGAGCAACGATCATGCTGTAGAGGTAGAAGAAGAACATGATGAGATGGAAACCGAGCTTGATGAAGGATTCCTACATTGCAAGGTTAGTTCGTGCTGGGAAAGGCGCCACGATGACGAAAACCGCGACTTGTTCCCCAAACATACCTTCTTATGCACGTTGAGTTTCCTAAAGATTTCTGTTGCATCTAGCAGATGTTGGTTCTCAAATATCCTGTGAAATTGTATCAGCCATAGCCCTGACACCATTCTACACTCCGTGACTCATAATGCCCTTCGGAAATTTCGTGAATCCTGTCTTACTTCTTTGCGTTGTACGCCAGTAATGGCAAATTCAACACTAGTGCTATCCAGTATCCGTTGATAAGAAAGAGGAACGTCAAGAACGCATGTACGGCAGCTTCGGGTACGATGTAGGTGTTGAGTCTGTTACAGAGGTCGATGGGGTTGATGTAGTCGCTGTTGCGCCAGAGACAATATCAGCAAAGATCGAACCCGGATATAGTTTGACGCATTTGTAAGCTTACCACTCCAAATCACTGTACATGATGGTGAAGAAAACCTGCAGGAAGAGGTTCACTGCGTTGATCAGTACCGCAAGGAGGTACAGCCATGCTTCGCCGGACATCATCGGTGCTCGAAGCGATCCCGCCGGGTTTTCGATGCCAATCGAGAACTAGATATTAGATCCACCGCCCGTGAACAAATGGTTTCGTGTTCCCAAAGGTGGACAACTGCGTCCTTGCGCGCCAATGATCGAGTCTTCGTGCTATTGTGAAGGATCGAGTCTTCGTCGAACTTCTCAGATCTGGTCCCGGTACTGCTGCTGCCAGAGGCCGTATCCGTTGTCTCGTGCAGGTGCGGCTGTGTCCTTGAATTTAATCCAAGATCGCACTAGTCCTCCGTTGCGGTACCGCAGGCAGATATGATATACGAGGCTCGTGTGCGTTATTGTAGGAAGTGTGAGGTCACTTTTCCCAGCATCAACAGATTGGTTGGAAAGAAAGCTTGATGACGAAGCGAGGAACTTTTCCTGCCTCAACTCCTTCACATGCCGCCAAGATTACTACAATAGCATGTTGCAGTAACAAAACCACTGCTAGGTAGACTTATGGATTCGATACCGAAGGTAGTCTATGATGCTAATGGTACACTTCTATATTCATCCCGCAGAAATTCGTTCAGCACTGCCAGGCCATCTGAAAGCACCTCAGTCTCACATACATATCCCATACGTACATACCCTCTGAACTCCTCACCAAAGCACCTGCTTCCGGGACAAAACATCACACCCGTCTTTTCTTGCAGCAGCTTACAGAACTCCACATCATTCACTGCCCTTCCCTCCCTGCTGAACTTGACGAACGCAGTAGTACCCGCAATTGGCTTGACCCACTCACATAACCATCGGTGCTGTTCAATGAAGTCATTGAGTATGTCCAGATTTGTCTTCGCCAGTCTGATATTTCTCCCTAAGAGGTTATGCACGCAGCTCGGATCCAGTGCAAAGCTGGCGACCTGATCATCGAGCTGGCTAACAGAGATGGTCGTGTAGTCTCTGGCATTTGCGCAGGATTCAATGACTTCTGGAGAACGAGAGGCAATCCAGCCTGTGCGAATGCCGGCAAGAGCGTATGCCTTGGACAAGGATCCTGTGGCAATAGCTTTGTGGTATGCCAGGGAGATAATTGATGGAGGAAAATCTTTATCCATGGGACTGATAGAGTGAAAAAGTGGTCGATACACCTCATCACTCAGTATAAATATGTCGTGTTCTCGTGCAACGTCAACGATCTGTTCCATGACTGGTCGCGAGATAATGGCGCCGGTAGGATTGTTTGGATTACTAGAGTCGATGTTAGACTTAGGAAATGTTCTGGGAGCCGATGTGATACATCATACTTTATAATGATAAGCTTTGTGTTCGGTTTAATCAGGCTTTTCAGCTCTTCGATGTCTAGTTTCCATCTTTTCTCCTCACGAGCCTCCCATAAGCTGACCTCCGCTCCAAGACTTGCTGGCACCGAATATAATTGCTGGTACGTAGGATGTTGGGATATTACATGATCTCCAGGGCCCACAAGCGTATAGAACAACAGGAAATTCGCGGCAATGGCTCCGTTTGTAATTAGAACGTTCTCTGCCGGTAGTGGACTTGAGGCCTTCGAGGAGTACAACCTGGCTAGGTTTGCACGCAGTTTTTCTGATCCTACAAATTATTTTTGAGTATACAGATATACTAAAAAGTGTTTTTCATATTACCTCGAATAGCACCATAGGTGAGCTTTGTTGATATTGATAGAGGAGAGCCCGCGTTCTCCTCGCTCAGAGAGCACAGATCTTCAACAGAGATTGATGCCGCACATGATTCCGCGATATTGTACTTCGCCGTTGTTTCGTATTTGTCCATCCACTTTTGAATGTCAGCAGTCTAGTGTCCGTGACGGTAGTGCGGGCCCTCACTTGCTCCACGCCGAAAGGCTCTATCTTAACCATTTCTGCAAATGTAGTATCAACTCCCGTGATCTCAATTGACAGGTAAGCTGATTTTGGGCGAAGTGATATGCACCGCAGTAGAAAGGCATAGTGGGATTTATGTTGCTTGTCAAGCGGAGGGCGCAAGGCGTCGAAGGATCGGGACATGCACGGACCGAGGCAAGTATAGGCGACGCAAGTCGACCACTCTCCCGCCACCTGATTGGGAGAAGTAACTTTGATCGACCTCTACGAGCACTCTTGTCTGTATGAACACAAGTCCATACTCTAGATCTCGACGTCAGAAACCTCAGCCTAGTCACCCTCTCTCCGTCATGCTCGGCAGACTTCGACTACTCTCCGAAGACTCGTAGCGTTAGCTTTACCCGAGCTTCATCCGAATCTCTATCATCAGATTCGCCATTCCACAGATGCGCCTTCGACGATCCATAAGCCCTGTGTTACTCGTCTTGATTTCATCATGGCCTATCGACGCATATCAAAACCGCTCCCGAGCAGACTTGCTTCAGTCAAGCTTCTCAATACAAGATGACAGACCTCCGGACTGTCCACCATGCTTCAACTGCATGCTACCCGCATTTCAATGCGCGCAATACGCAGCATGCAACAAGTATAACGGCAAATGTTCATGTCCGCCTGGGTTTGGCGGCGAGGACTGTTCAGTCCCTGTGTGTGGATCACTGGCAGACGGCAACAAGCGGTTACCGAGGACGGGGCAGTACTGTGACTGTGAGGAAGGGTGGGAAGGCATAAACTGCAACGTATGCAAGACGGACAGGGCATGCGACGCGATGATGCCGGAGGGGAAAGGAGGAGTTTGCTACAAGCAGTCGGTTGTGGTGAACGAGAACTATCAGATGTGCGATGTCACTAATAGAAAGATACTGGATCAGTTGAAGGAGCAGAAACCGCAGGTGACTTTCTCCTGTAATGCGAGGGATAAGAAGTGCAACTTTCAGTGTAAGGTTCGCGGGCTGTTTTGTTATTCTCAAGCTAACATTGAGCAGTCTGGGTCGATCAAGTAGAGTCCTTCTACTGCGCGTTAGATACATGTTCATGGACTGCCGAGGATGATTATGACAGGAACACTACGTCTTACCAGTGCGACAACATCAAATGTCAGTGCATTCCAGGGCGGATGCTTTGCGGCGAAGAGGGATCCATCGACATCGGAGATTTCTTGGCGGAAGAGATAAAAGGGCCGGCTTCATTCACATCTTTGAGCACGGAAGGTGGCAGTAGTCGTGATGGAAGCAAATTTGAGGAGCCGGCGATGAACGACTTGATCAAGAGTGTATTCGGGGATGAGAGCATAACGCTGGACTGCAATGCGGGAGAATGTCTTTACAAGACAGACATCCCAGGATATGAAAGGCCTGTAAAGAAAATCAATACTCCTCTTATTGCTGGCGTCATCGCAGGGTGTGCTCTCTTCGTGGTAGCGGTGATTTTGCTTGTCTGGTATCTCTCGAGAAGGCAAGCGAGCAGGAAATACGGGGCGATCCATCTCTCAGACGACTCGGATGACGAGACTGCCAAGCTCATGGCTGACCATAAACCGGCCGCGCTTCAATTTGAGAATGTCTCCTACCATCTCAATGGCAAGCAGATATTGCAGGGGATCCAAGGATTGGCTCAGCCAGGTCAGCTTATGGCCATCATGGGTGCATCTGGTGCAGGAAAAACGACATTTCTCGACATTCTAGCTCGGAAGAACAAGCGTGGTGTCACCGAAGGCAACTTCTACGTCAACGGCGAGAAGGTTGTCGATAACGAATATCGGAGCGTGATCGGCTTCGTTGACCAGGATGACACCATGTTGCCGACACTGACCGTGCATGAGACAATTCTGACCAGTGCACTACTTCGGCTACCAAGAGATATGGGCATTTCAGCAAAAGAGCAGCGAGTGTACGAAGTCGAGAAGCAGCTTGGTATTACTCACATCAAAGATCAGCTGATCGGTTCGGAAGAGGGTAACGGGCGAGGCATCTCTGGTGGAGAGAAGAGGAGGGTAGGAATTGCATGTGAATTAGTCACAAGCCCAAGCATCCTCTTCTTAGATGAGCCAACAAGTGGCCTAGACAGCTTCAACGCGTTCAATGTTGTAGATTGTCTGGTCACTCTGGCTAAGAGTTACAACCGAACGATCGTCTTCACCATCCATCAACCACGATCAAACATTGTCGCTCTCTTCGATCAACTTGTGCTTTTAGCGAAGGGGCAGACCGTATACTCTGGTCCGTTCTCAAGCTGCCAACATTACTTCGACAAGATCGGCTACTCGTGTCCGTCTGGCTTCAATATTGCTGATTATCTTGTGGATCTGACGATGCACGCAAGTACAGCGCATACGCCAGTTGGAGAGGATGGACTCATCGAGCTCGACAGTGGGAATGATGGGTTGCGCACAGGTTCAAGCAGCATGAGAGGAGTGAAATCAATACCGAGCGTCTCGAATGCCAGCATAGAAAATAGCAGCTATGGTAGCCCTGGCGATTCCATACGGCGGCCGAAGAACAAGCGACGGCAATCCCTGAAACAGCAGCAGGACAGACAATTATATACGCGCAAGAAGAGCGGCGGTAGAGAGACACCTCCAACACCACGTACCGATGACAGTGGTCTGGAGGGCCCCGAAAGCACGCAGCAGTGGTTGCGGCTTTCGCGTCAGCAGGGCTCAGTGCCCCCACAGATACTGGACGATCCACACCAACTCCCTCCGGCTGCTTCAGGTATTGGCACAGATCTGGATATCTTGGTGTCAAGCTATGCAATGTCAGACGTTGCCGGCTCGATCCACGACGATATTAAAGCTGCTGTTGAGGGTGCAAGCATAGCGAATGGCAGTGCCAACGGCGGGCCTAACGGTGCAATAGTTTCCGGAACTATGAAAGCATATCCGCGTATCGGCTGGGTCCGTCAATTCATGATACTGTCCCGGCGTACGTGGCGTAATCTCTACAGAAACCCGATGTTAATGCTAACACACTATGCCATCGCCATTCTCCTTGCAGTCCTGTCCGGCTTCCTGTTCTACGGCCTTACGGACGACATCAAAGGGTTCCAGAACCGATTGGGTCTATTCTTCTTCATCCTTGCGCTATTTGGCTTCAGTACTTTGACGAGCTTGACAGTGTTCTCCTCAGAACGACTACTGTTCGTCCGAGAGCGAGCAAACGGGTACTATTCTCCCATCACCTACTTCGCCGCCAAGGTCGTGTTCGATATAGTGCCTTTACGGCTGATACCTCCAATCATCCTGGGCACCATTGTGTACCCCATGGTAGGCCTGGTCCCGGCATGGCCTGAGTTTCTGAAGTTCATCTTAATTTTGGTGCTCTTCAACCTGGCGGCTGCTGCGGTGTGCCTGTTTATAGGCATTGTGTTTAAGGACGGAGGGGTAGCAAATCTGGTGGGGAGCTTGGTCATGCTCTTCAGCTTGCTGTTCGCTGGCTTTCTTCTCAACCACGAGACAATCCCGAAGGTCGCACTATGGTTGCAGACTGTGAGTAGCCACTCCGGATATGTCTTCGGCGGAAATTTACTGACGATTGATAATAGCTATCCATTTTCCACTACGGCTTCGAGGGCTTGAGCGTCAATGAGGTCAGGTTCTTGACTCTGATTGACCGGAAATACGGTCTTGATATTGAGGTTCCCGGTGCTTCGATCCTGAGCGCCTTCGGAGTCAATGTCCTCGCCCTATGGTGGGATGTGGCCGGTCTGGCTATCTACTCGGGTGCGCTCATCGTCATTGCCTATGCGGCAATGCATCTCTTACTGGTTGAGAAGAGATAGTCTTCTTTGTTGCTCTAGATATAAATAATCCTTCGGCTGCTTTTGGGGAGTATGGGGTTGCGAGCGTGTTAAATCTTTTCTATAGTCATCGAAGGTGTGATACCATATGTGAACACGCATAACACTAGGAGTAGAACGAGGCTAAATCTGCGCAGACATCAGGATAGATCGTGGTTGCTCACACCTTCTTGAAGATCCTTGTTGTCAGAGATTGAGTCCATTCGCACGCTAATAGGGGGTTCTAGGCGACAATAGTTGTCTTTGTTATTATAACTCATCCGCGGCAAGAAGTAGGTCAAGTATCCTCCGACATTTGGTTCCTCTTCTACCCCACATACCGCATATCGTTGTTACTTCGTTACAGACGTCGTCTTCGTTGCTCTTACAGATCCCGTTGTCGACATGCCTGTCACTTTCCATCCTTCGACTCAACCTCTAACCACCGTTCCTCAGCACCTCCGCTCCGCCAAAGACCCGTTTGATCTTCTTGAAAGATCCTGCCAAAAGGAGCTTTCCAAACGGTGTGGCGAGATCTTCCAAAGCTCTTTCACCAGCGACTCAGCAACATCGAGCATTGTGGGACGCTTCGCTGCGACTGACCTCACTAAAACGTCTGTATTCCCTGCAGAGCATAGCAACGGCTTCGTGGGCACAGCTCTTACGGCATACAATGGCCACCATCACTTAGTACTAAGGCCAGATGACGTGTGGATGACCATCCTGACACAATTCAACCTCTACGTCAACGCCAACGCGGAGACCCTGAGGCATCTGTTCGTCGAACACCAAGGCCAGAAGGAGCTAGAGGTGACAGCAGGCGGGTCTCGATACACCGTCGATTTCGGCAGCATGGCGGCAGAGATGGGCCGCCTGATCCACGAAAACGTCCTCGATCCCGAATTGCGCGACTGGATCGTCCCCGACTTCACCACCACCACTTTCAACGACCGCATCGTCTCGTCCGTCATCATGATGGCCACTTTGAGCCAATACTTCACCTACAAGTTTACTCTGATGTGCGGAATCCCCGCCGTGACTCTCCTGGGCGAAAAAAGCGATTGGGAGACCCTCCTCGCCAAAATCGAGAAACTGCCCTCCTACGGCGAGGACACGGCGCAATGGGCCAAGCTCCTAAAACCAGTCCTGTCTCAGTTCGTGCGTGCGTTCGACAAGCCCGATTTAAAAGACAATCGCGATTTCTGGCAGAAAATCGCACACTACAGCGGAGGCGGGAGCGGACCGCGCTATCTCTCCGGATGGATCACAGCCTTTTGTTTCTTCGACGACAAGGGCAAATCCCTCTACCGCAAGAACAATGACTCCCAAACCCGCAACACGCCCCGGAGGCTCAGTGTCGATTACCTGATCGGAAGGGTCAATGGGGACATCGCCGGCGTGCTGAAGTTGGATGGGGTGCAGTATCATCGGGTGGATACGAATGATATCCCGCCGGGATATGCGTACGTTAAGGTTTTGCTGGATGATAATGGGGCGGAGTTCAAGACCGTTATGGTTGCTGGATTGGTGGGGATGAGGGTTTCGAGTAGTGGCATCAAGACGGATACTCATGACGGGGAGAAAGATACGCTGCGACCTGAGGCTGGGTGGTGGCTTTTTGAGGATAAGGATCAACAAGGTTAGGATTGATGGGATGATTGGACGCAAGAGCGTGGGGGCCAATAGTTGGACCCGCTCGGCGTGGAATATTGCTTTCATTGATGGTTGAAGCTGTTTCTTTTATTATTGCCAACGAAAGGCGCCGTATAGTCATTTAGTTACATGCTCAACTCTTAACCAGTCCAAAACACCACCCTTTTCACAGTCCAGCATATGAGACATGGATCTCGCAGGGAATAATCTTGTAAGAGACTGGGCCGTCAAGAGGGCCAGAAGCGCAGTGAATCATCAACCATTATGACGCTCCCACGAAAAAAAAGGGTTCATCTAATAACAATGTTCAGAGCACGATCAGGAATGCTCAAACATCACCATGTCTTCATAAATTAGGGCTTATCCAACACAGTCCAAGGAGCCAACAGCTTTGTAGGCTACGGAGTAACCCAGTGTCTGTGTGATCCCAACGTTGAATTCCCCGGTGCCGCTTTGTGATGCCGTTCAAGCAATCTGGCGATGCTTGCGAGACTTCCTGACCCGCTCAAGTCTTAAGGTTAGAACTAATTAGCCCCAGCAGCATCGCCTCATGAATGTCAGAGATGCTGGCGTTTTATCACGGTGCTTTCACTCTTCACATGTTCTGAGTATGACTTGTTGCACTTGAGGGAAGAATGCACTTGTCTTAGCAGACGCCTGATAGCAAGCAGGATCTGGCAATGATGTTCGCCATATTATGGCTGTGAGCGGTTTTCGTGTTCAACAGATTATTAATCCGAATACTTCTGCCTTGATGCATAGCCCTGCGCCGCAGAAACCCAGGCAGCATCATCAGCCACTCATATTCTCTCCAACATTACTTGAAGCACTCAGTCAAGGGCACTGTTCATCCATGAAAATATCACACTATGGCAAATGCAAAATGATCATGGACAGCGCAAGAAAGAAGAACAGCCGATCCAGGGCAAAGCAGAAAGCGAACAGACGTCAGGTTTATCATGACACAAGCACCCAAAACGCATCCTCACCATCAGGAAAAACACAACTTGAGTCACAGATGGATTCTCTTCTTCAGGAGCCGTGTCTTTGCCAGGGTTTACACGCTTTCTGTGGTGAGAGATGTGACAAGTCTCCTTATTGGAAGGTTTTGCGTTTTAGACACAGGGATACTCTTTGTATGGGTTCAAAAAGCCGGGTTGGATGGATGCCTGACCTGCGGTATTCTCTATGATGAACTCTCCTCCTCTGACATAGCGCCATCCTGGAATGACCTCGGACTTCGTGAAGAAGATGTTGAAGTAAGCGTCAAGAGAGGCTCGTGGGATGATCTAGTACACGCCACAGTGTGCTACGACGGTGTACCATGTGCTATGGGATTTTGCAAGACTTTCGAATTCTATGCACACCCTGAGTCCGGTATGAAGAAAAACTCTTACACATTTCTCAATATTCAAATGATGACAATTTTGAACGCTACCGGAGTGTTTCACTCGGGTGAAGTGTGAGTTTTGCTCTCCATCAACTGCATTATTCTCTTGATGTAACCTGTCTCAGTCTGAAAAGTTGATCAGAGTGAATGGCTCAAAACTTTGGCTTCTGTTCCCTGTTGTGCTTGCTTTCTGTGCTTGTCATGACATTTGTTCTATCGACTACATTTGCTGATTTTCTTGCAAGCCAATCTTGCCTCATGTCAGGCGTTTCCTGTTCTCGATGCCCTGTCAAGTCACACGATTTTTACCAGGCCGAGTCCGATGCGTCGCAGAAATGGCAAGAAGTAGACCCAGAAGTCTCTCTAGGCGCAGGAGGACAGGATCAGACATCAGCTTTGACAACATCAGATCATGGCTGGCAACATGCTCAAATTGGCATGAAAGATGCGGAGAGAATACCCCTGCATTGCTACCTTGATGAGTGATTGATGTAGGACGCAAGGACCAGATTGTAATTGTTCTAATGCCATGGCCAAAACTTCCAGCCAGACTGATGCTTTCCTTTAGGAATGCAAACTGTACCTTTACAAAACCCAGGGGGAAGTTGCTGAGTATGTCACTTTAAGTCACTGCTGGGGCCAAAAGCAATGCCTTGCAACTGTGAAGGCAACACTTGGGCTCAGGAAGGAGAAAATTGAATGGCTTCAGCTGTCAAAGATGTTTCAGGACGCAACCACAATCACTCACACACTGGGATTCCGCTATATTTGGATTGATTCACTTTGCATCATTCAGGATGACATTGCGGGCTGGGAGAGGGAATCTGCAAAGATGGCATCTATCTACGAAAATTCGGCTCTGACTATCTCCGCCATTCACGCTTCAGATGGGGATGGCGGTTGTTTTACTCACACGCCTAGGCTGGCCGTCGGGTTGGGTTGGATCGGGGCGAGGCACATAGGGCCCAGACCATATGGGGTTTCGGGTTGGGGCGAGTTTTCCAAATGCGGTTAAACTCACTACCGGTTTGATCTGGTTTCTGTGGCATAACCCAACAGAGATCTTTGCCACAGTGGCGCTCTGCATGATCAACTGCATTAGGACTTTATACAGTAGTATAACTCTTATGCATGCATATTAGCGTGAATAATGCAGTATACAGTCACATATATCTGCATAAAATTGTCTTGACGGGTTGAATCTCTGAACCCTACCTCAGTCCAAATCGGCTTGGGGGGACCTGAATATCCAGCAACCCGACCCGCATCAGGGCCCCGAACCTAACCCAACCGGGTCAACCCAACCCGTGCGGCCAGCCTACACACGCCACAACTTGGTGACCTTCAGTCACATGAGATTCTCTGTTCTTGTGTCTCCGAAAGCTCCTTGGGCATATTTATTCGACCTGCGCTGGTACACTGCGGGGATGCTAGGCATTTGTTAAGCCGTGCATGGGCCTTTCAAGAGCGGCTTTCGCCAAGAGAGTGATTAATTATACGGCATCAGAAATTGTGTGGGAGTGTGACAAAGACAGAGCCTGCCAATGCGAATGCATTGGACGGTCATGGGGAAATCATGAAATCTACTTGAAGCAGATATACCGTAACTTCAAACACGGCAAAACACCGCAAAGCGTACTCTGCCAGTGGGAGGATATCGTCACGCGGTTTTCGAAGCTGCAGCTGAGCTACGAATCGGATCGTCTGCCCGCACTCTCCGGCTTCGCAAAGCAGCTTCAGGTAGCAGACGTCAACGTTGGCAGCTACCTGGCAGGCTTGTGGAGCGTATGCCTTCCCGGACTGATGCTTTGGATAAGGTCACCCTCATCTCCGATACGGCCAAGGCCTTCGATATATGTCGCGCCAAGTCGGTCTTGGGCCGTCCATCAATGGCCCTGTCATGTTCCCGCACTTCTCAACGGATCATGGCCTCTACGAGGTGCGGGTTTTGGACGCGCAGTGTACGCCTGCTGGATTAGATCCCGCCGGCACCGTCTCAACCGGGTATGTGAAAGTTGTCGGTTTTTCATCACGCGTCTTCCTGTCAGTCAATGATGAGCAGGGAAGGCTCAAAATCCCCCATACAAGCTGATCAAAGAGGATCAAGAGTCCGGTTGTATGTTTTCTCCAGATGCCCGGTTACCCGAGGGAGCGGATCCTACAACGGGGCCGGTGACGGTCTACCGTGTACGCCGGCACGGAGGCTACTCCATGGTGTTGTGGCGGTCAAAATGGTTTCCCGATGCTTATCGACGTCTAGGTATGGTCAAACGGGAATGGCAAGAAACATACCGGAGAGAAATGTTTATCGACCGCCATAAACTTTTCGCGGTGCGAGAATGGTTCAGGATCGCCAGGGTACGAACTTTCAAGATTGTTTAGATGGGCCAGTCCTTGGTACTGGGTTAGTCGTCAAGTAAATTACAAATCACAGAAGGTCGTGAATCATTTACGTGGAGTTGATGTCGGCCCTCCAAGGGCGAGACTCAGGCCCGACCTCACTCATCATCCCCATCTGCGTCCAACCTATAAGAAACCCAAGAAACCAAAACCCCCAACATCACATGAGAGAAACCATCCAGCAACATGACGATAGCGAATTTCCTCAACCAGAACGACGACAACGATACCTTACCTTTCCCATGTTCTAAGCATAGATCGATCTTCACATCTCCGTCCACCAACATCTTTCACCAACTTTCAGAAACACTCACCCACCCAATCCCAATCCCAATCCCCAAGTTTTCGTTCTCACTCTTTCTTTCTTCTCGCCTCTCGGAGAAGTTCCTGAGTCTGTCTTTTTCTGTAGAGTAGAGTAGAGTTATATGTGCACAAGTCTAATCTTATCTATGATGAGATCAACAACCCCTCCCTCTCTCTCTCTCCTGAGAGCGGTCAGTTCTTGAGAAGACTACTGTGTACTGGTGATCGTGAGGTTATGAGAGAGCTGTGGTGGCCATCTTGTAGTGACGATGATATTTCCAACGTAAGTGGCGCATTAAGAGAAGAATTACGATGATTTTAGGAACGCACTGGGTAGCTAGTAATTTTATATTCCACCACAAGACAAATACGGCGTTGTGACCGCTAGCGTCATCTATTCCTGCCCAAGTGTGCGGAGGGCTTCATTTGGGCATAGTGGGATTACGTGTTCGCGGCTTCTCGGTTATAAAAGTACATGGTGTTTACATGATTTTGTTCGCTTCAAGCATTGTTCATGACGATAGATATAGCCAAATATTGGTAACGTTATTGATCATTTCTCATCAAGGAGCGTAGGTGGTGGCTCTGTCTATCGAACCATCCTGTATTCATTTCCATACATACCAACATGCTTTCCTTTCCTTTCCAATATATCTACTCGTCATTACACATTATGGGTAGACTGGACCGATTATTTTGACCCGTGAGCGATGAGACGGTTTTATTAACATGCTGCTTCGGGTGACTTTTTGACTGCATTTAGCAGACGGTGATGTAAAGCCCAATGCTACCGGACGTTAGCGGTACTGTACTATCCCAGCCACGGCGGGACGAGGGGAAACTTACGGAGATGGGTTGAAATCCTGGAAGAAGTTCAACATGGTGTCTCCGACAGCTTGCAATTCGATGCTGACTTTCTGGCCCGCTGGACAGGGGTAGGAAGCGATGTGGTAGGAGTTTCCGGGCGCGACAGTGGTCATTCCAAAGTCGTGAGCCATCTTCGGAGCATTCGCGAAGGTTGTCTGTGCGTTCGCGGCGCTGCTCAAGGCGCTGAAGTCGATGCCGCCGTTTCCGGAGAAGGTGAAACTGGAGGTCTGCAGGTCAGATTGCTTTGGGAAGAGGAAGACCAGCGAGCACGTCTTTCCTTCATCGGCGGCGGGGATGTCGAAGTTGAAGATCGAAGAGATGGTGGAGCTGATTTGACCGTTGAATGAGGTCCCAGATGCCTGGTTCGGGCTGGCGGAGTTGACAGGGACGATGAGATGCGGAAATTCGAATTGTCCAGACAAGGAGGCGGGACATTGCTTTGGTGCTTGTGATGGAGCTGGAGCTGGGGCCATTGACGGTGCCTTGGACGGTGCCATTGACGGTGCCTTGGACGGTGCCATTGACGGTGCCTTGGACGGTGCCATGGACGGTGCCTTGGACGGTGCCATGGACGGTGCCTTGGACGGTGCCATGGACGGTGCCATGGACGGTGCCATTGACGGTGCCATGGACGGTGCCTTGGATGGTGCCATTGACGGTGCCATTGACGGTGCCTTGGACGGTGCCATGGATGGGGCTTGCGACTGAGGCTGGGACGGAGCTGGGCAGTTCATCGGCTTGCACGAACTCGCCATAAGAGTGATTACCGAGCAGCCTTGTTGTCCCGATGGCGGCATGATGTAGATGTTGTCTTCGCCGTTTTGACCAGTGGGGCATTGGTAGAACATCGAGTTGCCATTGTAGGAGAGTTTGCTATCACATCCGACAGAGAAGCCGGTGGTCGGGGTAGCCCCCATGTCACACTGGAACTGAGTTGTCGGAGCTGTGCAGTAAACGGTCAGCACACGTGTCTAGTGACTCAATGACTTCGAGGGAGCCCAACGGGTTAGAATGCACCCTCTTCCGGAGCCATCCGTGATGCCTCCATTGGAGTCAATGCAGAACGATCCGGCCGGGAGGCCACCACCAATCCTGTTCTGCCCGTCATGCAGCTGTCCAACGGTACCTGAAGCACCACCTGATGCCATCAAGCCGAAGCAGCAACTGCTGGTGCGTGAAACGAGAGCATTGGTACCAGCCGCGAAGGCTAGGGTAACAGCAACGAATGACTTCATGTTGACGATTAAATAATATGTGAGGCACGAAAGAGTAGCGAGTGTTGAATTCGAAGAATGAAATCGAAGAACTCTGGGTGAATCGGTGAAAGAATCAATTGAGAGAATATCCAGCAGGACAATCGGCCGTCTTATAGACCGAGTGAGCCTGGAAGCAAAACTTCAGCTATCGGCTTATGGAATGCGGAGTGGAGACGAATCATCGTCATAGGCTCTTGGAACAGATGACGACGACCTGTCATAAAGTATGTGGAGGATACTAAGAAGTATGCAGGTCGGAGGGATGAAGCCGTTGAACAATGTGGCGTCCTGATACATGTATTCGTACATCCGAAGTACACGGATGGATGTCGAATTGGTTGATCGGGATTAGCATCGAGGGTCCTTTGCTTGTATCTATTTCCATCTTGTGAGATTGCTCGGACCGCCGATCATGTCTTGTTGTATCTTGGCGTAGCGGCGTGTAATCGAGTACGTACCATGGCATGTAATAATGACACGACATCGGCATCATACATGCATTAGGGGAAAGCTTTATTGCCTATGCCGGCGAGTGCGGGGAATCCGGCCGTAATTGGCATTCTTGAAGCGGTCCTCGTATTTCCTTCCGTCAGCCCTCCAGTGACCCCTCCTTGCTTCGAATCCTCTCTCGGTTGTTTTTATGTAAGAGATTCCCATTGGCAGCACAAGTGTTGGCAACGTTAGTCTGGTGGAGTCGACGTCGAAGGTAGTTGTGGATCGAGGTGCAGTGAGTGGGGTGGTGCTATCCGGGAGATCCGTATGGCGACTCTCACGACGATGCGCTAAACTAAACCACTTTGAAGCCGCACGACGATGCGCTAAACTAAACTACTTTAAAGCCGCATGACGCCACAAAGCTTGGACGAAGGGGAGCCGGGCAATCCCAGTCCAAACAAACCCGTTGAGGTTACTCTGTCCCTCGGAGTGGGTCGCTTTGCCCTAACATTGGGCGACGAAGAAGAGCAGCGAGGCCCACGTTGCCTAAGTGGGGGTGCGGAAAATGCGGTATATAACAATTAGTCAGTGTTGTTTTGTTTATGTTCTATTAATAGTTGAGGCTCAGAACAGTGACGGCGCTAGTGGTCGGTCAGCCTGAAGAGGAGGCGGCATACAAACACTATGAATCATGCTTAGTCATGTTTGTTGGGGATCAGGTATAATGAACCGGTAAATAACAGTTATAAACGTTACGGAATCTTGGCAGGTCGTATCCCTAACGTCGCCACATCAGACATCCCAGTACTTTAGTAGAGCTTATAGGTCGGTGAATAAAAGCGGAAGCTCAGTGGTTAGAAAACAGGGGTGTGTCGGGACTCAAATCTTCTATCCACCGAGATTTATTTCATATAGTATACATAATATATATGTAAATTTCCTTAGTACTAAAAATAGTATTCTGCTGTTAAATGAATTCAAGAAAAACAGAACACAGAGAGAACTTAACTTAGTATTAAGGTTAATATTAACATTGCTATGAACTGAAGTACTTATGTTAGTACTAAATAACATAAATACTGTCAGAG
>JAABUP010005753.1_pt1 | contig 18493 bp, 17 predicted proteins | sample 5559201 | NCBI WGS metagenome assembly JAABUP01 (sample SAMN10711887, study PRJNA513373) | rock metagenome | isolation source: Antarctica rocks | place: Antarctica
CAGTAAAAATGTGTCAGCGTGGGCTGCTTACTGAACATATGGCCTTGGTCAATTATGTCCTGTTGAGTTGCCAAGCTGCAAAGGTGACGTTCTGAAGGCTTTCAAGTCGTGTCATGGCAGCATGCAACTGGTCCCGTCTATGAAGCACGTGCATGTGTATACGCCATCATGCATGCTATGCTATGGTCATTCTGTGAGCTACTTACAGCCATAAATGGTGTTCCATATTGGTGTTGTTTGCAAATATCTGCTGCTGGCATGATAAGCTTCTCCACTGGATTTGAGCCATCCACCTCAGATGTGATGCTGTGATAGCTTGGCCCCAGTGTCAGCCGTTAGGTGCATGTGCAATCATGACATATACTCATGTATAGCATGTTGCATGTTGTTGCTTTGCTGCTGCAGTGCACGCTGAAAGGAGCAACTCAGTCTTACAAATACAGGTTTTGCCATGTGCAGCATGTTGCTCTTTCACAGACCGATCAGGGTGGCACTTCGTCATGTCACTTTCTTACAAAACAGATCAGGAACACACATGATTACGCTGCCAACCCCATGCTCAACAACGTAGAGTGCACAGCTGCATTGTAAACACCATCCAACTCTACATGGGTTTGTCTCAGCATGAAGCTTGGTTGGGGAGGTGTCAAGGCTTGAATGCTGCTCTGCAGGGTGGGTCTTTGATCTCCATCAAGGCTCTCGCGAGCCGGGCGGCTCAGGCAGCCCCGGGGTACATCCAGGAGTTTGTGCGTGTCAACCAGGGCCGTCAGCCTGAGGTGAGCATCTGCTTCACAGGGTTTAGAATTCAGGGTTTAGGAACGATTACTCATGCCATACATCGTCACTCATACAAAGTGAAGTGTCTCTGCGTCCAGTCATGCATTGTTTTGCGGACCATTCAGGTAGAAGGCTTGCTGTGGGCATATATGCCCTCATTGTAATGCCCAAGCCATTTGCTGAGTTTCTGTTCTGGCACTTCTGGGATGGCACATGCATTTGGAACAAGATCTCACATGTGTGGCTTCAGTTCCAGTGTCCACCATCTATCCTTCCTCCAACATCAATGTAAAGCTTGTTGCAATGCCTGATGTGTTGAAACACCACCTCAGAGTTGCAGGAAGACACCAACTGCAATGAGACAGGTCCTTGATCGAACCTGTTGCTGTTTTGTCCATGTCTGTTGGGGGCATGCATGCAGGCATGAAGGTCAAAAGACTGTTTCAAATGAGCGAAATTGTATTGCTGCAGTATGAGGCTTTGGCCATGTTCCTGTCTTGTCCATGTTTGTCGGGAGTATGCATGCAGGCATGATGGTCAAAAGACTTTTTCAACTGAGCCCAGTTGCATTGCTGCAGTATGAGGCCTTGGCCATGTACCCCTGGCTGCAGCCAATCCAAGCTGGCGGCAACTTCACCATCATGCAGTACCTGGTAGCTGTCTCTTTCCTTGAGCTTCGCCCCATCTGGGAGCAGCAACTGCAGCAAGAAATGCAGGCAACCAACCCCTTCAGCTGTGGCTACATTGCTGAAGGCCAGCTTCAGCTTCAGCAGCATCTGACAGGGCAGCTGCAAAGGCAGCAGCAGCAGCAGGGACAACAGCAGCAACAGCAGAGTCAACAGCAGCAGCTTTCACAACATCAAGTTGCGCGCCACCACACTGACAACAGCAGACTGCAAGGCAGAATGTTGATGCATCAGGCTGCGACTCACCTCAGCATAGGTCAGCAGCCTGCGCCAAATGCTACCTTTGGGAACTGGCATGGAATCTCATTGCCACACTCCCCAGACCCCTCTTATGCCCTTCATGGGTTTAGTCAGCCTGTGGCACCCGCCTGCTCCATGCCTCAGTCTTCACGCCGCCATGACAGCATGCTCAGCACTCTACCTGAGCCTCTGATGCATGCTGCCATGCATGGTGCTGGAGCAGGGCTAGGATCACAGGTGCTCAGCAGCAGTCCATCTGAGCTTGGGGAAAGGTTGCCTTTGGTGTCGAAGGGCAAAGCTGTTATTGTTCATAGGAAGAATAGGGAAAGGTTGCCTTTGGTGCTGAAGGGCGAAGCTGTTGTTGTGAATAGGAAGGATGCTGCAGACAGTCTGCCTTTTGGCAGAGGCAAGAGGGCACAAGTGAAGGAGCCTCTGTCTGTAGTGTTTGCGCCTGATACCCCCGCATCACAGAAAGTCAGTCCATCAGGTATCAACCCCATTGCATGCTTGTCAGGAGGGCTACAGGGCCTGTCTAGATGTGTGCAAACAGGATTGACTGTGTCTGAGCAGTTCAGTGTTTTACAAACCTGTTCCACCACATGTAGCTGTTGCCTTTTCCAAAGATTTAGTTGCAAGTCCTTCCATTCAGTGTAAGTGCAGCTCATGCTATTGCAACATGTGTGAGTGGCAAATGCGCCAGCAACAGCAAATTGTGTCAGTTGCATTGATGTCATTTGCTTTATTGTGTTTGTGACTGCTTTGTCTAGAGTTAATGGCACCAACATTGCCCTGCCTATTCAAATCATGTCACCGCCTTGCTGACTTGTTTTGGCATACAGGGGCAATGTCGCACAGTGACCTGGCTAATCTCATGAAGCACAATCTCTACATGTGTATCAACCCTATCTATCTCAAGCAGTGCAACGATGCAGAGCTGCGATCGTTGTCAGCCAAGGGTCTCTTGCGCAACAGCGGCCTTCAGCAGAATCAGGCAAGCAACTGCATGACCAGAATTTCTGGGAGTACATGATACCTGCCTGTCTGGCTGCACAGCTGAATTATTGCTCGCTGCTGAAAATTTGCATCATGTAGCCCAGGCATGTCTGTGCATGTCACCATGCAGCTGTAGAGACAGCATGCATCGCAGCAAATCCAGGAACGCCTTCTTGTATGTTTGTTGAGGGCATGTTTTGTTGAGGGCATGTTTTGCAACATCTCATCATGAAAGGCATTACATATGTCCTAGCTAGCTATTGAGTATGCTGCAAGTCAAGGAGATGAAGCTGCTTGTCCACTCTGCACAAGATTCCATGTCAGTACATAAGGTATGCGGTGTATGCATTCAGGCATGGCTGTCAGAGCTGAGCAGGAGTCAGGCAGTTGCTGCATCAGCTGCTTGGTCTCAGACACACAGATGCACATCAAGTCCGCCCATTGCAACCCATTCAGCGTCAGCTCAGGCTGTAGGTAGCAAGCCTCATGCTGAAGCAGCTGCACAGGTAGCTGCACCAGCAGCTGCCAACATAGCGGCCACCACAGCCTCAGTTCTCGTGAATGATGCTGTCAGAGAAGTCAGCTGCGAACCTGCAAGGGCACTTTCATCTGCAAGGGCAGACTCACCAGCAACAGCCCCTGCAACTGCAGCACCAGCTGCATCAGCCCCTGCACCTTCTGCTTCAAATGCATCCATCGCATTGGCTTGTCTCGGGAGTGCTGCAGCACACAATGTCCTGGTTAGCAGCTCAGAGCCACTGTCTGGACCAAATCCGGTCCCAGAGTTATCTGCTTTGCCAGGGCCACTTGCTCATCTGAGGCCAGAAGTACATAGCAGCAATGCTCAGAGAGCAGCTGATGCCATCACTGCTAGTCAGACTGCCAATGCAGTGCCTGTTTCTACAGCTAAAGAGAGTCAGCCTCAAGAGGAATCTCTCTATCCCCTGGGGACCAGCCAGCAGCAGCTACAGCCACAGCCACAGCAGCAGGTCAGCACCACCCCCAAAGCACTACTCAACACCACAGCCATTGCTTGTGGACCATCAAGGCCGGCTGAAGGCCAAGATGATGGCAAGGGTGGGGCACAGGCTCAGCAAACAGCAGCGTCTACATGCTCTGAAGGGTCAGGGGATGCTGGGGAAGGGGGGCTGTACCCCTTCCCTACCCACCGCTCGCCACAGGACAGGCTTGCCGGCATTGCCAGCTCCTCGCCATGTGCTGAAGAAGACTCCAGCCATCAGTACGTTTTTGGCAGGAGGAAAAGGACGTCAGCTGATCAGAACATGCCTGGTCCTAGTGCTCAGGCTGTGCCTGTGCCTGACTTGAGCAAGCCTACTGATAAGATATTCCCAGGTACTCTAATGCCATCCCTGCATAGTCAGGTAGTATGCACAGGAAGCCGGGCTGCAGTCAATGATAGCCAGGCAGCATCACTGCATGATCCAGCAGAGTCCCCAGATGTTCATGCTGCACCCTCTGGCTGTCAGCCTGCCTCTAACCACATGCAACGTTCTATAGGTGACAGTGCTGCAGTCATGGAGGCTGCAATTGACACTTCTGGTCATAGCCTTGCGCCTCAAGCTGCCACTGGCAAGGCTTCTGAACAACCTGGAGCAGCCCCAGCAGGCACAATTTTAGCATCAGCAGGTGCTTCAGAGCTTGATGCAACAGCCACGCCAGTAGCATCAACAGCAGCAGCAGCAGCAGCAGAGTCACTTTGTGCAGAAGAAGAAAAGCCTTTGGCAGCTGTGTCAGCATCAGCATCACAGGCAGCAACAGCTGCAGATACTGGCCCACCGGCAGCTGCATTGGCAGCTGCAACAGAAGCAGCCCCAGTAATTAGTTTGTCATCTGCATCAGCTGCTATTGTGGATGATCCTGCCTCGATGACTCCAACCCTGCCTCGCATCACACAGCCTAGCCTTCCCAAGAAGAGGAAGAAGTCCAAGTACTTCAGCGAGACGTTTGAAGTCAAGAAGCGGCGGAGGAACAAGACGCAGAGAACCAAGGCTGAGAACAGGGCAGCTAGGGCGGCTGGTGTGGCCCTGCCTTCACGGGCAAGTGCTGAAAGCATCTGGGTTCACTCTTCTTCATGGTCTGGGGACAGTGTGAGCCACACGCCTGCCTCAGCACAAAAGCACACAGGTGACTCATCAAGACCTGTATCCTGAAGTGCATGTCTTGTCACGTTGTGTCATGCGACAACACGTGTGGTGTGTGTCCAATGATGGGTTGCAGGAGCCTGTGACTAAAGTCTTTGCTGGAAAGGTCAACAGCCATCATCTTGTCCATGCATGAGGCGACCTTTTGTGTGTTGTTAGGGTTCAATGTCTCCTGGCATGACGTATGTAGGCATGATGTATGTAGGCATAGTGTATGAAGGCAGGATGTATGTGGGCACAATGTATGTAGGCATTATCTCTTGGCATAATGCATGTAGGCATGATGTATGTAGGCATGATGTATGTAGGCATGATGTATGTAGGCATGATGTATGTAGGCATGATGTATGTAGGCATGATGTGTGTAGGCATGATGTATGTAGTCATGATATATGTAGGCATGATGCATGTAGGCACACTGGCCAGAGACGCTTCTGGCCGCTTTGCAAGGCTGGGTCAGAAGGTGCCAACAGCAGGTCATGTGACTGGCCAGCAAGACGGAGGTGCTGCCGAAGCGTCTGAAGCCAATACAGACAGTGCAGGTCAAGATGCCATGCCTGTCAAGCAACAGGGGGTTGACAGCGGTGAGGAAGACAAGATGCAAGTGGATCAGCAGGAGAGTGATTCAATCAAATCTGAGAGGCAGGGTCAGGTGAGCAGGAGCTAATAATTTCCGAAAGGGAAATCACGACCTCCATTATCTTTTTGATTGTTGCTTTACAAAGTAAAACAAAAGAAGCAAAGGTTTTTGCAGTCCACCCAGCCTTCTCATGCTGGTCTGTGCTCATTTTGTACCCCAAGCATCCTTATACAGGTATTGTGGCTGCAAACTGCATGCATACATCAAATGCAATACCATGTCTGCATCACTGTTTGAGTGATGCACCTTTCTTGTAGCTGCTGTTACTACCAGGGTGTCATCTGTACGGCCAGAGCTTCTGCCAAAGCAATAACACACAGACAAGAAATGCTTCAGGCTCCACTGCAATCTGCTGTACACAGAAAGCAAGAGAGTGCGCATCTGTGGCTTACACAACGGACCATATAGTGAGTGCCATGACAAGCAGCAAGCGCTGTACTAAAACCCATTTAGATGTGGTGCTTGACTTCTGTTCAGGAGGTGGCGTGCAGCGCTCCAAACTTGATGAGCATGCTGCTGCCTAAGCCCTTCGTCAAGCCAGTCTGGGCTCTGGACTTGCACATGTCAGGTGGGTGCTACAGCTCGTGTACTTCCTAGCCAGCTTGCACACAACTAGTTGTGCACATGTCAGCTGCTTAGGCGTTCTTGCAGTGATAGATGTTTCTCAACACAGAGAGACTGTACCAGATATCACGCGCAATTGTCATGACACAGAGTGCAATTATGTTTGAGACATTATCATCAACAAGCATCAGCACCGGGACACTTTACACGCAGTATGTATCAACAAGCATTGGAACCTTGACACTCCATATGCAGCATTCAATCAACATTGTCAATGGCAACTTTGAGTATGATGCAACCTTGTGCAGAGGTGGAGCAGCAACGCTATAAGAGTATACTGGAGGATGCTTTTGTGCTGGTGCATGACAGGGATCAGCAGCATCTGGTACAGGTCAAGGCCTGTCATCCTGATCACAACATGCAGCCTGTCTTCACCATTCAGGTAATACAAAACAGACATGCAAACGTAGTACTGCGGATATCCCAGATACGCATCCTTTTCGCTATTGTCCATGGCATGTGAGCACAATACAACACCCACATGCACAGGTGGTGCTGTGAATAGCCTAGATATGTGTCTTTTTTTGTGCTGTTCATGGCATGTAATCGCTGCACCTGAGCACAGCTTGTGCGCAAGTCGAACATGCCAGCGCTGTTGCACTCAGAAGCCACGCAGGTTGCAACATAACTGTTGTCTGTCGTCAAGATTGTAAATTCATATTGACAAATACACTGCGCCTGCAGCTCTAGCATCATGATCTGAGACACCACAGGCAATGTTCCATCGTTGCTATGTTCATTGCAGAATGGTGAGGAGGTGCGGTTTGAGGAGCTGAGTGATGCTGTGCATTTTGAGGGGCACCATGTGCGCCTTCAACAGGTCGCCATCGTCACCGGCAAGCTCCCCAGGCTGCTTCTAGATCAGGTATGCTTCTTCAACATCAATTGGAGGCTTGTAAGAGAAAGCAAATGCTTTGCAGGCGTTCTTCTGGGAACTGTCTTCAGCAGCATTTGATGTAGTCACTATTGCTATCACTGTCTTCTGCAGTCACTGCTCCATTTACTCTGTTGAGTTCTTTGTTGGATGAACACCATGTCGCAGTCAACAAGAGGGAGGAGCTCTGCTTCTTAGAACCAAATGAAGGGCCACATAGCACCAAGATGCGCTGTAATGCATGCAGATCAGTCCTGATCACCACAAATCTCATTTGCAGGTGGCTCATGCAAACGTGGAGGCGCGCATTGAGCAAAGCGTGGCATACTTTGAGCTGCAAGAGCAGCTGAAGCAAGCTGGCCTGGACAGCACCGCACAGCAGGCCTTGACTGAAGAGATCAGATCGCTGACCAGCCAGATCATGAGCAGGTCAGCCCATTTATCACTTTTATACAGACCCATCTATGTCATCTGCTCCTGACCCTTGCTGTGAAATTATCTTGTGCACCTGGGTTGAGATATCAGCCTCGTCAAGTCTTGATTGTATACTCGACAATGTGCAGCTCCACAAAGCAAACAGGGTGCAGTCTATTATCTCTAACTGGCATTTTGGCTTTTAGATCAAAACCGTTAGACAAGGGCTATCTGCCAGAGGAAAGCTCTGTGAGCGCTCAATTCAGGTCGTTTGCCTTGTCAGTCTATTATCTCACTTCACTCAGGTGAGCTGAGGATGGCTAAGAGATCACAATGCTGCAAGCATTCATGTTGAGCGCATGTCTCTGTCTGTGCATCATGTGAGGTCTGTGAATCTCAGATGCTGACACTCTACTTTACTGTGCAGGCCCAATGATGCCATTTACTCAAGAATAGATGAAGACTGGAAGACCCAGGAAGAGGTATACTGTTTGCAGTGCTACCTTTTGATAGTGTTCAATGTTTTGACATCTCACCAACAGTTTTCTTGGTCGATTCCTAGTGAGTTAGTTTCTTGTGGTTTGATAGCTGGCCTGTGCTTGAGTATGCTTATCACCAGCCAATGTTGCAGCACTTTTGGTGCCAGACTGTTGCCTATCCATAGCTTCTGTGAGTACCTTGTTTGTTTGCTTGATGGGCATGCTTCATGCAGTCATGCGTGCAGTTGTTACTTCACATTCACATACTCAGCCACTCACAAGCTTGTTGACTCTGCCTTGCTCACTCATCACTCGCTCAATCACTCACTCACTCACTCACTCACTCACTCACTCACTCACTCACTCACTCACTCACTCACTCACTCACTCACTCACTCACTCACTCGCTCGCTCACTCATTCACCCACTCACCCATTCACTCACTCAGCTACTTGACCATGCACCCACACACATCAGCAACAGGCCAACAATCATGATCTCTTCAAGCAAAGGTCCTGCTGCTGGACATGTCTTCTGTCACTCGCTTGCCTACTAATGTATTCCCTCCATGCTCAGGAGACCAGGAGCTTCTTTGTCAAGCTGTGCGGAAGCAAGGCAGAGGAAGCTCTTGCAGAAGGCAATCAGAGCCCTTCAGTTAAACAAGAACCAGCAGCACTCGCAGATGCTGTAGTGCCTGACCGACATGCCGTTACTTCACAGCTGGGGGACGCAATGCCTTTGGACCAAGCAGCGGCAGCCTTACCGGAGGACGCTGCATCCCCTGTTTATCAGGAGGGCCTGGTTGGGGTGCGCTCCAGGCTGCAGAGCCTACTGCAGGATCTTCCTTTTCACAATGCACTGGATGCCGTCTCAGCTCAGATGCCACAGTCCCCTCCTCAGGCACCCACACCCTCAACTCAGGGGCCTGAGACTGCTGCCACAGCTGCCACAGCTGCAGACAAGCAGCCATCTCCTGGGCAGAAGCTGTGTGATGCCGTTAGGGATCCTGCCAAGGCTCAAACAGACGGTGGACTTGCCACAGCTGCATCCATGCCAGAAGGTCAAGCTGTACCTGCTGCCTTAGACAACCCGTCTAGGGATATTGGTACTTCCAAGGGGTCCACCGCCACAGCTGTGCCAGGCTTGAAGAAGAGGAAGAGGGCTGCTGCGCAGGCAGCGGCACATGCCACAGCTGTGGATACAGCCGCCGCAGCTGCAGCAGACGCCAACAGTGAGCAGTCTCCGGTCGAGAAACAAAAGACAGGGATTGCCAGTTGTTGGCCCGAGAAAGTACAAGTTTCGTGCAATGGCATGCGAGGCGTGTTTGATGCCACGTACACCATGGTAACGCCGTCAACCGGCAAACGGTGCAGGCCAACAATATTTGTGCAGTCTGCTGGCATGGGTCATATAGGCAAATGGAAGGACACCATCAGAGTGGATGATGATGAGGGAGTCCCTGGGACTGCCATTGGTCACTGGTTGAAGGAGGCTAAGCGCAATGGGCTGAAGAGGAACGGCGGCCGCCCTCAGGCTGCAAAAGCCACAGCAGCATCTCCAGAAGGATCTGACGCCCTGGGTGTTGCAGCGTCAGCTGATCCTGAGACATCGCCTTCTGGTGGGCAGCAGGCCAATGTCAAGAGCCCAGCTACCTCTGAAAGAGCAACAGATGCTGAGATTTCACCCAATGGAGAAGCAGCTGAGAGTCAGGCTGGGGCCAAACAGATTTTCAAGCATGTGAGTAGCCCGGCTGGTCTACAGTGTGTCCCACCGATCCACATGCAGTCGGCTCATTGTTGCACCTTGCAACTAAGCTTATGTGGCTGCATTGATCATGTCAGACTGGCTCCATGCATCCCAGGGTCCTCTGTGTACACGAAGCATGATGTGTGTGTGTGCTGCTTGTACTGCGTCTAGCTAGCCAGACAGTGCATGTTGCCTCTGTCTGTCTCTGTGTCTGTTCATCAGTATGTTTGTCTATGTGTTTATCTACCCACATGTCATGTCTGACTGTCTGACTCTGCGTCTCATCGAGTGTCCTGCCATCTGTCGCTCTGTGTACATACATGGCAGGCATCTCTGCAGGAATAATCAGCCATGATTCGCAACCGTCACATCGTATTACATCGTTTGGTACCATGGCATATTGCACTGTAATGCATTATCTTGTACTGCATCATATCACAATGCATCACACCATGGCGTCTGCAAGCTGTATTGTCTTCATATGTACGCAATATGTAGATCACATTATACGCTGTATGACATCTTGCTTTACGATGATGTCTCTCATGTTTCAGGATATGCCTACCACCTAGTAGGTACCTGGCAAGAACGATGACCTGTAAATCATCATTATTATTATTACTACTATTATCGTTGTTGTTGTTATTGTTATTATTATTATTATTAATATTATTACTATTGCTATTATTGCTATTATTATTACTACAATTAATTGCAAATTCTGCAGAAGCACAAGTCTGGCGCATCCTGCTTGGCCTGCAAGGAAGCCAGTCGCCAGAAGATAATCCAGCGCCAAGCCCAACCCACACAACATGGGTCTACCCCCCCACAGGGGGAGGCCTCACCCCCAGAGGGTGTGACCGATGCCAAGGCTGGAAAGCTGAAAGGCCCTGATGGGCAGCATGGCGGCTCCTCAATGGCTGTTGTGACTGAGGATGGGCAGATCAGCAGTGTGGCAGCAGAGGGGTCTGCCTGGGTGCCTGTAGAGCTGGATTTTGGGGGAAAGCCAACAAGTCCCTTCTCCAAAGCTGCTGCGCAGCAACACCTCCAGCTGGGCTCAGGTGTTGCCTTGCACTTAGTCTGTGCGGTTTACTGTCAAGACTTGTGGTGGTAGCTGCTTGTTGGTGAGATGATTGAAATGCAGAGATATGGTGCATGCACAGTCATGCATCACTGATATCTGTGTGTATCCTCAAACATATGTAGCTGCTGAGTCTCAATGTAGCCATGACGGAAAAACAAGCAAAGGCGCTTCCAATCATCCAAAAATGGACTGATCAGCAGTTCACAATGGTATTGATTTGCACTGCTATAATAAGGACAGCTCCTTCTTCAGGTCAAGCCTGAATGCTGCAGCACGTGTTGAAAAACACACCACATTGGGCTCCTCTGCTTTTCTTGACAAAGAGCAAAGCAAGCTGAGTGTAAGTAGCTGACTGGTCTATTGCGCATGTGTAGGTGACAAGGCAACTAAGGCGCCAAAGATGGTATCAACAGCTCAGCTGCACAGCTCGCCAAAGTCCACCAAACCAGGCCAAGTCAGTAATCGACCACTGGGACGTCCGTCCAAGCTGGATGCTTTGTTGTCTACTATGAACAGTGCAGGCAAAGCCCCAGCTGAAGCAGCTAGACCAGGATCAGGAGCAGGAGCAGGCGCTGATGTGTCAGTCAAGGCAGGGGTGGGCACAAAGCCTGGGGTGACCCTCTTGACAAAGGGGGGCGAGGGGTCGCTGCCAGGGGTCAGTCGCCCTCAAGGCAGCTCTAATCTGAGTTTAGCAGCAGATGGGAGTGATGATGAACACCCTAGGGCATCCCCCAGCAAAGTTTTGCGGTCTCCCAAGAGCCCTAGCTCACCCACCAGCCCCTCTCGCAAGTCTGCAGTGAACCCTCATAAGCAGAACAGCTTGGCAGCAGTTCTTAGTCATGACTCAGGGCAGACCCCCTCAGAGAAGCTTGCCTCACCCCCAAACCCATTTTCCCAATTGTCGCCAGCCTTGTCCAAGAAGGTTAGCTCACCGCCAAACCCATTTGATGCAGCAGCATTGTCCAAGAAGGTTAGCTCACCGCCAAGTTCAGCCCCTGCGCCTGCACTCACCTCACCTGAGAAGGTCAGCTCACCGCCAAACCCATTTGATGCAGCAGCAACTGCACCTCAGCCATCTGTGACAGGGGATGTCCTGGCTAAGGCTGTGGGCCCAGTGCAAGAGGTGACAGCAGTTGGCAAGATGGACCTGAACACAGGGGCTCAACCTCAGAAGAAGATCAGCACGAAGCGCAAGCGTTCAACAGAAGCTGCAGCTGGCGAAGGTGCGGCCAAGAAGAGCAGTGCAAACTTTGGTGGCCTTTCTTTAGTGCCTCTGCCCAAAGCCAAGCCCAGCCCTCCTGAAGGGCTTTTGACCGAAGAGCAGATGGATGAGGATCAGCCCTACTGGGCAGGGCGGAACGCGCCACACATGCCCTCCTGGCCAGGGCCCTTTGGGGCTGCTGGGGCAGGGCCGTGGGGAAATCCCCCTCCATACATGGCAGGCTCAGCCTGGCCTGCTTCAGGCCTACAGAGTCAGCCTGGATCATCTGGTCAGATGATCTCTGGTGCAGGACCAGATGCTGCTGCTGCTCCTGTGCATGCACAGGGGCAGAGTTTTGGGGTCCATACAGGGCAAAACGCTTTGTCCAGCCCTGCCCTCGACACCACTCAGCTTTCTGAGACTCTCAATGAGTCGCATCAGCTGCCAGAGCCTGGTGAAGGTAGCAAGGCAGCTGGTGAGGTGACTCATCATCCCAGTCGGCATCCCAGCGGTCAGAATAGGCAACAGCCTCATGAATTTTTGCGGTCCCTGGGATCGCATGAGCACAGTCAAGATCAGCACTGTCATGTTAAACAACAGACATCGGCACCCAAGCAGCATCCTCAGGGCAGCACCCGGCAGCCCCAAGGCAGCGTCAGAGAACAATCCCAGCTGCAGTCCCAGGGATCATTCCCAGCGCTGCAAAGCACCAGACAGCATCCCCCAGGCAGCAACCAGCATCCCCAGCCTTCTCAGCTGCTGTCTCGGGGATCACGCGTGTCTCAGACAACTTCAGAAGCAGGCAGTCATAGTCATGCCTTTGGCATATTGCGGTCCACACCAATTTCAGCACAGCCTCAGAGCATGAGGGTAAAGCTGTCATACAAGTGGGGCACCAACAGCAGTGTGTCAGGGGTGCTAGACTTGATGGCCCACAGCTGGTCTACCAATAGAGTAGGCAGATCCTGGGCTGGCGCAGGTCAGACTGCGTAGACTCTGCATATGCATTCATTGCATCTAACCAGTATCCAGTCAAGGCCTGTGGTGTTGTGCTGATTGTTGGCGTGCTAGCCTGCATGCTATGTTAGCCCCTGTCAAATGCCCTGGGTCACCCACTGCTGAACGCCCTGGGTCACCCACTGCTAAGTGCCCTGGATCAACCACTGCTAATGCCCTGGATCAACCGCTGCTGAATGCCCTGGATCAACCACTGCTAAATCCCCTGGGTCACCACTGCTAATGCCCTGGATCAACCACTGCTGAATGCCCTGGATCAACCACTGCTAATGCCCTGGATCAACCTCTGCTCAATCCCCTGGGTCACCACTGCTAGATGCCCTGTTCCGACAGTGAAAGACAAATAAATACATTCGTCTCAGGCCTGCTAGCATATACTTGTATCTGTGCCTACTTTTGCATTGAGCTCAAACTGTGTTCAACTGCATCACATTGCATTGGTTGCTGTGTTATGTTAGTGTGCTTTGAAGTGCAGGGTACACAGATACTCCGCTCAACAGCATGTTGATGCGGTCTGTCTTCATGGGGACTCTAAAATCAGAAGGCAGCCTCAGCACTCCAGCATGGCAGTGTAGGCTGTGTGAGTGGTGGGATGGCAATCTGGTGCTCTTCACTCTGCCCCAAGAGGTTGCTGCAAACTGCCTGCAAGCAGCTACGGCAAGCATGAATCTTGCTCGTGTGGTCAAATTGCTCAGGTAGGTCACGAGTGTCTTGTGACTGTTGTACGATCTGTATAAATCTCACACATTAAGCAGAGCTGCCTGAGACTTGTGAATTGCTATCTCTTGCTGCTTGACAGAACAGAGTCAATTTGCACAACTTGTGTGAGCATGACATACATAGTGGTGATTCAGTAGGGTATGCACAAGGTGAGATGCATATATGTTGTCAGCTTGAACGCTGCACATGGCTAGCACAAGGCTGACTAGCCATGCTCAAAATTGAAATGTACAGATGCTCACATTATCTGTTGTTGCAATGCAAACAATGCTGTGATAATGCAAGTTAGCTTGTGTTTATGCGTCAATCGCCTGCCTCATGTCTGAAGATGTGTTCCAAGTTTCTGCAGAACCGGGCTGCATATGCTCTTATGCATTGTCGCTCATGGTCAAGGGGCTGTTGTGCAAGTGCTGAATGCTGCTGTGTGGCTGCAGAAGTGGTAAGCCTTTGACCACTAGCCTGAGCATTGCGCAAGCCGGTGGCCATTCAGTCTGTAAGCAACATGCAGCACGCCTGTGGCTGACCAGACCAAGAGGGGTCACTGACACACTCCTGGACATGCTGTCACAGGTCAGTCAACTGCTTAGAGTCTGTGGTAACGTGTCAAACAGTCTTGGCTATAGAGAACAGCAAATGAATGGCATTTTGCTCTGCCACGCTTCCTACGCTGGCAATACAAGTGACAGGTCAGCCGATGGATCATGCTTAAGGCCCCAGCTGATCCAACATTTGACATTGCATTGTTGCTTGTAGGAGGCTAAGGCTAGCTTAGAAGAGGTGGTGCCAGGGCTTTTGCAAAAGAAAGATGATGCAAAGCGCAGCTACATAATTGGGCTGATCACCTTATCTGGCGGCACAGTGTGAAGCGATCAGATTGTTCTTTCCAGTCTGGATTGTTTGCCACAGTATGATGCGTATTTAGTTGAGCCGCCTGTATGTCTATTTAGGTACAACACATGAACTTGTGCACTTTGCAATGGGCCTGAAGCATCTACAGCTGTAGCAGTTCCTGTGTAGTATTCACCAGCCGTTTATCCATTTGATTCAACAATGCTTGCTGGTCAACAGACAAGTGGTTGACTCCACAGGTGAAACATGAATGTATACGTATAGCTTAGCAACTTACAGTTATGAAGGTGTTGTCTATCCAGATCATGTGAGCTGTAACAGTTGCAATGTACCAGTACCTATCAAAGTCAAGTGAATTCTGAGCTCCAATCTATCAAGGCAAAGCTAAGTGAACAATGTAAGTACTTTGTGTGGGTGACTGTTGCCATGAGGCATGCCTGGCGACTGCCTACACCTGTTACAGTAAAACAGTGTATGACCTAGAGAGCATGTAGACTCGAGATAAATGTGCTGTGTAGCCATGCATTGCTTCAACTACATCAAGCCAACATAGACGGATACCGATACGTCTAACTTGGCTTGATGTAGTTGATGCCATGCATTGCATCAGTTATATCAAGCCAAGATAGACGTATCGGTATCGGTACGTCTATCTTGGCTTGATGTAGTTGAAGCAATGCATGGCTACACAGCACATCTATCTCGAGTCTACATGCTCTCTAGGTCACTTCCTAATTGTCACAGTGAAAAGGCGCTAAATCCGTCGACGGCTCCCTGCAGCGACCTGAACAGCAATGGCTGCTGTGCCTGTGACGCTAGAAGGGGTGTGCTGCTAGAATGCATGCACACCCCGGCACAGGGACATTGTTGTTGCGTGGGTTGTATGTACAAGGCTTGAAGTGAAGAATTTCAGGTGAGAATGTCTGGAATTTAAGCTTGTCTGCTGGTTTTGTTCTACGAATAACCATAAAATTAATTGGATAAGTGTCAAGACAGCGTAATGTACTACAGTACTGCACTAAAGTACAATGGAGTACTGCACTAAGTGTTCTCCAGCTAAAGTACTAAAAGTACTGTAGTACTGTAAGGCTCAAGTATGAATTGCAGCTGTCTCATGCGAAATTGATTCCATAATAGTCAATGCTAATGAGTCAGATAATAGTAATCTGGTCAACGCTACTGGATTGCTGCTCTGCAGTGCTAATTGCTGCAGTGTTACTCGTGCTATCTGTACTGCAATGGTTGTCTATTTACAAGCTGTAGCTCACACAATGCATTCTATCTCATACACAAACCTTCGTCACATGCCTGCATTTGGAGAAATCATTGCCTGCAAGCACAAGAAATGTCAGCAAGCAGCAATGCACGGAATTATGCAGCATGCATCATCCAGGTGCATGATAAGTGGTAGTACAGCAAATCGAAGCAGATGTGGGACCTGACGCTCTCAGACTGATGCGTGCAATACATGCATACACAAAACGAGACAGGTCAGCACCAACTGCATGCATCAGAACACAGCCTCACAACAGAAAGGCTGCCCAGCTTAGTGTGATGAGTCAGCATGTTGTAAATGTTATTACCAGGTACTTGTCATGGCCCCATGTAGCCACCCTCTCACACTCCGTCTTTCCTTGACCCATGCCCAGCCCACCTTGTACCTGGCCATCTTCAAAAGCACCCTCACACTGCCGACTGGGTCCCTTCTTTTTCTTCTGCTGGGCCTTCTCCTGCCCTGTGGACTTCTCAGTCTGCCTGCTGGGCCTGCCCTCCTCACTTTGCCCCCGAGGCTGCACCTGCCACCCATCTACTACAGCCTGCTGGCCATCAAATTGTCCAGGCTGGTGGTGATTGGACTGCAGCAGCTGCTCAGTGGCCTGCACCTGCTGCTGCCCTGGCAGACTGGAGCTGCCAGGGCGCTGTGGCTGCTGCTCGACATGCATGATGTCAGACTGCAGCTGCATGTCTTCGTTGCCTGGCTGCCTGGCAGACGGTGATGCATCCTCAATAGCATATTCAGGGTCTCCTCTAGGCTGCTGCACAGATTGGGTATCTGGCTGCATAGCAGATGAAGGCAGGTGTGCCTCGAACGCAGCAATGAGGTCACCATTTGGCTGAGACTGCTGTGACTTGGCAGCAAGAACTCCATAGTAGTCCCCGCTGCCATCCCCAGTGTACATGTTGCACCCTCTGCCCTTGCAAACCCCTGATGAGGATGACTGGGGTACATGTGGGGTGGAGGGAGTGGTGATGGGGGAGGCTGCCGCCTGCAGATAACACATGCAGTGTAATTCTTGCAACAGTTCATTTGATGCAGCTGGGCATAAGTCAATTGGAGTGCATGCGTGTGGCGTGTCTGTGTGTATGTGCATAAACAGCGTTAGCATGTTGCCACAGAACAAACACTACAAAAGCCGAGATGACTCTCAAAATTTGAGCACTGTAGCACACAACTCGTCTCCATGGCTGGCAAAGACGACACAGCTGCACTGTTGTAAACAAAGAGTCATGAGCCATAAAAACCTCTGCGCTGATGGCAGACATTCAGCGTCGCAAAAACCCATGTTGATAGTTACCTTCTCTGCCTTGGCCGCCTTAACGAGCCCCTCGTAGACCTTGAGCTCCTTCTTGGCCTCCTGCACCACCCACATCACCTCACTGCTCATTCTATCAGCAAAGTGCTGACCGACATTTGGCTGTGCCACTACATATGCACGGCAGAGTAACACTGCTGTGAGCAACCCACAGCTCAGCATTGTGGACAAGATCAATGCTCGGGACACCTCTCAGGATGTGCCAGGGCAAATGGACTATGAAAACATTTGGCAGAAACCCTGAAAGAAAGTTTGGCTGGTCCTTGACAGGGAGCCAACAGATTTCCACAGCTGAGTCTGGCAGTGTATGTGAGTCATCGATGGAATGCGCACAAGTTGCAAAGTAGCATTGCATGTTATGCAGGTGATGAGGAGGCGGCAGCCAAGCTGTACCTGCTGCTGGGCTTTCAGCTTGGGACTCGCTTTGAGGCCCAGGCATCTCAAGAGCGTGCGGATTGCACTGTCAATGTTGGTGGGTGGCCTCTGACCCTCCTTCACACGCAGGTCATCCAAGGATGGCACATGTGGGGGGGCTTGAGGGACCTTCACTGCCTGAAGCATGCACATGTTGGTCATCATCATCAGCTCAAAAGTAGATGGGACTCTGGTGTGGAGTTGAGTGGTCACGTGCGATGACTTATTTTCTAACATGTTTTGAGGGCATTGCATGTGGTGAGAGGGTTCATGTGGATGTCCAATGTGTGCCAGGGCTTGCTGTCACATTCTTGCATAAAAAGTTTTGCGTTTGAAGTTTTGAAGTGATTGTGTAAAAACAACTTTGAAAATGCTCAGAACATTCAGTCATTCTAGCCTACTTTTTGTATGCACACAGCACAACACATTTTGGTCTAACAACGGTCACTTGATCCACAGTGAATGTGCAGAAAAGTAAAAATGTCAGCTCACCAGTGCTGCAGATGCGAAGCGTACCTCAGGGGCTGCATGTGCATAAGTGATGGCAGCCTGGTCAGGTGCAGCAGGGGTGTGCTTGGAGAACTTGGCTGCTGACTCAGCCTCGGCATCAGGGGACACATATGAAGATCCAGCCACAGCCTCAGTCACGGGAGTCCCAGAGACACTCTCTTCCTCACACTGAGGCGACTCAACCTCAATCTCAGGCTCAGGCTCAGGAGACTCAAGTATACTACTCTCAGCCAGCGGGAACCCAGCCTTTGCAGTCCCAGGCTCAGCATTCTGTAGCACACATCATGCAGGTGCACTATAGTGGCTGTACAAAACATCAAAACAGGTCTGAGACCCGAGGCACTCAGCCTCATGCATGCAATGCATGCATACACAAGCTCAGTCTCAATACTGTACCAAGGTAAGTACCAACAGCATGCATCAAAGTGTGACCACTCACAACAGGAAAAAAGCCCAGCTGGAGGGTATG
>JAABUP010005754.1_pt1 | contig 18491 bp, 31 predicted proteins | sample 5559201 | NCBI WGS metagenome assembly JAABUP01 (sample SAMN10711887, study PRJNA513373) | rock metagenome | isolation source: Antarctica rocks | place: Antarctica
CTGCAGGCGGCGCACGTGGCGGCGCACAAGGCGCAGCGCGCGCGCGGAGTAGTACAGCTCCGCATCGCGGTCCTTGAGCAGCTCCAGGTCGGCCGCGACGGTGCCGGCCTTGGTCAGGCGCGTGCCGCGGAACGCAAACACGCACGGCGCGACCTGCGCGCTCAGGGGATAGGTTAGGGTTATGCTACGGCGGAGCACATGGCTGCTGCATTGATGCCTCTTTGCTTGGCGCACGCGCAAGCGCCTCAGCGTGCGCTGCCGCAGCCACGCGCAGGCCTGTGCGGCGACCCGCGTCGGCAGCCGCCGCGCTCGCCTCGTCGGGCCTGCGCGTGGCGCAGCCGCCTGCGCTAGCGAGGGGCGGGCGTTGCAGCGAGTGCATGCGCCTGCGCAAGCTCGTGTGATGCCGCACATCGCATGCCTAGTCACAGATGGCTTGAGCCTGCCTCGTGCTCGCCGTGCCCATTCGCCTGCCGCCCGGCTTTCTAGCAGCCCATGCGCATTTCGCCTCTGCGCGACGCCGCGCTTGGCGCCGCCGCGGGCGCCACCACTCTCGCATGCCAACACTTTTCTGGGCTTCCTGGCTCGGCATGACGGGTGTGGCGGAGCCGGGCGCTGGGAGTCGCCTGCACGCCGCCGCCCAGGTCGCGCACGGGCCCCGTGAACACGACCATACGCAGGCCCACGCGCACGTCCTCCAGCTGGTGCGCTACCGCCAACTCCGGGATGCCCAGCTTCGCCGCTGCGCGCGCCAGCCGCCGCTGCGTGTAGTACCTGCGGCACAGCGGCGCCTCGTGACGGTTTGAGCTTGATTTGATACCGGAGGGTGGGGCGTGGCGCTGAGGGCGAGCCCGCCTGCCCCAGTTTTTACAATGCTGCGCGTCTGGCCAGTCGCGCCGTGCCATGCACTATGCGCCCCCTCCGCAGAATATCCACATGCAGGTGGTATAAGGCAGTGCTGTATGAGGTCAGGGCGCGCGGGCGCATGCCGGTTGGAGAAGAGGCAGCAGAGCGCCAGCTGCGCGTCGGTCGGCCGCACCTCCTCCGCCAGCGCCGCCCAGTCCAGGTACTGGGGGCCCTGCCCCAGGCGCGCCGCGTGAGCAGCGCGCGTCTCGAGGCCGGGCAAACGCTGCGCCAAGCAAGCACGGGGCACCAGGACAGCGCTCGCTGGCGGCCAGCCAGAACCAGAGGCGCGCAAACGGAGCGACCGGCAAGGACACGAGGCTGCTGGCGGCGCAGTTCGGGGAAGGCGTTTCAGAGGCGCGTCCGGTAGGGCGGGCATCCAACCCTACGCCCTGCCGCGCACCTCCGGCAGCGCCTTCCGCCGGGTCTCGCGCGGCGCAGGGCTCAGGCCCGCGGGCGCGCCGGGCGTCAGGTCGTCGGCGGCCGCCGCGCCGTCCGGCGCGCCCCGCGCCGGCCCGCCGACGCAGGGCGCGCCGGCGAGCGCGGCCGCGGCGGCCTCCGGGGACCGCCCGCGCGTGCGCCGGCGCGCGGGCGCGGGGGCAGGCGCGTCGCCGTCTGTGCCGTCGCGGCTCCCGCAGCAGGGCGCCGCGGCGTCGGGCGCGAGCTCGGGCGAGGCGCCGCGCGCCCTCCGGCGGGGGAGGATGCGCATCAGAGCCGTCTATGCGCCACCCGCTTGGCGCTTGCTGGCGCGTGCGAGGTGCCGCGCGGCGCCCTCCCAGCAGCGCCCTCGCCGAGCGGCAGGCATCCACCAAACGAACTCGGGTCTATGCCGCGGGCGCCCGCCGCCAGCGCCGCTGCCTGCCGCAGCGCCGCACAGCCTGAGCCGGTTGCTGCGCCCGGCTGGCCTGTCGGGGGGTGCGAGTGGAGGGTATGACAAGGGATGGTAGCTTCTGGGTGCACAGAAAGCTGACCACTGACAGCGCGGTCACAGCGTTTGCTTGCAGACCCCTTATACACGCTGCGGCACCCGGTGCAGGAACATCTTTTGGCGTGTTGCGCTTCAACGCTCGATCTCTCAACCCTGCCTTGCTCAGCTCAGCGACAGGCACCCACCTGATACAAACCAGGAGAGAGTGGCGAGCTTGTGATGGTGCCAGCACGCGCACGGCTCCGACACGAGGCTGACCGTGCCCTGCTTCACAGGTTGCTCTGCGAGCAGCAGCCTTCCTATTTCACAGCTGGACAGGGCTCTACGAGTCTCCCTGGAGCTCTCCTTGGAGTGGCAATGGAGTGGCACGAGTTTCTAGGGTCCCAGGTTCTGGAATCGAGCTGGCGGTCGGATCCGTGGCGATGGAGGAAGACAAGAAGCAGACATTGCCTGCTATCTGAAGGAGTTGTTCAAGGTGCAGAAGAGCTGGTAGGAGCCTCACGGCGACCGATCAGCGCGGCGCACCACACCGATGCACCGCTAGGCCTGCAGCACTGGCAGGGGTGCTTGGGTAGCTGATGTGGCACCAGATCAGGCTCGGTCTCTGGGCTTGTGCGCTCGCGGCGCTCGCATCTTCAGCGCGCGGCGCAGATGAGGCACGGGTGCGAGCGCTTTGTCGCTGCAGGCTTGCTGTGCGCGAGCGACCCTTGACAGTGTAAATCCGGGTGCACTCTGTTCAGACGCGCGGTGCGTGCAGGTGACCTGCGGCAGTGTGGTAAAGCTGCAGCACCTGGGCACCGGCGCGGACCTGCACTCGCACGAGGTGGCCTATGGCAGCGGCAGCGGCCAGCAGTCCGTCACCGCGATGGCCGACCCCGAGGACGCCAACAGCTTCTGGGCCGTGCGCGCGCCGCTGGTGCGCCCGCGCTGGCCCGGTCCGCTGTGCCCGCCGGCCGGCTCGCGCGCTGCCTTGCTGCCTTTCCGGAGGCAACGGGCGGGGCTCGTGCGTCGGCCTCCCTGACCGGACCGGCGCGGCCTGCGCAGGGCGAGGAGTGCCCGCAGGGGACGGCGCTCACGTCTGGCGCGCGCGTGCGGCTGCAGCACGTGAACACACGCACCTGGCTGCACAGCCACCATTTCCCCTCGCCGCTCACGCAGAACCAGGAGGCGCGCCCCGCTGCTCGCCTGGTGGAGCGCGGGCTGCTTTCAGGCCGCTCTGCTGCTTGGCAGGGCGCCGCGGTTGCGGGACCCACTTGTCGCTTTTTCACCAGGCGAAAGTAGGGCTCCGAAACCTTGGCAGGTTCACAGGCCGAAATCTCGTGGGCGTGCGCGCGGCAGCGCTGCCAGTGGCGTTGCATGCCTGGAGGCAGCGCGGCGGGGGCGGCAGACGCGCGGCCGGCGCGCGGCCGCCAAGGGCCTGGGGCGCGCGCGCGCAGGTGAGCGCGTTTGGCGGGGAGGGCGAGAGCGACCACCTGGACGTGTGGGAGGTCAGCTGGGACAAGGGAAGCGGCGCGCAGTGGCTGCGCGACAAGAAGGTCCGTGGCCCCCGCACGGCACGTCCGATGCTGGCTGGCTGGTGCCGGCGGCGAGGCGGGGCGCGGGGCAGGCCGCCGCGCGCGGCGCCATTTGCAAGGCAGGAGACTGCCGCCCTCCCAGCCCTAGGCGGCGCATGCAGCAGCGCAGCCTGCTGCAGCATGTCGCCGGGTACCGGTGGTGCCTTGTGGCCTCCTGCTCCGGCGTCATGCGTGATACACGCTGTGCTTAGAAACGGGCGCTTGCTTGGGAAGCATGCTCACCGTGACGCCTGCACTGCCCGTCACCGTGTGCATCCCACGCCGTATGCGTCGACACGCACGCAGCGCACACACGGTCCAGCGAGCGAGCAGACGGGCGCGGTCACCTATACTGCGTACCCTATAATGTACCCTATACTGCGCCCAGGTCAAGCTCAAGCATGTGGAGACGGGCGTGTACCTGGCCTCCAGCGAGCGCAAGTATGGTCGGCCCATCTCTGGCCAGCAGGAGGTCTGCGGGCGCAAGAAGGCCGACTGGTGGGCCGCCACGGAGGGCGTCTACTTCACCGAGCGGCCCGCGGATGCCTGATCAGGCCGCAGGGTGGTGCTGAGCGGCGGTCTGTTGCAGCACATGCATCGCCTTGTTTGTATGCAGGTGGCAGTACTTGGCGCTCTGTCCACTGTATCAGTCAGACCGGCCTCACTCTGCCTTACAGTCAAGTTGTCTGTGGCTGAGACTAGCGGCTGGTGAAGCTGACTATGGCACTAGAAGCATCCGCTGCCTCCCACATGCAGCCGAGATGAGATGAGCATTTAGTCATTGGGCGTCATGCACATGCAGTGTGCATGTGCAGGCAACTCGAAGAAATCTTCGCCCCTTGCACACTTTGTGACCAGAGCAGTATGCGCTGCTGCTGCACTGAGGTGCAGCACCACCAAAGTCAGCACAGGCATTGAAACAGCACGCACTTGGCTTATCCAAGTCAGCACCATCTCAGCGCCATGGTGCGTGCATGGTCTGCCTAGCAGCCAGCTATGACACACGCTGACTCGCAGACACGCTGACTCGCAGAGCCGAAGGGCTCATCTGTGAATAGATTCACATACGTGAATACCACCCGTCTCCGCACAGCAATGAGCAACGCATCGAGCACAGTGTTCACCTTGGCACAGGTGTACCTGCTCAACGAGCCGGAGGACGCCGTGACAGAGATGCTGGACGGCCTCGTAGCCTCGGTGCCGCACCTGCAGCGGCTGGATGGCTTTCCAGAGGCGCGCCCTGCTTGGTCTGAGCATGCCTTATGTGTCCTGCTCTCCTTGCCTGTGACTATGGGAAAGGCTTACAGGCGAGATGGGAAGCTTGGCACAGGTCAAGGTGGTTGTGGACAGCTCTGCCTACCGTGCGAGCGCCGAGGCCGCTGGCGGCGCCGGGAACAACACCGTAGCCATTATCTCTGGTACTCCTGCAGCCTGCACGCCCCGCTTGGTGTGCACACGATGGCAAACAGACTGCTTTCAAGCACCCGCTCCCAGAGCCATCTGGCTCTCAGGGGGCGGCAGCGGCCACGAGCCGGCGCACGCGGGCTACGTCGGCCGCGGGATGCTGTCCGCAGCCGTCGCGGGCGACATTTTTGCCTCTCCGCCTGCAGAGGCAGTCCTGGCAGCCATCCTGGCCGTCACAGGGCCGTCCGGCGCGCTGCTGGTTGTGAAGAACTACACAGGTGCGGCACGTGGCTTGGGTGCCAAGCTGGGAGCCACTCTGCGTCCAAGGATGCATTGCCAGTCAGGGCCACCATGGAGCCTCGGCATTTGCGGTCCCCTGCGCACTCTTGTGTCCAAGGATGCATTGCCAGTCAGGGCCACCTTGAGCCTGGGCAGTTGCAGTCTCCTGCGCACTCTGACTTCCAAGGATGCATTGCCTGTCAGGGCCATACTAAGACTGGCCACTTGCGCAGGGGACCGCTTGAATTTTGGCATGGCGGCGGAGGAGGCCAAGGCAAGGGGCATGAAGGTGACTCAGCCCATCCCCCCCTGCTCAGCTTGCTGCTGACGAGGCAGAGGCGCTGACAGCACCCAGTCACGCTGGCCTGGCAAGCTGGCTGGGAGGCGGCGCGGGGGGGTCTGGCAGGCGCCGGGCGCAACGCCGGTGGCGCTGCAGTGCGGGCATGCGCTGCTGCCCGGCGCGCTGCTCGCCATCGTCAACAGGTTCAACCCTGCCAACGCGGCCCTGCTGCCATTGCCTAGCGGTGCGTGGTCTTGCAACGCTGTTCCTGGCCTGGGACGTCGTGGAATGCAAGATGCAGCGCAGACAGCCTCGCTCCTCCGGTTAGTTCACGCTGCACGTGAACCGTGATATGCTATGCTCCTTGCCCGTATGCTGCTGCGGGTGCTGCGGTCGCGTCTTTGCATAAGCTGACGTCACAGCATGTGTCAGACACCGTCACTATCCTGAATATGGTGCCTGGCACATGCTGTGACGCCAGCTCATGCAAAGACGCGAGTGCAGCAAGCGCAAGAGCATGTGGATCTAGCATATGACGATTGATGGCACAGCGTGCACTGCGCCGAGGAGCGAGGCTGCCCACGCTGTATCTTTGCATTCCACGTAGGCCAGGACCAGCATTTCAAGACCACGGGCACGCACCGCTGGGCGACGGCAGCAGGGCCGCATTGGCACGGTTGAAGCGGTTGACGACGGCGAGCAGCGCGCCGGGCAGCAGCGCATGCCGAGCTGCAGTGCCACCAGCCCTGCGCCCGGCGCCTGCAGAGACCACTGCCCGAGTTCCTCAACCCAGATGCCCAGATGCAACGCCTGAGCGCGCAGCGTAGGTCGAGATGGTAATCGTGTCAGACGATTGCGCGCTGCCAGACAAGCGCAACGTGGGGCGGCGCGGTATCGCCGGGACCGTCTTTGTGCACAAGGTGCGCGCCCCTGTGCCCCGAAAATGCCGATGAAACACTCCCATGCCTTGCATGCTCCTTATTGCTCTCTTGCATGCTCCTTACTGCTCTGTGGGCTCAGCAATGCGCATGTCAAGATACCTCCTGACCAAAATAGTCACTCCTGCACTGCAGTCTGCACCGCACTGGTCACACACATCCTGTCGCAATGGTGTGTCGCTTTCAATATCGTATCCCGATCTGCATGCTCAGCATGTTCGAACAGTGGTGCGCATCGCTCGCCAGGTGGCCGGCGCGGCCGCAGCAGCCGGCCTGAGCCTCGAGGCGGTCGCCGCCGAGGCCGCGGCCGCCGCGCGCGCCGTCGGCTCCATGGGCGTGGCCACCGCGGTGTGCACCCTGCCGGGCGCCGCACCGTCCGAACGGTCCGCGGCCCGCGCTCAGCCGGCCCGCTGTCCAGCACTCCTGCGCGTTTGCATGTGCAGCACACGCACTCGGCATGTCGGCGTTGGCAGCTTGTGGCTTGGCTCCCTCCCGGCTCACGTCTCTGCTGTGCTGCACATGTGCGTGCACATGCATGCATGCAGGAAGGCGCGCTGGTGAGCCATGCCGCGGCGACGCTGCTTCACAAGCCATTTACTACCTGCAAGTACCCTGCTCCATTGGCTCGCAAATACATGTCTAATGGCCAATAGCCTTCCTCCTGCAGTCCTGGACCCTGTAGGTCAGGCTCAGGCGGATCTCATGCCACACCCCGGGCGGACGGCGCAGCCGACCTGAGCCCCGCGGCGCGCCGCGCGCGCAGGCTGGGCCCGGGCGAGATGGAGCTGGGCCTGGGCATCCACGGCGAGCCGGGCGCGATGCGGGGCCCCGCGCAGCCCGCCGACGCCGTCGTGGACCAGGTCGGCGGCCCCTGCCTTCCTGCTCCTGGCCGTCAGGCCTGCTCAAGCCCCGGAAGCCGCGCCGCTGCCGTCTCTTTCAAGGCACTGAGCAGCACGCGCATGCGTGCGGGAGGCCCGGCGCCGACGCGCACACTGTTGCGGCTGCTCCAGCCGGCACCGGCTGCACCCACAGCGTCAGCACTGGGAGCGTTCCTCACGTCGGTCTGGGAGGGTCAGACACCCAGGACTGGCTGCCGACTGGGAGGCGGCCCTGCCGTGACCGAGCGTGTGGAAGCCCGCAGATGCTGGACCACATCGCGGCGGGCATCGGCGGCGGCGGCGGCGGCGGCGGCGGCGGGCTCGCGGCCGGCGCGCGCGTCGCGCTAATGGTCAACTCGCTGGGCGCGACGGCGGGTATGGAGCTGGCCGTGGCCGCGCGCGCCGCCCTGGCGCGCCTGGCCGCCATGCAGGCGCGCGCCCTCCCGCGGCACTCACAAGTCCACACAACAGGGGCGCGCCTGGCCGCCTTGCGGGCGCGCCTCTTGCCGCGATGCACGCACGCCCGCACATCGCCGGAGCGCCTGGCCGCCGCACAGACGCGCTCCGGGTTGCCCCCCTCCCCCCCTCGCCTGCCCTACCCCCACCTCTAACCATTCGCGGCGCGCGGCGCGCAGGTGACGGTGGAGCGCGTGCTGGTCGGCGCGTTCATGACCGCGCTGGACATGGCCGGCCTGTCCCTGTCGGTGCTGGTGCTGGACGCGCAGCGCCTGGCGCGCCTGGACGCGCCCACGCTGGTGCGCGCGCGCGCGCGGCGCGCGCTCTGAGCGCTTGCGTGCAGTGGGTGCCGCGAGCGATGATCGAAGGGCAGACAGAGGAGCCGCGCGGTGCACAGCAAGGGGTCGCCGCGCCATACTCCCTGTGGCGACCTAAGACCGCTGGTGTGCTTGACATGTTGAAACATGCAGCAAGCTACCTCTTACGTTGGGGCGCCTTGCTTCATGGGCGCGATTCCAGTCGCATGAGGTGCGCTCCTGCATGAGGGCCGCTGCGGCGCGCCGGCAGGCGCCCGCCTGGCCGAGCGAGCTCCAGCCGCACCAGCCCGGCAAGGCGCCGCTGCGGCTGCCGGCGGGCCTGCGCGAGCCCGCCGCACGCGCGGCCGCCGCGCCGGCGGGCGCGGGCGCGGGGCCGCCGGCGGGCTTGGGTCCCGCGGTGCGGCGCGCGCTGGCGGCCGCTGTGGCCGCGCTGGCGGCCGCCGCGCCGCAGCTGGATGAGCTGGATGGCAGGTGTGCCGCGAGCACAGGAGGATCCCGTGCAAGTCCGGGGTGTCCAGGCGGCTGTTACAGGAGGCCTAGTCCGTGAGCGGAGCCAGTCTCTGTGCATTGACTGCAGCGCGTCCAAAACGCGGCTGGTGCAGGGCGCGCCGGCTGGCCTCTGCTGCGGCGTCAAGCGCAAGCAGCGACTGACATGGGGAGGCCCAGCACTTGCGAGGACCTGCTGCACCACTATTGTGCTGTCCTGCAGCCCTCATCTTTATAGGACTCTCGGCGGGTCCCGGCATGTGCCGCCGGCGTAGGCGGCACCCACTGATGCACGCGCGCAGGGCGGGCGACGGCGACTGCGGCTCGACCCTCAAGCGCGGCGGCGCCGCCATTGCGGCCGCCCTGGCCGAGAACCCCGCGGACTTTGACACCGCGGGGGGCGCGGCCGCGAGGCTCGCTGCGGCGGTGCGCAGCATGGGCGGCACGTCGGGCGCGCTGTACAGCCTGGGCCTGTCGGCGGCCGCGGGTGCGCGCTTGCTCGCTGCCGCAGGGCGCCGCGCAGGGTGCGCTGTGCAGTAGCGGCAGGGCCGCAGCACAGAACAACAGCGAGTGTGCCTGTTGCATGCTCCTAGAGCTCGCAGGATACCACGGCATAAACAGCGCGGAAAAGCACAGCGGCCGGGCCCGTGCCGACGCCAGCGCAGGGCACATGCACGGCCGCTCGCCCCGCCTTGGTGCTCAGGCGCAGCCAGCAGAGGAAGTTTGCTGTCCGGTGACGCGCCCCGGTCTGGCCGCCGCAGCCAGCCTGCGCGGCGGCAGCGCCGGCGGCGCGCGCGCACTGGCGCGCGCGCTGGAGGCCGCGGCGGCTGCCATCTCGCGGTACGGCGGCGCGGCGGAGGGCGACCGCACGATGATCGACGCGCTTGCGCCCGCGGCCCGCGCGCTGCAGGAGGCCGAAGCAGCGGGTGCGCGCCCAAAACCTCTCTGCATGGGGCGTAGCCCGGCGGGCGGCTGCGCAGCTCGCCGCGCGCCCCTCGCCTCGCGCTAGGCCGCGCCCGCGGCCGTGCATGCACGGCTGCGCGGCAGGACGCGCGCCGCAGTGCAGCAGTGCCCCGGCCGCTCCGCTGACGAGCGCACCCGCGCGGCAGCCTGCCGCCAGCCCTGCTCGCGCAAAGCCGACGCCGGTGCCTGCACCCTGCTCCTGCGTGTGCGCAACTGGTGTCGGGCGTGCCCAGGCTGCGGCGTGCCGGAGGCGCTCTGGCGGGCGGCGGAGGCGGCAGCGGCCGGCGCGCAGCGCACCGCCGCGCTGGCCGCGGGCGCCGGGCGGGCGAGCTACGTGCCGGGCGCGCAGTACCAGGGCCACCCCGACCCGGGCGCGCTCGGCGTGGCCGTCTGGCTGCAGGCCGCGGCGGATGCTGTCGCGCGCGCGCCGGGCGAAGGGCGCCTGCAGGACCAAGGGCGCTCATTGTGATCATTGCCTGCCGGACGCCCTGCCCAAACTGCAAGCCGGGGCAGAGGCTCAGGCCGTGCAGGGCCGCGCCCTGGACGCCCCGGGCCTGTGCCTGGCCGGCTTGGTCCATGCTGAGATGCGTGTCGTGCATTGTCCGCTTCTAGCAGGCAATTGCTCGGCCCTTGCCAGCGGCCGGTAGCGGTACCGCATGCATGTGGGCTGCGCTCCGGGCATGCACGCCCGGGGTCCCAGGCAGACCAGGTTCTGCCACCTGGCACCAGGCTATGGCGGGCGAGGCCCTGCGCTGCACGCGGTTCTGGCTGACCCATGGCCTGTGCCCGGTCGGGGCAAAGGACACTGTCTCATGTGCGCTGCTGCAGTGCAGGGCAAGGCATGCGGCGCGCAGCGTAAGGGCCGAACGCCCTGCGAGGTGGGTCTGCCGGAAATCTGCACATGCTGCAGACAGCACAGTGTCGTGATGGTGTATGCAGCTGATCTTTTACCCATCCTACGCGCTCGCAACAGTGGCAAGCAGGGCACGGGGCCATCGGCATGCATCATTCGCGCAGGTTATTACAGGTCAGAGCGCGCAAAAGCTAGTGCGCTGGCTCAAACGCCCACGACACCCAGCCAGGCAGCACTGATATCTGGGAGCCTGTCATGGAGGCCACAAACATGTATGTCTAAAACACGTTGGCAGACATCTGAGCGCGCAGCTGCGCGACTGCAACGTGCTGGCACAGGGAACGACATGTATTCCTGACAAAAGCATCTCCACACTACGGCCTGACATCTTAGGCATTCACAACACATGCACCGCGCAGTGCTCCACAAGAGCGCAGCCTGCGCGTCTGGGATGAGGCGCACATAAAACTTGCAACACTGCCAACCTGCCCCGGTCTGCCCCCGGCATCCAGACAACGTACCCTGAAAACAGAGCCCAGTGTTCAACAAGCTGAATCTGCACAGTTTGCGTGCAACGTATTGCAGTTCTCAGACCTGGGGCAACAGGCGCCTCTGCAACCTTGACCATGCGCGCGCGCGGCATGCAGCGCGGCCAGCGCCCGACACACACATACGGGGTACGTTATTGTACAGGAACGCGAGCCCCAAAAGAGAGCGGGGACTGTGGGTTCCTCCCAGGCGCGCGGCCTTGTCATGCCCAGCCTGAACGCCGGAGCGCATGCGCGCCCGCGCCCAGGGGCAGCAGGCAGACCTCACAGGCGCGCATGCAGCCTGTCATGCTGGACCGCACACAACTCCCCGCCATCCTGCACCGAAGCTCTACAAGTAGGAACCCATACAAACCCGGCCCGCGCGACGTTTCAGCCAGTGCTCTGCACATACGCTGCAGCACCTGGTCTGAAAACGAAACGCAACAAGGAGTAGTCCTGATTGTCATCGACAGCTGGCATGCCCCATCAGCTGCTAGCACAGCTGTGCATACTTCCGCAGGGTACCTTAAGCGCAAAATCAGACGTCACCGCAAGCCTGCCCCAGGGGCGCCTGCTCTGCACGACAACCCGATAGGCTCCCAAACAACGACCAACCCAGTTGACTTTGCCGCGTCTGCACTAAAGCCAGTATAGTGTGGGTCGTCAGCTCTCCCAGCACGTGCGGTGCTGGCAACACAGCAAGGGCGCCGGTTTGTCGCCAGCCCGCTTCCGGCCCGCCTGAGATCCTCGTAGCGCCCCTCCGACCTCCGGCTGCAGCGCACCAGCCGGCCGCCGCGTCGCGCAAGGTAACCCTGTCTCGCGCCGCGCCCCCGCCCGCCCCCCATCGCGCCCCGCGCGGACGCGGGGTCAGCAGAAGCAGCGGCAGCAGCAGCAGCAGAGGAAGGAGATGAGGAGCAGCGCGAGGACGGCGCCGACGGCGATGACGACGATGCCCACCGCGCTGATTGACTTGCTGGCCACCTGGACGCACAGCTTGCCCTGGTAGTCGGTCGTGTCCAGCTGCGCGCGCGGCCCCGTGCGGCGTGTCAGCGGTGTAGGGTATAGGGTTTGCAGCTGTCTCCACCCTGTCAGCTTCGTCGGCCAGGCGCCGTGGTCGCGTCACCGAGCCTCAGCCCAGGGCGCGACCCACGTCTCACGGGCCAAGAGCGGCAGAGAGCGCGAGCCGCTGCTGGGCGGCGCGCTGAGGGTCTGGGCCTGCCGGCGAGCGGCCGCAGCGTGGCGCGACACACAACGCCCGGCCGCCCAGCTCGCGCTGCGCCTCCGCGCGTGTCCCCAGCAGCTTCTTGGCCCACAAGCGCCGGCGCGCAGCGCACTCGCGGGCGCGGCGGCGGCGGCGCACCTCCAGGCCCACGGTGATCGGCGTGGCGCAGCCGTTGGTCACGTACACATAGCCGCGGTCGCCGTTGGATGCGCACACGTTGCCGGAGTCAAAGGACTGCGCATCGGTGGCGTTGCCGGCAGTGAGCAGGGACTCGGGCTTGGCTGCGCGCCCCGCAAGGGTAGGATTAGGGTGGCGGGCGGTGTCAAGGACTCTGTCAGGCCCCGCCAGCGGCGGCCCGAGCAGGCGCGCAGGCTGAGGGGCCGGACGACGGCGGGCAGCGGCACGCGCAAGCGGCGAGCCGTGGGCGGCGGCGTGCGGCTGCGACAAGGCGCCGCGAGCCCCGGACGGCTCCGGGCCGGCCAGCCTGGCCAGGGACTGGGGCGGCCTCGGCGCGCGTTCCCGAAAGCGCGGAGCTGGAAGGCGGACGCGCACGTCGTGGACGCTGGTTCGGTGAACTCAAAAAGCGCACCGAGCTGGAAGGCGGACGCGCAGGTCGAGGCAGCCGCGTCCGACGCGGCCGGGCAGGTCAGCGTGTTGTATGAGTCCAGGCCGAGCTCGTTGTCGCGCTGCTTCAGGCACGCCTCCTTGATGTAGAACTTGGACAGCCTGCGGCGCGCCGGCCGGCCGTCAGCTGGGTGCGCGCGGGTTTGGCCGCCGGGTCGCCGCATTGGACAGAAGATGCAGCCTTGCAGCGTCGGGCGCCGCGTGGGCACCGCATGCTGCGGGCCGGCGCGCGCGGAGCCACCTACCTGACGAGGCCGCGGTCGCAGCCCGCGGCCCCCACGCTCAGCAGTTTGAGCGTGTACGAGAACTTGTGCGCCGGCTGGGGCGTGAACTCGAACGCTGAGCACGCGCCGGCCTGAACGAGGAGCGAGCTGCCTGTGTTAGGTTCGAACGCTGCGGCGCCGCCTGCTGCCAACAGCACGGCGAGCACCAGGATGTGCATCATGGCGGTGGCCTGTGTAGGACAGGAGCTAGCATCCGACGCACGCCAGGCTCGCAGGGGGCTGGGGTGTTTGGGGCAGGCCACCTCGAAGCCCTGGTAAGGGTTCATACAGGCGTTTTGATCACACAGAAACGTCCTCTGCTGCTTTTTGGCACACACATTCCCAGCCATTGAGCCATGTAACAGCAACAAATTTGCATACTTTGCGAAACTTTCGTGTGACAGTGAGTGGTATTAGACATTGCGACACAGTCATCAAGGTAGGGCACTGCGTAGAATATATTACCACTCCATTTTACACACGCATTACCAAGCAAACATGCATTACCAGGCCAAGACGCGCTCAGAGCGCGCACTAAGAAGAGACACTGCCCTCTTTCATACTGTTCAAGGGTACTGCACATTGGAGTTTGATCTGTTCATAGGTGCTGCACAGAAGAATGCTGCACATGCACATACACAATAGCAAGCCCTGGATCAGCTTGAGAGAAACATGCTTCAGCAAAACATGCGCCTGATGAAGGCGCACGCAGTTTGCCTACTATGGCGGCTAAGGTGACAAGACAGGCTTGTCAGTAGCCCTACCCAATACTACGGTACCAGTGCTCCGATCGGATCAATGAAATTAGCTGTGCCATAACTCTTCATGACAAGCTGACTTCCTGGCACCACACATCAGACCCATACATAGGCCACTTCATGCATATCGGGTAAGACTACTTCACAGACGCGCCCTTGCTGGCTTGACCAGTTCTGTGCATCCATCATGCGCCCTTCGTGGAGGAGCAGCTCTTGGTGCAAGAACGACCCACAGTGCGCCTTGTGCACCGCGAACACGCGGCGCGCCACATGCAAGTTGCACGCGCCGCCTACTTCTTGCCGATGTAGATGCCGAAGCCACCGCGGTCGCCAGGGCCGTACCAGCGGTCGCCGTAGTAGTACCTGCTCCCCGACTGCAACTTTTCAACACTGCAGCCAGCGCAATAGTGCGCGACTCGCGCAAACGCAGAACAGCAACACAGAGCAGCAGCCATACCAACGAGGTACAGCTCAGACAACACACTCTTTGAGCAAAGGCTTGCAGGCAAGCGCTTGGGTTGCTTGTGTGTTTTTCGACAGCGCCAGCTCACGCACCGGCCGTCGCGGTCCCAGCGACGACCATCGCAGTAGTAGTCACCGCGGTAGCCACGGTCCCTCCACCCATAGCTGCTCCCCACGCAGAACTTCACGGTCAGCTTGTCTACAAGAGTGCTTGTCTACAAGAATATGCAGCGTGCGCACGCATCGCCGCTCAACGTTTGCGGTGACAGACCACAAACACGCCACCTGCCACCGTCAGCGCTGGCACACGCTGCGTGTGGCAGGCTCTGACAACAGCGTCCCATATTTGGCATGCGCAGCCCACAAGCGCCCTGACAAGCAGTACAAACTGCACACGCAGTACCACCGCACACGAGCAAGCCTGCCAGCGCAGGGCGCACTAGCCGCCGCGGCAGTCGTCGTAGCGGTCCAGGAGCTGGCGAGCGGCCTCCACAGTAGACATGGCGACGATCAGTGCCAGCACCGCGCACAGCAGCGCGAGCTTCAGGTGAGCAAACATGGTGAAAGTTTCTTCCACAGTCGCAATACGAGCAAAGAGTGTGTCCGAGGCCTGGTATTTACATATACATAAGCGTTAAGGTAGGGCTGCCACAACCCTGGCACAGCTGGCACTGGCCGCATGTGCTTCAGCCGCAGCTGTTCTCGCTGAGGCCGCAGCACGTCACACATCCTTCGTGTCACCAGCTCGTCGTGTCTCAGGAGCGCTCGAAAGAATGCTTGGTCAAAACGCCTTGCTCGAGCGCCGACACCCGATGTTTCACTGAGTCACGTGGAAGCTGGCAGCATCTTCAGCCTTCTTGGCTACACGTTCATGCAGCATACGCCCACCTGCTTATGACGCATACCTGCATGCCATCTGCATGCCATATGATGCATCACTGCCATCTGCATGCCATTGCACAAAGCACCATATGCAGCGCGTAAAGCATCATCGCATGTCTGATCATTCTGCCAGCCCTATTTGCAGGCTGAGTGCACTTGCAATCCAGAACTTGTCCGGAAGATTGGGGCTATTGACATCAATTTTGGATCGGATGGCAGATTTAAACTACGGTGTCATGCATGGCGGTGTGGTGTCCAGTTGCCTGTTGCGCGTTGGTGACACTAATCATGCTCATTCCTGTATCTGGACCAGGCTGTTCTTTTGAAGTAGACAAGCTGAACGCCCATGCATCGCTGACATTGATTGTGATCTAACGAGTACATGATTGCAGGCGCATACGCGTGCTGATGAATGGCCTCTGGTAGGAAAGCAAAGAATGCATTAGACTGTTGGAGTAGTATTTTCTAATAGCTGCACCCTCCATGATTACACATGAGCATCAGAGTACCACCACAGCCATGCAGTACACCCAACAGCCACACTTTCTGCGCAACATATCTACATCGCACTCACGACTACTTGCATGCTGAGCTTACTTGCCAACATTGATGTTGATGAAACCGCCTGCAAGCGCACATAAGATTAGCCGCATACATTGACCGGCCTACAAATCAATCTCAGTTTGCAATGTGCGAAGGTGCAATGTTATACACTGCGGACAAATACACATCTGGTATCAGAGCGGGGGCGCACCGCGGTCACCCGGGCCGTAGTACCTGGAACAATCCCCGCGCGTGTCAGTGCGTTGCTTTTCGCAGCTTCACCTTTGCTAGCACCTCAGCAGCAGGCCCAGCAACAGCAGAGCCGCAAATGTAATTCCAGGCGTCACAGGACTGCCAAAGCAGCAAAGGGCTCTCACCGGTTGCCATAGTAGTACCTGGGAACCACAGTACAAAGGTTCAGCAGTATGCATTTTTGAGAAAGTGCAGGCAGCAGAAGGCAACAAAGCACCACACACGACCAAGTTCCAGGGCCCGCACCCGCCCCCGCGGTCCCAGTGGCGCCCGTCGCAGTAAAAGTCTCCGCGGTACCCGCCGCGGCGCCAGCCGTCCCTGCAGCACAGGGACCAGACAGCGTATCAGCACGCTGCACGCCTGCTCCTCACCCCTGCCACAGACCTCATCTGCTCGCCCCAGTACTCGCTCTCGTCCGCGCTTGTCAGGTGGAAACTCAGGTAGTGTGTGCACCCCCTGCAAACAAAGGCACTGCAGAGACTCTTTTGCACGTGAAACTGAAGGCAGATGAAACAGCTGTACTCACAGCCATGCTTGGCTCCCTGTTTTACGTCTACAACGTGAAGCATAAACAAGAAATACTAGAGAAGAGCGCACTACCACGCCGCCGGAAGCGCTACTCACCACCGATGTTTAGAACGTCAAGATGAGACGCTGATGAGCAACATAACAGCCGGCAGAACCGCCCTTACACACATTCTGGCCTGCCACAGCAAGCAGACGGCCGAGCCAACGACCACCTGCCTGTGGCGACCTGACTACGCATCAGCTCCTGAAAGGTTGCGATGCTCGCCCCGCCCACGCCGTTGTTGTTTGAGTCGCGCACCAGCCCTGGTGACAGTTGTCGAAGTCATCCAGCAGCTGGCGGGCGGCATCAGCGGCCGACAGGCACAGGAAGACCACGACCAGAGCCAGCAGCAGGGCAATCTTGAGCTGAGACATGGTGGCTGCGTCCCTGAAATTAAAGTAACTCCAAGCGAGCGAGCTGGAAAATGCACAGCTCCTACGGCTTCCTTGAAGTACAGGCTGGAAGTCCCATATTCCTCATTCCGTTGTAACTGCATGCCTGTGGCAGCAGTGCTGAGCAGCCCTAGGGTTCAAATTGCCAGGTGCCCATCATGGTGCGCTTGATGGTGCTAGGTAGCACCAAGGCCGCGCCGCTGAGATCAGAGCAGCCTCCTTTCTCCCCAGGACCACGTGGTCAAGACCGTCACGCCTCACCCGCAGCTCTTTGCCGCACACGCGGCCCCAGGACTGAAATGGCCAGCACGCCGTGCAAGCGTGGCGTGGGCGGCAGTGCGCACCGGCGCTCCCCATGCGCAGGCAAGCTGGCGCACCAGCGCACGCGCCTGGCAGTCGCGGAGCGCCTGGCAGAGGTGCGTGGGGGAGTGCCGACTGCCGGCAGTCTCCGTATCCTGCGCTCTACATCTTGAAATATAGCATTGCTGCCGGGGCGCGCACAGGACCTGGAGAGGAGGTTGGCGGCGGCCACTGCGGCCAAGCAGCGCTGCCGGGCGCAGCTGGCGGCGCAGCTGGCGGAGGGTGCGCCGCCAGGCCGGCCGCTGCACTGATGCAGCCAATGGTCGGCGCGCGCACACAATGCCGCCCCTCACGCCCGGCGCGCGCGCAGCGGAGTGCCGCGGCGCGGAGGTGCAGCGGCACACCGCCGAGCTCAGGCGGCTTAACTGCGCGCTGCGCGAGGAGGCGGCGTCGCAGACGCAGCTGGCCCAGCGCCTGCGGACGCAGCTGGTGTGCTCCAGGGCGCCGGCGCCCCGTCGCGCAGCCCAGCTGGGCGCCTGTTCCGCGATGGGACTTGATTGCACTTTTGAGTCTGCGCTTCGAGTCTGCAACGTGAGCAAGGGTGTATCACCGTGAAGCTGCAGCGGGGAGGAAGGCGATGGGTGCCAGGGCGGTGCTGCGGAGCCACGCAGCGGGATTTCACGCCTGGCATAAGCGGGCCAACACCTGCTGAGCGCGTGCAGCAAGCCGACGCCGCTTGCGGTCCCGCAAAACGGCAGGAGGCGTACGCGGCCGCGGCGGACCGCCATGCGGGCGAGGTCGCGCGCGCGAACGCCGCGCTGGCGGCCGACCTGGCCGAGGCGCGCCGCGCGCTGGCGGCGGAGCGCGCGCGCGCGCAGCAGCACCTGGACGCCTGCACGCAGGGTGCGACAGTACCCTCGCCCGCCTCTGAACAGCATACAGTGGCGCGCGCGCGCTGGTCGTGGAGCGCGCGCGAGCGCGCAGCAGCACCTAGGCGCCTGCGTGCAGCGTGCGACCGCCCTCGGGCTCGTCGTTGCATAGGTACGGTGGTTTTATGCTCATGTAACAGCCCCGTGTGCGGCCACGTCGATTGCTCAGCAACCTCGGCCACGCCGGCAACCTACAAATGTGTGTTTGCAAAGAAAACGTAGCTTAGGTGAAGGTCTGACATGCAGCCTGGCTCTGAACGCCGTGCGCTGACAGGCACAAGATCTGTCCCAGGTAACCAACAGCATCTTGTGTACACTGTCCACGCGCCTCTGACAGGTGCCCTCTGACAGCCTGCGCCAGCGCCGGCGGGCGGCGCGCCCAGGCGCCTCCCGGCAAGCCGTCCCTGACAGGACAGTGTAGGGTGTACACCACCGCCATCACCCGACACCTGTGACCCGTCGCTGCTGCCGGCAGGCGCCTGCGCGGCGGAGCTGCTGGCGGAGCTGGCGGCGGCGCGCGCCGAGGCGCGC
>JAABUP010005756.1_pt1 | contig 18486 bp, 17 predicted proteins | sample 5559201 | NCBI WGS metagenome assembly JAABUP01 (sample SAMN10711887, study PRJNA513373) | rock metagenome | isolation source: Antarctica rocks | place: Antarctica
ACGTGGCCAGCTTGACGATCGACGCCCGCCGCAGCTGCCTGTCGAGGGGCGCCGTGTACAGCATCAGCAGTGACCGGGCCGCGGTCGTCCATCTGAGCGACGGCAGCGACGTGTCCCTGCAGCCGGGTCTCAATACGGGCGTGGTCGGTCAGCCGGGCCGGGGCAGCGCCGTGTCCCTGCAGCCGGGGCTCAATACGGGCGTGGTCGGTCAGCCGGGCCGTGGCAGCGCCGTGTCCCTGCAGCCGGGGCTCAATACGGGCGTGGTCGGTCAGCCGGGCCGGGGCAGCGACGGGACGGCCAGTTCCGGAACCTCGTCGCAAGCCGGAAGATCCCTCGCGGCTACCGGTCTGCCAGCACTACTGCCTGTGCTGGCGATGGGTGGCCTGCTAGGCGGTTGGCTGCTCGCGCGGGCTCGCCGTCGCGCGGTGGACCGCTGACAGCGCGCCGTTCGCCCCAACCCACCACCGCGCCGCAGTGACCGGGTGAGCGCCAGCGATCCGGTCGTCGTCGTAGGGGCGGGGCACAACGGGCTGGTCGTCGCCTGCTACCTGGCCAAGGCGGGCCGTCGGGTCGTCGTTCTCGAGGCGTCGGACACGCCTGGCGGCGGGTCCCGCACCGAGGAGACGGTCCCCGGCTTCCGCTTCAACACCCACGCCACCGCCCACAACATCATCAACATGACCCGCATCCCGGCCGAGCTCGTCGGTGAGTAGCCGATACCCGAACCCTTCCGGGCCACCGCGACGACGTCCTGGCAGAACTCTCTCGGGTACGGCTTCGGCATGGTCGGCATCCTCCCAGCGAGGCCGCAGCTCACAGGTAGGTGTCAACCGAACCCCGGGCAGACCCCCACCGCCGCCCGTCGGCGGGTCAGGCTCAGAAGTTTCCCCGGGCGATCTGCGTCAGGGCGGCCTTTGTCCAGCTCGGCGATAGCCAGCAACCGCTTCAGCGTGGAGTTCTCCTTCTCCAGCTTCCGCAGGCGCTTGGCGTCACGCGTTGGACATCGCGAGCCCTGACGACGACGAGCCGCCGGTGCCAGCAGTCCCCCGTCAGAACGACGATGACCCGTGGGGGGTGGCCGCGACAGACCCTTGGGACGCGTCCGCGACCGCGTCGGCATCGTCTGAGGAGCCCCCGTTCTAGAGCAGCCCCTAAGCAAGTGACCGGGCCTATCAGGCGATCGGCGGACGGTCGTGTGACTAGTGTCGCGCTAGGGAAGTAGAGTTACTTCGTGGGATCATTTGATGTATGTCGTTGACTGTGGCTGTGGAGGTTGCCTCGCGGGATCGGGCTGAGCTTGAGGGCTGGCTGCGTTCGCCGTGTGTGCAGGCGGGTCTGGCGCAGCGGGCTCGGATCGTGCTGTTGGCGGCCGACGGTGTCGGGACCGGCGAGATCGTGCATCGGGTCGGGGTGAGCAAGCGGGCGGTGATCCGCTGGAAGCGGCGTTACGCCGCGGAGGGTCTGGCTGGGCTCGATGATCGCCCGAAGTCTGGCCGGCCAGCGAGGATTGACCCGATGACGATCGTGCTCGCGACGTTGGAGCCGCCGCCGGAGCGGCTGGGGGTGACGCACTGGTCGTCCCGGCTGCTCGGGGGGCCCGAGCGCGTCGGGGTTACCGATCAGGAACCGCAGTGATGGCCCGCAGCCGCAGGTTCCCGTCGACCACCAGATACTTCCCGGAGGGCAAGCGGCCCTTCAAGGCGCACCGCCGGTCTGGCCGTTCGTCTCCTCGGAGCGCTCCCGGGCCGGCCGCGGGCCGTCGTCGTCGCGGCGGCCGCCAAGCTGGGCGAACTGGTCCAGATCGTGCGGCAGGCCTGGCAGCGACTGACGGCCGGGATCAACGGGGCCGTCCGTCGGGTCCCGCGCTGGCTGACGCCGGACCTCCGGCACCTTGCGGACTGGGCATCGGAGGCGGCCTTCGGGGTCTGGAGCACTGACAGCGCCGAGCTGCCAGCCTGGGATCGGGCCAGCCGGCAACTCGCCGCCCACCCTCGGTTCGGCCTTGACCTGACCATACCGACAAGGCGCACACCGGCCCCGGCTCCGCCGCAGCCAGAAGGTCCGGCGTCGGGCGGTCGCCGCCACTAGGCCGGCACCGCCGCCCGCTGTGCCGCCCAGCCGACCAACGGGGATAGTTAGCAGTCTCTCAGCCAAAAAGGAGGGCCCAGATCGCGGCTCCAGGCTGAGGCGGGCGGCGCGGGCGACGTGGCTGATGGCGTGGTACCAGCCGCAGAGCAGGAGGAGATCGAGTAGGTCGTGCGGCCGGGCCGTCGTAGCGAGGTCACGGGACCTGTGCCCCGGGGGGTGCGCTCGGCGGGGCTACTGCCGCGACACCGCGCCGGGCGGCGGCGGCCTGCGCGCGGCGCCCGACCGTGATGCTGAGGAAGATCAGCCCAATGAGGACGACATAGGGGACGACATTGTTAACGCCCACCATGGCCGACGTGCCCAGCGTGAGGGTAAGGAACGCCCGGATGGCGGCTTCGCCGACCAGCGCGACACCCCATATCGCGGTAAGCAGGCGCTGGGTCCGGCGAAACTGTGAGTATCGCAAAAGCCCGTTCCACCAATCGCGCTGGAGCTTGGAACCGTCGGTGGCGAATCGGCGCCCGAAGTAGAACGTCAGCGGGCGCCCGAACAAAAGGGTCGCCAGAAAGACCAGCCCGAGCAGCCCGTCGGTGATCGAGTCTTTTAAGAATACGGCGCGGGCATTGCTTGAGTACACCGTCGTCAGGACCCCCACCACGATCCCGATCAGGATGAAGATGCTGAACTCATCGACGTGACGCTGCTTCCGGACGGTGTAAGCAATCTCCAGCAACGGCCAGATCCCCGAGAACAACAGAGCGGGCACATCGCTCAGATGCGCCGCATTGGTCAGGGCGAAGAAGCTCAGCGTGGGCAGGACGACGTTCATCACGAGGGTCGGGAGCCAGCCCCAGATCGGCGACTGATCGCTCACCGGTTTGCTGTTGGGCTGGTCGACGTCCGCGGCACCCACCATTCGGGCTCCCTTTCGCAAGTGAACGAAATAGAATACGACCGTGCAGGATAATATCACTTATGATGGTCGCCGACCATCGCGCGGACGGTCTGTCGCGCTCGTTGCTTTTCTGTTCGGCATCACCGGTTGCCCGGCGCTGCCGGGCGTGGTTCTCCGGCGGCTGCTGGAAGACGTCGGGTTGTCTGCAGCCGCGGCCCGGGCGTTGCTGTCGCGGATGCGCCGGCACGGACTGTTGGTGACCGAACGGCGGGGACGCAACGTGGACTACCGGCTGGCCGGCGACTTCGCGCGCGGTTTTGAGCGGGTGCGCGATCAGGTCATGGCCCAACCAACCGAGTGGTCCGGTCGCTACCATGCGCTGCTCTACCAGGTCCCGGAACAGCATCGCTCATTTCGCGACGAACTCCGACGAACGGCAGTGCTGAGCGGATACGGCATTCTGCAGCAAGGTGTGCTCATCGCGCCGACCGACCGTAGTGACCCGCTTTCTTCGCTGCTGGCACGCAAGCCCGCGGGCGCTCAGGTGTGGCTGAGCACCCTCGAAATGCCGCCGGCGGAGGCGGCGCGCGCCGCGTCCATCGCCTGGGACCTCGCCGACCTCGCCGAGCGGTACGACGCGCACATCGAACGGCTCTCTGGGCGGCTTGCCGCGCAGGAACCCGGATCAGGGGCGGGCTCTCGACCCACGTCAGACGCGAACAGGGCTGGCGGCGAGCTCATCCGCGACTATGCCGACCTGCTGGCGCCTGCGCTGACAGACACCCTGCGCGAACCGGGCCTGCCCGTAACGCTGATGCCGGCGGACTGGCCGGGACCAAAGTTTCGCACGATCCTCGACCAGTTCACCACGACCTTCGGTCCAGCCACACAACGCTATCTGGACTCGATACGTGACTCGGATCTCCCAGGGCTTTGAAACCCAAGTATGCCCCGGGTTGTCGTCGACGACGTGGATCTCAGGGGGGAGGCTCAGATCTACCCGTGGGTTGATGTGCTGATGACCGGCGGTCGCCAGGATCAGGGACATGAGCGAACCCGATGTGGTGACAGTCCGCGCTTTACGCAAGACCTACGGAGACCGGGTTGTCGTCGACAACGTGGATCTCGACGTACGAGCCGGCGAGGTGGTAGGCCTGATCGGTGCCAACGGTGCCGGAAAGACCACGACGGTCGAGTGCATCCAAGGGCTGCGGCGACCGGACGCCGGCCTGCTGCGGGTGCTGGGCTACGACCCCAGCACGCAGGCCGACCGGCTGCGGCCGCTGATCGGCAGCCAACTGCAGGACTCCGCGCTGCCCGACCGGCTGCGCGTTGCCGAGGCCGTGGCGTTGTTCGCCACTAGCCGGGCCCGTGACGGCGGCGAGCTGCTGGAGCAGTTCGGGCTGGGCGAGCGGCGACGTTCCGCGTTCGCCTCGCTCAGCGGCGGGTGAGCGGGTCGGCGAGCGGTCCTAGCGATCAGGGCGTGGCTCCGAAATGGGTCGAAACGCTCCTCCCCGTGGTGGCTTTCGCAGAAGGCCGTGGTCCTCATCGACCCAGCCCAACAAAGGGGCGATCAGGTCTGGCCCTGATGGAGGGCCGCCGTAATCGTGCTTGGCGTGTGCAACTTGGTCCTCGGCCGCAAGGGCACGACGGAGGGTTACTCCGCACTCCGAGGCGATATCAGGAGGTAGGTCACCCACGCAGCAAGGACGCCATCAAGGCTGGATTCATCCCATCAGCGACGTCCTTAAACAAGTCGGAGGAGTTTCACTCTATTTCGGAGGCGAACGTCCCCTTCGCGAATGCCCCTACGGCTCGGGTGCTGACCGCGTCCACGCTGCCTCCGACGACGCCTCCGACGAGTGGGACGCCTTTCGCCAAGGAGACCGCAGAGCGCTTAGTCCCGTATTTGGTCAGCAACGCGAAGCCCACCTTGCGGTTGATGGCGTAGATCATCTCGATGGGCAACCGCTTGATGGCCGTCATGGCTAGCTTCTGGCCGAATCGACCCCGACTCTCTTGAGGGCCTCCGTTGCACCGTTGCCGAGCAGGCACAGCAGCAGCGCGCTCCGAACCTCCTCTTCGTGCGGATCATGACCGTAGACGGCGGCGATCGACGCCGAGGGCGGGACCCGACGGAACAGGTCGGCGTTCGAGGACCGCAGCGCAGTGATGGCCCGCAGCCGCAGGTTCCGTCGCCCAGCGTTCCTTCCCGACCCGGATTCTCCCTCCAGGCAACATAAGGAGGGCAACGCTTCCGGTTCTTCCATCCCGGGCAAATCGGCCACCTCATTGGCCCGATGGATCCCCGGCCCCGCGGCACCCCAACCCGTCGGGGGGCGACGTTTCGCGATCCGGTGGTATGAATGCGCACGACCGGCTGCGTCGGCGCCGGAAGGGAGACGGTCATGGCTGAGAGCGTGTACAAGGTCATTGAGCTGGTTGGTACCAGCGACGAGTCGTGGGAGAAGGCGGCGAGCGCCGCAGTGGCCAGGGCCGCCTTCTCGCTGCGGGAGCTTCGTGTTGCCGAGGTGGTTGAGCTGGACCTGCAGCTTGAGGAGGGGCAGGTGAAGGCCTACCGGGCAAGGGTCAAGGTCTCGTTCAAGTACGAGGGCGGCGCCTGAGGCGGAGCCAGGCCCGAAGCCGCTCTCATCGGCAGGTCCGGTCACTTCAACGCACCGACATGCGGCGGTAAGACGCATGTCGCAGCGTCCTCACGAAAGCGAGTCGCGGCCCCTGGGACTTCACCAACTGATCAAGACTGTAAGAGAGCCACGGCCTCGGTCGGGGTGAGCACGGGGATCTGGGCACGCGTCCAAAGCTCGCGACTCCGCTTGATCATATCGTCAAAGTCGGTGGTTACAAAGCCGTCGTGACCAGCCATGTGATGTGCGACGAGGTGCTGGACGTCGTTCACCTTCCGCCTCCACTTGGCCATCTGCGGTTCGTCCTGACCGTCGAGCTGGCCAACACGAAGATGAGGGGGTAGAAGGATCTCCTCGACGATCTCTGCAACTTTCGCGGTGTCATCGTCGATGAGCACGTCGGGACCATCAAGCGCCGAGTAGTCGAGTCGAAATGGGCCCGGCAACTCCTGATTGACTGGCTGCCCCGCAAGCCATTCCAGGTTGGCTCGCAAGTGCTCGTTTGAAGCTCCCGATTGGTCTGCGGCGAAGGCGGCGCTGAGCCACAGGGATACTCGGGCAGCCCGAGCCGCGTCCAGCAGCGCCTCGACGGCGGGTGCTTGCGCTTGGCGCTGGACCGCGTGCAAGACACAACTCGTGTCGAGTGTGAAGGTCCACATCTTGTGGCAAAGCATGCCTCACGAAGTCTGCATGATGAATTCGCTAGTACGACAGCCGTAGTTCGTGACCTTTGGGCGCTTCTGCGCTGATTGGGGCGGCCACCGCGTGATCATCCGGTGCTTATGTGGAACATCGAGGACGCCGCGGTGGCCGCGGCGCACAGCGTAAGCCCTGGCCGGTGGTGGGACGGGTTCGGTGAGGTGATGGACCGGATCGGGTCGCGGTTCGCCCGGTATGAACCGCGCCGGCACGCGGCCGCGATGATGCTGGGGTTGTTGTCCGGCTTGGATCGCAAGAACTGTTGGACGATCGCCGAGCACCGCCGCCGCCGGGGGTCTGCGACTGCCTGGAGGGGACCCCCGGCGAGAATCGTTACGGACCGCAAACGGGACAAGCCGCCCTGCTCTGATACTCGCAATGATCCACGGGGTATGACGGAATCGCCAAACCCCCAAGGCCGAGGAAAGGTCAGCTTCATGCTCTTATCCGATCAGCCGGTCATTCTCGCCAGCAGCGTCAGCAAATACGGCGGCGGCCTCGGTGGCCTCATCATCGTACTAATCCTCGCGTTCATCTGCTCCCGGATAGCCGCTAGCAAGGGGCGCCGTCCGGCCCTGTGGTTCATTATCGGGTTCTTCTTCCCACTTCTCGGGATCATCCTTGCCCTCGTGCTACCCCGAAAGGGATAGGCGCCGGACCGGAAGGGAAGCGCCTCGTCACCGGCCTCGCAGATCGCGCGGTGGCAGGAACGGTGCGCTTGCCCCGCGGTAGGGCAGGTCCGTATTGCTGTATGGTCGGCGGCGCGACCGGGTGCCTGGCCACGCTGAGGCGATTGCGTCTTCCGAATCGTTCGAGGTCTGCGGTGACAACGTCCTGAGCCCGTCGCATGTCCCGCTCGTCGCCGGCCTCGACCCAGAGGGTAAGTCCGTCTGTGGTGGCGCGGAGCGTGCGGCTACCCGCCCTCCGCTATTCGGCCGTCGGGTACGCGTCGCGGTCGGTAAGGTGGTTGGTCATCATCGTGGGGCCGTACACGGTGCGAAGGACCTCGACCATCTCTTGTCGGAAGCAGGCCTCGAGGACCCGGACGTCTTGCTTCTTCAGCCGCCAAAGGAGGTACGGGGGTTGCCGGCAGCCCATCTTTAGCACCGGCGGAGCGGGGCTACTGGAAGCAGCGCGGCCAAGGGTTACTCGCCACGAATGCCTGCGGCGGGCTCCAACTTGAGGTCGGCGCTTGGGCGGCCAGGCATCGGTCATGAGCGGGCCACGGCCCAGCCAAGTCGCGACCTCCCGGTAACGCTAGGGGCGCGGCTGCGTCTCGCCGACGCGTTCGTCGCACCATGGCAGATCACACCGGGCCCGGGTGGCCCGAAGGTCAGTCCGTAGACGACCTGCTGCAAGGGCCCGTGGCAGCGCGGGCACGGGTTGTCCGTGTTGTTGCCGCTGAAGCGTGTCAGCCGAATGCCGAGCGCCTCTCCATTCCTCCACCGGAAGACCTGGACGCCGTGGATGCCGGGCGGCCACGGGAGGGCGCACCCCACCGATACGGGTTCTCCGCACCAGTGGGTGCCCTCGGCTGTTGCCGACAACGCAGCGAGTTCTGCGTCGTAGCGGCGCCGGGAGGGGTCCATGACGCCGAGCCACAGCCCGCGCAACTCGATGGTGCCGATGGCGTGCCAGGCTCCTTCTACTCCGAAGACTAGGAGACGGGTCAGACACTTGGCAGCGCAACGAGCACCGGCTGACCCAGCCCGCAGCAGGCGTCGATCAAGCCTGCCAACCCAAACGCCCTGGTTTGGCCGCCGGGAACCGTGTCATGGGGCACAATCCACTCGACCCAGCAGCGCCGAGAGGTCTCCACTTCGTGACAAGAGCCAGCCCCCAGATCCAGGTCGACGCGGACGTGGTGTCCGTGCTCAGCTACGCGCTGGCGCACAACCGGGTGCCGGTCGTACGACACCTTCAGACCGAGATCCGCCAGTAGTTTGGCGTTCATCGGCGTGTGAGATGACGAAAGTGCCTGTCCCGCAAGGATAATCAGGGGTGTCGAAGCCTTTGATCACCAAACGGGAAGGGCACCTTCGTGGTGAAGAGAATACGACACGGTTCCGGTGGGGGGAAGCGGGTGCGCCTGGGCGCGCCGGACATGTCATTGACCGGGTTGGCGGGGTTGGCCGCGGTCGATGAGCTGATCGGCGGGTTGGGCATGGTGGCGGTCCTCGATCGTGGCATCGGGCCGATCAAGGAACGCGACCGTGGCCTGACCGGCGGGCAGCTGCTGATGGGGATGGCGAGCGCGCAGCTGGCCGGGCAGGACTGCCTGGCCGGGTTGGACCGGGTCCGCGCCGATGCTGGGAGCGTGCTGCTGACCGAAGGGCCGGTGGCGCCGAGCCGGACCGCCGCCCGGTTGGCCGGCCGGTTCGGGCCGGCGCAGCTGGCCGGTGTCGAGACGGCTCTGCCCGAGCTCTACACCCGCTGGCTGCGGATGGTCCCGGCGCAGGTCCGGGCCCCGCTGGTGCTGCGCGACCCGACCATCGACCTGGACGCCTCCGACATCGAGGTTTATGGCAGGACCAAGCAGGGCGTCGGCTGGAGCTACGCCGGGGTCCGGTCCGGCCGGGTCCATTTGGCCAGCTGGGCGCAAGCCGAACTGCCGTTGGCGGCTGACCTGATCGCCGGGAACGACGACGTCCGACCGCGGGCCGGTGACCTGTTGGGCCGGGCCCTTGCCTCGCTTCCGATGCAGGTCTGCGGCCGGCCCCGGGTCCGCGCTGACGCCGGCTACTTCGGCGCCACCCTCGCGCACTCGGCCGTCGAGTTGGGGTGTGACTTCGCGATCGCCGCGAAGCGCAACCCCGCTGCCTGGCGGGCACTTTCGGCCGTCCCCGACAGTGACTGGCGCGATGCCCGGGGCATGAAGGGCGCGCAGGTCGCGGCGTGTGACTACAGCCCAGCCGGCTGGCCCGACGGCACCTACACCCTGATCCGCCGGGTTAAGATCAGCGTTGAGCAGCTCAGCGCCGACCCGCGATCACGGCGCCGCCGCACCGTCGCGACCGACCAACTCGCCCTCGCGTTGGGTGGCGCCGCCGACCACGTCTGGGCGGTCAGCTTCATCGTCACCAACATCCCCGCCAACCACGGTGACTACGTCGGGCTGGAAGCGTGGTTCCGGAACCGCACCGCGATCGAGGAACGCTTCCGTGAGGTCAAGCACGGCGCTGGCCTCAATCACCTCCCCTCAGCTGACGCGGGCGTGAACAGCGTCTGGATGTGGGCCGGGCTGCTCGCCGGCGCGCTGTCGGTGATGATGCAGTCCCTGACCGGCCTGGATCGGCACGCACATGCCGGCGGCCGGATGCGGATCGCGACCCTGCGACACCGGCTCCTCGCGGTCCCCGGTCGGCTCATCCGGCACGCCCGCGGCCTGACCCTGCGACTACCACCCGGGCACACGACCCTGCCCGCCGCGCTGACCCGACTCCGGGCCCTCCCCCCGCCCACCTGACCACCCACCCCCACCCCGACGAGCAAAAACCCGGAGACACCGACACCCGGTCGGTAGCCTCCGTACATCTGCCGCCAGCCCGACCAACCCACGCCCGAAATCAGCCCGACCCGGACAAGATCACCAAACTACTGGCGGATCTCGATCAGATCGGAAACGCCGGGGCGAGTGAAGCCTCGCTCACCGTGCGCTTGACGATCGAAGATGCGCAAGGCGTTCTCACCCAACCCTGGGAGAACAGCTTCTCGCTCGGCCCGGGATTATCCGTCTCGTTCGATGAACTCGACGTGCACCTCGACGCCGCGCAGCTGCTGTTGGTCGAGGAGCAGCGCCCCGGCCAGCTCCGTGTGACCGTGAGCGCAGATGATGAACTCGTAGCCCAACATTCCTTCCCGACCCGGGTCTTGGCCGCCCACCAATGGCTGGCGGTCCCCGAGCCGCTCGCGTTCGAGATGCTGGCAGCCTTCGTTATCCCGAACGATCCGGCGGTCGCGCGGCTCGTGTCGGAAGCTTCCAACCTGCTCACATCATCGACCGGTAGTTCGTCGGTGCAGGGGTACCAGTCAGGACCAGAACGCGTCGACGAGATCGTGCAAGCGCTGTACGAGGCGATGGCCGCTCGCGACATTCGGTACCAGAACCCTCCGGCGAGCTGGGCTGATGAGGGTCAGAAGATCCGCACACCCTCTGAGGTTCTCGACGAGCGCGTCGGGACATGTCTGGACACCGTCGTGGTCCTTGCTGCCGCGCTGGAGCAGGCAGGCGTCCGGCCGTTGCTGTGGCTCGTGGAAGGACACGCCTTCCTGGGATACTGGCGGCACGAGATGGCGCTGGACGCCGTCGCTCAGACGGATATTGCCGCGATCGTGAATCAGGTCGAGCTTGGCAACATCGTCCTCGTGGAGACCACGATGATCACCGGCGGCTCCGACGCGACGCCGTTCGCCGACACGCACCGGCCACCCGCGGCCAGCTACCTCAGCGACGACCTCAGTCGCGTGTACGCCGTCACCGACGTCTGGGCCGCCCGGCACAACGACATCCTTCCGCTGCCCTCCCGGACCCGAGACGGCGACGGGACTGTCCAGGTCGTGGAGTACCGCCCGGCCGAGCACAGCCGACCGCAGCAGGTTTACACCTCCGTCCGTCCGGCCGGTGCCGAGGGCACCGCCGCGGCGCCTGCGAGAGTTCAGCAGTGGAAAAATGCGCTGCTGGACCTTTCGTTGCGCAACAAGCTCATCAACTTCAGCGAGAAGACGAGCGTCGCGCTCGCCGTTCCGCAAGGTGGCCTCGCCACCTTGGAAGACCTCGTCAATGATCGCCAGTCGGTGGGCCTCCTCCCGAGTGATCAGCTTGATCAGATCCAGTTGGTACGGGGCGCCCGGAACGCTTCCGACCTCGACGCGCAGCAGCTGCTGGAGATCCTCGACACTCGCCATGCCGTCTTCTCCAGCGTGCCCAGCGGCAGCTACGTCGCACGCTTTCGAAGCCTCGCGTACAAGGCACGCACTATCGTCGAGGAGACGGGTGCCAACAATCTGTACCTCGCACTCGGCACGCTCATCTGGAGCGTCGACGGCAAACCACTTCGGTCCCCGCTGATCCTCATTCCTGTCAACCTCGTCGGAAAGGGTCGCACCGCCGCCTACGGCTTGGAGTTGGATGAGAGCGGCAGCTCCACCCCCAACTACTGCCTGCTTGAGAAGCTCAAGCAGGTCCATGCCCTTGAGATCCCCGGCCTCGCGAACCCGATCGAAGACGAGTCCGGCATCGACTTGGACGCGGCGCTCCGCAGCGTCCGTGAGGCAGTCGCTGCGGCGGGACTGCCGTACCGAGTCGAGGAGTCCGCGGACCTCGCGATCCTGCAGTTTGCGAAGTTCCGGCTTTGGAAGGACCTTGACGAGCACTGGGCCGACCTGATGCAAAACGCTCTCGTTCGTCACCTCGTCGAGTCCCCGACCCAACCGTTCACCGACCCCGCTGGCCAAACCACCACTGGCGACCTGGACGACTTGGACGCTCACTGCCCGATCCCGGCGGACTCCTCTCAGCTCCAGGCGATCACCTGGGCGACGGCTGGCCGCACGTTTGTCCTAGAGGGACCGCCAGGTACTGGCAAGTCGCAGACGATCACGAACCTGCTCACCCGAGCGATCGCCGACGGCAAGAAGGTGCTGTTCGTCGCCGAGAAGCGTGCCGCCCTCGACGTCGTCCACAAGCGGCTGCAGTCCGTGGGGATGAGCGCGTTCTGCCTCAATCTGCACGACAAGGGCAGCAAGCCGGCCGTAGTTCGCCAGCAGATCCGGCTCGCCCTGGACCATAAAGTGGCTGTGGACTCGCAGGGGTACCAGGCGGCCACCGATGACCTTTGCTCATCACGCAGTGTCTTAGCCCGCTACGCCGAGCGCTTGCACGAACCGAACGCTATCGGCCTGTCCTACTACAGCGCACGCACCCAACAGCTCACCGTGGCGGGCGTGGCCACCCCGCTACCGGTGGCGCTACATCTGGTGACCTCCACCCCGATCCGGGACCTCGACAGCCTGCGTCGGCTGCTTGACCAACTTCCAGACACTGCCGAGCTCGCCCAACCGCGAGCGGGACACCCCTGGGGATTCCTGGAGCCGAACGCACCCGGAGCTGTCGACGTGGCCACGGCGATGAACGCCGCTCGCGCCGTGAGCGCCGCGCTGGCAACCCTCTGCCGCGACGGCACGCTTGGGACCGCCGTCACCGCGGTCCAGAGCCCCGCCGAGCTGACCGCTCTCGCTGCGCTCACCCAGAACCACCTTCCGCTCGAGGTACTTGACCAGACCGCCACCGACGCCTGGCGCGCGAGCACCGACCAGCTCGCTCAGGAGATCGCGGCCTTCGTCGCAGCGGCCCACCCTGGGCTCAACGTCGCTACCCCCACGGCGCTGGCGCTGCCACTGGCAGACCTGCACGCCCGGGCGACCGCCGCAATGCAGGGCAGCTTCTTCGGCAGGAAGAAGAAGCTGAAGACGCTCCTCGCCGAGATGGGACCGGCCCTTAGGGAAGGTAGCAACCTTGCTCCAAAACGGGTCCCTGAGCTTCTCGGAGCGCTCGTCCAGGTACAGGGCGCCGTCCGTGGCATCGCCGCACGCGTAATCGGTGTCCCCGGGCTCAGCCTTCCTTCAACGTGGAATCCGCTAACCGACGAAGGTTGCGGCCTAGTCGCGCGGCAAGTCGAATGGCTCCGTTGGGCCGGCCGGGCCGTTCGGCAGGACACCACACCGGACCGCGCCAACAGTTTCACCGCTGCCGTTCGCGCCTACGTCGCCTCCCCCACCGGCGGAGGATCGGACAACACGACCGGGCTGCAAACCGCCGCGACCGCGCTGCAGGAGCTAGCGGCGCTCTCCGAAGCAGACGACCAACGATGGATGGCTTGGGGTCAAGGTCGCGGCCTGCTCGACCTGTGGCAACTGACCGCCGGCGCCCGAGGCGAACAAGACGGGCAAGCACTGCCGTTGCGCCGATGGCTCGCCTTCCTCGAAGCCCTCCAGCCATTGACGACCGTCGGTCTTCACGAGGCACGCCGCATCCTGCTCGACGGCACTTGCCCCTCAGACGAAGCCAGAAGCGCCTTCGAGGCAGGCCTGGCCAAAACTGCGCTGGAGGAACGAGCCGCGACGACCGGGCTGGACGCCTTCGACGCCGAACGCCACATGCGCACCCTGGCAAGGTTCGAGAGCACGACCCGCACCGTCCGGACCGCTCTGGTCGACGTCATCCCTTCCGAAGTCCTCACCGCCCGGCCCTTCCATGCCGGCGTTGAGCGTGGCCAAGTCGGAGCGCTGTCCCGTGAGCTGGCCAAACAACGCCGCGGACTCGGAGTGCGCAAACTGCTCCAGACACATGGACCGTTGATCACCGACGTCATGCCGTGCGTCCTGGTCAGCCCTGACTCGGTCTCCCGCTTCTTCCCCATCGGCAGCGAGCTGTTCGACCTCGTCGTGTTCGATGAGGCGTCGCAGATTCGCGTCGCCGACGCCGTCGGCGCCATGGGGCGAGCCCGAAGTGTCGTCGTCGTGGGCGACAGCAAGCAGATGCCGCCCACCTCCTTCGCTGAACCCGCCATCGACCGGGACGATCTCACCGACGACTCGGACAGCCTGGTCGTCGAGGACGAGGAGAGCATCCTGTCCGAGTGCGTCCAGGCCGCCATCGATCGGCTCTGGCTGTCCTGGCACTACCGAAGCGTCGACGAGTCCCTGATCGCGTTCAGCAACCAGCGTTACTACGAGGGCAAGCTCTCGTCCTTCCCCGGCCCGTCCGTTCCGGGTCAGACGCGTCCCGACGCAGGCATCAGCCTTGTTCGCGTCCAAGGCGTCTTTCAGCGCGGAGGTAAGGGCAAGCTGCTCCGCACGAACGACGCCGAGGCTCGCGCTGTTCTCGCGGAGATCCAACGACGTTTCGCTGCTGCGCCCGACGGTTCTCCGTCCATTGGTGTCGTGACCTTCAACCAGCAGCAGCGCGCCCACATCGAAGCTCTCATTCGAGATGAGGGCGGCGACCGGCTCGTCGACTCACTTGAAGGCCGCGACGGAGAAGGCCTATTCGTCAAGAACCTGGAGAACGTGCAAGGTGACGAGCGGGACGTCATCTTGTTCTCCACCGGCTTCTCCGCCAACGACAAGGGCGTCGTCCCGCTGAACTTCGGGCCCCTCAACCGCGGTGGAGGCGAACGCCGACTGAACGTCGCGATTACCCGAGCCAGGCGCCAAGTCATCGTCTTCAGCTCCTTCGACCCAGAGATGCTCAGGGCCGAAGAGACAACCTCCGTCGGAATCAAGCACTTGCGGGCCTATCTGGACCTCGCGGCCCACGGCACATCCACACTGACCGGCGACAAGCAGATCACGACCGTTGTCGACCGCCACCGTGATCAGGTCGCAAGGGCTCTCGGCGACACTGGCCTGATCGTGCACACCGACGTCGGCCTGTCCGACTTCAAGATTGATCTCGTCGTCGCCAAGAAGGAAAACCCAGACCAGCCGGTCCTCGCTGTCCTGCTCGACGGACCCGGTTGGTTCAAGCGGCGAACCGTCAACGACCGGGACGGCCTTCCGTCTTCCGTCCTCGCTGGCGTAGTGGAGAGGGTCTGGGCCCCCGCATGGGTCGCGGACCCAGCGCCGATCCTGGAGCGCCTCGCCGCGACGGCAGCCGGTCAAACGGCGACTTCGGCGGTCACGCCAGAACCAGAGCTGGCTGCGCCGGACGTCACAGTCGCACCGCCCTCTCCGGCTCCGCCGCCGGTACGCACGGTCGAGGGGCTCGTGGGGCAGGAATCCTACGTTTCCTGGAACTCCCCCATCTTGGGTCGCACCGAGGTCCTGGACGCGCTCCCCGATGCCCGGGCAACCAAGGCCGTCCGCGAAGCACTGGAACAGGCTGTCGCGGCCGAAGGTCCCATCCACCTCGACGCACTCGCGAAGCTGGTAGCAAATTCCTTCCAACTCAGCCGGGTCAACGCAAATAGGGCCAATGCCATCCTGCGCGCGCTCCCATCGGACCTCACTCCAACACCTAACGAACCGTTCGCCTGGCCGCGCGACAGGTCGCCCGGCACGTGGACCGGCTTCCGGACATCGACCAACGGAGATGCGCGCCCCCTCGAGAACGTCGCCTTGAAGGAGATCAGCAACGCCATGGTCGCCCTGTGCGCCGACTGCGCCGGGATGAATGCTGAAGAGCTGCACCGCGAGGCACTCGCGGTCTTCGGGGGCCGACGTCTCACCACCGGGATCAGCGACAGACTTGCCCAGGCGCTGTCCCTCACTCAGCGCGACCGTCGGCTCATCGAAAGAGGGGAGATCTTCGTCGCGGCGTGATCAATCTTGTGCTGCTCGACGGTCATTCTCCGTCTTGGGACGAACATGTCCAGCGAACGACTCCTCGCTCGCCAGCTCGCGCTGGCGTGGCGTGAGCAGCGGTGGTCAGCCGCCTGGAGGCAGTGGCAGACAGCAAGGCTACGAACTTCGGTTCTCTCGCAGCCGCGGAGCCGCCGGTGCCGATGCGTCGTAGTCGCAGCCCCGAACCGTAGATGTCGACCCGCGCCACGGTGGTGACGGCTCGCTGCAGGATTGGGAGCAGCAGCGCGGAAGCGCCTTGGTGACCCGCACGGTGCGGACGGGCGGCGGCGGTGTCCACCACCTGTTCGCCTACCCCACGGACGGCCGGCGAGTGAGAAGCCGCCAGGGTTGGTTGCCGGGGGTAGACGTGAGGGCCGATGGGGGCTACATCGTTTATCCGCCCAGCCTCCACCGCAGCGGACTGCGCTATCAGTTCACGCAGCCGGTCGCCGCGCTCGGCGCCGCACCGGCGGACCTGCTCGCTTCGGTGCGGGGAAGAAAGCACCGTGCCCAAGGTGGGGCGGCACGCGCCCAACCTCGACCCGGGTCCGAGCAGCCGATCGCTGAGGGCGAACGGAACTCGACGCTTTCCGCGCGGGCCGGCCGCCTGTTCCGGCGGGGGCTCGCTGCACCCGCTGTGACAGACCGTGTGCATGCCATCAACCAGGCGCGGTGCGACCCTCCCTTGGATGACGACGAGGTGGAGCGCATCGTCGCCAGCGTCGCGCACTACGGCAACCAGTACAGGGTTGAGGGGAAGTCGGGCGACCGGATCCACCTTGGCCGGCTCGCGGCAGTTGCCGACACCTATCCCTGGTCCGGCAAGGAGGGCAACGCGCAGCGCGGTCCTGGCCGCCTTCCACCACATCGCGGGGCAGGCCGGGAACCTGAGATTCAGCACGTCGGACCGAGCCGTGTCTGAACTCACGATGCTCAACAGAAACACTGTCAACAAGGCATGTCAGCAGCTCGTGAGCCGGGGCTGGGTCGAGGACATCGGCAAAGGCATGGCTGGGATAGGCAGCCGCTGGCGACTGATGGAAGAAGGGGCTCACGGGGTCCCCGGGGCAGGTCGGCTCAGCCAACGGGGAATGCTGTAATGGCTCGGGCGTCAGGAGGCCGACGAGGCTCTGTTGGAGAGGCTGGCGGCGGCGCTGTTGCGAGTCGCGTCCCCGCCAGCGACAGCCCCGGCGGCAGCGGCGTCCAGAACACGCAGCTCACCATCAGATCCACCAGCGGATCGACGAACGGCCAATACTGGAACGGCAGCGCCTTCACCGCCGCGGCGCGCACCACCGACCTGGCCGGCAATACCGGCGCCACAACCGCCAGCAGCACCACCGTGGACACAGCGGCTCCGGCCGTCACCATCGCGAACCCGCCGACCCCGTCGGCGAACACCACCCCGACGCTGACCGGCGGTTACGGCTTCGCCGCCGGGGACACCGCCGCGGTCACCGTCCAGCCCTACAACGGATCCACCCCGGTCGGCAGACCGCTGATCACCACCTTGAACCCGGCCGCGCACACCTGGTCGGTGACCGTGCCGGCGCTGGCGCCCGGCACCTACACCGCACGCGCCAGCCAGCCCGACGCGGCCGGTAACACCGGCGTCGCCACCACCGCGGCGTTCACCGTGACCGGGACTGCGGCACCGAACGCACCGGTCATCAGCTGCCCGACCAACAACGCCACCATCAGCGCGGGCAACTGGGCCGGCGCCATCACCGGCAGCGCCAGCGAGACCGGCGGCACCGGCGTGCAGTACACCGAGGTCTCGGTCAGGTCCACCAGCGGATCCACCAACGGCCAGTACTTCGACGGCACCTCCGGCTTCACCTCCACCGTCACCTGGCTGAAGGCTACCGGCACCGCGAGCTGGTCCTACAGCATCCCAGCCCAACCGGGCACCTACACCATCTCGGCCAAAACCGTCGACAACAGCAGCCGCACCGGCCCCACCACCAGCAGCAACCTCACGATCAACTGACCCGGTGGTCGACTTCCCGCGCCGCTGTCCGCAAGCGCGCCCGGCGCCCGACGGCCCCAGGGTCCCACTGCGGTCGGCCCGGCGCCAGACCGGTCTTCCACGGCCAACGAGGACAGCTCCGCCAGCGCTACCGCGAAGGCCAAGAAGACCAGCTCGGCGCCCTCGGACTTGTCGTCAACGCCATCGTGCTTTGGAACACCCGCTACCAGGACGCCGCCCTGAACCAGCTGCGCCGCAACGGCTTCGAAGTCCTCGATGACGACATCCGGCACCTGTCACCCCTGGGCCACGACCACATCAACCTGCTCGGCCGCTACCAGTTCACTGCAGCCGACCTCACCCGCGACAGCCTCCGGCCGCTCCACGATCCCCCGCAGCAGAGGCTTAACGGACAATCCTGCTCGGTTCTACTTCAGACCCCAGCAGCGGGACGAACCGGACACCGGTTCGTCACCGGAGAAGGGCGGCTCACACCAGACAAGACACGGGCGCGGGGCGGCTACTGGTAGGTGATCAGCTCCGGGCGCGGTACCAGCGCCATCGCCTGTTGCGGCGTCATGAGCACCGGGTCCTTGACGTAGAAGAGCTTGAAGCCCATGTGGAACTGCTGTGAGCCACTCAGTGCGGCATACGTCTGGAGCTTGGTCGAAACCGGCCCCTGCCCGTCGACGTGGTCGGCCATCGCCAGCCCCGGGCGGGTCACGATCGCCTTGCGGTCGGGCAGCATCCTGATCTGGAACTGGTGCAGGACGAACAGCTTTTCCGGTAGCCGGTACCGCTGCACGAGCCCGGCCACGTACGCCGACACCGCGTTGATCGGCGCGGCG
>JAABUP010005757.1_pt1 | contig 18482 bp, 18 predicted proteins | sample 5559201 | NCBI WGS metagenome assembly JAABUP01 (sample SAMN10711887, study PRJNA513373) | rock metagenome | isolation source: Antarctica rocks | place: Antarctica
CGCAATGGGGATGGAGGAGACAAGGAGGGAGGGAGGGAGGGAGGGAGGGAGGGAGAGAAGGAGGGGATGAGGGAGGGGAGGAGTATTCCACCCAAAACAGCGGCATGACGTTTAATAGAGACCCACGAGGGCCGTCACAAAAGCATGGAGACGGTCTACTTGACAGCCCAACAGCTATCAAGTGGCTGTCAAAGGTCAATCATTTAAAGGTACTGTTGGTCCTAACAGCATGCCCTGTCTCAGCTGGTAGGACGCAAGCACTTTGTTTTGGAAACCAGCACAGTAGTGGCTGCAGTGGCCAAGGCAAAGGCACAGCAGACATTTGGACGGTCAGGAGATCTTGGCAAATGGGTGGAGAGAGTACTGAGTAAGTAGGAGGAACATGATGGTAGTGGCCAGAAAGACCATATTGCAATAGCAGTGGGATGCTGTTGAGTCACAGGTCAACACTGCTCTGAGTCAAAGGGCAAGACCGCTGTGAGTGGCCGGAAAGACCGTACTGCAACAGTACTTGGATGTTCTTGAGTCAAAGGGCAACTCCACTCTGAGTCAAAGGGGCAACACCACACTGAGTCAAAGGGCAACACCACTCTATTTTTGCAGCAACACAATGCATTGATGAGTGCTGTAGCACAGTAACAGGGAGTGTCTCTTGAAAGGCAGTATTGACTACCTCTTGATCATTGGGGGGCCAACTGCTGATACGTAGGGTGGCGCCCGCAATAGCAGCCCCAGGCTCCCCCTCTGCAACCCCCTTGCCCTTTACCCGTCCTTCCCTGCGCCCTGCTCTGGAGCCCTTCTTGTGGGATGGACTGCCCCCCCCATCTTCTTCATCAAAGCCTGCCACCTGCAAGACCAGTGCTATGCACCTGGGAATTTGTACCTCTGTGTAAAAAAGAATCAAACATTGAGCTCATGAAGAAGCGAGCATTGAGAAGTCGTGCACAAACTTGAGCTGCGCCTGACCATCTCATTGACCAGAGCAGCAAAAGGCACACGGCGCTAAGAAGCCAACAGAACACAAAAACAGCCCTGGTATCTTGCTTAGTCAGGGAGGCTCAGCCAGGACATGCGCACGCAGGTTGAAGACAGCTGCATTCTGTTGGGAGGTACACAGCATATTGGGGTCGCTTGTAACTGTGGCTGCGTGACCTGACCCACACAGCAGGCAAGCAGCATCATGCAACAGAGTCGCTCAGTTTTGGTGCACATTGAACATTTGCTGCACTGGGTCTGCACACATTTGTCAATATTTATAAACTTTATCTCCCCAAAAAACAGGGGAAAAAAGGCGTGTATTTTTGTGCATCCTTGTAGTCCACAAGCACCCAGGTGGCACACATTGAGCATTGCATGAGCACCAGGGCAGCATTTTGTCACGGGGCACTATTCTGTCATGCTGGACTCAGCATGCTTCACGCAGCCTTCTCACAGCAAAGAGGCCAAGGCTGATGCTTACATCTTCCGTGAACTTGGGGCGAGCAGTTCTGATGCCCAGATCCTCTTGCACCTCTGGCTGTTTGCTTGGCCTCTGATCCACAGGGATCAGCCTGTTCCAGAAGGCTTGGTCATCCTCATCACTCTTGAAGCTAGCCACGTTGAAGCTGCTCAGCAGCTCATCGTTGCGCTCGGCCATTTCTGCCTTGGTGTCTTGAACCACCTCTGCTCGAGCTAGGATGGCATCGATGCCCTCTTCATACAGCTGCTTCTTCTTCTCCTCTTGAACAGCCTCATTCTCCTGTGACAGCAGCGCACCAGCAGTTGCATATGCAGCGTCCACTGAAGGAGTTGTCATCCTGTTGTCAACTACCCGCCTAGGTAGTGCCATGCACAGCTGTGATCAAGTATTGTGGGGTCGTATACACCCGCACTGGGTCTTGTCACAAATGGTAAGGTTGCCTTTTGCAGGAAAATGTCAAAGGTTCCAAAAGGCATCAGCTGTAACAATCAGCTGTTGAAGTTGGCTCAACCATCACAACGACCTACTAAGCATTGGCAACACCAACAGATGGGGACTTCAGATAAGAGCGTCGAAGCTCATTCTACCAAACAGCTGCTCAGCAGCATCATCAGCAGCATCACATGCTTTGGACGCAGAGACTGAAACCACAGCAGCCTCCTATGAACACCCAAGAAGAATCAAGCCTTCCTTGCACAAGGTGCCTTTCTCACCTTGAACAACTCTTCAGCCCCAAACTTGAGGATGGAGGCCAGCTCATCCTTGCCAAAGAGCTGCTTAGCGCCGTCAGTGGCGGCTCGAGGGCCGAGGATGGTACGCCCGCTTGTGTCCATGCGCTGGATGACCAGGTGGTCCAGCACCATCTTTTGCTTGGCCCGGTTCAGGATGTCTTCTTCTACACTGCCACTTGTCAGGAACCTGCACACAGAATCAAATGGGACAGGGTTTGCATGATCGGAGCCAAGTACTGTGCACCGCCTCTTGCTGGGTGGCGCAGTGATCCAGGACTGTGTTGTGCATGGTAGACTCCCAGTTCTGCCCTGGTTCTGCCTTATTGCCAGTGCATGTTGGACAGTGAGAATGCTGAATTGGTGAGTTGCCCGTGGTGCTGTCCAGCATAGCCAAATCACTGCATGGCCGCTAGCCAGCAACAAAGAGGATATAAGGGTTGGATATCTTCTCAGCTGCAAGCCTTCTCACGCAGGAATGCACCCAAAATCATGCAGAAACAAACACCCAACCATCAAAACCACACAACATGCCAAGAGAGAACTAACAAGACGATCACGATCGTATCAGGTATGTGACATGGCGTCAGTGCTGTGTCATCAGGCGTCCCTGGCTTATAATGCCAGCTTGGCTATGTGACTGTCATTGGGCATGCTGCTGCTGGTCGAGTAACATCGACAATCATTTTAAGAAGACGCAGTCTGCAAGTGGTAACTGTCTTTCTGGCCGCTGCTGGTCAAGTGACATGTTAATGAAATGCAGTCTGCAAGTGGTAAATGCAGATGTTGCCATTGTCTTTCTGGCCGCTGCTAGTCGATTCACATTCTGATAGAACGCGGTCTGCAAGGGGTAACTGCAGATGTTGCCAGTGTCTTTCTGGCTGCTGCTGGTCAGTGGTTGTTTGAGAACAAGCGATCTGCAGTTGATACCTGTAGATGTTGACAGTGTCTTTCTGGCCTATCCTGTGCGCCCTAGACATGGCTTGGAGGTCATTCTGGGGGTTCCAGTCGCTGTCAAAGATGACCACAGTGTCAGCAGTGGCCAGGTTGATGCCCAGCCCACCTGCTCGGGTCGACAACAAGAAGGCAAAATCACCCGAGCCTGGGGCATTGAAGTGCTCCATCGCCTGCACACAACAACATGTTCTGCATACTAGCGGTTATTGAGAATAACAATGATAATCACATGTTCCAGCAGATGCTAGGGTGTGTGGCACAAGTCTGGCTGCCTGTACACTATGTCACGCTCTTTATACTAGCTGCTGTTGGAGGCACATAAAGACATCATGACGTTCAGCAAAAGGTGCATTCCACAGTGCAAATCTGAACTCAGAAACACCTGGGGACTGGTTTCAACTGCAGGGAGATATTTTATGAAACATCAGACTCGCACAGTAATCAGACCAATTGGTTGCTCTTGTGACAGTCTCCATGCCAGCACTGAGAATCAACATTTATCACTGCAGATGAGCTTTGTACCAGCTGATGAGTTGTTGTAGACACACAGTCACCAGTGCAGGTGTCACTGCAGACATGCGTTTCTATTCACTGGTGCATCAGTGTGAACAGTAACTCCAATGGCGGTACTGTCAACTGATGGTGGCATTTACATGTCTGTACTAGTTGATGTGTTACAGCAAACAGGAACACCATTGGAGGTGGTGTCACCTGATGGCGGGCAGCAGAGGGCGTCGAGCCATCCAGGCGCTGATGCTGGAAGCCACGCAGTCGCATGTAGTCGCTGATGATGTCCAGAACTCGCACCATCTGACTGAAGATCAACACCCTGCAGCAACCAGACCACTGACGGCTGAAACACCCCAAAGATAGTTGCATAAAAACGCAGTGTTCCTATTCTCTTGGTCAGAGAAACAAAGCGCAAGGAAAGCAGCACAGGTAATAAGCTGGCAGGTGAAAACAGATACTAGTATCAACCAAATCAAAGCGGTGTGCAAGGTAATCAGGTATGCATCATGCATGTGTACTGTTAAAGCTCCAGACTTGCTTCAGAATGGTGTCAGGCTTTCTATAGGTCCTGTTGCAAGCAGCTCATGTGAGATGACTAGTGTGCAGCATGCAGATTAGGCAGCTCTCAATCCTCTGCTGGGCACATTATGCACTGCAGGCTAGCGTTATAACAACCTAGCATTGCAGGGAATGCACACAGGCAAGCCTCATTCCCCATGGTACCTTCATGTACAAATGGTTTGCACCCAGGGCAATGCGTCTCAGTGCACTCAGTCTTTTGTGGCTCAGTGTGCTACGGGGAAGAACATGGGCTGTACTTGCGTTTTCAATAATTCAAAGTGCTGCTGACCCTGTGTGTAAACGCTGACAATCTGACCATCCTGTACAAACGGTCTGCAGGCAATGCAATGCACCCAACTTAGAGGAGCAGCTGGATGGCGCACCTATGTCCGGTTTCTTTGAGGCGCTTCATGAGCTTGTCTAGCAGGACCATCTTGCCACTGGTGACCACCAAGCGGTCAACAGCGTTCAGGTCGTCTTCACCCCCTCGGTAGTCTTCCTCTGCGCTCTCAAACAGGAAGGGATGATTGCATGTCTTCTTGAGCTCAGTGATGATGTTCAGGAGTGAAACTTGCCCGCCCTTGCTTCCCTGCAAAGCAACACAGCACAGACTCAGACCCTTGATGACACTTGCCCACTCTTACTGCCCTGCACAGAAACACAGACTCACACCATTGCAGGGTCAACATTGCGTTGCTTCACAGTACGAATCGCGCTTCCCTGCACAACGCAAACCAGCATTGTTCAGAAAATGATACTTGCCTCGCTCCCTTGCCTGCACAGCAACACAGCACACATTCAGTCACAGCAGCACAGCACAGATCACGCTTTCCCTGTATAGCTACACAGCATACATTCAGACCCTTGCAGAGCAAAAGCCCACTGATGATAGTATATCCCCCTGCCACCTCAGCAGCATCATTGCTGGTAAGTAGGTACTGCTTGGATTACCTTGGTGAATCTCCATAATCTCTTCTTTTGCTTTGACGATTTTTGCAGTTTGTGCTAATTGGGAAACGATGCAATTGCAAGACAACAAGGCCCTCGCATGACAAGCTCTGTAAGGTGCCAAAAGCAACAGACCCCCATCTGTGATTCAGAAAAGCTCACTCTGGAGCATTGCAGCAGCTGAGTTTACGGTTTTAGTCTTGAATCCTGAACCCAAGAACGCAAGGGGGTTCCATGTGTGTCTTCACCTTGTTGAGCTCCTTGAAGTTTCTGGTGAGGATCCATTTGTAGTACTGGCGCTGCAGAGGGGACATTTCCACCCTCAGGATACGTTCATTCTTAGGAGGCAGGGACTTCTCCACATCCTTGATCACACGCCGCAGCAAGTGCGGACGCAGCTCTGCATGCAGTTTGCCTACCTATGGCACAATCACGGCACAATCAATGAAAATTTTAGGGTTCAGGATTTATTCAGGGTTGGTTCAGGGTTGATGCTATACATGTTGTGTGAGCGTGTCGTGTTTTGGAAGCTTCGTAGGACCTTGAAGACAGACATGTAGCTATGCATGCAGATGAAACATTCACGATACATGCAGCAGTTAACTTGGTTGGAAGTGCATGCTGTCACGGTAGGCACCTGCTCTATGCACTTTGTCATATTTTGGCAAACAAGGATGTTTCAGCACAGGAAAGCGCTTGCTGGCCTGCTGACATGCCCACGCATGCATGACAGTGCAATGGCATAGGAGCAACCTCCTGCTGTTTTCTTATGTTCCGATGTGCAACATGCCTCAACATATGCTGGGACAGACGGTTGTTTGTCCATCTGCAGCACAAGCCAAACACATTGTGAAATTGCTCAGCACACAGGCTTTCAGGACACCAGCCCCACCTGTTCTGCATTGTCAAGAGAGTGCTGCGCCTCAAAGTGCTCACAGCTGGGGAACTTGTTGGCGTCTAGGAAGTGTAGCAGAGCCCACAACTCCTTGATGCTGTTCTGCAGTGGCGTGCCTGCAGCAAGTTACTGGACTTGGATATTATTTAGGGTTCCGACTGGATTTCAACTAGGGTTTCCGTAGACACACCGCACCGCAGTCATTGCGACCTCATGCCAATCTGAAAGTCTTGAACAGCGTTCACAAAAGACATGAACGCTAGCACCAACAGTAGCAACAACAAGATGGCACAACATAAGCAAAGAGAGCTGCAGTACAGGGCAAGCAGCTTTGGCACAGCAGCATCACTGCAAGAAAGACAAGGAAAGCCTACTTGTTGTGGCAATCATAACAGGAACCAGGCAGCCCGGAGCTGAGACGACAGGCCATAGCCCAAAAGGGGAAGTAAAAAGACAATCAGGCAAGTTGTGAGTGGTTGACCTGTGATGAGCAAGCGGTTCTTGAAGGAGAACTGAGTCATCTCTTGGTAGAGGGCTGACTCGTGGTTCTTGAGGCGATGTGCCTCATCCACCATCATGTAATTCCATTTGATCTGGTTCAGGATGGAGGCGTCCTTCAGAACCAGCTCATATGTGGTGATGATGACCTGCATGCCAGACAGCACCCATGTGTTTGCAACAGTTGTGTCAGCAAAGATACATGTACATGAGACCATGCGAGTCATGGGTAGGATTTCCCTGTTTGCCCAGATGAGTTCAGAGTGTCAAATCAGGTGCTGGTCGCTCTTCAAATGCGATCTTGTTGCTCAGTTTTGCTGAAGCAGTTTGCTTTGCCCAAACAAGCTAGCACGGTCTGATCTGATGTCTTAGCTTGTTTGACTATCAGTGGATCACATAGTTGAGAGGGGATGGCTGAAGCACATGCCAGGGAGCAGGCAGTCAACCAGAACTATCAGAGTGATTCACGTGACTCACTGTGTCTCCCGTAATGCACAGCACTGTGCAATAAGAGTACAACACAATCAGGGGTTGCCGCAGGTGGAGTAATAATGATGATGATGATGGTTAAATAAGCACAGGCTGCAGGTAAGAGAACAAGCAGAATGCTTGAATGCTAGCATGGTACCTCAAATCTGTATGGTCGGGCGGCCCCTCGGTGATTGTAGAACTCATAGGTGCGAATGACCTCTCTTGATTTAGAGTCACCCACATACACCAGGGCATTCAGCTGTGGGGTCCACTTGCGGAACTCCTTGATCCAGTTGGGGACTGTGGACAGGGGCACAACCACCAGGAAGGGCCCTTGTATCTTCAACACCTCGGACAGGTAGCCTGCATTGCAGATCGTGTTGTTCATGCAACACACGACAGTGAAAACGAACTTGAATGAAGTACAACTACCAGGCAAAGCCCTTGTATCTTTAATACCTCAGACGAGCAGCCTGCATTGCACACTGTGTTGTTCAACCAACACACAATGTTGAAGACAAATTTGAAAGAGTTAAACCTTCATTTATCAGCTCTGTAGTTCCAGTGTTGGACATTGCCTTTATTTTCCTTGTTTTTGTGCTTTTCAATACATTTTGTTTTGTGCAATGACTCTAAAAACCATATAAGTTAAGAGCCGATGCTGACAACAGATGTCATGCTTTGCTCGATCAATAACACTGCATGAGGGCGCTGTAGGTAGCCAACACCATGAGCACAATCAAGAAAGCCCTTGGTCTGTGCATACAGACTGCAAGACAGAGAAGAAGCACAGGTGGACCAGATGAGCTTCATCTACTTTCAGGCAGGAGAGGCAGATAAGAACCAACAGAAGCAAGAAAACCCTTTATTTCACTCTCAGCACACAAAGAAGGATAGGCAAGTAGGTCTTGCCTTGTGTCTAGTAAGATTACCTTAGGCCTGAACGTCCACTCAACCCAGTAAAACTTACGTGATTTTTTTTGGGAAAGTTTGAAGCTCAAACAAAACTTTATAGTAACAAGAAGGGACGCACCCAGCAGGCTGACGCACTGCACAGTCTTGCCGAGGCCCATCTCGTCAGCAAGAATGCAGTTCTGGTCTTGGTACCAAGAGTAGACGAGCCAGTTGAGCCCATCCAGCTGGTAGTCCCTGAGAGTGCCTGCTTGCAGGAAGTCTGGTTGGCGCTCCAGGGCCCTGTTCTTGAACTGGCGCCGTGCCATGTCAGGGGTACGCGTGGGCTCTAGCAGACGCTGCTCCCGGGCCTGCACAGTTCACAGACAGACAGACATGAGCCTCGATGTGCCTGCATAGTTCACAGACACACAGACATGAGCCTCAATGTGCATGCACAGTTCACAGACAGACATGAGCTTCAATGTGCATTTTGAGGAGGCTTGTGTGCTGTAGTTGTTTGGGCGTGTTTGTTACTTGCTGTGTTCACCAAGACAACAGCAAGCTGAATGAGTTTGCAGTCATCGTATGCCAGAGACAGGCAAACATGTGCTGACCTCATACTGGTCCAGCTGATCCTGACCGCCAGCTGCTGAAATAGCTTCAGGCGTCTCAAAAGTGCACTCGCCATAGGGCAGTCCCTTCCACTGCAGCACCACTGCACCGTGACGCCCTTTGACTGTGCAAGCTAGAGCTTGTTTGGACAGATCAGACCGTCAGTTTTCAAGTCACTTTGAGAGGGTCCGAATGGCCAACTTCCAGATGCTTCATGCAGTAGGCAGCACAAGCATGAAGAACAAGAACAGTCCAGCAGCATCATAAAATGCACGCAGGACCACGACATCACTAGCCACACAGGGATGAACAATCCGCTTGCAACATGTACATGCAGTTGTTACCGTGTTACACCATGTTACAGCTGTTGCATTGAGGTAAGAAACTGACTGCAGGAAGCAAGCTGAGCGGTAAGCAAGTTGAAGCAACTTGTTTTAACAAGATGTCGTCGTCGGCTGCGGAGACTAGAAACGCTAAGGCTGAGCTGCCGAGCGTACTCTGGCAGCATCTTCAGTGGAACGAAAAAAGTTGCAGTTCATTGCAGCCGACGACTACATACTTTTGAACAAGTTGCTTCAACTTGCTTAATGCTCAGCTCGCTTCCTACAAAGTCAGACCACAGATCTCCTTCAACTCACAGAGTTGTGAGGGGCAAACAAATGACAGCTGCCTGGCTAAGATACAGCACAGCAGCATGCATGCAAACTGCAGCTGAAGGCTGTCTTAATTTGGCAAAAACCAGATGAAGCAGGGATCCATCTTCCATCCCAGCGGCATAACCTGACAGTAAGCATGACTTAGGGTTGCACCTGCCTCATAAAAGGTGTTTCTCAGCCAGTATGCATTCAGGTGTGCGACCTAAACTGGCTGACTGTTGTGTATCAGGACCACAAAGGCTGTGTGATCAAGGCATGTTCCCAGATGGCTCACCTTGACAAGGTATTTCAGCTGTTGTTGCCCTTCCACATGTTCAAGCCTGAGGTGAATGACCCTCTCAACCTGCATGTGCTCTGCCACCAGCTCTTCCTCCATGCACCTCTCCACGTCTTGCAGCTCCTTCTCTTCTCTGCTAGCCACCCTTCTGTATGCCTACAGCAGCAGGGAAGCGAGCTGATGCTCAGGCCAAAAATCTGGAGCTATGCTGTAGTGGAAACAGCGCTTTTGCCAGTCAGCAGCAACAGCTCAAACAGGGATGTTGCAGACACTGCGTACCTGAAACTCATCTCATCTCATACGCACACACCACCATTATCAGGCAAAGCAACAAGGTTCACAGCTGGGAACTGCACACCTGTGCCGATGCCTTAACATCCCAAAAAGGGACAGACACTGCCTATCTGGAACTCATCCCAGTTCACACACACAGACCCCCATCATCAGGCATGCCACAATGCTCCATAATACAACACCTTACCAACGGCCGCAACATCCCAAGAACAGGCAGACACTGCCCACCTGTAAGTCGTCCCACCGTTTCATATAGTTCACCACGCGCTTGTACCCTCCAAGCTGACTCAGCGTGGCACGTGTGTCCCAACTGCACTGTATGTAGGCGTACCGCTTCCACTTGATGTGAAACTCACAGTTGGCCCAGGGGTCGCCAGAGATGGGAGATTGGCCCTCCGCTTCCCTGCAAGCATGGAGGTATGGTTTCAATGCAAAACCTGGTCCTGTAGTTGCACTAGCAAATGACAAGCTTGCTTGAGAGTTTGCTGTGAAAGTCTGGAAGGTGATTATTAGGCGCAGGGGCGGCTGCCCTGCTGCCCCCCTGCAGCAAAAGATTTTTGTTGTGCAGAAGCCTCTGTGATTGCATCACCGGATTGCAATCTTGAGCAACAATTTGGCTGTTGATTTCATTGTTAGTTGGCCTAGGGATCATCAGGCAGATGAAAGTCACGCTGCCACCTCCTGTCCAAAGCAGTCAAGGGATATGATGCATTGTGAGTCTTTGATGTAGCTGTTGAATGTGCAGTGGTGCTACACATGTGTTTGGTGATGGCTGCTGCATAGGCACATTGGTCAGCCAGCATTGAAGGCCTCTGTCACCTGCCAAACAGGCGCTGCTGCCTCTCAGAACAACTTCGACAGGCACTGAACATGCCGTGCTGTCAGTCACATCAACAGATGCTGAACAGGTGGTGTTGTCAATTGCATCAAAAGCTGCCTAGCGTGCAGGGCCTTCTGTCAATTGTTGTCGACAGCACGAGCAGGGGTCGTTCAGGAGCCATTCACAACCAGCTTGGATGGCAGTGGGTGCTGCTGCTGCTGCTAACGCTATGCATTTGAGCGAAACATCTGCAAGGATCTGCCTGACTGGCAGTACTTGGTGTTTAACAGGGATATGGATGTTGCTGTGCAACTCAGTGTGGATGACCATGGACAGCTGACACATGTCTGCTTGCCAATGGTGGTTGCTTTGTTACTGTGGACAAGCAGCAGGTTGAGCTGTGCGTCATGCTGCCATTGTCATCCTTCTGGGTAGTTGTGACGCTGCTTTGGGAGCTTGCTCATCAAAAGTTACAACACATGCATTGCATGTGATGTGTGTGCCATGCTGATTGTTTTTTGGTTTGTTGCATTTGGTGTGTAGCTTCCACTTGAAGCTGCTTTGGTGAACAGTAGTGTTGTGGACAGCAACATGGCCATGGGGAGCTAAAATGGATCAACACATTTGAGTCAACGCACACAACAAACTCGCTGCAGCACCAGGGTCATGCATGACTGGCAACTGCTGCGCCTACTTGAACAAAGATCATGCTCCAGATTGACTACTATATAATGTGGAAGCAGAAGTTTGGTGAATGTACTGTGTGCTGTAGGACACATCACTGCCTAATAGACAGCTCACACGTGCAAGCAATGAGTGAGCGCTCTGGTACTAGCATCAATTTGTTGCCACTAGTGCCATTGCTGCTGCTCCTCCTGCTGCTGCTGCTGCTGCTGCTGCTGCTGCTGCTGCTGCTGCTGCTGAAGACACCGACGGATTGGCATCAGGCAGGTGTGCATGCATGTCAGTGCACAATGCCACAGACAGCCAGCATCCTCTAAATTGAAAGCAAGGGTTGCAGGCTGTGATGCCACCTTCAGCTGATCTGTCAGAGGCTCAATAACATGGGGAACAAAAGAGCAGAACTGCCTTCAGCTGCTCTATCAAAGGACCAATGCCGTGGGGAACAAAAGCGCAAAAGGAGTGAGAAATAACCCACCTGTGACCCAGAACTCGCTCAACTTCATCATCTAGGTCTTCAGTGGAGTCCATCAGCGCCACTGCCATGTTGGCTTTGCTCTTCTTCTTGGCATCATCCGGGTCAGAATCTAGCTCTGAGTCAAACTCCTCAGCATAGCTCACCTTCGAGGCTCGAGCACTGCAACAGCACCACCCATTTCAGAAGCATGAAATGCTGCAATCTCTGTTGTTACTGATGCTGGCTTGGTGCTCGATTGTGTCATCTCTGCTTGGGGTCAAATTTGGCTGTGTGTATGATTTGATCTTTGGTGGTAAGTGCTCTGATGCACAGCAACCTGTGATGTGAGCTCGACCTTGAAGCTGCGTCGATATAAAGTGCTGCACACAGACGTGCACCCAGACATCAGAAGAACTCTGAACAACTGCCTAGTCGTGCAAGATTTGCTTTGACTGACAAGTCGGCACCAGAAACTCACCTGGCACGCATTGGTTGATGATTGCTGACATGAGATGTGCTCCGGTGGTGGAGAGGAGCTGCAATGTTGACCTGAGGCGCCTGCATGAGCACATGACCTTGTCAGCAATTTTTCAAAGACCACGCAACCACTGACCTTAGAGTTGCTGATGAAGAATGTGTCTGAGCACCCAGAAAATACTGGGCCAACTTTTCGTCATTTTTCCTCGGTGATGACAAATGCTGCAAAGAGTGACTGGTTCCTGCTTGCAAAGCAGACGTGGGCCAAATGTCAAGGATTTTTGTCAGGGGTGCAAGCATAGCCAGCAGCATGACGGGCATTGCAAGCCATGGTACAACCCGGTATTCTATGTGAGCAGAACATCGCATCCTTGCTGTGCTGACCAGACATGAGTTGATATTAATCACAGCTCCTCTGACAAGTTCTGCCAGTACACAGACAAGTACAGGTTTCATTGCTAGTGCAAGCCTGGCAATCATGCTGTTGTTCAAGCTGCCTGTGCATGTGCTGTTTGGAACAGGTTCTTTGCTTGACAGCTATACAGGCTGCAACAATGCGCCAGTAGAAATCTGATTTGCAGATTGTTTTACAGAGACATCAGAAATCCTAACAAATTAAAACCAGAAATGAGAGCCAAAGAGGCTCAGGCCAGTCAGGTATACAATGCGATCTTCTCAACAGGCAGCTGAGCCAACTCCTGACAAGGGCACAAGACACCTGTTTTGTTCTTTATGCAGTGCAGCTGTCAAATGGCATATGGTATGTCACAAACATGATGTGTACCTTCCGTAGTCGAGTCCGCAGACCCAGTGCAGCACGGTTGGCGTCAAACTCCTCTGGGTCATCCTGAGGCGTGTCATCAGCATAATACTGCAGCAGCACTCATTGCATGAGCCGGTGATAAGTCTCAAAGCTCACTGTGACTGTATCAAGGATGGCCCTGCCATGCAGCACAGCATATGCTTTACCACAGACTTGCTGACAATCTTCATGGCAGACTGTATGGGCCATTGTGTGGTTGTACAAGAAGCTCAGGCAGGTGCATATGCCAGCAGGAAAAGCTGTCTGAGAGAGTGTGCATATGCATGGCTTTGCCAGCTGTGCATGCTACGGCCGGCCCTGACTTTTGATGCATACTGGCACTTTGTCTAGCAGGATCAAGATCACAGCCTGGAACACATACACAGGCGCATGTCTAGGCACAGACGCATGTAGAGGTTAAAAAAAACAGGCAGAAGCACAGATGATGCAATTGACACAGACACAACAGCAGACACAGAAAGTGCAGCACGCTGACCATCATCTGCGCAGTAGCTTGCATTGCAGCAGCCCGTCTAGGCCTGCTAGAGTTGAGCTGCTGGTGCATCTTCTGTGCAAACACCTCATCATCTATGCCATTTTCATCATCATCATCATCATCACTATCCATATATCGAACCTGCGCACAAAGAAGACAGTAAACTGCCACAAACTATGCATGAAGCTGCATACCAGACTGCTGTCAACAAGCTGAACTGCATTGCTCTGTCTGCATTTGGGCTTCTTGTAAGCAGCAGTGCCTGCAATTTTCTCATTGGTTCATGTGACTGCCTCGCACTTCCAGTTGGTTTGCATTTTGCACTGCACTGTATTCATCTGGATACAACATGTGTTGAGCTGACGACTGGCAGCAAGAACTGCAGAGAGTGTTCACAGTGTGTGTTGCAATATTGAGAGCGGTAAACAACAAATGATGAACATGATACTGGGCGCATGGGCAAGTGCATCAGCACTGTTGTCCCAGTGCAGCTGCACTGACTCCTCACCGCTGATGCTCTTCCACTTGGCTGTCTGGATCCTGACCGAGAAGCTGATCTAGGTCTGCTCCTGCTTCTGCTGCCGAAATCCTCATCATCGTCATCATCAGCCTGATCGTCGGCTGATGCCTCCTCAGACTCCTCCACTGTAATATTCAGATGTTAAGTTTCAGTACTCAAAGCTTGTTTGGTTGATGGATCGGGCTATGTGCCAGCAGCAGCTGCTGCTTGGCAACGAAGAAGGAATGCAAAGCTGTGAAGGTCTAGCTGGAACACACAGCAGACTGGAATGCACAAATTGGCGGCTGGCATTTCCATGGACGTGCTGCAATGCCTATTATTGTGAAACACCCTCTGTTTGCAAATGATCATGCTAATGACTGAATTCAAATATGGTGTACTTTCTGAAGGCTGTACATGCAGGAGAATGCATGTAGCATACTGTAGCTCTGCTGTGCATTTCCACCAGCTTCAAAGTCTTCGTCTTGGATGTCGTCCCTGCATGGCACACGCACACTGTCGAAATGCACAGCGGTATTGGCTATATGCAGGTAGTTGAGTGTAAGATCTGTGCAGGGGCGTTCTGAGCACTCACTGCTCTTCAGGCTCATCATCAATCTGAACATCCTCCTCTGAATCGTTTGCATACTTTGCAAGACTACGATCGGAGTTGCGAGCAGGCTGAACGTTTCTGCCGTTGTTGTGAGGAAAAGCTTCGTGTGCTCGTCCTAAGCTTTCCCTGCAGAGGTGAGGTTCATCAACGTCCTCAAAGATCAGTGCAATACCGTATGTCCTGCAACATGGGTAAAAGAAATGCTCGAGACTGCAAGCAGGTCTAACCGATTTTGATATCCTTGCGCTGTTCGGTCATGCTGCCACTGCTGTGCTGCACTCGAGCCTAGATGCCGGCTGTGCGAAGCCGCATACTGCTGCGCCATGCTAAACTGAGCTCCAGCAGCGGCCGTGAAAATTGATAAGCTCAGCGTTGTTCACTCGTATATACGAAGCACATTGTGCACATTCCACAACTCACGCGAAGGTCAAAACTTTTCAGTTTGCGATGCTCCACTGAATGTTCAAATTCTACGAGTGCTGTAAGAGGTGCAGACACATCCAGCCATGATAACTCTACAAGCGCTTCTCAAGACTTGGATCCAAATTTGGCCGAGTTTCCCTGCGCATTGCCGAAAGCGCCCCTGTGGTCAGAGCTGCTCACATGAAGGGCTGATTGTGGACGGCCCATTACTCAAGCGCTTCCATCTTGTGAGATGGGAGGTGATGTCATACCATCAGACCTTCACGGGACAGTTCTGCGTCTAGAGCTGTGATTTGCGCACCTATTGCCTGATTCAGCGAACACAGTGTCTATCCTCCGCAGCAGCGAGTGCTCTGTCAGACGACCGAAAATTTGGTCCGTCCAAAGCGTGTGAAAGTATGGGAAATCAAGCCAGTCGCGGTCGAAACAGACCTCAACAAGAACAGCCACCACAGACATTTGCGTACCCACCGCCACAGCAAGTGCAAGGTCCTCCACAGGCGAGCAAGCAGTCTGCTTTGCCCAAAGTACCGCCTGAGCAGATCACCTAAGCGTCCAGATTTTGCTTGCTCAGGCACAACAGGAACCTGTATTGTACGGGCCTCAGTCCATCAACAATGGTCAGATGTATGGCGGATGGCGACCACCATATCAGCAACAAAATTTTGTGGTAGGGTGTGCTGTCTATCTGTAGCTGGGGTTTTGAGCAAGCCAGGCGGTCCAGAGATCTCACTGTGTTGGTACTCTGCAGCCACCTCAGATGCCCCAGGCTGCACAGGCTGCACAGGCTCCACAGCAGCCACAGGAGCTGACACAGACAGCAACTATACGGAACGCTGTTAATCTGAAGAAGAACACTTTGAAGCTTGTACCTCTCTCAGACAGTCCCGGCAAATTCTCCATACACTTTGTGTTTGATGCTTCAACTCCATGCAGGTACAATCTTCCCTTTACAAATGTTTTGTGTTGAACGCCCTTGAAATAGTTGGCCATGGTAATCTGTTCCCTTCGGTCTGTCTCTGCAGGTTGACATGTTTTGTTGTCGGTCAAGAAGAACCAGCTGAGGGCTGCAGGATCAATGGCATGAAGTATCCTCCGGCTCTGCCAGGGTTCTATGGGAAAGGGGTAACGTCAACTGACTGCCTGGCATTTCAAAGATTTTGCGCACTGTCTCTCGTTAAGAGTGGAGCTTGGGGACACGATGTATCTCCAGCTGATTGCACATTACAGCATGGCTAGTTTGTGTCAACCATAATGCTTGTTTGCTGCTGCATTGAGCCCTTGGCTATTTCCCATGCCATCTGCTCATGTGCATGCCGTACAAGCTTTACCACCGAAAGTCCAAGCTCAGGCCTTCAGCATCATTGTTGTCCCCTGCTAAATTGACCCTGTTTGTGGCTTGCAGCTTGGTCACATCTTTCCCAAGCCAGGCGCCCCACTATCAGAGCAAGTTATCATTGACCTGTCACAGAATCCAGAGGAGCTGGCAGCAGCTAAAGGAGATGAGTACCCTCTCATATTCCGCCTGGAGACCATCTCAGAAAAGGGCCTGGCAGATGGCCATGTTCTAGAGGTATGTGTGCAATTGTAATCAACATGTGCCCAATGGCAGCATCGGTTGTCTGCAATAGGGATTGGTCAAAGATGTTCAGGCTGTTGGAGACTTTCTGCCCTATTGTTGATGCAGTCAGATCATAGTCAAGTGGGTGGTGATTCACTTTGTCTGACCAATTGTCAAGTCTGATGCAAACCATCTTCTTGTGATGGCATGGCCTAGTTTATCATGTAGTGGTATGATCTCAGCTGGGATGCAATACTTGGGATGCATACACAGCCTTGCGTCCTGCACGTGCAAGGCAATAACAGATGGCATGATGCATGGGCCACAATGAGCGCACTTGTAGTGATGTATGGCACATGCAATGTGTCTGAACAATCAAAGATGCAGTTGTCCATTGCCGCACCTGCAGTTCAGGAATGTAGGTCAGTGTTTGCCAGAGGGCATTTTGGAATGTGTCCTTGATTGCAGGAGCTGGAAGTGGGTCAGAAGCAGCAGGTGTGGGTGCAGTCTCAGACCACCTTTGCCTGTGTGGCCAAGAATGAGGAGGGGCAGCACATGTGCAAGGTGCTGAAGCAGAAGATTTGGGTGGAGGGCATCTCATATGAGCTGCAGGAGATATATGGCATGGAGCACGCCTCAGATGGCCGTGTCAAGACACAGGTATGATGCAGTCTTCTGTGTTTGCATCTGTCGGCAGGATTTGATGGTTACAACATCACAGTATCAGTGGCATAGGGACCAGTAGCATTTCACACCACATTTTGTACTGGGAATGGGAACAGGAACTTCAGCAGAGTCTTGTCATGCAACATCCAGTTCACAGCCTTGTGATGCGAGAAGCTCCTGTTGGGTTACTTCTTGCTTGGTACACTTGTCTGCCATTGACTGCGTGCTTGTGTGCACCTTTGCATCAACCATTTGTGGTGACACACTGACAGAAAGGTACAGTGAAGCATTGCTACATCCTTTTGCATCAACCGTCCTTGATGGCCGATCATTGCTACAAACAAGCCAAACGTTCCTTTGCTTGTCTGCAGCATGAGCGTGAGGAAGACATGGAGGAGCGTCTGTGTGTCATCTGCCTGAACAAGGACAGGGACACCACTGTCCTGCCCTGCCGCCACATGTGCATGTGCCATGAGTGCGCTCAGGAGCTGCGCAAGCAGACCAGCAAGTGCCCAATCTGCAGAAACCATGTCGAGAGCTTGCTGCACATCAAGATGCAGCAGAAGCCCAGCAACAAGCAGGTTGCAGCTGCCGTGGCTGCCTCAGGAGGAGATGCTGCTAAGCTCACAGACGAGTTTCAAAAGCTGCAAGTCCAGCAGGAGAAGGCTGTTGGTGGTGCTTCTGGTGCCAACAATGTCTGAGCTGTATCTCTCCTACTAGCAGCAGCAGCAGCAGCAGCAGTGCTTGACAGTGGACAGTGCTGTTCCGTAGTGATGTGTGAATCCAAGCTGGTCAACAGATGTTCAGGCAATGCTGCATGCTTTCTGCAAATGCGATGCAGCTTAGGAATCCAGGAGCCTCTGATGACTTGTTTCGTCTTGCTGTTGGGTGACAGTGCAGCAGCACTGTCCTTTGCATTGAGGTTGCTGAAAGCCAATCTTTTTTGTATTTGTGGGTGCAAATGCCCATGTACGTTTGCAGTAACTTGCATAGAATGCATCTTTGTACACTAGACGTAGCTTGTCTTGCGTTCCAATCCAATGTTTCCAAAATTTGCAGCTGCAATTGGTCTGTGAGCAACACTAGTAATTTTTGAAGCACGAAGTGCATGTAATTGTGGCTGAAAGCAAGCACTTTTGGCTGACTGAATGATCATTATGATTCTTCTAGCAACTTACGACATGCATATGGTACTGGCCCACAATTGCATGAAGCCGTCACAGTATA
>JAABUP010005758.1_pt1 | contig 18479 bp, 22 predicted proteins | sample 5559201 | NCBI WGS metagenome assembly JAABUP01 (sample SAMN10711887, study PRJNA513373) | rock metagenome | isolation source: Antarctica rocks | place: Antarctica
TGGAAAGGCATGGTGCCTCCGGAGCCGCTGTCCGGAGGCCCCGGGGTTGGCGAGCGGCGCAAAAGGTAGCTGCTGGCCCTGCTGAGCATTGCCGTGACGCTGTGCGCTGACGCTGGCGCTATCGTAGAAAGGATCCAAGAAGCGTACCTCCAGTCTTATTCCGCAATTGCGGAAACTCTGCTCACATCTCAGCCCGATTCGATACCGCCCGCCACATCGCATCGATGGAGGATTTCCCAACGGTCTCCCTGAGACAGGTGCGCCAACGTTAGCCGCTCGTGTGAATTCAGCCTTACTATGTTTACGCTCAGACTGGTCTCGTTCGCTCACACACCTTTCGGCTGACTGCCAGGTCCCAGACGAGGTTCTCGGCTTCATTTTCCAGATGCTGTCAATCACCGATCGACAAGATTTTCGTCTGGTTTGTAAACGGTGGAATGAACTCGGACGAGCAGCTGATACAAAAGTGCAACTGCCTTGCACCGCAGCGTGGGAAGAAGTTGCACGAACTGCACGGTCGTTGTGCCTCAACGGCACGATAAATGTGCAGTTAAACAGCTATCGAATCTTCAGTGACTGCGCTGAGTTGTTGCGGAACCCACTGTGTGATGTGGTCTGTATCAGCCCTGATCCTGGAGTCCTTCCCAGGTGGAGCCTCAACTTCAGGCGGGAAGATTCTCTGAGAGCCAAGGAGATGGCACGTCTGCTCCAGGCATTACACCAGGGCTTACAAGGCAGCACAAGCAGTGCAAAAGTCCAGCTGAACTTGACACTGTTTGCAAGTCATGTACGGACGGTGCCAGGCATGAAAGCTGCAGTCGCTTCTGTGGCATCCAGCATCACCCAGCTCAGGGTCATGCAAAGTCTTCCTGATTTCATTGATAATCAGTTGCAACTCACTCACTTGAAGACTCTGGCATTCACTCTGTCTAGCAATACAGACAAAGTCTCACAATGTCAGACTGCCTTACTGGGTCTGCCATCATTGCAAACCCTTCACATCTTCACAGTCTCACAAGCCAGTGCAGATTGTGTATGTATGTTTCTGCAAGTCCTTTACAATCTCCCCAATGTGACAAATTTGCGTGTAGGAACTGGCTCAAAGAGATGTTCAGTTTCAGCTCCAAGTCTGAAGCATGTGACTATATTACAGTTGGGTATTGATGTTTGTGCTGAGACAATCCCTGTCAAGCTTGTGGATCTGTGTCTGGAGGGCAGTCTTCAGTGTGAAGAGTCATATGCAGGCATGTTGAAGCAGGCAGATCTGGCGCAGATGCTGCTCTCAGTAACTCTATACAGCTTGCAGCCTGTCCTGCTGCAACATCTTCCTGAGACATTACACAGTTTGTCATTGGTGCAGCCTTTTGAGCAGCAGCGGGATTTGCTGCACACAGTTCTGGCTCAACTGCCCCGTTTGAAGTTGTTACAGCTAGGGAACTTTCTGACCCAGGATGTGGTGACTCTGTTTACAGATTTACGATTTCCTTTGCTGCATACTTTTGGCTTTCGGGTACATTGCCGTGATGCACCAAGTTTTCCACACCAAATAGACTGTATGTACTTTGAGTGTCCAGCTACTTTACAGTTGTTGCCATATGAGAATGATTGGCCTGCAGATTGCAGATATGTCCTAGTTCCTGTTGTTGACCTGGTGCCTTTGTCTACAGCATTCCCTGCACTGCAACAAATGCAGGTCTGTTTCAATTCACACACTGCCTTTACCACAGCAGGTTTAGATTGCTCAGGCTTCAATACAGGAAATTTTCCAAGACTGCGAGGTGTTACTTGTCATTGCAGCAATTCATGGTTGCTGTTGCGAAATCTGCCATCAACCTGTCATGGTGTTGTCAAATCCACGACATTGTGATGTGCTGCAACTAGAATACACTGTGTTAGTAGGAAGGCCTTTGCCACCAAATGCCTGAGGCATGCATCAATTTGCGCAAGTACAGCTGCACACCCATTCTCGCTTGAGGCACCACACTAGTGCCACGGCCACAGTTGAGCTGCAGCCTTGAGTCTTGACTCAGCCTTGCTTACAGCACAGCCCAAAAGAAGCTCTCAGAAGCTCAACTCTGAGCTAACCTCTATACTCTTCTTGAAAACATGCAAATAGGTAAGTGTAGCCTACAGCACTGCCTCAAGTACTGCAGGGGAGGGCAGTTAGGGAAGGGCTGTAAGGTGTGAATATAGGGCGGTTCCAGGAATTGCTAAATCCTCACACATGCCAACCCCTTGATTTGATGAGGTTTAGCACACACTCACGGCCATTGATGATTCAGAAACTATTACATGACTCTGACATAAGCAAACTGACATAAGCATAGCTGACTCTGGCAAAATGTCAGTAATCAGTAAGATAATTGTAATAAGACAATCTACTCGAGGATCTTATATTGACGTAGCAATAAGCCTACACAAGCGCGCCTGAAAAGAAAAAAAGATGGGGGTGCCACCGGCTGGGCGACTTGCATGCTTCCACTTAGTCTTGTAGGTAGAGACTAGGGGAAAGGTGCCAGCAATCTTGACTGACTGCCTCCGACCCACGACCGGCATGTGGTTTTCCATATAGCACCTCTCAGCGGCTGGAAGGGTCTATGACACACATTCTATGCCAAGCATTTGCAAATAACAACTGGCAGATCTGCCTCCAGCAGCTTTGCCTTGCTGGCACGCTGTGGAAATATTTCAGACATACAGACTGCCAGCAAAGGGCATCTTGTTCGTTCTAGCACCCTGTGCTTTATCTATTTCTGCGAACTTTGAGCCGCCTTCTTGGTTGCGGACCAGGTCCTGCTGCATCTTGCACACCTTCCTCTGCACGTACAAGCCAGACGTCACAGGCACGGCATGCAACAGCACCAAGTTTTAGCCAGATGCTGCAAACGTCAGACCACGCTGTCAACACAGATTGCGGTGATGACAGAGCAGTGATGCAGCTATGGAGCACATGATACATTGTAGGCTGCCATATAGCGCAAGTCACATAATTTGCCTGGAGGGCTTTTGGAGCAAGGCCAGGTTTACAAGCATTCTGACCTGTGGGCTGAACAGCGGGTGCAGGAGGGTCAGCAACAGGCACTGCAGCACCAGCAGCTGCCTCTTGTGCATCATCTGGCAGCGGTGCATCAATGGCTTGCATGAACACCCTACTCAAAGGCTTGCTGGCTGGGAATGTCGGCTGCATTACACATTGAATATATTCAGCCTGAGAAAGGCAATGTTGCAGTCAACTGCTGCAGAAGGGTAGTGACCAACAGCATTTTCTCAAGTTGTTGTGCAGTGTAGGTATGATGAGCCAGTGCATTGAGGGGCTGTCACCAAAGCCCTGCCAGGTGTTTATTTGGTGTCATGTGGCCATGTGCTGCTAAGTGAGCCCAGCTTCTCAACTGAGCTGCTTTTCTAGTGCAGCAAGAAAGTCACGAAGAGTTGGCAGCAGCTCAGTGCATGCGTGTCAGTCATTGCCATGATATCTGTACTGCAACCACATGCTGCTTGTGCATCGTCATGTTCATGCCTAGCACTGCATGGATACACATGTGGCTAAGCACGTGCCTGAGCATTCTGCCACAGAGGTGCTGGGGCATTGCCTGCTGGTGCAGGCTTGCTTGCCTCTGGCTCTTCGGGTGCTGCTGCATTTGCCTTGCTGCTAGCTTGCAGTGGCTCAGCTGCTGCTTGCTGCGCTGTCTCAGCTGGCTGGACTGCAACCTCCTCTGACATGTTCCTATGCGTGACTGCCAGCTCTGCTGCTTCTGCCTGCTGAGCTGGCTGTGCCTGCTGAGCTACATCTGCCACATGTTCCTGCTGAGCTGTGCTTGCCTTCTGGACAGCTTCTGCAGCAGCAGCTTCCTGTGCCGCAGCTGAATGCTTCTGCATTGACATTCATGTGCAGAGATTGGGTCAGCTGGTCAGATGAGTCTATAGTACATTGTATACAGACACAAATTGTACAGAGCATTTGCGGCAATGCAAACAAAAGTGTCCCCTAAGAAATCAATAGGTTCTGATCACCACTCAGGCTAATTATGCAAGCCACTGCTTGTTTGCAATTGTGCTGTTGCGACAGGTCTGCGTGCATTGCACATCTCAACAGAGTCGCATTCGCACTTTGTACACAAGGCACCCAGATGACAAACAGGCCTTTAGAGCGAGTTGCAACTGACCTGGAGAAGATTTGGGTCCCAGCCAGACACAGCAGAAGCTTGTGCACCTGCATTGATATGCACACAACTCAGCATGCCATGTCAGTATCATTGAGGGGTGCCAACACTCCAAAGGTGGTACCCCAACATGTGTATGCTCCGCTCAGTTGCTGAGTAACTCACTGACTCACCACAGATGCCAATGCAATCAAATGCAGCAGGTATAGCAACGGCCACTGACAGCTGCATGAACTCAATCACACACAGAGAGCCAGCATCGCAATGACGCACACAGTCTACACACTGCCAGGCAAAGCAGCCGCACCATATGCTGCAGATACATACAATCCAGCATATGCTGTAAGCAGATTCACCTAGCACGATGGTCGCATCCTGCTCTTCGTCCTCCACCACCTCTGTAGGCGCTATGCTGTCATCATCTGAGTTTCTCATGCCGCTGATGACACTGACATCGGATCCATCATCAATGTAACTGTCACCGCTACTGCTGCTGCTACTACTACTTACGGTCATGATGCTACTTGTCTGTATCCAGTCACCATCGCTGGCAGCCCCATCTGTGTCAGGAGTCACACGTTTGCCATTGGCCTGCATGTCATCGCCAGCTGCTTCATGCGCCTCAGGCTCTGAGTCAGACTCGAGTCCTGGTGAGGGCAGAGGCACGGTAGTGGACATGGTGTGAAGGCGCTTGGCCTCCCCGGGGCTGAGGTACCCATCCTGCACACCATCACCAATGTCACCAACCCAAGAAAAGAAAAGAAAAGACAAGAAAAAGAGAGGAGAGGAGAGGAGAGGAGAGGAGAGGAGAGGAGAGGAGAGGAGAGGAGAGGAGAGGAGAGGAGAGAGGAAAGGAAAGGAAAAGACTACGCCTTTCGGCGTCAATTAATGAGAAGCCCAGTATTATACCGGGCTGCCCAGGGTTAGCAACCCAATGTCATCTCCGTGAAAGAGCAGCACAGCCCAGGGCTGAATGTGTGCAGATTGCAATACCAGCACTGAGACTGCGGCGGTTACAATGTTTGAGGCACGTTGTGGCATAGAGTCTGTGCGCCACATCACGGAGCAAAACAGGCCTGACATGACAACTGCCAAACTATTTGATACTTTGTCAATGGTGATGACAGGCTTGCAATGCAGGCCAGCATTGCAGTATTGCCATTGTAATTACAGCATACATTTAAATGAGACCCACTGCTGTATGATGTATCAAGCAGTTTTAATTTCAATCTGGATAACTAATTTGGCAAAAGATGCCATGAGCTGCACGCTTTGCCTCACCTGTTGAGCAGCTCCAGGCATGCCATCAGTAGGCGTGCTCAAGTCTGGCACAGGCACAGCCTGAGTGGTTTGACCAAACATGTTTTGATCAGCCAAGGTACGCTGCCTCCTGCCAAAGACGTACTGATGACTGGAGTCTTCCTCAGCATATGGCGAAGAGCTGACAATGCCGGCAAGCCTGTCCTGTGCTGAGCGGTGGGTAGGGAAGGGGTACCTCTCCTCCCGGGTGTCCCTTGACCCTTCAGATGATGTGGACGCTGCTGTTTGCTGAGCCTGTGCGTCACCCTTGCCATCATCTTGGCCTTCAGCCTGCTTTGATGGTCCATTAGTCATGGCTGCAGTGTTGAGCAGCGCTTTGGGGGTGCTGCTCACCTGCTGCTGTGGCTGCTGCTGGATGGTCCCCCATTGAAGAGGGGACGCATGAGCAGTGCTGATTGCCCAAGGTGCAGATGCTGATGCTGCAGGGGTAGAGCCAGAGCCAGCCAAGGGCGATGCTTCTGGGTTGGCAAACTGGGTGGCAGGTGATGAAGAAATCACCGAAGGAAATGATGACGGATGGGGGGTTGCCTGAGGGGTGGATGAGGCAGCAGCAGTTGATGGTAGAGGTGCAAAGTTGGGGGAGGCACCGACCAGGCTGTCTGTAAGGGATGAGCGCTGCTTGGGTGGCATGTAGTTGGGCAAGGGTGCAACTGGACTCTCGTGCGCACTCTGGCCTATGCCCTTTGGAGCAGCATCTGTGAAGGGAGGGCTGGCAACGTCAGAGGGCATATCAGCCGTGGCAGCAGGGCTGCTTGTGGCCTTGTCATTCTGTGCAGCGGCTGCCATCCATGCTGCCCCGTAGTCCTTTTGAGTCTGGTTCTCTTTGGCCGCAGGCATAGGCACTGCATCGGCAATCTGGCTTGCTGTGCTGGCATCAGCTGCTCTCTGAGCATTGCTGGTCACCAGGCCAAGTGGTGATGATGGTGTGGCAGGCAATGGGGGTGCAAAGCCCAGCAGGGTGGTAGGAGGAGGCGCAAATGCGAGCGTCCTGGGCTGTTGGCTTGCAGCTGGTGCAGCAGTCCTGGCCTGTTAGAAGATGTGTAGCCTGTTAGAGGTAGCTTGCAGCAGAATGAAGCAGATGCACAAGGCTTGCTACACGCCATCAAGAAGACACTCCTGTAAAGTATCTTGAGCAGACTGTAGCTTTGCTATATTGGTAGCACAGCAACGACGCCAATAACACGCTGTATGCTATGCATCAGCAATGGGGACAACAACATGTCAAAGAAGGGTTTGTGTGCTGTCAGCAGCTGCCTTGCACCAGATGCATGCACATGCACTGGAATCTCTGTCAGCTGCAGGGCATGCCAAGCAGCATGTGGGTCTGACCTGCTTCTGCCGACCTTGCTCCTCAGCGGCTGCATCTTGCTCATGTGAGCCTTCCAGCTCATCAGCCTTTCGCTTGGGTGTCACACCTTTATGAAAGCACATTCATCCTCACATGCATGCCACACAATAGTGCCTAGCAATTGAGAAGGCAGGGTTCTTCGGTCAAGCTGCTTCTTTCAAACTGAACTTTGATGATGTCAGCTGCATTGAACTGAGATACATTGGTACAAATCTGACTTGCTGATGTGCCTTGTTTCAATGCAGCTGGCATTTCATTGTCAGGCTGAAAGAAACAGCCAATCCAACATGCTCAATCATCAAATGATGATGGGGTGATGCAGACGTGACCTGGCGCCTATTGCAGATGCAATGCTACCAGCTGAAAGTGCACGTCGGTGCGGGTAGCATGCACTTTCAGCTGGTCAGCGCTTCAGCATCTTGCATTTGATACCAAAGACAAGCAGGCTTGTGGAAGTACAGAGTGCGCATGCAGGCCACAGCATGCTAGGCTATATGCTTATGGTGGTGCTGACCCTGGAAGCGCCTGAGACCCTGGCGTGCCCGAGGCGTGCTGGCAAGTCTGGCTGGGTCCAGGCCGGCCCCAATCAGGGAGTTGGGCAGCAGCTGCTTGCCCTTCGTCACCTTGTCCACCAGGGCTTGGTGAGGCAGATCGGCAGATGCTTTCATGGGTGTCCAGTGCATTGCTGTGCCGTCCTGCGTTGCTGACTGGCCAGAGGCAGAGCCAGAAGCCTCCATGGATGCAGTTGTGGGTGTGCTTGATGTTCCTGCTGGGCTGTGTTTGGCATCAAGTCCAGAGGCTTGCTGTGGTGAGGCGGTCTGCTGACCGGCGTGCCCTTGTGGTGAAGCTGGGTTGGGCCATAAAGCCTGCTGAGCATGTGAACTCGATGCTAGTTGCCTTGATGGCGGCAGAGCTGGAAATGGCGACCCAAATGCAGCTTTTTGACTTGGGAAGATAGATCTAGGAATGGGGCTCTGGCCCCCCTGAAGCATAGGCGCCTGCTGCGCTGCGCCAAAACTGCAAACAGTGTATGATTGAAAATCAGGCGTGGACAAGCTGAAAGACTGCTATTGTGACACATGTGCATTAGCATATGCAGAGTTATGGCTTTCAAGTATGTCCATCTACACGTTGCACAAATGCAGCACAGCTTGTACTAGGCAGCAAAGAACATGACATTCATAAAATGTTATGCACAGCCTAGCAAGGGTGCCTTATTAAAATCAAGCCTTGCCAGAGCTGCAAGAGCGTCTTGGATGCCAGTCTGACTGCACAATTCTAGTCCAGCATCGCCACCCAGCTGAGAGGAAAGTGCGCTCACTACAATACATCTCTGGGCGTCTGAAAACTCAGCTTGCTAAGCTCACCTGAATCTTGGATAGTTTGGGGCATCTGATGTTTTGGCTGATGTTGCAAGCAAGGGAGACCTCCCACCATGTGCAGCATCCAGTCTTGAGCGAGCAGACTTGTGCTGCTGAAATCGTGGAGTGTCTTGTTTGCGCTTCCCATTAGCGCCAATTGAGAAGGGATTTGCTGAGGGCGGCAAGGGCCCAGCAAAGGCAGACTGCCCCTGGGCTGGCCTTGCAAAGGCAACAGATGAGCCTGCTTGCTGTGAGAAGCGAGATGGCCCAGGCAAACGTCGCCCTCTAGGAGGCAAAGCTGCTGCAGCTGCTGGCTTGGGAGAAGGCAAGGGAAGGGCATGAACAGCATGAAAGGGTGGGCCTGCTGTTGATACTGGAGCTGGGAGCCGTGGATATGCTGTGGGGCTGGACCTCGCTGTGTTGTACCTTGCTAGCTGTCTGTCAGATGCCTGAGAGGGACTAGATACACCTGTGCACTGGCGCTTTGCTTGTCTTGACTCCAGGAATGCATCAACATCATCATCAATTGCTGATCGTTTTGAGGGCAGCGGGTACTGGCGCGCAAGACTGGCAGAGTGGTAGGGCCAACTGTATTCATCAGAGGCAGGCACAAGTGCTTGCTCAAACGATGCCGGCATGTCAACAGCCAGCTCCTGCGCTGCATCATGCTGTCTGGGAGTTGTAACAGACTGCCCCTGCTGCAAGGGCGCAGCACCAGCCAAAACGGAGCCAAGCTGTAAGACGCCAACTGCAGAAGTGCGTCTGCCATGATTCACAGCATCATCAGGGGTTCCTTGCTGAGATGTAGCAATCTCCTGCCACATAGGTCTTCGGTGTCAGGCGGCAGGCAACAGTATTTAGTTGCGGTCAACCTGCTTACAGCAAATACAAACCTGGGCAGCTGTCTCATACCTGAGTTGGAGATGCAAAGACCTCTTGAAATGGGGACTCCTGCTCTGCGTCTCTTGCAGCTGCTATTGCTATGGGCGACTTGGGTGATGCATAGGACTGAGCACCTGCAGGCTGCAGCGTGTAATGCACCAGACGTTGATTGAAGTGCCTATGTTCTGTGGCCGTAACTCATACGTTTGGAGACGTGGACTGGACTGACCTCCTGGTCACCTAAAGACCAGCAGCTAAACAGTCAACCACATGAATGAAAGTAATGTTTGCATGATCTGCCCAGAATCGTCGGCAAAAACGTTCTTGGATATTGATCTCACAAGCAACACACCTTGCTAGCCACGCTCTTGAACAGTTTGCTTGGCGTGAACATCATGTCTTGCAGTTCACAAGATCAGCCTTCTGCACGCCTTGTACCAGGATGCGATGGCAATTGCCACTGAATGCTCCATTGTGCTCACCGACACCTCAGCGATTGCTGATCGAAAGGGTTCAACACGGTAAGCACAGCTTGGTCTTTGACATATGCTTTGACAGCTGCATTTAATGCAAAGTTTAGGGATATTGCGATATTGCCAGCTTTCGCTTTTGCAAATGCCAAGCTCTACGAGTCTGATCATGCTGATTGCGCATAAAAGTGAGCACTGCATGTGATAGCAGCATCAGTGACAGCCTGATACGCAAGTGCTGGTCATGCTGCGTGTTGTCTAGCCCGTCTCGGCACCGCTACGATGGTCTCGCTGACGCTGGGCACGAGCTTGACCGGCTCCTGCGCGCGGTCTGGGTGCTCCACTTTGAAAAGCCATAGTATACTAGCACATAGATCGGGTGCTTTCCGGACGGCTCGTTGTCCTGCACACTTGTGCCAGAGGCGTGCCAGAAGTCGCCATCAGCTTCAGGTCAATGCAGTAGCAAGCATAGACAAGGCCTCAGCCGATGCTTCCACTGCTTCTGTTGATATTGACAACAAGGCAGACAAGAAGTACTCAACAATTGTGATCAAGGCTCCGAGCCGGTCAGGCTTGTTGACAGGCTTGACAGATATACTTGCTCAGTATGACCTTGATGTCTGCAAAGCCACCGTGGACAACAGCGATGGCAATTCAACAAACAAGTTCCTTGTATGCCATACTGATGGTACAAAAGTAGACAATGCAGAGGAGCTAAAGACGCTACAGCAGGCACTTGAATCTGCTGTCTCTTCCCAGTCCACTGGCCTGAAACGGCCCAAGCTGAAAAATGCTGACAAGAGCGTGGCAGAGGACAAGAAGAACTTCTTGTACACCCTCATGGGTAAGATTTGGCGTGCTAATGTCAATACATCAGCCCTGTTGCCTTCCAAAGATGTTGAGACCCAGAGAGGCCAACAATACTAGCTGGCGTCTTCTGCAGATTCGTATCTTACCAGTGATGTTCGAAGCATTCAGCAGAGCGTTGTCAATCACTTAGAGTACACACTTGCCCGTAACCGGTACAAGGTGTCCAGCCAAGAAGCCTACTCTGCTACGGCATTGAGTCTGCGTGACAGGTTGATCGAGAGCTGGAATGACACCCAGCAGCATTTCAAGTACGCTTTTTTCCCACCTTGCTCACAGACACTAGTGCTGCATCTGCACATGACATGTCCTTCTGTTGCCATGCTACAATGTGTTCAAGATACCTATCTGGAACCTCTATTGTGGCGCACACATGCTTGGCCAGGGCCCATTGAACATGCACCAGCTCTGATGCCATTCTGTTCAGCTCTTGTCCTGAATGCAGAGACTCAGATCCAAAGCGTGTGTACTACCTGTCCATGGAGTTTCTGATGGGACGGTCTTTGACCAATGCCCTGTACAACCTGGGGGTCAACAATGAGTACACCCAGGCTGTGTCAGAGCTAGGTTACAACATGGAGAACTTGGCAGAGCAAGAGAGGGACGCTGCCCTTGGCAATGGCGGCCTGGGGCGTTTAGCTGCCTGTTTCCTGGATTCCATGGCCACTCTGAATTTGCCAGCGTGGGGCTATGGCATCAGATACCAGTATGGCATGTTCAGACAAGTGAGCTGTGCTTCTTCTTGGCTGTCATGCTACACTCCTCTTTGTGCATGCATGGGCTGCTTTCTGTCTTGCGGCAATCAGCCTTTTACCTGATGCTCATGTTACACAGCACGGCTGACTTTTGCACATGATTGAGATGCAACAGTTGCACTGAACAGCTTGTCTTGACATGAGCCTGAGCCATGCACAGCCATGCACAGAATGGCCAAAGTCAATGCGAAGCCATGCACAGAGTGCCAAAGTCCAATGCATGGCTATGCACTGACTGGCAAAGTACAATGCTGCAGACTATTCATGATGGCTTCCAGCATGAGCAGCCTGACTACTGGCTGAATTTTGGCAACCCCTGGGAGATTGAGCGGCTGAACATTGCATACACCATCAAGTTCTATGGCCATGTCTCTGTTCAAGAAGAGGGTGGTCGTCAAACCTTCCGCTGGAATCCTGGGGAGTCAGTGAGTTCTCCTCGACTTGCACACCTTTTTGCAATATTGTGCGTAAACTTGTGCAGCTTGCATCATTTTTTACAGTTGTGCATGCATGTAGAGCCCAGCTAGTGTCACTAAGTGCTAACAACCTTGCACCTGTTGCATGCAACTGGCAATTGTGAATGGTCGTTGCTAGAATGAGACAACACATCTTGCAGAGACAGCTGCTGTCACCATTTAAATGCACTTAAGCTGTCTGCCGGCGTTCTGCAATCAGCAATATGCCTCAGTGTGAGTCTGGCAGGGCTAGGACACGTGTCTTGGTCTGTTGGCTGTGACGCTGCAAGGCGCCTGCAGGTGACTGCAGTTGCTTACGACAACCCAATCCCTGGCTTTCACACCAACAACACAATCAACTTGCGGTTGTGGGCTGCCAAGCCAGACAGGGAGTTTGACCTAGAGGCCTTCAACACAGGAGACTATGTACAGGTAGCCTTTCACACCCCCTGACTGGCTGCATCAGATTGCTTGTGCAATTCATCAGACATGCCTCTTCATCATGTAGGGCCAGGTCTGTACAGCCCTGAGCAGCTCCTCTGATCAATGCGAACTGGAACTTCTGGCCAGCAGCATCATGCAACTCAATGTGTTTCAGCCTTCAATGAATGCCTGTGTTGGTCCAGAGCTTGTCTGATGTTTAGCGTGTCTCAAGCTACACGCCACAACAGTGATAAGCAAGATGCTGAAGCCACATCATTGACAAGCGTGTCTCAAGCTGATGTACGCTGGTGTAGGCTATCCTGTCCAAGCAGCGTGCAGAGACACTAAGCAGCGTGCTGTACCCAGATGACCGCACGTACGAGGGCAAGGAGCTGCGTCTCAAGCAGCAGTACTTCTTTGTCTCAGCCACAATCCAGGTAAGCAAGTCTGATGCATGCTGCAAGTCCAGCAGCATTGGTCACCACAGCCTGTCTGTCATGTGCAAGCATGACCCTCCTGATTCACATCATAGGATCCCACTGCAGGTGTTGGCATTCATTGACAGTGTCTCACGCATATTGTTTGCTTCTAATACCATGCCACATTATTCCATGAAAAGAGAGGATGTGCATGGTCATGACATGCATGAGCTTGCAGGACGTGGTACGCCGGTTCAAGGAGACTCATGGATCCCTAGATGCTTTCCCAGAGAAGGTGTCCTTCCAGTTGAATGACACCCACCCCACCATTGGGGTGCCTGAGCTGATGAGGGTGCTCATGGATGAGCATGGTATTGGCTGGACCAAGTCGTGGGAGATTGTCACCAAGGTCATTCCATGTCTTGTCAGCATGCTGTCTGGAAAATCTTGTCATAGACAACATGTTTTAGCATTTAAGCAGCATGCAGCGCCAGTGCAAGCAATTATGCCATGTTTGCTTTTTGGCGTGTCCGGCACAAGTCAGGCTTGGTCGTGTTGTTAATGACTGCCCAGGATGAGATTGTTCTCAGTGTGCCTTCTCTGCAGTCATTCAGCACCTTCTGCGGCTTTGTGCCAGTATGTAATAGCATGCGCCCATAGTCTTCTCAAGACATCCTGCATGCTGCAACAAATCTGCAGGAACTCCCCATGTTTTATAACACTCTGACACAAGACAGCATGCATCCCAGCTGCATCAAGCAGTGCAGCAGCCGATGCCACTCTGGTGTGCAGGTGTTTGCTTTCACCAACCATACAGTGCTGCCAGAGGCCTTGGAGAAGTGGCCAGTCAGCTTGGTGGAGCGGCTGCTGCCTCGCCACATGCAGATCATCTACGACATCAACTGGCGCTTCCTGCAAGACTTGCGGGCTCGCCTAGGGGAAGACTGGGACAAAATCTCCCGCATGTCTGTCATTGAAGAGGTCAACGGAGAGAAGTGAGTCAGCCCGGTCATGATTGGTTGCTGCTGCATGCAGCAGGACAGCAAGCAATCTGCAAGGTCATCACCAGGCATCATGGTGGCAAGTAACACCAGCAAATTGCTGTCATTTGTACATGACATGCCGGTGCTGACAGCTACAGGCAAAAGGAAGCAGCTCTTCCATATCTGCAGCACCTGGCTCTGACAGTATATTGTGTACATAGGTTTGTGCGGATGGCTTATCTTGCCATTGTGGCCAGTCACTCTGTCAATGGAGTTGCAGCTATCCACAGTGAAATCATCAAGAATACCATCTTCAAGGACTTTGCTGACTTCTGGCCCCAGAGGTTCCAGAACAAGACCAATGGTGTCACCCCTCGCCGCTGGCTGGCCTTCTGCAACCCACCCCTCCGCCAGCTCATCAGCAATACTCTGGGCACAGACAAGTGGATCAATGATCTCAACCTGCTTCAGGTGACTCATTTTTGCAACTTGCTTACAGAGGCAGTACCCTGAAGACAAAGGTGATGCGCAGCCTTGTGCGCATGCATCATGTGCCCATGCCCAAAGAGCATGAAGCACCCTGCATGCCTGGCTCAATGTGCAACACCTACAGGGGGATTTGCAAATGCAATGCATACCTACATTGTTATGTGCCATCTCCTTTGCGCTCTTGTAACTTGTTTTACGCTGGAAGCACAGGTATACCATAGATTGTCCCAAAGGCAACATGAGGTGCATTGCCAGGAGCAGAACCTGGCATGTGACTGCCACATCAAGCTACAATTGCTCCACCCTGGATGTGCTGACAGGGTCTGAAGAAGAAGGCAGATGACAAGGAGTTCCAGGGCAAGTGGCAGACCATGAAGCTGCAGGCCAAGGAGAAGGCTGTGAAGAAGATTCAAGACTTGACAGGCATCAGCCTGAACCCCAAGGCCCTGATGGACGTCCAGGTGAAGCGCATCCATGAGTACAAGCGCCAGCTGCTCAACCTGCTCAGCATTGTGCACCGCTACCAGCACATCAAGAGCTTGAGCCCTGAGGAGCGCAAGAAGGTATGCTTCCTCCATGTTCGTTCATTATCTCTTTCATTGCCACACAGTGCTGCCATCTTTCTGCACAAAAGCTCTCGCGCTTTTATTTGTTGTGAAATTTTTCAGACAATTTTGTTTATTTATGTATGGAACTAATGCACTTGTGTCAATTGGTCTTAGCTTGTCCCTGCGACCTTTGGTCATGGCGACCATGAAAGTCTCTATTTGACTGACAGACTTTGCTACTTGTCATTGTGACCACATTCTTGCTGCACTGGATTGTGCAGTCAAGAGCACAGGGACGCCAGCTACCTGGAGGCCTTACTTGCACGCTTGCACAACAGCTGCTGTGTAGTCACCATTGAGCTTATGTGTCAAAGTCCAGTCAATAGTCAAGCAGCAAATTGTGCTTCCGTTCCATGACAGCTATGATTGACTCCCCTCGTTGCAAGACTAGACAGCTCTACTTGCAGCTTTCAAAGCTAATTTTCCTATACCCAGTTGCTCTCATTGCAACTACCAGATGTTTTGCGTCTGTTTGCACGTTGCTTCAATAGTCAATTGTGGGCAGCAGGTGATAGACTGTATTGCAATGCAGATGGTGCCTAGGGCATGCGTGATTGGTGGTAAGGCAGCTCCTGGGTATGAGAGAGCCAAGAAGATCATCAAGATGGTAAACGCGGTCAGCAGCAAGGTCAACAGCGATCCTGATGTGGGCGACCTGCTCAAGGTGGTGTTTGTACCTGACTACAATGTCTCTCTGGCAGAGATCCTCATTCCAGGTCAGTATCTCCTTGCCTGCTTTGTTCTAGCTTCCTTGGTGCTGGTGTATACACACCCAGTGCGTGCTGTCTGCATAACGAGCACTCAGAGCTGTTGCCAAGGCTGTGTAGTGAGCTTGCATGTGCCTCAGAACCTGAAGTTAAATGTCACTGAGTTGATGCACACTAATGTGGCATCATTCTTGATTGTGAAGCTGTACACATGCAACACTGCATTGTGTGCTGAACACTTTCAAAGCCTGTCAGTCACCAGTGCAAAGGAGCAACACACCACACACCTCAATGATTTGTGATTTCACCAACACCCTGTCATGTGTCTTGCAGGCACAGAGCTGTCTCAGCAGATATCCACAGCCGGCACAGAGGCTTCAGGGACAGGCAACATGAAGTTCATGATGAATGGCAGCCTTATCATTGGCACCATGGACGGTGCCAACGTGGAAATTGCTGAGGAGATTGGGCAGGACAACATGTTCATCTTTGGCCACAGCGCAGATGAGGTGCCTCAGCTCAGGACCCAGCGCCACACTCTGCAGGCAAGCATCTTGTCAGGACCAATCACCAACTTGGCCTTTGTTGACCACAGCTGTTGATTACGGGCGCTTGCTGCATTGTCATTCAGTGTGGGTCTGGGTTGTCTATGTACCCACGTTGCTGGGCCAGAACGTCATTGGACAATGCAGCATGCTGGCAAATTACCCTGTGATGCTGCCAAACCTTTGGTGCTTTGTGAGCTTGCCCTTTGTATTTCAATGCTGCTGGAATAGTCTATCCTGCTACAGCAGGGAAACATTCCTTGGCTTGTTTTCAGTAAGCGCTGTGTATTGCCTTTGCTCAAAACAAATGAGGCATAATGTCGCAATTGGCCAGACCCCACAGCAAATTGTGCTTTCCAAGCTACACCCTGACTGTCTGGTCATCACAGTACAAGCTCGACACCATTGAACCCAGTGAATGCACCAATACTACATTCTTTCTGACTGACTGCAGTTGGATCCTGAGTTTCAAGCAACAGTGGACGTGATCAGGCGGGGAGTGTTTGGCTACGAGGACTTCTTTTCTGATGTTTTGGACAGCATCACACATGGATCTGACTACTACCTGCTGGCCAATGACTTCCAATCATATATCAAAGCACAGGTAAGCAGTACATGCCGCGCTGCAGTATGTCCTTGCCAGTATATGACTGCTCTCACCAACAACCACTGTGGATGCTCTCCTGAAGCAGCACAAAAGCCTAGAGCTTGTTGACATGTACAGCATAACAGATGCACAAGATCAGGTGTATGTAGGGCTGTGCACATTACATTTCAGCAATCATTGTTGAGACAAAGCATTCACTGCAGTGACTGATAATGTATTGCTGAGGTTGTGCAAGGTACCTTTAGGCAAATTGGGCCCAAATGAGCCGAAGTTACGGCAATTTGGCAGCAGAAACAGTTTAGTGGAGAGTCTCAGGCAGAATCTTGCATATTCAGAGCCTGTAACAGCTTGAAGTAGGGCACATGGCGCTTTGGAGTAGGAGTTCTGGTCAAGAATCTGTTCCAAGCCGGCAGATTCAGTTCTTTCAGCAAGAGCTCTACTTTGCTGCTTCTGACATTCAAGAAATCAGCCAGAAGATAACCGGTTCATGGATAGATTTTATTGCTTAATATTGGGCTTGTGCAATGCAGGCCAAAGTGGACGAGACGTACAAGGACAAAGCCAAATGGACACGCATGTCCATCATGTCCACAGCTGGCAGCGGCAAGTTCTCATCTGACAGGACAATAGCAGAGTATGCAAAGGATATCTGGGATGTGCAACCCTGTGTGGTACCTGCACCCCAGGGCGAAGCCAACTTGCCTGCTAGAGGCTCGTAATTTTGTAGCGCATCAGCTTGTGGTTGTCAATTTTGCACGCAGTCTTTGGCATGTTCAGGTGAAAATGTTGCACTTGTGTGTCTCTTGTCAGCAGACCATTCATGCCAGGCATTAGACCCAATGCATGTGTCCACCTTGTTGCAGCTGACAGCAGGGCAGCTCTAGCTTTGGTAGGTCTAGACATGATTGAAAATCTCATTTTTGTAATTCTGCTGCTGTTTGCAATAAAATTTGCAAGCCTAATCAATATGTGTGCAAGCCTCAGCAATGGTATAAGCGTTGTAGGCTGCTCAAGCTCGAGTAGATGCGTGCCTGCAGCAGCTGACGCTCTACCAGAGCACTGTTCAGTAGATGTTTAAAGCTTTTCTTACAGTGCACCTGACGGCTTTATGGTGTGCATGCTGCTGCTGTGTGCATGCTGCTGCTGTGTGCATGCTGCTGCTGTGTGCATGATGCTTCATTTTGACAGACCCCGGGCTAAGTGGATGTCGGGGTCCAGATTAGAAGCATTGACCAGCTCTTGCATTGCCAGACCTTTCAGAAAGGGGGTTTTTGGAGATGTGTTGCCCTGTTTTAGAAAAGCTGGCCCTAAGGTCTTATAGCACAGAGGCCATTGCACCTGTTACCAAAGCAGGCAACAGCTGGCACAGCATACGCTTGGAGGGCAAGCAGCTGATGAAGCTGAAGAATGTAGCCTGCAGCAGCTGATTGCCAGGGGCTTTGGGCATACAGAGTGTATGCTGTATGCCATAGTAGCCAACCACATCAGCGAAGCAGCGCCAGGGTTCACAGAAACAACAACTCACTTCAAGAGGCAGCAGCAAATGCCAGGGCGCATCATCATCCCAGACCTACTGAGCATGCTTGGAGCAAGTTGCCAGGTGCTATGCAGAAGGACGCTTTCCAAAATTTGTCAGTGACAACCCGCAGCACCTGAGAGAGTTGTCAGAGTCAGATGTATGTACAAACTTGGAGCTCAACCTCAGACAGGCTCCGTGGTCACTGGCATGGAGGGCTTGAGGCCACGACCGCAGACACTTTTGAGCACATGCCTGGAGCACCTGCATACGTGCTGCTTTGTAAGAAGCAGAGCGGCAACAAGCAGCTTGCACGCATCAACTATCATTGAATCCTGTGTATGCACCTAGACGACAATGCGACTGCTTTGTTGCTTGAAGAAAGCTGGAGGTTAGACAGACGTCTCTACCCTGCAGCACTATCATGGCGGTAAAAGCTTGTACTGCATGTGCCAGCACCATTAAAGAAGTTGCAACAAGCCACACCTTACCTCAAGCTGCCTTGTACGTTCAGCCAAGCAGCTGGCACTCCTCAAAGCCTCGAGACACGGCGGAAACTTGCTG
>JAABUP010005759.1_pt1 | contig 18474 bp, 27 predicted proteins | sample 5559201 | NCBI WGS metagenome assembly JAABUP01 (sample SAMN10711887, study PRJNA513373) | rock metagenome | isolation source: Antarctica rocks | place: Antarctica
GCCTGTTCCCTCCAAAATCAGGGCTGATTGAGGAGGTTGAATCTGTCCCTGGGCTCTCTAGAACTCCGGCCTGATCCAGCATGCGTGGATTCCAGCCCTGAACTTGTGGTGCCCTTCCACTGGACTGCCTGGCTGGCAACCACTTGCCGGTCTGACTTTGTGTCAGAGTGCCTGCAACATGTCAGGAATGGCACTTGTGCAGGATGTATGTCATAGCGCCTGCAATGTGATATGACAGCTCACATGTGCACGCCTGTGCAGCGCCATTTGTGCCATGTCTTCACTCTGCAATGGATGCTGGTACTAGATGTGTGCCTGAACGTTGCTTTCAAGTCTTGCATCACCTTTGCAGCAGACAATGCAGCTTTATGGAGGCCACCTGATGTCAGAGTCAAGACCATGTCTGGGTGCCGTTGCAGTGTGTCCCAAAAGCTGCCAGTGCAAGCACACACATTGCTGCTGCAGTTTTCATGACAATGATCAGCGAGTCAGCATGGGGAAGAACAGAGCATGCCTGTAGCGAGGCTTTCATCACAATGACCAGCACGTCAAACATGGGCAGCAATAGAGCATGCCTGTAGCAAGGCCGGCCATTCTCATGGTCCCGATTTGGCGTTGCTCCAGAGGTGACAGCCGCTTGGCGCCCGGTCGCTTCACATTGCTGCCGTTCAGCGCATCAAGCAACGCCATTGCCTCTGTCTGAGGGGACACATCTGCACCACACCAGGACCATAAAATTTGAGAAGCACCATCAAACATGGGCTGTGCTGTCTACTGCAGGTCTTGTGTCACAGCTGTTGTAGACAGAGTGAACAGGTTGCTTTGTGCCTGAACTGAAAAGCTGTAAAGTGAAGGTATACATCGGTGTTTCCCATGCCTTTAGGCATTGTCTTGTGTGAGAGCATGTCAACAGACATGGAAAGCTGCCAAACAGAAGCTGCAGATCACACAGTTCACTACTGACTGACATGCATACGTCCCTTGCACGCTGGTACAGCTATACACAAGCTCTCAATCTTTCTATGCTCTTTCTCTGCTGTATGAACTAACCCTACCTTGGACGGGAGTCAGCAGGGACTGCATACTCCCAGACATTTGGCGGCTTGCGCCAGCTGAGTCCTGCCGCAACAGTCCCTGCTTCCTGGTTTGACCCCTGCCAGCCCCTCCCTCGGCTCTGGGGACCCCTCTCAGCAGGCCTTGCATGCTTTGCTGCTGGCCAGTTGGCTGTCCGGCCGAGAGGGTTCTGTGTACTCCAGTACTCTTGTAGGGGCCAAGCATTGGGCCCTGATTGGACTCAGCGCCCTGCAATGAGAATGTGCTTGATGCAAGCCACTGCATGTATCGTGTATAGCTTTGGGCGCTGCACTGTCACAGCAACAAAGGTACCCCTGCGAGGTGGACAATGCAGCATGGGCTTGCAAACATACTAGACACAAGCTTTTGATGCAGATGAACTTTGCCATGAAGTGTGTTCATCAAAACCTTGCTCTGATGATTTGAACAATGAAACACCCATCAGCCAACAGAGCCGTCAGGCTTTGAGACAAAATGCCAAATTTGACCGCCTTTCCAATGAACGATGACACACGACTTAAACAAAGGCACACCCACCGTTCAAAAGAAGCTTCAGGCTTGAGCGACAAGTATGGTAACCATAATACCTGATCGCCTTTCCAAGGGCTGACGCCACCTTCCTGAATGTCCAGCCGGGTCACTGCTGGATCATTGAGGGCAGCAGTGGCTGCATCAGAAGCCAAGCTCCTGAGATGACCTGATGACCAGGTGTGTGCAGACCTCAGGCTGGCTGCAGGCAAAGCATGCCCGCCGGATGTGGCTGTGTCTTGGCTGTCAGCTGTGTTCCTATGCGTCTGCCCAGACTGCAACCAATCCTGGCTGTGAGGTGGGGTAATGCAGAGTCGTGAATGATGATACGATGGTCACTGAGTTGTAGTGAGGCTTGAATGAAGGTGAGCTTAGTGCCGAGGTCAGATATTGTTTGTATTAGTTGTTTATGTTGTATTGCATACATCTGTATATACATGTAGTTATTACGTTACATGGTATACACATTCCTCATGCCATACAGTGCATAGCCCAAAGTCCAATTACTTTAGAAAGGTGCAGCTCAGGCTACAAACACATGAGGGCCTATGCTTCCAAAATCAATACAGCAATATGGTAGAAAATTGACATCAGGTTTTAATTCTGCTCTCGCTGATTGAGTTTGCAGATGGGTTTTCTGTAAGTGGGGCAAAGGAGGACCAACCTGGCTGCTACTGTTGGCACCAGAGGCGGTTCTCCTTGGACCCCAGCCCTGGCTATCAGAGGCTTGGGAGGGGTCTCGCCTCAGGGTGGGCGCCCACACTGTCTTCACCTTGTCTGGCAACTGGTTGCTGTCCTTTGAGGGTGCAATGCCTGAATCAGGAACCAAACCCAAAGTTGCCAAATTAGGCACCTACTAGCATAGGGCATTTCTCAATCAGGTGTGTGGACTGATGATCAGCAGGGCAACTACAGGGCTTGGTTAGCCTGGACCATGATGCATCTGCTGTCAGCCTTGGTTTCTGCAGAATGCTTGGTTGTGCAGTGTAAGCAGCAATGGATCTACAGCAAGCAAATGCTGCTTGCTTGCACAAGTCGCAGCATGGTATGCAGGCGCAAGACAGCGTTGAAAGACAGCATGAACGGGGACGGCCGTGATCTACACATGCAGGAGTTGCAAAGCAGGCTGCATAGGAAGCTGCATAGAGACTGCTTGGCGACATTGCTTTTCTGCAGAACGTGCCAGGAATCTTAAAGGTAGATACAATGCTGTCAGGGAAATGATGTGTTTGCAATGTACCTGGAGGCCGCCAAGCAGTGCGTGTTGCAGCAGATTCTGCTGTAGGTGATGGCAGCCTGCATGGAAACATGCACATCATATGCGACAAGTGACTGCCTTTGACATACATTGCTAGACGTCACAACCTTGAGTCAAAAAGAGGGGGACAGCTGCGCTATATTTGAACGTATGTAGACCATGTAGTTCTGGTAAAACTACCATTCCTAATGATGCCAAAGCAGCTGTGCTTCTTGACAGGGGCAATGCGAGTTATGACTAGGAGCCATGCATACAAGTGTGCTGGCCAAACTGATGCCATGCCTGCTGTTTGCATCCTGGCAGCGCCCATAAGCAAAACCCAAAGATTGTGCATTGCAGTATTTGTTTGTCCAGCGTGATTCAGCAGAGCTATACTCTACAACAATTGCACAACCTGTGCATGATTGAGGGCAAAGCATAGCATGATGCTCTTGATCCTCAGGACACAAGGTATGTGTGAGTCCTGCAATTGCGCATGAGTGCAGCAGCCACTTGAGCTGACGCAGATGCTAGCCGTACCTAATCTTGTTCTTCTGCAGAGCTTTTTCCACCTGCCCAATTTGCCTTCCTTGCAGCCACGGCGCATCCTTACTGCCCCTGTCAGAGACTGTAGATCGCCGTCGTGAAGGAGAAGCAGGCAGACTGCCTGTTCTGCCTCTTGTCCCTGCTGACCTGGACCCAGCTGACTCACTAGAGTGACTGGACACTGTGTCAACATCTATTGGAGGTGGCTTGCTGCCAGCCAGCTTCCTTGCCACCTTCTGCCGCTGTGCCTGCTGAGCATGCTGATTGCTGTTCAAACTGCCAGGCCCCATGGACTGGTTCTCTGATCCCCAAGGCTGCTGCTCATGCATTCCAGCAATGAGACTGACCATGCGTTTGGGGCCAGGCTGGTGCTGATGTGCGTAAATTGGGTCTGTGACCATTGGAAAGGGATCAGCAGCAGTGTGTCTGTGGCTGTTTTGCCGGTACGTTTGGGGTCTATAGCTGCGACTGGTGTCCCCACCAAAGTAGCCTCCAAATAGGTTGCCACAATGCTTGATCATTTCTGCTGTACCCTCCACCTGAGAGGTTGGTGTTTGTCAAATTCATGTCCTCCAAATGCCTTTTCTTGCTTGACCTTGGTGCTCAGAGACCGCTTTGTATGCAGACTTGATCATGAGTATCCTGTTTGCTTATGCAGGTCCATGTTGTTTCAGGCACAGCGGTCATACAGCACAGCTTGAACCCAGTGGTGACATGTATCTTTGAGACACAGGCTAAATGGGTGTTCCATGGCATTTGGCTGGGTGGAAAGCATCTTGTTAGCCATGTCGAATGCGCTGTTTGCATTGTGCTGTGATGACCTAGCAGGTCACAATCTGCAAAATGATGCTAGTGAAGACTCTGATGGCCAAGAAAAAGCTACAGTGGCAATTTGCAAGCATACCGCGCTCTCCACCCAGGAGGCTACATCACCCGACCCCAGAGCTCTGTCATCCTGCCCTGGCCGGAACAGAAGAGGCCCTAGGGCTTGTCCCAGCATGATTGCAGACATGCCATTCTTTGTGTGGTGCTGTGCCAATGCTGCTAGCAAGCAGATCAAAGCCTTCAGAGCCTCTGCAGGGGTACAACTGATCAATTTACATGATTGATATACAAATAATTGATTGGGCTCTTTCAAAAATGGTTTACGTACACGAAAATGAAGCACCTATGCACCATGATGCATTACATGCTGTGACTCTGCCAGTCCTCATTTGTGGCTGTGCAAAGGTGCATGCATGTGCAGCATGGTATATTGCTTTGTATAGCATGAAGTGTGAAATGTGCAATGAGATAACATGTGTGCTGACGCTGCCTTGTGATGCTGCAAAGCTGTATCATGAAGCATTATGCAAGTTCACACCCATGATATGCAGATGCAAAGCATGCAGACGCCTATGTTAAAGTGCCATACCATGCTGCTGATCTGGAAGCTCCTCCAACAAGCACTTGACCACATACAGTTTGACATGACCTTCAGATGCTGCTCGGAGATGAGTCAGCAGGTCTCCACTGAGCTTTGAGGTCACCAGTGGTTCACTCAAATCTTTGAGGCATGTGACAATGAGTTCAGCCAGAAGACTGGATGTGAGACGGATGTTCTCTGGTATCTCTGCAGGGATATACACACAAATTACAGTGGACAATTGACAAAAAGGGTGGCGATATAGAACCAAAATGCTGTAATGGCACATGAGACATGAGGCGTCTGCTGTTTCCCGTGCACGTAAACATGTGATCAGCTCAGGCAGATGAAAACATGACTTGTCAAGCCTTTCTGTCAGCGGAAAGCTGTGCATCCTGCAATGCATGAGGATGCAGCTGCAATGCTTGAGCCAAAGGAGTCCTCAGACTTGCCTAGCACGCTGTCATCGAGAAATACAGCTCTGAGGGCTTCCAGAGACCCTGTGTCACCCTCGCCTGGGTCCAGAAATATTGCTCGTGCTTTCTGGTGGTTCACTGCAGGCAGTCAAGGTATAAGGTAGGCCAAAGAATGCTGCAGAGGTGTTGCATCGTATACTGACAGCTTTCAGAGCAGTCATCAATTGTTGCTGCTTTACCTGCTCCTGCAAGGTAATTGACAGACCGCTTGAGCACCTCAAGGGTCTCCTGATCCGTAGCAGCGGCAAGCTCTTTGGCCTGACGATCAGCCTGCTTACGCTGCAGCTCGAACAGACCATACTGAGAGCGTGACGGCTGCATGATGCAGCTGTCTACTCCGGCGACTCGTTCATCACTGCCCGAGAGATGTCAGGTCAGGAGATGTCAGATGCTGGGGAAGATTTCATCAACAAGCCAACACAAGGCACGAAGCATGCGGGGAACCCTTCAAACAAGTCGTCGCCTCTGTACAGACCTCACCCGTCTAGGTCAGCGGCGACACGCAGCGCACAAGCTGTTTCTTACTCGCCGCATATTCAAACTCTCATCAGTGGTCTGTCCAGTTGTGCGTGCAGGTGGACATGGTCTGGTATGTCTACCAGTTGTCTCATCTGCGCTCACATGGCTTTCTGAAATTTTCACTGATGGCTACAAACACGCAGTGCATCTGTGACGCTCACAAGCGTCACCGTGCAAGTGCATATGGATGCAATGCAATGCAGGGAGCGCACACGGGTAAAGTCGGAACGGAGATATTTACAAGGTGTGACAGCAGCAGATAGGTACTTGTATGAGAGAGTGAGTGAGACTTGCTTCGCTTGCTTGTGAGTTCAGAGAACTCAAACTATACACATGACAACAGGACTTTCTAGACCTTCAGGAATCCACATGAGTCTTCTAGAATCAATCTGAACCGCAGGTCAAATACAATATATAATACAATTGTGCATCTCAGTCAAACCCCAGTCAGGTTGAACCCATTTCGCATGAGACTCCAAACCCAGTAAAGTTATCTAACAATCAAGAGCAGTCAATGCAATGTGATGTACATATAACAATCATGCCTTGCAGTCAAGAAATTGCTGGTACTTGCTCAGATATCTACTGCTTCGAGACACATCTTGCAACCATTTGCAACTGACAACAATCGCAAGTATCTCACCCTTCAAGCTTAAATTTCATGCAAGGCCAAAAAATGTTAAGCTGTTGATACAGCGTCTGACATGGACCCACAGATCCTGGAAAATCATATTCGTACAGCTTGAGTGTCTTCTTAGGCAGCTGACATCGTCTGAAACAAAAACACGATTGCAGCAGTGACACTGTGCTGTATACTGCTGTTCATGCAATAATACCTTTGATTTGCCATGCCGTGCAGGGCCAGCTGGCAGGCTCACACATGAGCAACACCTTTGTTTTGACGCCACTCTTCTGATACTCACAAGCGCTACACTGTGTTTGCTCCTACTTTTCTCACTCCGTCAGCCTTGCCGAGTTTGACATAGCTTGGTTCACCAACACGTGGTGTCAGTCACTAAATGGCAGTGCTCAGGCTTTCCGCTGTTAGTGACAATTGCTGAGCACATGGATTTTTTTAGGGATGCCTGCTGATATCATCATACAGGACCTGAAGTCAACCAAAAATTTCGCTCAAAGAGTTTTGTTCATCAACAGTACATCCTCTGCCTGACTTGCATGACATGCTAACTGTGTTGCCAACATCGTTACTGACCAGTAACACCAAGCGCAGTGTGTGCAGACAGGTCATGAAGCCAACAGAGCAACACACTTTGTGAGTTCATCATTTCACCCTGACTGAATGAGCTTTGACCTTCATCAGGCAGAGTGCGCAGCCTGCGGGCCTTGTTGCCAATCCTGCACAAGTTCATGACCTTCAATGAGCATGTGTGCCTCAAAATGGTACCAAGGAACCTTGTTTGGTGTCAGGCAACAACAATCCCACACAACACACTGCTTGGGCAAAGTGACATTGATTTCCAGTTGAACAATCAGGTCTAACCAGATAAGCAGCTTGTCATAGCAACAAAATACATGTGAAAGCAGCCAAATTGACACCATATTTTTGAAAGCAGCTGAAGCACAGTTCAATGGGTCAATCCAGCCATCATTTCCAGCCGCTTCACTGCAGATGCATGCATCTTGTGGTCACTGGGCTATGTATTTTCAAACAATAGCCATTGGCAAATGTGCTAATCAGAATCTAGATTGCTTGCAAACGTGAGCTAGTACCAAAGTCTGCCCAGGCAGCTTGGAAATCTGAAATGGTGACAAGCATTGACTTCATTTTCAGCTGGAGCTGGGCGGGCTCTCTTCCGGACCTGAGTCATCTGCAGGATCCTGCCTATAACTGAAGCTGGGAAGCTGGCCAAAGGATCTAGCAGCACTTCCTGCACAACAGCGCTGCTTGATGGATTTGGCGCTACATTGCACAGCATGGCTTTTGACTCTCATGAAGCTGATGACTAGTACCATCAACAAGCGCCTGACCGCACACGCAAGACCGTACACAAAGCTTTCAGAAATGATCTATTACTGCCATTTGCCACAGGAAAAAGCTTTTGCTCAGTACCTGAGACGTGTGGCGGTGTATCAAGTCAACTATGTCTTGATGTCCATGGGCCTCAGCCAACTCTAAGGCTGTCTTGCCCTGCAAATAACATTGCGATTTGTATCAATCATTGCCAAGACACATTTGCAATTTTTTGACAAATGATCATGTGCAGAGACAGAACTTGCAACAAGTCACAGGCAACACTTTGCAGTGTTTAGCTGAGACCATTGTGACTTGTAACCTTACACCAAGCAATGCTGCAAAGTCTATAATCAATGTGATAATGTATGCCCTTGCCAAATGCATGCAGTAGAGTGACAGATACACCATATATTATAAGAATACTCACCACCTTTGTTGGGTCCACCTCCCACAATGATAGGGATTCGCCTCCCTCGTCAACACCACTCTGCTTGCCAAATTCCTGTCTGATGGTGATGTCAGCTTGGTGAGCCAACAGCAACCTGACCACCTCGGTGTTACCCCGCATGGCTGCTGTATGCAAAGCATTTGCAACAAAATGACCATTATCACCAACATCATGCTGACCCCAAGCTTTGATTTGATCCCTGTGCTCAGCTGAAAGTTCGTGGACTTCACATGTTGTTCTCTGTCCGCTGCTAGGATTTACCTGCTCAAACATGACGTACAATCAGACTGTAGTGATAAACATTCCAACAAACAATACGCTTTGCAGTGTGAGACAAATAGCACAAGACTGGCAACCATCTAAAAGCAGGTGAGGTCTTAGAACACTCTGTGCCTTGGACAGTTACTGCAGCTTACCAGAGCAGAGTCAGATGCACTATCTTGTTTGTGAAAGGCTTCTATGTATGTGATGTTCAAAGTCTCAGAAGAGCACATCAAGCTTCAGATTGACTTGCATAATCATCTGTCACATTGACTTGGACAAAAAGCCACTGCATGCAAACTGGATCAGCATTACAAATTTTGTTGGACCACATGCATGTTGACACATTGGCCACTGCTGCAGTCTTGGCTTGCTCTCAGTGACGCACAATATTAGCCTTATTGTCGACTTACCACAAACCAATGACTGTTGTATGCATTGACGTCTGCTCCAGCCTCTATCAGGGCAGACAGAACACGGCACTGCTCTGGCTGGGCTCCTGCTGCCTGCAAGCAGCATCTGGGGTGGAACACACGATGCAGGCTCATACTTACCATACTTGGATGCAACACCATATAACATGAAAAGCTTAGGCTCTGTACATTAAACAAATACATACACACGCTTACCCAATTGAGCGTGGGGCTGCATAATTCCGCCATGCTGCCACAAAGAGTGGCAGCCTCTGCCTCAGTTGCACCTGCCTGAGTTGCCTGAGTTGCAACTGCCCTTGCGCAGTGGGGTAGGAGCTTCTCGACCACATCAATGTGCCCATTGGTGGCAGCCCAATAAGTGAAATGGGCGGCGTCCTTCAAGCATTCATTGCAAGACAGGTCATGTTGAATCTCAGTCTGCAATGTGGTTGCCTAGTAAAAGGTGCAAGTCGCAGTTGCACATCTCACTCTTTTTTGTCAGCCTTTTACACAGTGCTGCCACAACTTGCCTGAGCATTAAGTTCCTCTCCATGATCATATGCAAAGGCTGCAAAGTCCAAGATTTTTCCTACGTCAAGTCCTTGGCGGCCAATTGCAGTGCTACTTCCTTCCCAAACGTGATCCCACACGCTTGAGGAAAGAGAGACTTGCAATGTCATTAGCGCAATGTTTATACATGCAGAGACACACTGCAGCACTCGCAAATTGCACATTCGCAAATGGCGCTTTTGAGACGCATGCAAGACAAGTGATCAGCTGGTAGCTTTGGTATGGCATTGCCAAAAAAGCAACATCCCTTCAAATTATTGCTTTTCCCAGCAACATTCTGCACATTGCAAGTTTGCAATGCGACATGAATACAGCTGATACTATTGCTGTACAGTATGTCCTTGATTCTATCACCAGCAGGCTCATCACTGAGTGGGTCTTGTTCATGGAAGACAAGCGGCAGATGATTTGCACCTTACCGAGGAAGTGCTGCCGCCATGCTCATATAGCAATCGTAGAGTGGCATATGCAGAAGGTGTGAAATGCCTCGGCCATGCCTCCATCGGCTCTTTCAGGGCCAGATCAGTTGGACTGAATTCATCAGGCTGTAAATGCACAAACAGAATTTATGCGTTGACTGCCAAAGCTTTGAGAAGAACAGACCCAGTCATGCATGCAGAGCAAGCTTTATGAAATACAGCTTGGTGAAAACAACAGGTTTGGCAGAAATACAGAGAATGCATAAGGACAGCACAAGCGCCTCCAATCAGCAAGCAGTGGCATGCTGGTAACTTGCGCAAACTTACATGTGTCCCACATTTAGGGTTCACTGCAGCTCCTGCTGTGATCAGGAGCTCAAGAACTGCGGTGTGATGGTGATACGCAGCAGCATGAATTGGACACACTCCCTGAATCATTCACGCCAACATCATAGCAGAAGGCTTTGACACTTGCTCTCAGCTTGCACTCTCCACAGAACACTGCTTGATGATATCGCGCTTCAATCACAATCAACACAGTCTACAGTGAAGTTCAATGCCATTTATAGGGATTTATAAGGTAGTGTCGTGTGCAAGATTTTGCCTGTACACTTCACTCTTCACGTTCTTGTGTTATGAAGACTGTCACAACTTACCAACTCAGTTGAGCATGGCCAGATGTGCGTCGCACCACATTACGGCGCAAGGTGGTGTAACTGCGTGCAATTCTGTGTAATGCAATCGCGACAAATGTACAGCAGACACCTGCCTTTGACTACTCAGTCCATCACGAGCACAATTTGCCATTACGACTTCAGTCTGTCGACTATGTCTGCTTCATGTGCAATTATGTGCAGCAAGGATGACTCAGTAAACATGGATGCTACATGAGGGTCAGTCACGCGTACCTCAGCATCACAAGCATTGACATCAGCTCGGTGAGACAACAAAAGAGAGACCACATACACTTCACCGCTGCTGGCTGCAAGGAGGAGCGGCATTGTGCCCTAACATCAAACAAAACACTGTTGTCAGCAGCACAGCAGCTAGATTTCAAGTAGAGCTGTGCAAGAACCCCGCCAGCCAATGCTTATCCAACTAGGTTGCGCATGTGCAGGGACAACCTTGATGATACGGTTGATGTCCGATACAAGCAGAAACTGCGTGTATCACTTCTCAACGCACAGAAGCACAACGCATGTAATTGTTGCAGAGTTGCTTGTTTGCTCAAGGACTACCTTGCGGGCAGCCTGGCTGGACTTATTGAATACGTGTTTATACACAGCCCGTTGGTCAGCAGGATCCTGCAAGTTGTGTCTGTCCGAAAGAAGTCGATCTCGGCTGACATCGTGCTCAGTCTTTGCGTTCACATCTGCCTTGCATTGCAACAGCTTGGCTGTCATTCCCTTGTTCTTGTTGTGAGCACACGTGTGCAGAGGGGTCCAGCCCTGTAAGAATCCCAGCACAGCATTACAGTCTGGACAGACCTGTTATCAACAAAGTGCACCTTGAAATTCAGGCAAGCTTTCCTTGCAAGGACACAGTGCAGGCTTGCTGTAGTCAAGCACATTTACATGCAGCTTGTCATTGAAGTGCATTGCTGTCACGCCATGCCAAGCAACCTTTGCACTTGAGCTCACATGCCGAGAATGCCCAATGCAGCAAGCAGCATCTGACAAACCTACCTTATCATTGCCACAGTTGACATCACCTCCTTCCAACAAAACGTCTACACACTCGTCCCACCGGTTAACTAAAGCTATATGTAGTGGTGTCCGGCCCTGCATGCACGCATTCCAGGACGCCTGTAGCTCTTGTGTGCCGCGTGATGCCTACAGTCTTGTCAATGCTGCAGCTGCCGATAACAGAGGACTGTCGATCAGGCAGGGGGTTGCACGCTCCCAGCAGGAAAAGTAACAAGCGTGCTCGACCTGACTGTCCTTGTCCGTGACATTGTCGACAACTCCAAATCTGGAAAAGAACCTTTTAAGAACCTGTCACAACAGTCACAACGAAGATTCTACCCGATACAGCAGCTTGCCAGTCAGTGGCTCAGTGCTGACGTACTCATGGTCCAGCTAGACTTGCGAAGTCGTTGCGCTTTGCTATTGGCAACTTGATGACCAAGGAAACACGGTCATAAACTGACAAACTCGTGTTGCGCACGCGTAGTGTTGCGCATAAGGACGCACTTCACGCAACCTAGTTTACTGAGAATACCTGGGGAGATTGTCGCATAGCAATGGGGTTTTGGGATCTACTATGTCGAAAATTGAGGCGGATCATGGCTACAGTCATGGCCACGTAAAACGCAATCTCGGTCCAGAAAGGGTCCGGCATGCCTGCAACCATCACGGTCAAGCACCGTCGTGAAATCTGTCCAAATATGCGATACTTTGATTCGTAGTTGCGTCAGCGATGAATCTCAGATGATTGCGACCTGACAGACAGAGTTGCACTGTGAAGTTCTTCGTTCGCGTTTCAGCAAAAAGCATCGTAGATAGTAGACAATTTCTGAGTACACCTTTCTTGGTTTAGATTTCCAGTGTAGGAATGAGTCATGGCCATTCCGGATGATGATGTTTCTGAGTTGTGTGTGTGTGTGTGTGTGTGTGTGTGTGTGTGTGTGTGAGTGTGTGTGTGTGTGTCTGTGTGTGAGTGTGTCTCAGCTACCTGAGGAGCTGCTAGCAGACATCCTCAGCCGTTTCGATTTCTCTCGGTGGAAGATGCGTCTGCAAGCAGTCAGCCGACATTCCTTGCACGGCCGAGATCTGCACTGGCGTGCACAAGCCCTCCTGCTGCCGGCACAATGCAGGGAGTTGGCACAGGGCGTCGTGCGTCACCTGCATCAGTCTTGCGTGACGATGTATACATGCTTGTGTCGTTGCTGCGCTTGTTGCGTCTGCTTCCCCTTCGCGATGTAGCTCTGGACCACACACCAGGTGTCACCATCTGTAGTCAGTCCCCTATAACCATGTACTGCTTTCATGGGGTTACTGCCTCGGGTCATTTTTCGAAACGGCATACTCACCTTCACCATCACAGGCTTGCATCTTCTTGATGCATGGTGTCACACATGCTGTATGGCACAGTGTCAGACATGCTGTATGGCACAGTGTGATGTTTTATTACAGCTAATTTTAATCATGACAGCAGCGTCAACAACAGCGACCGCAACTGCAGCATCAGCAGCAATGACAGTTGCAGTACTGACACAAGCAGTAATGCCAAAGGCAGCGGCAGCCAGCAGCGCAATTTGGCATCACAGTGCAACAATGGGGGCAGTGTTCAGCCCTGTGTGGGCCTGAGGTAAGGGCATCATCAACCAGCAATTAGCTGGTGGTGTATGCCTGTTCACATCTCTGCTTGCTTTGTTCTAGTTGTTCAATTTGCATGTTTCTGTACGTCGTGAGCTTAGCCTATGCATTTCATATCATGTCATATGTGATGTCAGTCATGCTACCTTGTTCCTGTTTGTTGATTGGGCCAGATTTTGGTCACACAAGTGTTGGACCAGGTTGTATGTTGCACTGCATTTCTGTGCTCTGGCTTCTTCGATTTTCACACAGACTGGGGACTTCAGCACATTCAGACAGCCAACAAGAGCAGCTTCAGCACGCGGGTCACGAGCCTGTTTTGCCTTGTGCCTGTCTGTGGACAGGTACCTGCCTGTGCCTGACTGCACTCTTCAGAAGAGCCTCAACACACATTCTGAGGGCTTCTTACTTTGCTGATATAGGTATACCACTGACACAACCTCCGATTTCAGCTCTACGTGCGTTGTGCTTGCGCTCATGGCCGGTCAACTGGACTGTCAGCCTCGTTCTAACAGTCAGCAGCAGACACTACTTTGGTTTTATCAGCAGCTTCTCATGTCAGCGATCCTACTTCACTGTAATAATAGTCTCCGAAATGCATTTCAACACAGCCTTGCATGACTGCATACTGTATCCATCACAATACTTACGATCCAGGCATTTCACCGGGCTCTGCAAATCAGTGCATCCTTGGGGACGTGTGTCTGAGATCCAATTTATCAAGGGATCTGTAGCCAGTCCCAAATGAATTCAGTCCCAAATGAATTTACGCTGTACCAGTTACGGTGTAAAACGATACACAGACTGGATGTCCCAATGTCTTATTCTGCCTTGTTCTGTCTGTTTCGACGCGATCTGTGCGTCCACAGCTTCCTCTATAGCGTTTGTATTCCACGACGTGTGAACATCTGTTACCCCTTTTTCCCACAGCTTTGCCCTTTCTTCTTGTGATCGTTTATTTTGACCTAACCTGCTGATCTCGTTAACCGGCACAGCTTGCCGCCCGACGCAGCATTTCAGAACGTTTTGCTTGTGTGCCAACATCCGCACCGGACTCTATGCAAGGGTTTTGAGTAGCATGCAGCGGGCCCTTCCGGTGGAGCGCACGCGTAGCTCTCTTTACAGATGCGCTTAGGCTTTCTGCTTGTACTGTGCTTGACAATCCCGCACATCTTTTGCACACAAGACGAACTCACTTGCTCTGAGCGACCGTTGGGTGAGCAATGTCCCTGGAACTTGCCAGCAGGCACTGCAAACGTAACACCAGCTGAGGTAGGAGCTCGGGCTGAAGCTTGGTGTCGCGAGTGTACTGCAGCATACCAAACCCGAGACTTACAGCGATAAACCCGTGTGGCCTTGCAGTGCTCAAGCAATTTGCATCTAGCAGGCTCCTCAGCTGCAAAGGGTAAGCCAGCAGAAAGCAGCAATCAGACTGACACTTGGGTACACCAGGACGTGTGTGGGCGGCTCATCGTCAGGTTCCATGATTACAAGTCTGCTGAGGGTCACAAAGCAGACCTCACAAATGCCCTTGCTGGTGCTGGAGATGCATGGAAGTGGATAGATCGACAGAATGCAGCAGCGTTGTACCCTACAGATTTTGCCTTGCTGGAAGTTGCGGATGCAGAGACAGCCAAAATCAAAGTGCGTAAACACAACACTTGAGGGTGCTTATATGCAGACTTAGTGCTTGTGTGTAGTATGCTAAGCTTATCACTTGCAAGAGCTGCAGCCAATTATGCATGCGACATGATCAGTATAACTCTCTTCCTGGTGTTTGCAGGAGCATCTGAGTTTATGGCCTGGCGTGAAGGATGTCCACCCAGAGCAGCAGGTCAAGCGGTCTCTGACATGGGATAGCAGCAACAGTGACCTGTCTATACATTCTCATGGGCAATCTGCACCATACGTTGAGATGGTGCAGAAGCGTCCTGGCAGGTGATTGGTAGCTGTGTGCATTCTGACTGTGCTCAGCTGTTAAGTGACCCAAAAATCGTGCTGACTGTCACCTGCATTCACTCAGCAACGCTGGCACTGCTCACATCTCATCCCATGCTTTGTTGCCTGCTGACTTTCTACCTGCTGCAAAACATGAGTATGTCAGTATGTAAGTCTGCCACTGCCACCGCGCAACAATTGCACATGCGATCAGCAGATGTGGCAGACTGATTGATTGACTGATCTCACCTGTGCCAGCCTTTGCTCTCGCATCAGCCAGGTAGAGATTCAGAAGGCCATACAGCAGGCTTATTTTTATCACCCAAGGGTGTGCAGTCGATGTGGCAGACTTGATGCAATCTGTTGTCTGCAGGTTTCAGACACGCCCCACCATGCATAGCGACCATGAAAATGCCACAGCTGATGTGACAATCCCCTGGCCAGACTCTCAGCTGTCTGAGGAGACTCAGAGGCGGCTGCTGCTCTCTCAGAACAGCGTCACTGCTCGCTTTGAGGCTCAGAAGCTTTGGGATCAAGGCTACAATGGTGCCAAGGTGAAAGTTGGGGTCTTTGATACTGGCATCAGGGCAGATCACCCTCATGTCAAGAACATCAGGTGGGTTTGCCCTCCCTCTGCTGAAGCCAAAGACAGAGGTTGATGTCATGATGACATTGTCATCAGGCGTGAACATTGCATGCAGCATGAATGCAACCTACAAGTGCACCACTCAGAACGCTTGCCTCAATGCATGTTTTTGGACAGCTTGCTACAGTCTGCTTTTGTGTGTCGTGCCATAACACGGGCACAAGTCCGTGAAGGTGGAGTAGCTATGGCACCAAGATGAATGGTATGCTACAGTCACAGGTGATGCATCTGCTCAGATCTAATGCATCTTCACAGTGTGGAAGCGCAATTTTACTGTGCCCAGGCGTTTCAGGGTTTGGATTGACACTGTAGAATGGACGTCTGCGTGAAAGAACAAATGTTTTGGGATTGAAAAGGGCTCATTGTCTGTGCAATGTGCTGCAGGGAAAGGACTAACTGGACACATGAACCTACCCTAGAAGATGGCCTAGGTCATGGCACCTTTGTAGCAGGGGTCATTGGGGGCTCAGATGGGGCTTGCCCAGGGTTTGCACCTGAGGTGGAGCTGCACACATTCAGGGTCTTCACCAATGACCAGGCAAGTGTCTTCCCGACTTTTAAGCAAACAATTAATGCACTCTCATTCAGCTTATTGGACATGATGCTGCACAGTATCGCGCAATTGACTCCAGATTCATGTGTAAGCAAGCAAAGCACACACATGTCATACAAGCAAGAGTACTCAGGGATGAATGCTGACAGTCCTCCTATCTGCTAGCTTGTGCCCTACACAGCTGCTTTGTCAGTAAACAGCATACACATGAGCACTGCTTCTGTTCCTGTACTTCTCCAGGTATCATTTATGTAACATATCCTAGCAGTATTGGACATGGAGCAATAAACAAAAGCTGAGTGCAGGTGTCGTATACCTCTTGGTTTCTGGACGCCTTCAACTATGCCATGGCAACAGGGATGAATGTTGTCAACCTCAGTATTGGAGGGCCCGACTATCTGGATCAGCCCTTCGTGGAAAAGGTATCTGCATGCACTGCCCTCAACACATGCAGGCAGGCTGTCGTGCATTTTTGTGCATGTTGACATCATATCAACCAGTCATGCATCAACCAGGCGCTGCATGGCAGAAGCAACTATGACTTACATCACGGGCATGCAGAGGTGAACAGCTGTGTTTTGGAAGCGCATAGTAGGTGTCGCTGCCATGTCTCACATTGAGTATGCACCCTGTCTCTGTGTCCGGTTGTCCTCATGCCTCTTGCACCCTTGTGATGGCTGAGCATAAAGGTGCATCATCAGCCTGTTGAGAAGAATTTCAGCATGCATGAGCAGAGCAATGTCGCTGTGTTGCTATGCATGTCGTCTCATGCATGTTGGGTTGGGCAGTGCGTTGCTACAACACGTCTTTCAAGGCTTTTGCCAGAGGCTGCCTGATTTTCACAAGAGACTCATTTGCATTGTGTAGCAAGCATTAAAGAAGTACAGGCTAGGTTCACATGCCTGCATCCAGGCAATGCATACACTAGCTGCATGCGGCGTCACACTGGCTCTACGCACATACTAGCCGCATGTAGCATCACACTGGCCTTACGCAGCGTCACACTGGCCTTACGCAGCGTCACTCTGGGTTATGCAGCTTCTCACTGGCCTTACGCAGCGTCTACGCAGCATCACTCTGGCCTTACGCAGCGTCACGCTGCAGGTGTGGGAAATCACATCAAATGGCATCTTGATGGTGTCAGCGATAGGCAATGATGGGCCTCTGTACGGGACTTTGAACAACCCAGCTGATCAGAATGATGTCATTGGCGTTGGAGGCGTGGATTACGCTGACCAGATTGCATCCTTCTCTTCCAGAGGGATGTCCACGTGGGAGTTGCCCATTGGCTACGGCCGTGCAAAGGTATTTTACACCTTCTTCTCACCTTGGTGTATACAGTGTCCATGCTGTCAACACTGCCCATATTGGCCGTTTAAAGGTGTTTTACAACTTTTTCTCATATTGTTCTATACATTGTCCATGCTGTCAACACTGATCATTGCATGCCCATCTTGTAAGCACACTGATGTGCATCAGAAGTGTCTGTGTGTAGTGATGTGTGATGCAGACAGTATGGATGGCCTGACAGCATGGATGGCTTGATGGCACGGGTAACATGTGTGCATACATGTAAATGCCTGCCAGTATGTGTGAGCTGCATGCCGATTTGGATTCCCAAAAAAATAAATTCCCAAAAATATGTCAGAAACATTTCAACCTCAGTGTAATTGAGGTGCAGTTGCCACTTGCTGTTCAGCAATCAGAGCATCTGCTCCTCATTGTCAATGATGATCACAGTGCTGCACAGCAGAATTGCCATCGAAACAGTAAAACAAGGGTCTTTGCCGTGGGCAGTTCTTGCCAAAGTGTGAAGCATCTTGATCAGTAATCAGAGGCTACCTCAAACACTCACATCAGGTACCATTGAGTCTATGATTGCAATGCAGTGATGCATACACACACCCTTGGGAAATGGCCAGAAACTGAGTTGGATGCTAGGGGTGATTGCACAGTCACACGTGGTCGCTAGCATGATTGCACAGTCACACGTGGTCGCTAGCATCCAACTCAGTTTCTGGCTGTGCGTCTGTCTGAGTGTCATCCAGTCAGAGCCTGGCAGATTGATTCAGACAAGCAAGTGTTGGTAAGATAGCGCTGGTCAAAGCACCTCATCTGTCCCTATTGTTAGCTATGAAGTGGTCATTTG
>JAABUP010005760.1_pt1 | contig 18473 bp, 14 predicted proteins | sample 5559201 | NCBI WGS metagenome assembly JAABUP01 (sample SAMN10711887, study PRJNA513373) | rock metagenome | isolation source: Antarctica rocks | place: Antarctica
GTCGCCACCCTGCCTCCCACCCTGCCCCCCACCCCGCCCACCGGCACCGCCGCGACACGACCCGGCACACCCGGCACGCCCGGCATCTTCGGCCCCGCCACGCCGCCCACCGCCAGTCGTGCCACCACCCCTGATGGGATACCGAGCGCCACACGCCGCCAGACAGCGGGCGCAACACCCCTCACCCCGGTCGGCGAGCGCCCGGCGGGCTGGCTCCTCTATCAAAGCAAATTCGGCTTCACCATCGCCTACCCGCCCGAATGGACCGCCGAGGAAAACGCCGCGCGCGGCCTCCTCTACCTCTACGGCCCCGACCCGGCCCGCACCACCTTCCTCGTCATCGCCAGCGGCGCGCCCGAAGCCAACCCCAACCTCGATGTCCTGCGCGACCGCTGGTTCCAGGCCCGCACCGCCGGTGCCGCCAAATGCGCCCGCTTCGCCGTGGACACCACCGGCCAGGAGCGCCACAGCGACCTCGACTTCGCCACCGTCGGGATCACCTGCGATCTCCCCGGTGGCCTCGCCTACAGCCTCACCGGCATCGGCCTCCTCGGCAACGTCCCCTGGATCTACGAACTCGACGCCCCCTACGCCGACTTCGCCGCCACGCGCGCCGCCACCTTCGCCCCCATCCTCGCCACCTGGCAGATCGCCCGCTGAAGCGAGTCGTCAGTCGTCAGTCGTCAGAATAGTGCGCCGCTGCCGAGGTGGCAGGCACAAGGAGCACCCACAGAGTCCGCTATCGGCATTGTCTCGCACCGGCCACTGCCCACCGACCACTGCCCACTCACAGGGTCTCAGCCCTTGACGCCGGAGAGGGCGACCCCCTCGACGATGTACCGCTGCATCAGCAGGAAGACGACGACGAGCGGCAGGATCGCCACCGCCGCCCCCATGAACAATTCCGAGAGATTGATTGTCTGGGCCGTGAGGAAGGTCGACAGGACGATCTGCACCGTCCAACTCGATGGCGACTGGCCGATCACCAACGGCCAGAGAAAGGCATTCCAACTGCCGATAAAGCTCAGCACGCCGAGCGCCACCATGATCCCGCGCGAGTTCGGCAGCAGGAGATAGCGGTAGATCCCCCAGTGGCCGAGCCCGTCGAGTTGCCCGGCCTCCTCGATCTCGCGCGGGAAGTTCAGGTAGAACTGCCGGAAGAGGAAGGTGGCGAAGGCGTTGAACAGCCCCGGCACGATCAGCCCCCAGAGGGTGTTCACGCCGCCGAGCGCCGCGACCACCACGAAGGTCGGCACGAACGTCACCGCCGCCGGGATCATCAGCGTCGAGAGGATCAGCGCGAAGACGATCCGACTCCCGCGCGCCGGGATGCGTGCCAGCGCGTAGCCCGCCATCGACGAGAAGAACATCGAGCCAACAAGGGTGATGATCGCGATCAACGCCGAGTTTTGCAACCCGGTCGCCATCGGGGCCGCGAGGTCGCCGAAGAGGACGCCAAGGTTCCCCCACTGCGGCGACGCCGGGAACCAGGTCCAGGTGAAGGCGGTGATCTGCCGATTCGTCGACAGGGCGTTGCGGACGATCAGATAGAAGGGAAAGAGGAAGAGGAGCGCCAGCAGCGTCAGCGGCAGATAAATCACGAGCGCGCGCAGGAGTCGCGGTGCCAGCGGCGAGCGCGGGGTCGCGGGGTCGGCGACGTGGCGCGCTGCGGGGGTATGGATCGCCATCTGCGCTCCTTCCGGTAATCGGCTAATCGGCCCGACCAAAGCCGAGGAAACGCGCCTGCCCGAGGGTCACCAGCAGGATCAGGGCGGTCAGGATGAAGGCCCCGGCGGAGCCGCGCCCGTAATCCTGCTGCCCGAGGGCGACGCCGTACAGATAGACAAGCGGGGGGCGGGCCAGGATCGCATTGCCGCTCGAAGCGAAGGAACCACCGAGGATATTGTAGAACTCGTCGAACGCCTGGAAAGCGGCGATGAAGAGCAGGACGAGCACCGAGATCGAGGTATTCCGCAGGAGCGGCAGGGTGATATGCCGGAAGGTCATCCACCCTGGCCGCGCGCCATCGACGAACGCGGCCTCGTAGAGGGAGCGCGGGATCTCCTGCAACCCCGCCAGGAAGATAATCATGTAGAAGCCGACCTGGAGCCAGAGGCGCACGGTGATCAGCACCAGCCAGTACCACGGCGGGTTGGCCGTGCCGATCCAGACGATCGGTGCCCCCCCGAACAGGCCCAGCAGCAGATTGGCCGCGCCATACGCCACGCCGCTGAAGATCCCCATCTTCCACACCAGCGAGGCGACCACGTAGGAGACGGCGGTGGGAATGAAAAAGACCGTCCGAAAGAACGCCCGCCCGCGCGTCGCGGCGTTCACCAGCAGCGCGAGGCCCAGCGAGAAGACATACGTGGTAGGGACGATGAATATGGCGTAGACGATGATCGTCCCCAGCGCCTGGCGGAACGCCCCATCGCCGAGCAACGCCGCGTAATTCTCGAAGCCGACCCAATCGCCGAGCGCGACCGTCTGGCGTGCCCGCGAGAAGCTCAGCAGGAAGCCCCACCCGATCGGCACGAACGTGAAGACGATCAGCCCCAGGAGCATCGGGGCGACGAAACCCCAGAAGGCGAGTTCCCCATCGCGGCGGGGTCGCCGCGCCGGGGCATCGCCGGCGACCCGAGCGGCGCGCGCGCCGATTTGCATTGCGCTCCCCCTCGCACCGACTCCGGGGACCATGCCCGGAGCCGGTGCCTCTACCCTGGCGGGACGACGGCCCTAAGCCAGCACCCGCTTCAACTCATCCTGGCACTTCTGCGCCGCCTTGGTCACCTCCGACTGGGCATCGGCCTTATTCTTCACGATGTTGCTCAGCGCGTCGGTGAGCGCGGTCGTCATGGCCGCGTCCCAGGTCGGCGGGAGGATGGTGCCGTACTTGTTGACGATATCGACCGCCTCCTTCGCGGGTCCGGTCGTGAGCTGGGTGGCGGTGGCGGCCACACTCTTGCGCGGCGGTACGTGGAAGCCATAGCTGAGCGAGAAGTCGGTCTGCGTCTCCTTGCTGTCGATCCAGAGGTACTTCACGTAGTCTTTGGCCGCTTGCAGGTTCTTGCTCTGCGCGCCGACCATCTCGCCCCAGCCACCCCGGAACGTGGTGGACGTGCCATTCGCGTCGAAGGCGGGCCAGGGGATGATCCCGAAGTCGTCGTTGAGCGCCTTCTTGATCGCGGGCATCGCCCACAGCCCACACCACTGCATCGCCGCCAGCCCCTGCGTGAAGGAGTCCGGGTCGAACCAGTCGGTCGGCACCCCTAACAGGAGCGATCCGGTGGCGTTAAGCTCGGCGAGCGACTTGTAGGCCGCGACCGTCTGCGGGGAATCGAACAGGATCTTGTCGTCCTTGATGAACTCGGCCTTGTTGGAGAAGGGGAGCAGCGTGAGCAGGGCGCTGATACCACCGTCATTCCCCAGGTACAGCCCCTTGGTGTTGCCCTTCGTCAGCTTCTGCGCCGCCGCGATCACCTCGGCCATCGTCGTCGGTGGCTTCACCCCTGCCGCGTCCAGGGTGCTCTTGCGGTAGTAGATCATCGCCGTGTCGTCGACCATCTTGACCGCATAGATCTTCCCGTTGATCGTGGCCGCTTCGATGTCCTTCTGGTCGAAGTCCGCCTTCACATCGGCGGTCATGATGTCGTCCAGTGCCGCGATCTGGTTGGCCTTCACCATCGCCAGCGTCGGGCTCCCCTCGAAGACATCGGGCGCATCGGACGTGAGCAGCGCGGCGGCGCTCTTCGTGGCGTAATCGCCCGGCACCCAGGTGACATTGACCTGGACGTTCGGGTTCTTCGCGGTGTACTCCTTGGCGTAACGGAGCGCGGCCTCTTGGGTTCCCGCCTCGCCGTACTGGTGATACCAGTGGGACAGGGTGATCTTGCCGCCGGAATTGCCCGCCGGGGCCGCGCTCCCCGAGGCACCGCCGCCGCCGCCAACATTGGTCGTGCAGGCGGAGAGGACCACACCGCCCGCGACCGTCACCACGGTCGCCAGGAAGCCGCGACGGGAATACCGCCGCGCCTCATCGAGGATGCGCGCGGAGTGAACCGGATGTTGGTCGCCACTCATGGACATTCCTTTCCCTAGCCCCGCCAAATCCCAAACCATAGCATTGACCTATGACCACACGGAGGAGCAACCAGGGCACGCTGCTACGACAACGTCACCAGGAGGACCGACGCAGTTGAACGTGCGATCGCGCCGGAATCGCGCCTGGTTCGTACCCAACTGCGTCGGTCCTGACCACATAATCTTGTGCCTGACGACTGGTCGTACCCCGAAATATACATTTACCCATGCAACGAATGCAACCCCACCCCCCCTGCTCCACTCGTACACGATCGACCAGCGGCACCCGCTAATGCCCCACCGTCACGCCCCACCCGTACCCGCCGGCGATACAACGGGCCGGATACGACCGCCGCAGTCCGCGCCACCACCTTCGCCCCCACCCTCGCCACCTGACAGATCGCCCCCACTCGCCCACCGTATCTATGGTAGTGTAGGGCGCTGAACGTCCGGGGCCGCGCCACGAGCGCCGCCCGACAGAAACACCGCCCCCCCTGTTGGCGTACTATCCGGTAGCAGTTGCACGGAGAAGCGCCACGTCAGGCGCGCGGCCCCCGCCAGGATCACGCCTCGCGAGCGCATCGCTTCCCCGGAGAGAGACCCGCCAGCCGCCGGGATAGCCCCTGGGATAGCCCCTGAGATAGAAGGAGAGAAACGGATGTCAGGAACGACGGAACCACGGATCGTCGGCTCGTACCGGCTGGAGGAGCAGGTCGGCAAGGGCGGCATGGGCGAGGTCTACCGCGCCCGGCACACCCGCCTGGACACCGAGCGCGCGGTCAAGCTCCTCCCGCCCGCCCTCGCCGCAGACCCGGACTTCCTGAAGCGCTTCGAGCGCGAGGCCGCCTCCGCCGCCCGGCTCGAACACCCCAACATCCTCACCGTCTACGAGTACGGCGAAGCGGCGGGCGTGCCCTATCTGGTGATGCCCTACGTGCGCGGCGGCACCCTCAAGGAACGCCTCGCCAGGGGCAACCTCCCCGTCGGTGAGCTGCTCAACCTCCTCGGGCAGGCCGCCGAGGCGCTCGACTACGCCCACGAGCAGGGGATCGTCCACCGCGATGTCAAGCCCGCCAACCTCCTCCTCGATGGCCGGGGCCGCCTCCTCCTCGCCGACTTCGGCATCGCCAAGGCGCTCGAAGGGGCCGAGGGGCTCACCCGCACCGGCGTCGGCGTCGGCACCCCCGAGTACATGGCCCCCGAGCAGGCCCAGGGCCGCGCGGACGCCCGTTCGGACCTCTACGCCCTCGGCATCATCCTCTATCAGCTGCTCACCGGGCGCGCCCCCTACACCGGCAACAGCACGATCGAGGTGCTGATGAAGCACCTGCAAGACCCCTTGCCCCTCCTGCCGCTCCGCTCCGTCGCGCCCGCCGTGCCGCCCCGCGTGGAGGCGGTCGTCACCAAGGCGCTCGCCAAGAACCCGAACGACCGCTACGCGAGCGGCAAGGCGCTGGTCGAAGACCTCCGCGAAGCCTTCGCCAGCACCCCCGCCGGGGCCGACGCCGCCACCGTCGTCGGCGCAGTCCCCGTCTATCCGGGCGACGCAACCGCGCCGGGCCACGGCACCCCGCCCCCGCACAACACCGGCCCCGCCGCCACCGTCGTCGGCGGTGCCGCCGGTGGGGCGTACCGCGCCACGACCGCCAGCGGCCCCCCCCCCCCCGTGACCACCAATACCCCCCCGCCCTATGGCGGCGCCCAGGGCGGCTTCGGCGCGCAGCCAGGGCATCAGGGCACCCCCCCGCCGCCCCCGCCCCCGCTGCTACCGCCGGAAGACGGCTACTACGGCGGCAATCAGGGCGGCGGCGGGCAGCCCCCGCGCCGCAACAATCGCAACCTGATCCTCGGCATCCTCGGCGGCGCGCTCCTGGTAATCGTCCTCTGCGTCGGCGTCGGCATCTTCGCCTTCTCCCGCGGCGGCGGCGGCGGCCCCACCCCGACGGTCCAGGCCGCCAGCCAGCCGACCACCACCACCATCGCCGCCGTCAACGTCGGGGCCACGCAGACCGCCGTCGCCTCCGCCCGCCCGAGCGGCAGCCCGTCCCCGTCCCCGTCCCCATCGCCATCATCCGGCGCCGCGCCGACCGTCGCCGCGAGCAGCGTGCCGTCGGCCAGCCCTTCCCCATCGCCGTCGCCGTCGCCGTCGCCGAGCGCGGCCCCGAGCGCCGCGCCCACGGCCACGACCACCGGCAGCGTGCCCTTCTTCCCGAGCACCAGCCCATCGGCGGCCCCGGCCCCGACCGCGACGACGCGCCCGAGCACGCCACCGAGCGCCGCGCCGACCGCGCGCCCGAGCACCGCCCCCACAGCCAGCGCCCGCCCGAGCACTAGCCCGAGCAGCGCCCCGACCGCCGGGCCGTCCTCCCGCCCCAGCGCGTCGCCGAACGGGCAACTCCCGACCGGGAACGCGCCCGCCGGCTGGAAATCCTATCGCGGCAACGCGCAGGTGCCCTTCTCCATGTACTACCCGCCGGACTGGACCGTGGACGAGTCCCGCGCGAGCGAGGGGCGCGTCTACTTCTACGCCCCCGGCGTCGACAAGGCATACGACGACGGCACCTGGGTGCTGATCGCCACCAACGGCACCGCCGTCCCCAATGGCAACGTCGATGTGCTGCGCGATCAGTACTTCAACAGCGAGATTAAGGCGTCGCACCCGGAGGCGGGGATCAACATCACCCGCAACAACCAGTTCTCGAACATCACCTTCGCCTCGCTCGGCACCAACTTCAACAGCAACAGCGATCTCTGCTTCGCCTACATCGGCCTCGGCCTCAACAAGAGCGTGCCGTGGCGCTTCCGCCTCAACTCGCTCGATGCGGACTACGACGACAACCTGAGCACCTACTTCAACGACATGATCGGCTCGCTCAACATCTACGGGAACCCGTAGGGGCGAAGTCGGCGGTCGGCGGTCAGTAGTCCGTACATTAGCGTGAGTTTCGGCGTGTTCAACGAACGCTAAACCGAAGCGCCGATGGAAACCACATACCGTATCACGGCTGTGCTCAGTCCGCGCAGGCGGACTTTGTGGCCGGAGGCCATTCAGCCGGGACCTCGGTCCACCGGCAGCCCACACCGACCATGCGCCTCCGACCGACGCTTCAGTTTAGACGGCGATCGCTGGCGGCGTGACCGCTGTCAGGCCGGGCAGCTATCCCGCCGACACCTCGCCGCGTCATCACCGTTCATGGCGCTATGGCCTCCCACCGTAGGGCGCGTATCGCCCGCCAAAAGCCAGCGGGGCGACACCCACGTCGAGCGCCGCCCCGCACCTACCAACCGGCGCCCGCCGACGCCCCACTACGGACCACGGACCACGGACCACGACCACGGACCTGTTCTCTCTGCCGACTGCCGTCCGCCGCCCCACTCACGACTCCCCCCCCCGCCAGCAACGTATGCTCCCGCACCCGCCGCACCAGGATGACGCCGCGCATCAGCCAGAGCCCCACCGAGAGGAAGAGCAGATCGGACGCCAGGATCGCCAGCGTCGTCGGATGATCGGTCGCGCGCGCCGCCGCGCCGGAGAAACTCCCCGCCGCATAGTCGATCCCCAGGCGCAGCGCCAGCGTCGCCAGCCAGATCGCCACGTAGGCGGCACCGCCCGCCATCCAGACCTTCCCCGTCGCCTGATCGCGCCAGAAGTGGATCTGCCGCATCATCGTCCAGCCGAGCCCCAGCCCCACCAGCAGCATGATCGGCGCGAGCCCGATGAACAACGGCACCCGCAGCGTCCCCGGATTCGCCGCCAGCCCCGCCAGCGACGAAAGAACGATGAACGCCGTGAAGAGCACCGTCCGCGCGATCCCCACCGGTTGCGGGCGCGTGCGCCGGTAGGCGATCCACCCGAAGATCAGCAACGCGATCAGCGGCCCCGTGAAACGCGATGGATCGACCGAACTCATCGTCCAGACCCCTTCCCTTGCCCCAACCCGGCGACACGGACCAGCGCGCCCGCACCGCACATCGGGATCATCTACGCCCCCCCCGACGCAACCGTTCCCACACCTCACCCCGCAGCATACGCCACCCCGCCCCGCCCGGTCGGAAAGAGCGCGGCATGCCAACCAGCGAGCCGCGCCTGATCGAGGGGTCGCTCGTAGTGTCGGGTGGTGTCAAGCATCATCTCGACGAAACCCTCCACACTCCTATCGACGGCCACGTCATCTCGTCCGGGAATACCGAGCCGCCGCGCGAGCGATGACCGCACTTGCTCCGTATCGAGATGTCCCCCCTCGATCTCACCGGACCTGAGGACATCTCGCGTGAGCGTCCGCAACGTCGCTTCCTCGCGCAACGCAAAACCTAACGCCCGTATATGACCCGGCAGTAGCCCTTGCCGATGACGGACCCGCGCCAGCAGATCGGCCACAGGTACGCGATCCCAGCGCAGATTCGGCCAATCGGCGCGCTCGTGAATATACCTGTCAATCCCCTCATTATTTGATCGGATTATGTCTGTTATTCCCCTCATACGCAGGGGTTGTACGTGTACGAGCGGGACGATTTTTCACCCCTGCCGACAAGAACGCGATCGCCGCATCCCGGAGGGGGTGGGCACAAAGCTGGCGCGAGCGGCATCGCCACGCCCCCTTCCGCTCCGTCGGCCCGGCACCCTCGACAGCGACCTCCCCGCTCATTCCTTCCCCTTGTCCACCTCTCCATCCCCGCGTCTCCCGCCCCGTCCCCCCCTTCTCGCTTCCCCCTCGTCCTCCGCGTCGCTGTATCTCCGAGGCGCCCCCCGTCCCTCGTCCCCATTCGTCACTCGTCATTCGTCATGCGTCATGCCATACTGCCCCTATCCGCCACCGGGGCGGTGCAATGGGTGGGAAAGGGGCGAACCATGAGCCGCGAGGCGGTGCGCGAGATCCTGGAGCGTGCGGAGCGCGAGCCGGAGATCCGCGCGATGCTGGAGACCAACGGTTACGTCGTCCTCGAAGGCTACGACCTCACGCCGGAAGAGCTGGACGCCGCCGAGCGCTGGGACGTGCCCGCCCTCCGCGCGCTCGCCGGGCTCGACCCGGACGACATCGCCGCCCCCGCCTAGCGCGGGGAGCACGCGATGCGCCGCCTGACCTTCCTCGGCACCGGCGACCCCCTCAACGGCGCGCGCGCGCAGACCAGCCTCGCCCTCGCGCTGGCCGACGGCGCGACGCTGCTCATCGACACCGGCAGCGGCACCGGCCTCCTGCATCAGCTCGCCGGGGCGCGGCTCGCGCTGCCCGCGATCCGGCACGTCGTCGTCAGCCACGCCCACTTCGATCACGCGGGTGGCCTCGCTCCCCTCCTCGTCGCCCTCGCGGCGCTCCCGGAGGCGCGCGTGGTCGTCCACGCGATCGCGCCGACCAGCCGTGCCCTGCGCGACACCCTCGCCCTCGTCATCCCCGGCATCGAAGCATGGCTCGGCCCGCGCCTCGCCTGGCACGTCCTGCCGCTCGGCACCCCGGTCGCCATCGCCGACCTCACCCTGACCGCCTTCCCGGTCGAGCACGGCATCCCCACCGCCGGCTTCCGCATCGTCCAGCGCGGCCACAGCCTCACCTTCAGCGCCGACACCGTCCCCTGCGCCACCCTGGACGCCGCCGCGCGCGGTGCCGACCTGCTGATCCACGAAGCCTACGGCCTCGATGCCACCGCCGAGATCGCCCACCGCTTCGGCCACGCCACCGCCGCCGACGCCGGGCGCACCGCGCGTGCGGGCAACGTCGCGCGCCTGATCCTCACCCACCTCCGGGGTCACGCCCACGCCGACCCCGCCGCCCTCGTCGCCGAAGCCGCCGCGCACTATCCCGGCCCCCTCAGCGCCGCGTGCGACCTCGACGTGGTCGAGTGGTGAGACGAGTGGGCGGAGTGGGCGAGTGGGCGAGTGACGACGAAGTACGAACGACGAAGTACGAAGTACGAACTGCTGGCGCACTCGCGGTGAAACGATACCGCGCAAGCCAGAGGCACGACACCACGCCCGCATCACCCCGGTCCCCGGCGGGGATAGTATGCCCTTCATGGGTGGTGGCTGCCCTCCGGGGTGCTTCGTGGCGGCGTAGCCGCCCCTCGCCGCGAGCGGCTGCCCTTCAGGGGTAGTACAATCCCGGAATACCTGCGCTCGCCACCCGCTGCCCAGGGGGCAGTAGCTCCCACCCATGAAGGGCGCAATGCCTCCGGGGAACCCGCCCATCCGAGGAGCGGGGCGCGCCGTTACCGGTTCTTCCGGCGGTGCGCTGGTGATGATTGCGTTGGGCGCATACCGGCACCTGCCCAGTCCCCCGAGGGGAGGTAGTCCCAAGTCGCGTCGTGGAGCTTCGTGGCTGCCGACCCTCCAGCCGGGAGTGGCTGCCCTTCAGGGGTAGCGGCTGCCCTTCATGAGTAGTAGCTGCCTAGCTGCCCGCCAGGGTAGTGGCTGCCCTCCGGGGTACGGTGTGCCCTTCAGGGGTAGCGGCTGCCCGCCGGGGCACAGTGTGCCCTTCATGGGTAGTGCAACCCAACGGCCTCTCTACACCCAAAACAGCGTGCCCCCTATAGCGTGCCCCCTATTCCGTCCTGCTCTCCCTTCCGTCCTCCGTGCCTCTGTGCCTCCTGTTCCGTCCCTTCTTCTTTCTCCCGTTCTCTGCGTCTCTGCGGCGCCCCCCGTCCCCCCGCGCTCACCAGCCGAACTGCTTCGTCAACAACGCCTCGTCCAGGTGCAAAATGATCGGCGAGCCGTGCGGACAGATCGCGGGGGTGTCGCATGCCGCCAGCCCCATCAGCAGCCCGCGCGCCTGCGCCACCGACAGCGGACGTCCCTTCCGCAACGCCGCCCGACAGGAGAGATTGACCATCAGCCGCTCCCGCCACCCCTCATCGTCCTCCACCAACTCCTCGACCAGCCACGGCAGCGCCTCGCGCAGATCCTCGTGCTCCCCGAGCGGCGGCAGCGCGCGGATCAGGAACGAGCGCCCCCCGAAGCTCTCGCAGACGATCCCCACCTCGGCCAGTTCCGGCAACCGATCGTCCAGCAACGCCGCCTGCAACGGCCCCAGCTCGATCACGATCGGCTCGATCGGCTCCGGCGGCACCGCCTCGCCCTTCCGCTCCGGCGTCACTCCCTCGGCCCCCGACCCGCGCCCTCCCCCTTCTTTCTCCCGTCCCCCTCTGTGTCTCTGTGCCTCCTGTTCCGTCCCCTTCTCGCCCACTTCGCCCACTTCGCCCACTTCGCCCACTCGCCCACTCGCCCCACTCGCCAACCCCGCCAGCAGCCGCTCGTAGATGATCCGCTCGTGCGCGCGGTGCTGATCGATCAGGTAGAGGCCGTCCGGCCCCTCCGCCAGCAGCAACGCATCCCGCAACTGTCCCATGAAGCGCAGCGGCGGCAGATTCGGCCCCGCGATCGGCGGCAAATCGGTCAGGGCGGGCGCGGTCCCATCCGGCGCGGCGTCCCACGGCGCGCGCTCCTCCGCCAACGTCAGGTCGGCAACCGGCAGTCCGCGCAGCGCCGCCAACTGGAAGCCCGCGTTCCCCTTCGCCACCTGATACCGCGCCAGCGTCGCGCGCACCGCCCCCGCCAGCGCCTCGGCGATCGCCCGCTCGTGCAGCAGTTGCACCTCCGCCTTCGCCGGGTGGACATTCACGTCCACCCCCTCCGGCGGCAGCTCGATGAAGATCGCCCCCACCGGGTGCCGCCCGCGCGGGAAGAAGGGGCGATACGCCGCCTCCAACGCCTCGGCCAGATTGCGCGGCGTCGCCCAGCGCCCGTTGACGAAGAAACTCAACTGCTTGCGACTTGGGCGGTGCAACTGCGGCCCACCGAGCACCCCCCACACCCGCGCGTCCCCCGCCCCCGCCACGTCGATGTCCGGCAACGGCATCATCGCGCGCGCCACCTGCACGCCGTACACCGCCGCCAGCGCGTTGCCGAGGTCGCCGTCGCCGTCCGATTGGAACGACAGATGCCCGTCGAGGACGAGGCGGAAGCGGAGGTCGGGGCGGGCCAGGGCGTAGCGCCGCACCAGCGCGTTGATCTGCGCCGACTCGGTCCGCGCGGGCCGCAAGAACCTCTGGCGCGCGGGGATATCGGCAAATAAGGCGCGCACCGTCACCGTGGTGCCGCGCGCCCGCGCCCGCCCGAACGACTCCACGATCCGCCCATCGCTGACCAGCACCCCCGCGCCCTCGCCGCTGTCGTCGGTCGCGGTGATCAGCAGCGTCTCCCCCATCGCCCCGATCGAGGCCAGCGCCTCCCCGCGGAAACCGAGGCTGTCCAGGTGCCAGAGGTCGTCGGCGTCGCGCAGCTTGCTCGTCGCGTGGCGCGCGAACGCGAGCGACAACTCCGCGGCGGGGATCCCCGCGCCGTCGTCGCCGACCCGGATCGAGCGCGTCCCGCCGCCGCGCAACTCCACCATGATCTCGCGCGCCCCGGCGTCGATCGCGTTCTCGACCAGTTCCTTCACCACCGACGCGGGCCGCTCGATCGTCTCCCCCGCCGCGATCCGCTCGATCGTGCGCCGTTCCAGCGCCCGGATCGGCCGCCGCGCCCCGTCCCCGTCCGACCCGCTCGCCATCGCCCCGCCCCTCGCCGTCGCCCCACCACCATTCATCCCGCAAGTATAGCCGTGGGCGACAAGACGCGGGCGGCGGCGCGCACAGGGCGGTCACACGCGCCCCTGCCGCCTTGCCATATGGCCGCCTGACAGGCGCGGGCGTAGCGTCAATCCCCGTCGCCCCCCCTCACTCGCCACCGCAACGCCACACCGTCAGCCCACCTTGCCCCCCACGAGAACGCAAGCGGGGGCGGCGCGAGCCCCTCGCGCCACCCCCGCCGCTACCGGCTACCGACTTTCCCCGCTTCGTCGTTCGTACTTCGTCGTTCGTACTTCGCGCCCCGCCAACGCCCTACGGCTCGTTCCCGTAGACGAGCGTCCCGTTGCGATAGACCGGTGCTACCGGGATCCGCCCCGTAGCCCTTGCCTTTAGCAAGCCCTTCCTCTGAAGGGTCGCCCGGACGATCCCACGCATCGCCCCGATCATCGCGCTGGTTCGACGCCGTACACCAGCAGGCCGTCGCGGTAGACTGGGATGAACCCCGTGGACTTGTAGTTCCCGTAGTTCAGGCCATTATACGAATAATCGTCCTTCCAATCCCACGCCTTGTTCCAGTCTTTCAGGTGCAGCGAGAGCTCGACCTCGCAATACGACCCCGAGGTGAAGGAACGGCCCTGCCAGTTGATGTCCACATAGTACACGCTGTTCGCGGCGTTCCAGGCCGTGATCGGGCCAAGTTGCGCCGCGCCACACGAATCCGAAAGCTCGTCTGCGGCGACATCCGTCCCCGTGTACTTCGTCTCATCCTTCGCGCTGAGGTTGAAGAAGATGCGCGCCTTCAGCCCGCTCACCGGGGCGTAGCCATCGTTGTAGAGCCGCACCTGATACTGCGACTCCTCCGTCTTCGTGTTCGCCGAATCGAGTTGCACCGCCGTGCGAACCTCCGTGACCGGCGTCGGCGTGGCGGTCGGCGCGACGTAGGTGGACGGCACGAAGGTCGGCGCGATCAACGCCCGCTCATGCTTCCCGTACGCGGTGGCGGTGCTATTCCGCAGATACCCCATCCCCGCGATGCAGCCGATGCCGATAACGGTGATCAGCAGCAGGTATTCCACGAGCGATTGCCCGGCGTGGGCCTGGCGCGGTCGACGAGCCATGCGCTGCCTCTCCCTGTAACCCGACGCCTGTGGTCGGTGCGTGTTCGGTGCGGGGCGCGGCGGGCATTCACGCCCCGCGCAGGCCGCTTCGTCCGGGTCGGGATGCCGCGAGACACCCGCCAAGACCCGTACCAATAAGCCTACCGTGTACGCCGCCCCATAGCTAGATTCGTATGGCCGCTCGGCGTGGGGAAGATGGTCATCCCCCCGCGCGAGACTTCCGGCCCCGCCCCGCCCCGCCCCGCCCCCACCGATGGTCCAGGGCCAACCGGGAGGCGCTGGGGTGCCGGCCCTATCTCACCCCCCTGACACCCCCGCCCTGATCGGGAGCGAGAGCATGAGCAGCGATGACGCCCCTCCCCCGCTCCTCGGCCGGGCGGGCACCCGCCGGGCGGCGGGGAGGCGAGTCCGTGAGGACGAGCCGGAGGTGGGGGGCCAGCCAGTCCCCGCCCACCCCGCAACGAAGCCCCTCTCCCGGATCGGCGGGTCCCTCGGAGGCATTGCGCCCTTCATGGGTGGGAGCTACCGCCCTCCGGGCGGCGGGTGGCGAGCCGGGTGCGGGCCGTGAGTAGCCGCCGCGTACGCCGGTGATACCGGGATTGAAATACCCCTGAAGGGCAGCCGCTACCCATGAAGGGCACACTGTACCCATGAAGGGCAGCCTCTCCCGGCTAAGAGGCGGCTCACACCGCCACAAAGTACCCCTGAAGGGCATACTATCCCCTCCGGGGACTGGATCATCCCCACCACAATGCCGTCCACCTGTAGCGGCATATTCCCCCGCTCCTCGGATGGGCGGGTACGCCCCGGGCGGCGGGGTGGCGAGTCCGTGAGGACGAGCCGGAGGTGGGGGTCCAGCCAGTCCCCGCCCACCCCGCAACGAAGCCCCCCTCCTGAGATCGGCGGGTGCCGCCCGCAGGCGGCGGGGCGAGGGCCGTCCCTTACTCGCCCACTCGCCCACTCGCCCACTCAGAACAAACTCAACTGCCCCTGCGCCCGCCGCCGCGCGGCCTCGCCCGGCCCGCCCTTGCGCCCCGATCCCCCCGCCGTGCGACGCGGCTCGCCGTGGCGCGCGCGCATCGCGGCGGTCGCGGCGAGCACGTCCGGGCGGCGGCGGAACGCCCCGACCGCCTCCTTCACCGCGCGGCTCGCCGCCTCGTGATCCACGATCGGCGGCGGGTAATCGCGGCCCACCACGCAGCCGAGGCGCGCGCCCTCGTCGGGCGGCAACGTCCAGGGCTGGTGGAGGTGGGCCAGCGGCAGTCGGCGCAATTCCGGCACCCACCGCCGGATGAACGTCCCGGCGGGATCGTGCACGAGCGCCTGCTTCGTCGGGTTGTCGAGGCGCCGGGCGTCCACCGCCGTCACCCCGGATTGCAGCTGCACCTGGCCGAGGTGGATCCCCGGCTCGTAATCGAGCCAACGCCGCGCCAGGCCGTCCGAGAACGCCTGCCACGGCAGCCAGAGATCGTACGCGGCGAACGACACCAGCAGCGCCCGCATCCGCCAGGGGAGCCAGCCGGTGCCGTGCAGCGCGCGCATGCAGGCGTCGATCAGCGGATAGCCCGTTCGCCCCGTCTCCCACGCCGCCAGCCGCGCCGCCGCGTCCGGTCCCCCCATCAGCGGCCCCAACTCGACCGTCCGTAACTCGTCGTACGGCGCGACCAGGCTCTCCCGCTCGATCCGCCCCGCATCCTCCAATTGCTGCATGAAGTGGCTGCGCCAGCGCAACCGCGACTCGAACGCCGTCAAATCGGCAGTCGGCAGTCGGCAGTCGGCAGAAACAGGGGCACGGTCGGGCGCATAGTCGCCATCAAGCACACTAGCCAGCAACGGCAACGCCCCCTCTGCCGACTGCCGACTGCCGACTGCCGACTGCCTCGCCCCCCGCACCGCCAGCACCGTCTCGCGCAGGGACACCGTCCCCCAGGCGAGGTGCGGGCCGAGGCGCGAGCAGGCGTCCGGCGCGGTGTTGGGACCGGACATCGCCCGCCGATACCCCGCCGCCCGCCCCGCCAGGAACGACTCGCGCAGCGCCCGCCCCGCCGCCTCGCCCCCCGCCTGCCGCTCGCTCCGATTGTCCGGCGGCAGGCCGAGTTGCTGATGGGTGGGCAGGGAGCCGGGCGCGAGCCCCGACAGCGGCGGCAGGGCAACGGGCGGGGCCAGCGCCGGGCCGCGCATCCGCTCCTCCCAGCGCGTCGCCCACCCCGCGCGCGTCGGCTGGTGGGTCGCGAAGCCCCGGATCACGCCGTGCTGCGGCAGTTCCGTGAACGGGATGCCCTGCGCCCGCGCCCAGGCGCGCACCGCCCGGTCCCGCGCGCAGGTCCACTCCCGCCCCGTCTCCTCGTGCGCCCAGAGCGCCACGAACGGCACCGCCTCGCGCAGCGCCGTCAGGATCGCCACCGGCTCGCCCGTCCGCACCAGCAGCGGCTGCCCGAGCGCCGCCAACCCCGCGCGCAGCTCCCGCAGGCTCTCGCGCACGAAGGTCCAGTGCGCCGGGCCATAGTCGGGCCGCCGCACCAACCCCGGCTCCACCACGTAGAGGGGCAGCACCGGGCCACGCCGCGCCGCCTGCACCAGCGGCGCATGATCGTGCAGCCGTACATCGCGCTTGAACCAGACGACCTGTACCGCGTCCATAGCTCCGACGAGTGGGTGTAGTAGGCGAGTAGGCGAAGTGGGCCAGTAAATGAGCAAGGGTGCGCGGGCGAACGTAGTTCTGCCCCGGCCTCGCGGCGAGGCGGCACGGCACCACACCCTACCGGGCAATTGTACCGCGCGACACGCCGCCCGAGGATCGGCGGACAGGGCGAGCGACAGCGCGAATCGCCCCGCGCATCGGCACCGCTCATACATGCCGCACGCCCGGCACACACGGCCACGCCAGCACCGCGAACAGCGCCTGGCCCGGCCTAGCACCGGCCCGGCGCAGCGTAGCGTAACGCGCGCGTCAGGGGATCGCGATGAGCGCGATGACGGTGCCGACGCGCGGAAGCGCCGCGCATGCCGACGCGCCACGCCGCCCGGATGGCGGACGACGCGCCACCGGCCCCCGCTACCAAAGTTTGGTAGCGGGGCACGAATACCGACCGCGCCTACCCTCCTCGCGCTTGCCGGCAGACGCGATTCGGGCGGCGCGGTATGCTGTGGTGTGCATGACCATATCGCGGTCGATCATGCCGCTACCGGCGCGTCAGCCAGAAGCACCCACAATGGCGCCGCCCCCGCTCCTCGGCCGGGCGGGTCCCCCGGAGGCATTGCGCCCTTCATGGGTGGGAGCTACTGCCCCCTGGGCGGCGGGTGACGAGCCGGATACCCACGTAGCGGGCGACGAGCCGGGGTGCGGGCCGCACCGGCACAGGCAGCTTCCGGGGGTTATCATCGTATCCCGGCGCGCGAATGCCCACCCCCGGGTGCCGGATAAAGGCGAAAGTCGGGACTGACGTCGGGACTACCGGGAGGGCGTGACCTCGCGGGGGCGGCGCAGGGCGGCGCGCTCCCGCCAGAGGGCGCGTACCGGCACCCGCCAGAGCGCGCGTACCCCGCAGGCCCAGGCGAGCGAGGCGCTCCACCCCGCCAGGATGTCCGAGGGGTAGTGGACCCCCAGGTAGAGCCGCGAGAGGCCGACGCCGAGGACGAAGATGGTGCCAACGACCAGGACCGGCCAGCGCCACCGCGTCCCCCAAAGGAGGAAGACCAGCGCCGCCACCAGCGCCATCGAGCCCATCGCGTGGCCGCTCGGGAAGCCGTAATCGGTCTCCGGCGCGAGCGACGGCCAGAGGGTCGGGCGCTGGCGTTGGAAGAGGAGTTTTGCCAACAGGTTGAGCAGTGCCGCCCCGCCGACGATCGTGGCGAAGAGCGCGGCGTTGCCCAGCCAGCGCCGCCAGACAAGGAAGAGCGCGATCGCCCCCGCCAGCGCCGCCATCGGCAATGGGCCACCGATCGCGGTGAGCGTCAGCATCAGCCGATCGAGCGCGGGGGTGGCACGGGCGTGGAGGGCGAGCAGGATGCCGGTGTCCCACGAGAAACCCTCCCGCGTCCAGACATCCTCGGCGAGGCTGCCGAAGAGGAGCAGGGGAATCCCGATCCCGCAGAAGAGGCCGAGCAGCGCCCAGCGGCGCGCGTAGAAGCGTTGCAAGAGCGGTGCGACGAATCGACGAGTCATGACGTTCCCCTATCCCGCGCCCCGATCGCGGCGACCTACACCCCACATCAGTTCGTGCTCCCGACACGAACCCCCGGCACCAGCGGTTCAGCGGCCAGCGCACCGCCCGCGAGCGGGCCGCACATCTCGGCGTCACCGCCCGTGTGTACGGGGCTGTGCAACGACCGCTCAGGGTTGTGCCGCGCCGACGACGACCGATCCGATGGCACTCTCTTGCCCGGCCCAGATGGTCCAGCCGATGAACAATGCCTCCAGCACCAGCGAGATCAGCCCGACCGGCTCGGCCCATTCCGCCTCGTGGAAGCCGGGCAAGCCGACGGAGCGACTGACGATGTAGAGAATGAAGGCACCCCCGGCGACCAGCGTGCCAAGCCACCAGCCCCAGCGCTCCCCCCGCCAGACGCCATAGGCCGCGACGAGGGCACCTAGTGGGTCAGGCAGCGAATAATTGACGATGGGAGGGAGCGTGTGGGAGACTGGTGCCACGGGAGGAGGTGGCGATGGCACCGCGGCAGGTGGCCGGTCTCCGCGTGCTGACGGAAGCGGAGCGG
>JAABUP010005764.1_pt1 | contig 18461 bp, 21 predicted proteins | sample 5559201 | NCBI WGS metagenome assembly JAABUP01 (sample SAMN10711887, study PRJNA513373) | rock metagenome | isolation source: Antarctica rocks | place: Antarctica
GACCCTCTACATCGTCCTCCACGGGCGCGTGCGGGTTGTCCGGCATAGCGAGGCGGACGCGAATGCTGCCCCCTTGGCCGAGTTCGGGCCGGGGGAATTCTTCGGGGAAATGGCGCTACTGGGGGATACGGCTCGTTCCGCTGATGTCCTCGCGACGATACCGACCACTTGCGCGCTCCTGGATTGGGATGTCTTCCGCCAGGATCTGCTCGGCAACCGCGACGTGGCAACGGCACTGCTGACCGCCGTTAGCCGCCGTCTGCGCTCTCGGAGCGCCACCCTCGAGGCGATCGAGAAAGCGCTCGCCAGGGTGTCGATTCTCCAGGGATTGAGCGGGGCGGAACTCCGACGGATCGCCGACCGGGTCGAGATCCGCGACTACCCGGAGAACACCACGATTGTCTCGCGAGACGATCCCGGCCGGACGCTCTATATCATCCTCCAGGGTGGCGTCCGCGTGGTACGGCACGGGGAGGCGAGCACGGGCGCCACCCCGCTGGTCGCGTTCGGGCCGGGGGAGTTTTTCGGGGAGATGACGCTCCTGGAGAATGCCCCGCGCTCCGCCGACGTCCTCGCCACGATACCGACGACCTGCGCGCTCCTCAGTTGGGAAGTCTTCCGCGAGGATCTGCTCGGCAACCGCGACGTAGCGACCGCCCTGCTGGCCACCCTCAGCCGCCGCCTTCGCGCGTTCACCGAGTTACTTCAGCGGCCGCAGGTGGAGACGAAAGCGTCCCCCAAAGAACGCGAGCGGCGCATCCTCGAGGAGGGCGAGACCGGGATGGTCGGCGATATCCGCTCCGCTCTGGTCATCAAGGAGCACAATCACTTCACGCTCTTCGATCCGGAAGGGAACATCCCGATCGGCAATAGCGTCGGGCTCGGCCTCTATCTCGGTGATACCCGCCACCTGTCGGGCTACGAAGTCAGCCTCGGCAAGGTGCAGCCGGTCATGCTCGTCAGCACCGCCCAACTCGGCTACGCCGCCGAGGAACAGCTCACCAACCGCGACCTGACGGTCCGGCGCAAGACGGTCCGTAAGGAGACGCTGCTCGTCAGCCGCGAGCGGCTGGCGCATGACGCCGGCTTCTACGAAGAGATCACCATGCAGAACTTCAATACGTTTCCGGTCGAGATCGAGGTGCATGTCCGCTTCGTCTCCGACTTCGCCGATATCTTCGAGGTGCGCGGCGTCGGGCGCACGCAGCGCGGCGTGCATCGCCCCCCGGTCGTCTTAGGGGACACGGTCACCCTCGTGTACGATGGGCTCGATGACCGACACTACGAGACCGCGTTGACCTTCGATCCGCTGCCGACGCGATTGACCGCCTCGACGATGACCTATCGCGTGCGAGTGGGCGCCCTGAGCCGATCGGTCGTGCGCGTGCGGATCACTGCGCGCGTGACGACGGATCATACAGAAGCGGCCGGCAGGAGTCCCGATGCGACGCCCCGCGCAGGCGCGCAGATCGCGCGCGCGAAGGAGTCCTACACCGAGTGGCTCGCCGAGGCCACCCAGGTGACCACCGACAACCGCCTCTTCGACACCGCGATCAGTCGCTCACTGAGCGATCTGCGCCTGCTCGTCAACCAGCTCGGCGATCGGTGGTATTTCGCCGCCGGCATCCCGTGGTTTGCCACCCTCTTTGGCCGTGACAGTCTGATCACCGGGCTCCAGACCCTCGCCTGGAATCCCGCACTGGCCGCCGGTATCCTCCGGCTCCTCGCCGAACACCAGGGGACCAAGGAGGATGAGTGGCGCGACGAAGAGCCGGGCAAGATCTTGCACGAACTGCGGACCGGCGAATTGGCCCTCACCAATCGCATCCCGCACACGCCGTACTACGGCTCGATCGACGCGACACCGCTCTTCATCCTCCTCGCCGCCACGTATTACGAGTGGACGGGCGATGCGGCGCTGATTCGCGACTTATTACCGAACATCCTTGCTGCCCTCGATTGGTGCCGCGTCTATGGCGATCGGGACGGTGACGGCTATGTCGAGTATGCGCGGCGGTCGAGCAAGGGACTCGCGAATCAGGGGTGGAAGGACTCGGGCGAGGGCATCATGTTCCGCGATGGACGCCTGCCGAACCCGCCGATTGCCCTGGTCGAGGTGCAGGGTTACGTCTACGCGGCCTATCGCGGCATCGCCGGGGTGCTCCGCGCGCTCGGCGGGGATCACGGCGAACGGGCGCGTGATCTCGACGAGCGCGCGGCGGCCCTGAAAGAACGCTTCAACCAAGACTTCTGGATGCCTGAGGCGAACTATTACGCGCTCGGGCTCGATGGCAAGAAGCGGCAGGTCGACGCGATCACCTCCAATCCCGGCCAGGCGCTATGGTCCGGCATCATCGCCGAGGAACGGGTGGGGGCGGTGATCCAGCGTCTGCTCGACGATCACCTCTTCTCCGGGTGGGGAATTCGCACCCTCGCCCGCGATAACGACGCCTACAATCCGCTCGGCTATCACCTCGGCACCGTCTGGCCGCACGATAACTCGCTGATTGCCGCGGGGATGCAGCGCTATGGCTTCGGTGCCGCAGCCAACCAGGTCCTCACCGCCCTGTACGAGGCGGCATTGCAGTTCCCCTACTACCGGTTACCGGAGCTGTTTTGCGGCATCGCGCGCACCGCATACGGTGTGCCGATCGGTTACCCGGTCGCCTGCTCTCCCCAGGCCTGGGCCGCTGCCTCGCTCCCGTTCATGCTGAGCGAGACGTTAGGGCTCCATCCGTCAGACGGGGGGCGTGTCCTCTCCATCCAAAGCCCGGTGTTACCGTCCTGGCTCGGCCACGTGCAGGTGCGAGGCCTGCGCGTGCGCGATGCCCGCCTGGATGTGACCTTTACTCAATCTGGTGTACCGGGTCAGGCCGCGCATGTGACGATCGAAACGCGCGGGGACGATGCAGCGCTAGACGTGCGGATCACGGATGCGTGAGAGAGCGCTCGGCCGCGCTCGGTGCGACCGCACGGCATGTGGCGGTGCCAGCGGCGAGCGGAAGGAGGAACCAAGATGAAGATCGCGATGGCCGCCCCGCTCGTCGAGGCGGTGCCCCCCCTCCTCTATGGCGGCACAGAGCGGGTCGTCTCCACGCTCACCGAGGAGTTGGTGCGTCGTGGCCACGACGTTACCCTCTTCGCCAGCGGCGACTCCCGCACCGCCGCCCACCTCGTCCCCTGCGCGGAACGGGCGCTGCGCCTCGAGCATGCCCTCAAGGACGCCGTCGCCTCCACCCTGATCGAGCTCGACATGGTCTACGAGCACGCCAATGCGTTCGATATCATCCACAACCACTGCGACTACCTCGCCTTCCCCTTCGCCCGCCGCAGCGCCACCCCGACGGTGACGACGATGCATGGCCGCCTCGACCTCGCCGAGGTGCGCCGCCTCAACGCGCGCTTCCCCGAGCAGCGCCTCGTCTCAATCAGCGACGCCCAGCGGGAGGCATTGCTCGACGCCAACTGGCTGGCCACCGTCTACAACGGTATTGACCTCACCAACTACCACTTCCACCCTGAGGCGGGGGATTACCTCGTCTTCCTCGGCCGTATCAGCCCGGAGAAGCGGCCGGATCGGGCGATCGAGATTGCCCGCGACGTTGGGATGCGGCTGGTGATCGCGGCGAAGGTGGACCCGGCGGACCGGGATTACTACGAGCACGCCTTCCTGCCGATGCTGGACGACAACCCGCTCTTGGAGTTCATCGGCGAAGTGAATGAGCAGGAAAAGGACACGTTGTTGGGAATGGCGTATGCCTACCTCTTCCCGATCGACTGGCCGGAGCCGTTCGGGCTGACGATGGTTGAGGCGATGGCGACCGGGACGCCGGTGATCGCGTACCAGGCGGGGTCGGTGCCCGAGGTGGTGGTGGACGGGGAGACGGGATTCGTGTGCAAGACGTTCGGGGCGATGCTGGAGGCAGTGCCGCGGATCGGGGAGATTGATCGGCGGGCGTGCCGGGCGCACGTCGAGCGGCATTTCTCGGCGGCGGCGATGGCGGACGGCTACGAGCGGGTCTATCAGGTGCTTACCGACCGTGAAGCATCGCGCTACGTACAAACGCCATGAGCGCCTTGCCGGGAATTTCGCCCCGCCGATGCGCGACCGCGCTCGTCTCCATCCTCATCACGGACGCTCCGCCCTGCCGACCGTGACGGGTGCGACCCGCCAGATCGCCGCGCTGTATTGGCGGATTGCCCGGTCGGATGAGAAGAAGCCGCAGCGCGCGCTGTTGAGGATCGACATCCGCGTCCACCCGTCGCCGTCTGCGTAGGCGCGCTCCACCGCATCCTGGCGCTCGACGTACGACCGGAAGTCCGCGCAGACCATGTACGGGTCATCGTAGAGCAGCGCATCAACAAGCGGCGCGAATAGCTCCCGATCACCATCCGCGAACTCGCCCGCAGCCACGGCGTCGATTGCTTGCCGCAGCTCCGCGTCGGCATTGTAGTACTGCATCGGGCTGTACCCCGCCGCCTTCCGCGCCTCCGCCTCCTCGGCCGTCACCCCAAACAGAAAGAAGTTCTCCGCGCCCACGCGCTCGCGGATCTCGATATTCGCCCCGTCGAGCGTGCCGATTGTCAGCGCGCCGTTCAGCGCGAACTTCATGTTGCCCGTGCCCGATGCCTCCTTGCCCGCCAGCGAGATCTGCTCCGACAGGTCGGCCGCCGGGTAGATCCGCTCGGCGAGCGAGACGTTGAAGTTCGGCAGGAAGACGACCGCCAGCCGCCCGCGGACGTCGGGGTCGGCATTGACGACGGCGGCGATCGCATTGACGAACTTGATGATGAGCTTCGCCATCCGATATCCCGGTGCCGCCTTCGCCCCGAAGATCACCGTGCGCGGCAGCAGTTCGGTACCCGGGTCCTCCTTGATGCGCCGGTAGAGCGCGATGATATGGAGCGCCTTGAGGAGTTGCCGCTTGTACTCATGGAGGCGCTTGACCATCATATCGAAGAGCGAGGACGCGTCCACAGCAATACCGGTCTGCGCGCCGATGTGCGCCGCGAGGTCCTCCTTGTTGTGTCGCTTCACCGCGCGCCATGCAGCGCGGAAGTCCGGATCGTCCACCGCTCCCTCCAGGCGCCGCAACCGATCGAGATCCCGCAGCCATCCATCCCCGATCCGCCCCGTGATCAGCGCTGCGAGCCGCGGGTTCGCCAGCGCGACGAAGCGGCGCGGGGTCACGGCGTTGGTCACGGTGGTGAACTTCTCCGGCCACAGGGCGGCGAAATCGACCAGCGTGTTTTCCTTGAGAAGCTGCGAGTGCAGCCCCGCCACACCGTTCACGGCATAGCTCCCCACGCACGCGAGGTGGGCCATGCGCACGTGCCACTCGCCCTCTCCGGCCACGATTGCCATGCGGGCGATGCGCGCCTCGTCCCCCGGGAATCGTGCGTGGATCTCGTCCAGGAAGCGGCGGTTGAGCTCGTAGATGATCTCCAGGTGCCGCGGCAACAGGCCACCCAGCAGACCGACGGGCCACGTCTCCAGCGCCTCGGGCATCAGCGTGTGGACCGTGTAGGCGAACGTCCGCCGCGTGATCTCCCATGCCTGCTCCCACTCCAGCCCGTGCTCGTCCACCAGGAGCCGCATCAACTCGACGATGCCGATGCTCGGGTGCGTGTCATTGAGCTGGATCGCCACCCGCTCAGGCAGGTGCTCCCAGCCGTCGTCCTCGGGGTGCAGGTCGCGCAGGATGTCCGCGAGGGAGCACGCCACGAAGAAGTACTGTTGTTCGAGCCGCAGCCGCTTGCCCTGGGGCGTCGTGTCGTCCGGGTAGAGCACGCGGGTGATGTTCTCCGAGGCCTCGCGCTGCGCCGACGCGCGCGCGTAGTCGCCGGCATTGAACGACGACAGGTCGAGCGGCTGGGCGGCGCGGGCGCTCCACAGCCGTAGCGCGTTGACGGTCCCGCTGCGGTAACCCGGGATGAGGAGGTCATACGGGATGCCGATCACGCTCCGATCGGCGATCCAGGACGTATGGATGCGCCCCCGTTCGTCGGTACGCCGCTCCGTTCGCCCACCGAACCGAATCTCCACCGCGCGGTCGGGATCGGGGAACTCCCATGGGTCGCCCCAGCGCAGCCAGTCGTCGGGCTGCTCGACCTGCCAGCCGTCCTGGAAGCTCTGGCGGAAGATGCCGTACTCGTAGCGGATCCCGTAGCCGATCGCGGGGATGCGCAGCGTGGCGAGCGAGTCGAGGAAACAGGCGGCGAGGCGCCCCAAGCCGCCGTTGCCCAGCCCCGGCTCGCTCTCGAGTGCGGCGAGTGTGGCGAGGTCGAGGCCGAGCTCGGCGAGCGCCCGCCGGGCGACCTCGGTAACGCCCAGACCAAGCAGGTTGTTGCCGAGCTGGCGCCCGAGCAGATACTCCGCCGAGAGGTAACAGACGCTCTTGGTGTCCGCGGCGGCATGGGCACGCGCGGTGGCAAGTCGCCGCTCGACGAGCCGTTCGCGTACCGTGTAGGCCAGGGCGAGGTAGCAATCGTTTGGGGTCGCGCGGGAGAGGTCCTTGCCCTGGAGGGTGGCGAGATTGCGGAGAAAGACACGCTGGAAGGAGATAACCGCCCGGTCGGTCGGGAGCGGGGCATCGGCAGGTGTATTCACGGTCGATTCACTCCCCCGTAGGAACCGGACAGATCGATCAGGGTTGCACACAGTGTACCAAGGATCCGGCAAGGGCACGTCGGGAACGAGGAGCGGTCGTTGGACGAAAAGGAATTTAAGTACGCTAAGAGGACACCGGCGGCTCACGCGCCGCAATTCGCCTTCCACTGCGCGCTTCGTTGGTCCTCCTTGTCCTCGCCCGTCACATCGATGCGTGATCAGGGTCTCAGCACGCCTCTGGTCGCGTCAGTCAGTGACCACGCGTGCCAGCGAGTGTGTGCCTCACCCGGTCGTCGCCAATCGCTCTGATCCCGCCGCAGCCAAATATGGCACCCGACGCTGACGGTGGCCTCTTCGGGAGCATAACGTGAGGACGGGCGGCGATGCACCGTCAATGATGCCGCGGGTGCAGAACAGATTCAGTCCATGGCGCATGACGGGATCGATACAGGAGAAGAAGCATGCAACAACGTCACACACCTCCCGAGCAGCAACCGGAGGGCGATGATCAGGATCTGCTCACGCCCGACCTGCCCAAGGAAATGAAGCCGATCCAGACCAAGCCTCGTCAGGTGGGGGTACACTTCATCCTGACATCTCGCCACACGCCGCCCAGCGCGTCACTCGACGTCACGGTCTTGGTGGACGATGTTGTTGTCCGTTTCGTGAGGGACCCCAATGTTGTGGACGCCGCGATTGATTCGCGGCGTCAAGGATGGGATCGAGAAGCACGGCTATCGCGGGAATCGCGAGCGGGATGATCACCGGCCTGCTCAGGCGACGAAACGGTGATCCATTCGTGCCGACTCCGGTGTTCGCGATGGCCCGGGCTTGATCGCGTCGCTCCCCTGTGTGCGCACGACAACGATGAACGCAATGGCCACCAGACCGAAGGCGGGGATCCCCGCCACAACAGGTGCCAGATGGAGTGCGCCACTCCCGACCGCGAAGAGGAGAAAGGCGGCAAGGACCGCCACCCAGAGCACGCTGACCGTGCCCCAGTGTGACCGGGAACGCTGCGGCTGTTGACACTCTGGCATTGCCACCCCTCCCCGTGTCTCGTGTCTGCTCGCCCCTGTGCGTGATGTCCATCACTGCACTGAGCTTCCGCGCGTGGCGCACCCCTGTACCGTGTCGAGAACAGATGCATGCGGAGACAAATGCGTCTGTTGCATGTTCCCCGACTCCCCCGTGTCCATGTGCATATGTACCATGCGCGTGCTATGCTGGCAACGAAGGTGAAGGGAGCGGTACCGATGGCAACGCGGCGCGCGACAGCGGCAGAAACCAACGCAGCGATCCACGAGACGCCGGGGGTGATGGGCGGCTATCCGTGCGTGGGCAACACGCGCATCCCCGTACGCGCCCTCGTGGAGGTGCTGCGGCGCTACGGCAGCGTGGAGGCCGTGGGAGACTACTTCCCGCAACTCAGTCGCACACAGGTGGACGCCGGCCTCGCCTACTACCGCGAATACCCCACCCGCGTGGATGAGGATATTGAGACGAGCCGCCGCGCCGATGCGGAGTTCGCGCCACACGCCCCCGTCCGCTAGATGGCCGGGCGCGGCATCCTCGTCTACACCGACGAACTGGTTGATCCCGCGCTCGCCGTGGCGCTCCGGAGGCGGGGGTACGACGCCGTGAGTTGCCACGAGGCGGGGCAGGCGAATCAGAAGATCGCTGATCCCGCGCAACTCGCCGACGCCAGCGAGCAGGGGCGCGCGATCCTCACGAACAACAACCGCGACTTCGTCCCGCTCGCGGTTCGCTGGCAGCGGCAGGGCCGAGCACACGCCGGGATGATGCTCTATACCGGCTTCCCGCCGCTCGGCGACCTGCTCCGGCGCGTGATCGCCCATCTGGACCGCACGGAGCCGGGGGCGCAGCGGGATACCGTGCTGTGGATATAGGCACGGAGAAGAACGTTCCCACGCCGCATCGTGGCGCTCAGACGACGAGGAACCGCCCGCTCGATTCTGCGGGGCGTCCATGGAACGGTTGGCGGCGGTCGGCGTCCAGATCAGCATGGCGGCGCGCGGGAACCCGGACGAGCATGCCCAAGTGGAGCGTTTCTTCAAGCCCTTGAAACCTGGACGCCCCGCTCGCATAGTGCACACCGCGGTCGGAATGATGAAGCAATCCCGCCGTCGGTTGTCGCGTCGTCACCGCCATCTCAAGCGTCGCACGATCCGCGGCACCCTTCGCCTTTCAGTTGGCGACGGCGACGGGGGCGGACGCCTATGAACTGGAACGGCGACTCGGCCATCGCTCGCAGCGCTACATCCAGCGGTACACCAACCCGCCCGAGGCGATCGCCGCCACCTATATCGAGGAGTTCTAGGCCATGCCCAAGCAGGAACTGTGGTCCACGGCGGAGGGGTGAGAAGAATCCGCGCCACGCGATCGAAGAAGCAGAGGGTAACGTGCTCCCGTATCCCGACGTTCTGTTCCGTTGCCACTCGGACCCCCACTTCATCTCTCCGGCGCAATGATGTACCCTCCGTGGGATGGCAGCCAACCGGGTACCCGTGGACGACGGACGGAGAGAGGCGAGCATGAAACGGTGTTGGTATCGGCGAGCGATGCTTGGTCGTGTTGTCGCCGTGGTGAGTGCGCTGTTGATCGTGATGGGGGGACCCACGGCGGTAGTGGCGCAACCCCCACTGACACCGCCAGGAGCCGACGCCTTCGGACCCATCCCCGCCTTCCCCGACACCCCCGACCATCGCTTCTTTGCCACCACCGGCCACTCGCTCAACAGTGGCTTCAAGGTGTACTGGGAGGCCCATGGCGGTCTGGTCATCTTCGGCTACCCGATCAGTGAAGAGTTCCAGGAGCGGGAGGCGGACGGCCAAGTCCGCACCGCGCAGTACTTCGAGCGGGCGCGCTTCGAGTACCACCCCGAGTTCAAAGGCTCGCCGTACGAGGTGGAACTCGGCCTGCTCGGGCAGGAAGTCACCGCGTCCCGCGCAGGCGAAACGCCCTTCCAGCCCATCGCCGCCTTCGCCGATAGCATGGATCACCGCTACTTCGCCGCGACGGGGCACAGCCTGAACTTCGGATTCAAGGCGTATTGGGAGGCCAATGGGGGGCTGGCGCAGTTCGGCTACCCGATCAGTGAGGAATTCACGGAACGGAATCCAGACATGGAACAGGAGTACACGGTGCAGTACTTCGAGCGCGAGCGGTTCGAATATCACCCGGAGTTCGCCGGGACGCCATATGAGGTGGAGTTGGGGCGGCTGGGGGCGCAGGTCGCCCTCACGCGTGGCTATCCGGTTAACGGCCAGGCCACCCCGACCCCGGGCGATCCGCTATCGGCCCGCTTCGCCGCCCTCTCTAATAGCAATGAGCGGCTGCGCGGGCTACTCGGTCCCCCCGCCACCATGTCCTTTCAGTCGCCGGGCGCGGTGCTCGAGTTCGAGCACGGTCGCCTGATCGCCCATCGTGAGGATGGCGGCTTGAATCTCATCTCCGTCCTCTGTGGCGATCCGCAGACGGGACAGGCCTTCGTCAGCAGTCGGCTCACGCTCTACTATGAGGACACCTTTAGCGCGGGACAGCCAGTGGGTGGTGGCCCTGGCCCCCAGCCCGGACTATACGAGCCAGGGCGCGTCTTCGGTGCGCTCTGGCGTGCGCGCGCCGATGTCCGCAATTGTCTTGGCTACGCGACGGTGCCGGATGCAATGTCCTACACCGTCACGGTGCAGAACTTTTCGCATGGGCTGTTGCTCTCCACGTCCGACGGGCAGGCGGTATACGCTCTGTATCTGATCGAGGGTCCTCCGCCAAGTGGCCGCTACGAGCGATTTGCGCTCCCAACTCCCTGATGGGCCATGATCCACAGTGGGAGAGGAATCGCCGAGACACACGAGGACGGGCCGAGGGTTGCGTTCCCTCGGCCCGTCCCTCTTCCAATCGCCACGCGGAACGCGGCCTACCCGCAATAATTTGACTGTGCGCGGCTGCCAATCGCGTCGGCGGCGACCTCGTCGATGTTGTAGTTACCCTCGACGAGAGGTAAGCCGTAGAAGCAGACGCTGTCGAGATTTCCGCCCCCACCCTTCGTGTCGGTCCGTGGCGTCGCAACCTTCTCGGCGAACTCCACGTACTGGGCGGGACGGTTGGGATCGTTGCTATTGATCGCCGCCTCGGTCACCTTCATGTTGATGTCAGGGTTCCACCCGCGCACGTAGTCGATCATCTCGTACGGCTGATCGCCGTCGGTCCGGCAGAGTGTGCCGTAGCCATAGCAGTGGACCGTCACGATCGGCGGCTGATACGGCCCGGTCAGCATGTTACCCAGCCCGTCGCCGTTGTCCATGATCAGGGCGCTGAAATAGGACGAATCGCGGTCGTTCTGGCTGGGCATGTTGATCGCCCAATAGAAGTCGGTCGGGATACTGCCGTCATTCCTGCGGCCGTGAAGGTACTGCGAGATCTCCAACCGTCGCCGCCGGGCGTCTCCAGCGTCCTCGCCGTTCTCATTCGGCTCGTTACCGATCTCGTAGACGAAAAGGATGTTGGGATGGGCCCCGACGTAGGGCAGGATCTAGTTGCCGAGGGACTTAACATATCCCTAGAGCTACACCCGCATATATCGCGTGGACCCAGTGTCGCCTTCTCCTATCTTGCCGCCATCGCGAACCGACCGGGATCCCTGGTCACGAATCATGCGCCGTCGCGGGGAGATTCACATCGCGCACGGGCGGCACGTCGCGCTGGGCGAAGCGCACGAGATCCGACCCGGCCGCCACGGTCCGCATTGGGGCGTCGCCATCGAGTGGACCCGCGAGCAGCACGACGCCGACCAACGCGGATGCGCCACTCGCGTCCACCATCCGCCGCACGGCGGCGAGAGCATCCGCCTCCGCGGCGAAGTCCTCGATCAGGTTGCGCGTCTCCATCTGCCATAACTCGTAGACATCGTACCGATCATCCATGTCGTTCCTCCTCGCTTGCCACCGGTAGGACCGCGACCACTGCGGCGTGCAGCGCATCGGCATCGCCCCAGACGGTGATGTGGCCCGCCCGCTGCCCCGTCCGCGCGATCCCGAACTACCCGGTGTCGGGAAGGTCCAAGACCGCGATAAACGCCCCAAGGTGCGGGTTGGCCGCTGCGCGGGCGCGGGCTTGCGCGAGCGTCTCGGTACATGATACCCCCGACCACAAGCGCATCTGCGTGGGAGTGAGGGGACGGAGTGGCGTGATCCCCTGCTCGGCATGCGAGAGGAAATCCGCGCGCGGGGGTGGATTGGCCCGCACAAGATGGTAGAGGCGGCGCACAGGGTTGTCGTCGCTCACCGGCTGCCCCCATATCCGTTCGCGCCCCCCCGGTGCTCCCGCACATACCCGACCGACCGGGCGAGATCGTCGTAGCGTGGGGGACGCCCGCAGGCGCGGCAATAGGCCCGCAGATCGCCGATCCCCGTCTCTACCGCCATCCGGCCCCAGAACTCCCGCCGGGCGACACCTGCGGGGTCGGCAGGCAGGCAGGCGGAAGATGTCATCGCCCCACCTCCCCCGTCCGCCATCGCCACTGCTGACGCTCCGGGATATGTCTCATCTTTCCTCTGCGCTCCTTCCGTGGGGGTTTCCCGCAGCCCCAACCGGTCCGCCAGCACCGCGAGCATATACGGCATCTTGTTCACGCCCTCCTCGTCCCGCCTCCTGATCGCCGACGTCCGCGCCTGCGTCGCCGCCCGCGCGCTGTAGACTGCCGTCACGAACGCCTCCCACGGCACGTCCGATTGCCGGTAGAGATTGAGCGCCCGGCTGGTGGTACTACCTACGGTGGCCCGGTCGCCCAACTCGCGCCGGAAATCGCCGATCAGCGCCAGCACTGCGTCCCGTTCGGGATCCGGGAGGACGAGTGGGGGCGTTGCTCGTCGCGGCGCGGGGTTAGGCGGTGACAGGGAAGAGACAGACTCCGGGGAGGATAGACCGCACGGTCTTTCAGAAAAATTCATGCGCGGAGGGGCTGTCGAATCTTCGAATTCCCCGTTATCTTCTTCAATTTCTTGTTCTTCTACTGAGAACCCGCTGTCGCCGGGTTCTTGAACCCGCGTCGGCCGGGTTCTTGGGGGCAGAGTGACGAGGAGGCGGTAGGTATTGACGAGGCCGCGCCCGCGGCGGGTTTGTTCCACGAGGCCCGCCGCCACGAGTTCGTGCATCGTGCGCCGCACGAGATCCTCGCCGGCGTCCATCAGCGCGCAGAGGCGCGCGTAGCCCACCCGGACGACGTAGCCGGTGCGGAGGCGGGCATGCTGGAGGAGGAGGGTGTAGAGGAAGCGGGCTTCGCGGGAGAGGGTGGGGTCGAGCAGGACGGTGTTCGGGACCTGGGTGAAGCCGACGACGGCGAGGGGCGGGGATGGGGACGAGGAAGATTGCAAGGCAGCGACCATACCGGCACTCCTGTCCAATGCACTGATCGTCCACAGGGTTTTCGGTTTGCCTGTTGACAAAGCGCACTGACATAGGGTACGGTGTGCCCAAGCGATTTGGGGTGCGCACCGCACCTGCCATAGTTGCCCGCGAACGCCAATTCGCGGGCAACTCTCGTTTGTGCCACAAGCGCCCCGGTGGTCACGGGGGCGCAGGATGGCTTCTTGGCACTATACGCGCCCCCCTGTCCGTTCACAAGCCCCCGTGCAAGCGTGGCGTTGTTGCCGCTTGGCTACACGGTCTCCCCGCTGTCCAACCCAAGTATGACGCGCCACCAGGAGCGGCGTGGCGATGACTGTACGCCCCCGTACGCTGCGTTCCTTGGCGAAACGGACGATTCCATCTCCGCGCCCGTTCGCCCAGCGTGGAGGGTTTCTGGCATGATCGGGGCTGGGTCGCCATCGGGGACATCAGGGACCGCGAGGCGCGCTTCTAATGCGTCGACGCGTTCAAGGGCGCGGTCGCGCTCTCGTTCGGCAACCTGGCGATAGGTCCGCTCCCGCCCCAACATCTCGCGCACCGGGAGGTGAAGGAAGGTAACGACCGAATTAACGGTCAATAGGTCTTGGCATACTGCTCGATGACGGGCACGGAAGAGCGGTGATCACAGAGCCCGATCGCGTCAGTCGTCAGGTTATCGCGCAATGGCCCGGGCGGCAGACTTTCGGCGGCAACAGCGATGTTTCCTGTCGGCGAGTCGTCTGCCCAAATCGAGGACGTTGCCGTATTGGGTGGCGGGTTGACGGCTTGCCAGACATGGAGATAGTACGTTTTCGCGTCGATCAAGAATAGCGTGCCGTTGAGATCAGCAATGTTCCCCGTCGGGCAGGCCGGCAAGATCACCGTGTATTTCGGGATGGACAGGGCTTGATGCGGTGTTGGCGTCGGCAGTTGCGTTGCGTCCGGCAGCGCTGAGACGCCCGGGAGAGGAGCAGTGCGCTGCGCGCCACAGCCCACGAGGATGAACGCAAGGAGCAGCAGACTTGTCATTGCAACAAATGGAGGCTTTGTCGATCTGCTGCTCAGGCACATTGTTGGTCTCCTCCCGCACCGGACGGCGTCAAGAGCAGTGTACAGGTATCTGTTCAAGAAGAGAAAACTGCTGCTCATGTGTCGCCGACCCTATCACCGCTGAGACGAAGCAAACCGCGCGGTATGATGCAACGCACGGGATCCCAGACAACAGTCAACGGTCAAGGAACGAGCACCGACGATGGTCAATGAACACGGTCAGCAATCGGATACCCCGAAACGGGCATTGATTGATGGTCCGCCGCCCCACGACGCGTGTTCCTTCTGCGGCAAGGGCCGTGAGGAGGTCGCGCACCTGATCGCCGGACCGCAGGGGGTATCCATCTGCAATGAGTGCGTGGCGCTCTGCAATACCATCCTCACGGAAAAGGAAGATCCGCCAGAAACATCGTCCTGAGACGACAGGGAAGAGAAACGGGAGATTCCGGCGATGAACACCGACACTCAGTGACGCGTGATGGCCGAGTCACGGTTATTGCCATATGTGCCGTATGGGGATGTATTGTCTACCCGTCCCGGCGGTAACTGCCGAAGAGGACGAGCAGCGTGACAAGGACCGCCGCGAGGATCGGGCCGCCGACGATGGCACTGATCCAGCCGCGCCCCGCCGCATGGAGGGTGAGGATGACGACGGCGAGTGCGGCGAGAGAGGAAGGTCAGCGGGCCGCGATTCCACGGCGATGGTAGGGGTGGTTCTCGCATTGCTCACTCCAATCCGACGAGCCGACACCCCAACGTGCGCTGCTCACGGCCACAATGTCTCCCCCGGTTTCTCCGGCACCCATACCCGCACAATCGCATCCAGGTGGATCGCCTCGCCCGACGCGGTGCTGGTGGTATCGAGCACGATGAACGCGTCGGTTGCGTCGCTCGACGCACCAGGTAGTGCGCGGGGGACACCGGTGCCGAAGCGTTCCCATCCATCGGGCGTGGTCCACGTCACGCCGATCGCCTGCTCCGCGCTTGCGGCGTCTTCCAGCAGATACCGCAGCAGGTGGCGATCACGATGTCTCATCTGTTACTCCCCCGGCGTCGCGTGTGAAGTGGACGCATCGGTTGCGGCGGTCAAAGCGCGCGCCCCAGCCTATTTCTTGCCATCGTTGGACATGCGGCTGCGTCGTCGAGTGCCAGGTTGTGGAAGTATTCGATGCCGACACCGAGAGCGGTACGCCGATGATGCCCTCGATTTCAGCCAACGAGAACGTCACTTCCCCTCGCTCTGTAGGGCAAGGAAATCAATCAGTGGTTGGTACCGCGTCCCGCGCGGATGCTGCCATTTCCTGCCTGGCATGCGCTACTCCAATCCGACAGCTGACGCCACCAAGGAACAGGGTGAATTTCGCGCTGAGATGCCCCAGGAACGACGTTCACTTCGCGGCGGGGTGATTATCGGCGGCGTCGCGGGTGAAGCGTACCGTGCGGTGCGCACGATCAGGCAAGGCGCGCCAGCCAAATTCCCGCCATATCCGCACATGCAGCAGCGATGAGGTCGTCCACCAGGTCTCATTGAAAACGGCGCCTAATGATGGCAGACGCACCCCAATCATCGCCTCGATCTCCGCGTAGGCAAGCATGACCGACGACTCTCCCTGTCGTACGAGATAGTCTGCGATCGCGGAATAGAGGCTCGGCCTGTCGCTCTGCATCGTCGCTACTTCCCAGCGAGTAACCGCATCCACCAGGGCCACCGTTGCTTCGGGAATACCTCAGGTTCACGTTCAGCGCCTCCAGGAGCGGCGTGTGGTGACGTCGGGCCTCCTGCTTCCTCAAGTGTCTCTATGCGCCGTTGCAGCGCATCCCGCTCAGCGGTGAGCATTCCGTTCTCGCGTTCAAGCGCGCCGATCCGCTCCACAAGCGGGAGCACCCATTCGTCCATTACGGCGGTGAGTTGCATCCGTGGCGACGTGGCAACTCCTGTGGCAAGGTCTGTGGCAATGTACTCGGCAATCTTGCCATCCTTGCCATCCTCGGTCGTGGTATTGCCATTGATCTTGCCAACCATCGCAGCCAATCGCATCACATCATCCAGCCGCACGAGTTTCCCGGCATGGCCATTGATTGCCGCGACCTTGCCACGGACAACCCAATGGCGCAGGGTGCGACTAGGCACCCCACTCGCCTCGCTGGCAACCTTAATGGCAACGTAATTGGCAATGTTCTCGGCCATGTTGCCATCTTGCCACAGGTGTACGTACATTGCAAGTATCACCTGTTTCCGCGCTCTGTCGCCCGACCCGAGCAGTCCGCCCATTACGTCAATGAGCGGTCGACGCTTTCCTCTCCCGGCAAATCGGGTACCATGTGCGTGCGGTGACAAAAAGCGCGAGAGGCGGCACCAATGAGCAGTCGGAGGAACCATGTTAGCCGTTCCAACGATCCGACTGGCGACGTGCCCGCCCCCACCCTCCGCGCCCTGCTGCGCGCCGTCCATGACGCCGAGGTTCTCTACGTCGCCTTCCCCCGCCTCCAGCGCGCCTTGGTCGTCGAACCCCGCCCCGGTGAGCCGGACTACCCTGCGGTGCTCGTCGCCACGCTGGCGTTCGGCGCGGGCGGGCAGGCGGTGGCCGTCGAGAAACTGCGCCCTGGCCGTCCGGTGAGCGAACGAACTATCGCGGTGACGTGGGGTGGCTCGACGCGCGCCTTCGCGGAGCAGGGGATGCTGCCGGCGATCCTCAGCCGCCTGCCCACAGGCTGCGAGGTGGCGGCGATGGCGGCGTTCGAGGAGTTGCAGGAGGCGGAGCGCGGGGAAGCGCCTGCCCTCGCGCGTGAGCGGACATCCTTCAACGAGAAGCGCGATGGCTGAGACGCGCTTCGCCGTGATCGGCGAGTCCGAGGGCTATCCGATTCTCTATCACATGAACCAGACGCGCCCGAGCGCCGAGCAACTGCGACAGCGTCGTGAGGTAGCCATCGGCCAGCCCTGCTTTATCGTGCCAATGGCCGCGTGGTATGCCGATCCGCTCGGCGCGTTGCAGGCGGCGCAAGGGGCGCGCGGGGGCACGCCATGACGAGCAAATACCAGCCGCTCGCCGACTACCTCATCGCGCACACGGATGTGGGCGCGATCGTGCTGACGTTCGGCGCGATCGAGGCGATTATCGGTGTCCCGCTGCCGAAGACGATGCAGGTCGATACCTCAGCATGGAACAGCGCCCGCCATGTCTATGTGCACGCATGGGAGGCGGCGGGATGGGTGGCGACCCTCGACTGGCGCAATCGGCAGGTCGCCTTCATCCGCGATGCCGAGGAGGGGTGAGATGACCAGCAAGTACGATGGCCTCAGCGACCATCTCGCCGCCCTCGGCGCGGCGACCATCATCCTCACCTTCGCTGAGATCGAGGCGATCGTCGGCCCACTCCCCGATACAGCGCGTCGCTCAGTGGAATGGTGGGGCGTCACGGTCTCGGGGCGCTACAACAATGCGCATGCGCTCGGATGGTGGCACGCCGGGTACGTCGCGGACCGCCCCGATTTCGCCGCCCAAACCGTCACCTTCCGGCGGCTGGCGCGGTGATCTTTCGCCATGAGCCACCCCCGCCCCCATTCGCCATCGGGGGGCCGTCGTCTTCTGCCGGATGGTCTCCACCTGCCATGCTGATACGGGAACACAGCGGCGCGCGGGGGCGCGAAAGGGCGCATCACCCCCACCGTTCGCACAGGGTGTTGGAGGGGTGTGGCCCCCGCGCCGTGGCAGGGAGCAAGGCATGTGCGGCGCTTCGCTTGCACGCCTTGCCGGGGGTGTGCCCCCGGACCTCCGACACCCCCGTGCGTGTCGCGTGCAGGCGTGTCAGCCGCGTGCCGCGTCCCCATCGCCCGTCGCGCGACGCAACGCACGCCACGCGGCGAGGGTCCAAGTTGCGGCGACGACCCCGCCGAGCGTTACGGCGACGAGGCGCTGGGCGCGGTGCTGCCACGGGTAGCTTGCGTTCAGCAGGGTACAGGCGAAGAAGAGCGCGGGGAGAATGAGGCGGAGGCGGAGGCTCCTGCGTGGGTCGCCACGACGACGCGCCCGTGCGGCGGCAACCCCGCTGCCGATGCCGGGGAGCAGAAGGACGGCGACGAGGAGCGAGATTGCCGTGTCGGTCATGGACCACCTTCCCCCGCTCGCCGCCTCTCCCTGCCAGCATCGGCAACGATACCGCACAACGCCATGGCAGGCGAAACGGGATTATCGGCGATTGCACAAATGGCCCTCTTGCACCGAGCGAGGACGGCTGTGCTAGACTGTCCGTACATTACATAACGTGTCGGCTGCTTCCCCGACTCGCGGCAATCGGCACTGGCGCTCAGGAGGGCGCGATGCCATTATCTTCGTCCCCTACGACAACCGGACCGTCCCCGGAAACGCTGCGCACCCACACGATCAGCGTGCGG
>JAABUP010005765.1_pt1 | contig 18458 bp, 24 predicted proteins | sample 5559201 | NCBI WGS metagenome assembly JAABUP01 (sample SAMN10711887, study PRJNA513373) | rock metagenome | isolation source: Antarctica rocks | place: Antarctica
TGGATCATCTTTATCGGTTGGAGCCGGATAGTTATACGAGGGAGTTTGTGAGGCAGCAATTGCGGTGTCGGGGGAGGGAAGCGTAGAGGGGGATTATGTGTTGGGGGGGGAGGGGAGGGGAGGGTGGATTGGGAGGGCGTTAGTGCGAGGGCTGATGGGTGAGAGGAAGAGAGGGATGGGGTGCGTGGTATGGTTGGTTGTGGCAGGTTGTGTATGTGGAGAGGTGTAAGATGAGAAGGGCGTGAAGGTCTTTAGCCACCACCACCACCATGTGAGGTCTGTTTTCGAGCATTGACTTCGAATTTTCCCCTGGCTGGCTGTTGGTTATAGGTATCAATAACAACACTTCAGCTGTAGATTGCAATCTAATCTGTTGTTGCTGCCTGATCGGCCAGATATGGCTTCTCGGAGCTACATCCGGGAGTAGCGTCCGCTACGGCGAGGCATAGCTCGATACGGAAGAGCATCATGACAGTGGTTAGATTATGTATGGTACACAGAGCTCGGAAGACTCCAACGCCCGCGAATGTGGATCTGTCTTTCTCATTGGGACATTCAGCCAGCGGCCCCGGTTATCTGCTGTGGTTGTGACTGCAGTTGTTGTTGTTGAGCTGCTGCGATTTCGGGCGCTTGCCGGTAGAGTACGATCTCTGATTGCTTGAAATAACGACGAGCGTCTGTGCAGGTGTCAGTATCGCTTCTGACAGGGTTGGAACTGACGAGGATGGGTTGGGGAGTGCATGTGTGTAGTTTCGGCGTGTTCGGTACTCAAGGGGGTCGGTGTGCCAGTGCACGAGACTGGCCGGTTGTACAGTAAAGTATCAAGCAGATGCATTACATGACTAGTGACATATGATAAAGTCTTCTTACCTTCATCAATCAGGACCAAGCTGAGGTAGTATCGTGTCGAGTATTTCTTGTTGACTTCGCGGAAGGTGGGGGTGAGGTCAAAGCCGCCGAGAAAGAGACGGATAGGTATCGTTTCGCCTATAATCCTCTCCAGTCAGTGATCATGTACATTGTAGAGAGCAGGATTGATTGATGGAGTCGTCTGCAAATTGCAGAGGTCGTGAGGAGTTCAGGGGTGCCAGTGCAGGCTAGCAGAGCTGCCGGTAGGGACAAAGTCACAAACCTCTTGAGGGCGAGCCGTCCATAATCTATCCACAAATTAGCTTCTCCGAGATATCTACGTTGTGGAGATAAAAGCTAACCTCAAATCGGACTAGGGTTTCGCTCTCATTATACTGATTTGGCGCGGCACCAGTCGTCTCACGCCGTATTATGGACAGCTCCATATGTTTGATCTTCAACCGCACGAGCAAGAAATATATCCTTCCCACGATGACATCCTTCAAGTGGTATTTCGACTTTGAATACTCAAACTCAATGTGGAGGCAGTCCTCAATCCCAACGTCCATCTTTATGGAACTATTCGTCTCGGGTGGTATCCGATACGAGTATACCCAAATATCCTTCTCTCGAATCACATCTGCCATCCGCCGCGACACAGTGACGCGTACGAAATAGCGTAACTTGACATTGATGCCATTGTAGGACTCGTATTGTTTCTCTACATTCTTGAAGTTGAAGTCGAAAGTTTGCGGATGTTGGAGGTCGCCAGGTGCCGCAAGCTCTTGACCGAGGGAGAGGAACTCGTAGTGATTGCCTCGATCAAAGAACATCTCTTTTGTGACGGGTCGTCAGAGCGTTGCCGCATGTTCTTGGTGTGATCTAATAAAACTCACCTATGGTGCCGATAAACTGTACTTTGATGCCCGTGTGCTCCAATTTCTTCCCATCTTTCGGCCGGATCGTCACAGCTCCCTTCACCGACTCCCCATCCATATATAATGGCGCCTTTTCTCTTCGGTTCTTGTCCAGCTTGACATCAATCGTGGCCCTGTCATCGGTATCCTCGAGAACGATGTCGATGTCGACAGGTGTTGAGAAGAAGTAAGACATCTCGAGCAGTGGTCTTGTGGAATTTAATTGCTCCGGTCGGTTTGGCCACTCCAAGTCCCTGTGTGCGTCCCCCAAAGAATGATTAAAGACCTGCAAGGCTCATACTCGTACGTGCAGCTTGAAATGTTACGTAAGCCACGGAGGCTCTTTCCGAGCACCGATATCTCGATGATGGATACCTACAAGATACACTTCTCTGCCATCCGAAGTCAAGTCAAAGTTCCAATGATGGCACATCTGTTTTAACAGAGAGACCGGATTATAGGCATCGAACACCTGCAATCTACTACGGCGGACATTAACCCAGAAAAGCCAATGTTAAGTGAAGGGTGCATCGGTGCGTTCATTCTCCATGGGCGGCTCCTATGTGTCAATAGCGAATACCTGGACAAATGTTGTCGAGGCAGAATGCGGTACTTGACTTCAGCTTGAGGCATACTACAGCCCCCAACATCTCTGAACATATACTTCGTATGAAGTCCTCGGATTTAGGCATTTGCTAGCCCTACTGGGGTTTGCTGAATGCCACCTCAACGCAGAATTAGCGGTCAAGGCATACAAGTGGGAATCATCGTTTGAGGAAGTAATTAAGAATCTAGAGATCTCTTCCGCCACGGCCAAGCTGATATCCCGAGGACGGTGCGGCGTGCCTCTTGTCGATGGCTCCGATATCTGGCTTCAGGCCCGAGCCGTTGGATACGGTTAGACACACGTCTCTTAGATTACCAAGACGGCGGGTCGTTTGCGTGAAAAAGAAAAGAAACATCTCCGGGCTGTTCAGCCAATTAGTGATCCGGCAAGAAATTGCACATAGAAGGCCATCTCTTATGATCGTGTACTCATCACGAGGCCATGCAATCGATGTACCCCAGATTACGGACTCTGTTCCGGGTCCACTCAGACCGCTGCGGGGAAATGCACGATACAAATATTTCGCCACTTACACTGTCGGAAAGGGAAACTTTCCTTCTGCAAGCCCAGATATAAAGTCAGCAGACTTAGGTCGCCCGCGATCTTTCCCAATCGGAGTGGCCCTGATACAGTACTGTAACACTAATAATGTAAGCAATAAGATAATATGGGGAGCATTCGTGCTTACGGGCGAACTCGACTCGGATGCCGGGTTGAATGGGGCAAAGGACCCCTACGCTATCCAACCCCTACAAACTGAAGCCTCTCCACAGTGAGGACCAATCATTGCTTCTGTTGTTGTGATTTACTCAAGAATGGATGCTTACCGTGGTACCGTCCGACATGAGAGTAATCGCAGTCACTGAGCAAGGATGGCGGTTCGATGTTCTTATTGATCGGGTCCACGTCGACTATCATTTCACTAACGTGATGCTGAGACAAAGATGATCATTTGTTCCCAGCACCCAACGTTTCGATCACAGCGTCTATTAAGATTGTACAAGTCGGGTACTTGGGGAAAGGCTAAGGAGCCGGCTGGGCACCGGAGGATTCGGGCCTCACTCGAAACAATACCTGGTAATAATGACGATCACAACCCCCCTCCTGTCTCTCCACTCTACTCATCCCATCTCCTTCCAGTCCACTGGCTGCTTTCGCCGATTGCGAAATCTCCATTATTGACGTGAATGTACCTTGGCATTACTGGACAGCTGGGTCCCGGGCTAGCCTGCCGCCGTCGGGGGTTCCAGCCTCACCATGTCAGGCCTCAATGCTACGTCGACACTAGTTACCTCTGTCAGACTACCTTACCTTACCTTACCACGCGGGGCCAGGTACCTGTTCCGTATTGTCTGCTTTTGTAGACCTGCGTCGGCTGTGCCTTACTTTATGATCATCGTTGCTCCAGTCTCGAGTTTCGTCAATGTTCTTTCATAAGCTGTCAATGTGGCGTTGGGCTTTGCGAATACCGTTTTCCCTACCTTTCCCACCGTTGGTTGTCATATATGACCGCTACCTCAGTCTTCTCAATCCCATCGTTCCTTTCAAGACCAAGCCTTACCATATCAGATCGACCCAAGTCCCCAACCCACTTTTCGCTACCGGACTTTCGAGTCTCCTAGCCCGACCCTCAGCATTGGTAGCACCGGCAGTCGTGTGCCCCCATTTGACTATTACCTTTCTAATCATCCAGGAACCGCAATCCAAAGAAGACTTTTTCCTTTTTCTTCTCCTCTCCAAAACATGCTCTCCACTGAAGAACGACCAAGCCTGTATGGCTCTGCAGTACCAATGGACTACTCCGGAATGCGCTCGATGAAGCAGATCAACGGCGCGCTGCAACCCCAACACCACAATCGTCATATTTGGATCATCACCGGGCCGGCAGGATGCGGCAAGACGACCGTCGCGCAACACCTCGCAAAGGAGCTATCTATCCCATACATCGAAGGCGACGACGTACGCACCGATCCCTCTCCCCACCTTTCAGACCATACCACACAACCCCCTGTGCTAACTCACCGTCCCCTCCACAGTACCACTCCGAAGCCAACAAGCAAAAAATGGCCCAGAACAAACCCCTCACCGACGCCGACCGATGGGACTGGCTGGTCCTCCTGCGCCAAGCCGCCGTCGCCCGCCTCTCCTCCAACTACTCGCCCCCGACCGGCGTCGTCGTCACCTGCTCCGCGCTCAAGCGCAAATACCGCGACGTCATCCGCATCGCCTCCTACAACGACCACGACGTGCACGTGCACTTCATCTACCTGCGGGTGGCGGACGAGGAGACGCTGCTGCAGCGGGTCAAGGCGCGCCAGGGCCATTACATGAAGAGCTCGATGGTGCACAGCCAGCTGGAGATGTTGGAGGAGCCGGACGAGGAGGAGCAGGGCAGGGATGTGTTGGAGGTGGATTGTGGAGCGGCCAAGACCGACGTGCTGAGGATGGCGTTGGGTGTTGTCAGGGGGGTGTTGGCCGAGTATGCGGGTGCATGACATGACAGCCCGTCTGCTTTGTGATGGTATATAGGTCCTTTTCTTCTTCTTCTTCTTCTTCTTCTTCTTGTTCTTGTTCTTCGGAGGATTCGGGCACGCTTCTACATACGGACATAAAGGGTGCTGGGTATATAGCCCGGGGAGCTCGGTATGTATATGCGGGATCGCAGGCGCATTTATCCTTCCACCTCGAAAGGTATCCATCTAGCATCATGGCTGCATCCGCTAGCGAAGGAAGACAAAAGGAAATGGAAAACTCATCGGCATACCGCTTGCTTACCTTATAGGCGTATTGAAAGAACCAGAAAAAGGATGGGCGCATTAGCTGCGCTTTGGCTTCCTACTTTATCGGTCGCTTGCCTTTTTCAATTTCGTTCTTCGCTCTTGTAAGAAAAGAATTGTATGTCAAGTGCTACAAAGTCTGGATCATGCCTGTTACAGTCTGTCAATTAAGCCCGTCGGAGAAAGATCTCTGCTTTCTGTCAACGTATCAGTACGAGTACGAGTGTCGGCACCGGAACGATGCCAGTCTACACTCAGCAAGAGTCCCACTCAGACGTCCTTGTTTGCAATCGCCCCAATCCCCCTCCCCCCCACCACCACCACCACCATCATCATCTCCCCTTAACAACCATCAACCCAGGTTCCTCCAAAAACCCCCTCACCGCCTCCGCACACCTCGCCACCATGGCCCCATCCACAACGCGATGATCGGCACACCAACTAAAACAGCCCACCTCCCTCCGCACCACCCTCCCCTCCCCATCGAACGCAGGAACAACCCTCGACCTCCCCACCCCCAAAATCCCAACCTCCCCCTGCACAATCACCGGACTCACATACGTGCCCCCAATACTGCCGATATTGCTGATCGTGAAGGTGCCACCGGTGAGGTCGGCGGCGGAGAGTTTGCCGGCGTTGGCGAGGGTGGAGAGGTGGGTGATTTCGGCGGCGATGGTGAGGATCGATTTTTGTTGGACGGATTTAATGGTCGGGACGAGGAGGCCGCGCGGCGTGGCGACGGCGATGCCGATGTTGTGGTTTTCGCGGAGGATGAGGGTGGGGTTGGAGGTGGAGGTGGCGTCTGAGGAGGAGATGCGGGCGTTGAGGAAGGGGAAGGAGGTTAAGGCTAGGGAGACGGCTTTGATGATGAAAGGGAGGGCGGAGAGTTTGACTGGGTGCGAGGGGTGGGTGGCTAGGGAGTTACGGAGGGTGGTTAGTGGGGTGAGGTTTAGTTCGTCGGCGTAGAGGAAGTGCGGAATGGTGAGGGAGCGGGTCATTGTTTTGAACATTTGGGTTTGGATGGGCGTTAGTGGGACGGTGGTTTCTTTCTGTGGGGTGTCGTCGGTGGGGAGCGGGGTCGCTGGAGGGGTGGCGGATTGGGCGGTGTCTCGTCGAGCGGCGAATTTGTAGACGTCGTCCTTGAGTACTCGGCCTTCTTTGCCCGTGCCGGTGACGTCGGATATCGTGACTTCCAGCTCTTTGAGCAGGCCTCGCACTGCTGGCGTTGCTAGTGCTGCATGCTTCGATGGTGGTTTTGATGCCACGATACTTTCAGAGCTCACAGGCCTTTCCTTCTCCTGATGCGGCTCGGCGGCTTTCTGAGGTTGTTGCGGTTCGGAAGTCGTCCCTGCTTGCTGGGCCGCAGGAGTGATGACTGCTTCGTCTTCGGGCGCAATCTCGCTCTGGATATCTATATCGCACAGCGGCTGGCATATATCAGCGCACGTCCTTCACTTCAAGCTTGGTATTCCAGGCAGTCTACCTTGCCCACTTGTGCCATGTCCTCCGCCTCGTAGTAGAGCTTCTTAATGACTCCATCGAATCGTGACGTGATCTGCCTCTCCACTGTCAGGGTCGTGTATAGATCCACTCGGGAGATTGAGTCTGACCTCGGTGGCCGCCTTGTCCGACTGCACCTCGCACAGTTTGTCGAATTGCTCAACGCGTGCTTCTGGTTCGACGAACCATTGTATGATCTGGACTTCCTTGATGCCTGTACCGCAATCAACGCTTGCTGATATAGAACATACTTTGTACAGTGCTCACCTTCCCCAATGTCTGCCAAAATGAAAGGCTTAATCACCAATGCTCGAGCAGAAGCATGAAATGGTCGCCTCGAGTACTGCCGAGGTATCGTCCGGCTTTTGAAGTATTGACATGGTTTGCTAATATATCTCAAGGGTCTGATTAGGCACTGACAGCCTCCAACTATTCTGAGTGTCATTGCTGTAAATACATTGCCATCATGAAAGCTTTCCTGGTGGAAGCCATTTGGTTTACATGCGCCGGTTATGATATGTCTTGGGAATGAAGGAGCACGGATGTGACATGCCGATGGTAAGCGTGCCAGGGTGGAGCCCGACGTTAAGTAACGTTAGACTGCCACTGTTATATTGCGAGCCACGTTCACGGCGCGCCAAAGTATTGTGAAAAGCAAGTAACTTGATAGTTGATAGAGCCGAGAGCACTCCATTGAGTCCGCTCCATCGTATGTCTTTTGGAAGGTTGATATAGTCTATCAGTACGACACTCGCCTCCCAATACTCTCTCTGTATGCAGAATCCTGTATGAAGCTCGATGACTTTTGTGGGTATAGCAAGCAAAACATGATGGTACAAGCAAGCTAGTCCAGCCCTTAGCTCTTGTATTTAACCCGCAAAGATGATAACCAACCACCCTGAATACACTAATATAACCTGCAATGCACCTTGTCGTACCCTTTTTCGCCCACTGTGCCGCAGTCCTTTTCTAATCAGCGAATATATGTAAACATTACCAACTCCTTCAATGATCCTGCCTCCACTCGCAATATTGCCAATGACACATGCCACAAATAACTTGGCGCAAACATCGAATGTTCGTAGTCTTGATCGATACGACAGCTCCTCAAGAGCCTTCGGTCTTCACTGCCGATTCCTGTCCGTTGGCCTTTGCCTCACCCTCTTTTGGGGGCCCATCCTTTCCCAAGAGGACATCGTCTGCCGCTGCAAGTCTCTCGTACATGCTCTTAACTTGACTCCCTGGCGTCCCTGGATTCGGCCAGTACGTTGCAACAAAGTCCCTGCATTCAGGTTTAGCGTCGTGTAACTGGTATGAAACAAGACGGATTTGACTTACCACAGCCGCCCTTCCAAAGACTTGTCCTCCTCATCCAATAGCGTCCTGACGAATTCGCCAATTTTCACTAATTCGGTTCGCAGGATCTTCGCCCTCTCGTGCTTGTTCTTGACACCCTCCTTTGTTGCAGTCTGTACATTCCTGAGACTCTCCCTGACAGGCTTGAAAAGCATCTTTAGCATAGGATCAACGTCACTAAAGCTGCCGACAACGCTACTGCCATTCTCATTGCTACGACGACGGTGGTGTTGATGCTGCCGCGGCTCTTCGGACATACGATACTTCCTGTCAAGCTCGCTGGGATACTTGTGGCGGATTTCTGATTTAGGTGTATGCCCATTCTGCTCGCCTTGGGAGGCACGGCGCTCAACACTGTAGCGATGCTCGCTGTGGCTATGACCGCGATGGCGATGCTTATCCGACTCGCGCTGACCTTTGCGAGCTGCGGACGGCGCAGGTGAAGCTGATACGCTGGGGCGACCATCAGCACGTCTCGCAAACATGCCGTTCTTCTTGTTGTTTCGATGGTGATTCTCGACCGCGCGTTTGGCGGCAAGATTAGTGCCATTGCTCGTCTTCTCCTTCAGGACCGAGAGTAGATAGTCTGCGCGACGAACCAGATGCACGGCTCCAGGTGATTTGGCACTTTTTTCTTCCCCTTTGATACGCTCCTCCTTCTTGTCCACGCGGTGCTCCTCAAGGAAGAACTTGTCGGCCAATGCCAAGTCAGGGTCGTCGCGAATCTGTGACCAAGCACCGTAACCATGTCGAACGATGCCAACGCATAGCATACCATCCTCTCGTGCTCCCCAAGGACATGTGTAGGTTGCACCTTTTGAGGCTTCAGGGATACGAAAATTCATCGGATCGGATACGGATTGAGATACTTCTTTGAGCATGCGCATTTCGGATGGCCTTTCCATCATAGTCTCGGCATTGATACGCTTGACACCTTTGTAATCGAAGAGTACGGCTTTTCTATCCTTCTTCGTGAGAGGTCTATTTGCTTCCCGTTCCAATGCCTCAACCCTCGCTTGCTCCTCTTTCAGTAGTCTGTCGCTGGTGTTGATGATATCTTGCAATGTCCACCTAAGAAGCTCACGATCTCGACCTACAAGCCTAGCTTCTTGGACGAGCTCGTCTCCACGATCTTCAATTGAGCCATATCGCAGGAATCCTCGAATCAGGTTCCGAACTTCTTTTTCGCCAAGCGGCCTCTTCGGATCAAGGCCAGGTCTCGGGTCAGATTCTTCGTCGGCGGCTTCAAGTGCTGCTAGATCCCTCGCACGCTTCTTCGCAGCTCGCTCTTCGCGATCCTCGTCAGCCTGCTTCTTATTCTTTCTCGGCGCATTCTGCTCGATCACTTCAGCCAAGTATTTATCGTCTGCCTTCCTCTTCTCTTCTGCCTTAATCTCCTCAAGCTGTTCCTTGGGGATAATCTCGTCCCATTCGAGATCAATCTTTACATCCATATATTCAAAGCTCTTGAGGAACTCTTCACCACCGTCTGCTTCTATACCATCCGGCTGTTCAGTCTTGTGCTCTTCGGCGTTCTCGAGAACAGAGTCAATGTCGAGTTCTTCGAGCTTCTTTTGGTTATCAGACTGCTCGAACATCTTTTGACCACGCCGTTTGAGAATCCGAGAGATGTCTTCGGAAGAAGTAGGTTCATTGACGCTTCGTCCGACCAGAGCCATTTTGTCGGTTATTTCCTTGGCGTCTTTGTCGGTGACGCCACGCTGGATCGTAATGAATTCAAGCATGAGCTTATTGCGAGCTCGTTCAAGTACTTCTTCTTCCACAGTCTCTTTCGAGACCAGTCGATAGATGCTTACAGGTCTAGTTTGCCCTATCCGATGTGCACGTGCCATAGCCTGAAGATCGGCTTGGGGATTCCAGTCAGAATCGAAGAGAACAACAGTATCGGCAGTCATTAGATTAATGCCGAGTCCACCGGCTCTCGTTGATAACAAGAAACAAAAGTCGTTACTATCAGGTGCGTTGAAGTGGTCAATTGCCATGCGGCGAGGTCCTGCGGCGATAGTGCCATCAAGTCGCTGGAATTGGTGGCCTCGAAGATGAAGGTAGTCACCCAAGATATCAAGCATCTTCACCATCTGGCTGAAGATCAAGACGCGGTGTTTATCCTTCTTGAGTTTTGTTAAAAGCTGATCGAGGAGCATCATCTTTCCGCTGCTAGTAATCAAAGCTTTGAGCAAGTCTTCCCTTCGATCGCTGCCAGCAAGGATACGATCTTCCGCGTTCGGGAACATGAAAGGGTGATTGCTCGCTTTCTTTAGCTCCATCATAATGTTGAGTAGAGATTGCTTTTGTCCTTTGCTCCCTTGATTCAGAGCGGCGTAGTTTCGTGTTAAGATGTTCTTATAGTATTCGAGCTGCACATCGGACAGTTCGACTCGTATGATCTTTTCCGTTTTCGGCGGCAGATCGTTCTCGACCTTGTTCTTCGTCCTTCGAAGCATGTAGGGCTGAATGGCATCTGTGAGCTCGGCAATCTTTGCACCAGCTTCCTCCGACTGAAGGTCCATGTTCTCCTCGATGGTGATTGCACCAGGCATCAGAAAATCCATCAGAGCTGACAACTCCCCGAGAGTATTCTGCATAGGAGTCCCCGTAATCAATAAACGGCTAGGTGCTTTGAAGTCCAACAGCTTGGCGTATAGCTGTGACTCTCGATTCTTGAGTCTGTGAGCCTCGTCAATGGCCATAAACTGCCACTTGATCTGCGAGAGGAAGGAGGCCTCCGCCAGGATGTACTCGTATGTCGTGAGCAGTACGTTGAATTTAGCTCTTCTCGCATTACCATCAATTAGCAACTCGTACTGTTTTATGATGTTTCGAGCAGTTTCGTTCCCATTGTATACGACATAATTGACGTCTGGTGTCCAGTAGTCCAGCGTCTCAGCCCAAGAAGGCATAGTAGATAGGGGAACTACAACGATAAAAGGACCTTGTTGTTGTCTGTCATGTCGTAGCCAATTCATGAAAGCCACGGTCTGTACCGTCTTGCCCAAGCCCATCTCATCAGCCAAGATGACATTGTTACTCTTGCACCAGTTGTATGCCAAGAAGTTGAGTCCAGTGATTTGGAACTCTCGAAGTACACCATTCTTAATGTACGATGGCTGCTCCCTTATTCGTTCGAATCTTCGCCGTGTGGCTGGGTTAGACTCGGTCTTATTGGAGACAGGGAGTTGGGAGGTCCGGTCAAGGTAGCGGTCGATTTCATTTTGGGCAATGTCGCTGGTCAAGGACGCCGTTTCCCACGTGCAAGAGTCATAATAGAGTCCTTTCCCTAGATCGAGATCAACCTATTGCACTGATAAGGGATCGTGAGTCTGCCTACACTTTACGTAGTATTCCGTATCCTCATCACCATCGCGGCTTCCTATGACCCGCTCAATCTTCATGTAGTCATTCATGGCATCGGCGTCTCGTTCTCGATCGAGGCTCCATTTCTCTTTTCCCTCGGGTGGAACGTCTGACTCGTGCATCATGCGAATGTCTTCGGCAACAATCTTGCGGAAATAGTTATCCAACCTTCGAACGCCGCGGCATGCTGAGAGGGATGCACTCGTCTCCCAAGTAGCGTGGTAGTGAGCTTTTCCTTGCCATTTGATCTGTAAGACTCGGTAATCAGTTAGGATACCACTTTGAAAAGACGTCCAGGCTGCCAGTGAACGTACAAAGAACTCGAAGTCATCTCGGCCTGGATCCGGCTTTGATTTGCCTGGAGATGAATATCAGAATGCGATGACCGCTTTCAATGGTACGCCACTTACTGATATCGTCTTTCAGCCGATGATTGAGGACTGCGTCGATAGCTGGTACGTTTTCATCCGCCCCCGTAGCCCAGTAATTGGGCGTCAGCATATCCGTTTCGTCTTCGCTGAACATGTCGCCATCGTCCTCATTGTAATTCGAAACCTTTGCGGCTTTTCTTGTGGAGAAGCGGACTTCTGCATGTGTAGGAGCAAGACCGGCAGCAGACTGCAAGAGACGACGACGTTGTTTCTTGCTCACGCCGCGATTGCGAGCTCCTCCATAGATGTCAGACTCGGACTCGGACTCGGAGGGTGACTGAGCTGCAGGAGTGGGATGTTTCGATGCTGTCAGCACAAGATACGTTAGAATACCCAGAACGGTTGGGAAGCACTCAAATAAGGGGCAGAGAAGCAGCAAGTACATTTCTGAAAGGGGTCTTGTTTCCGCCTTTTTCGAGGTCCACCCATGATGTCCGAGTCTGATCCATCATCTTCCGAGCTGCTTTCGACCTGTTTGAACTGATTAGTGAAGACCTCCGGGACTGAAGCAAGTCTCTACATACAATGCGCCGCGATGGACGAGCGCGGCCCTGATATCTGCATCAGCACCAAAGCTTCTTGGCTAAACAATGAGCTGACTTACGCTTCTTCTCAGGCCGTATAGCTCTGGGTTGTTCATGATGTGTTCGTCGTCCTCAAGTCCAGCTTTCCGCTTTGCAGGTCGTCGAGAGTCTTGCGACAACGAGCGTTCTTCACGCACATTACCTGCCTCAAGCGGTGGTGGTGTCTCCATGTCATAATCGGCGTCTTCTGAACCAGCTCCATCATCATTATTAGAAGACTCCGTGTTCATGTTGTTCGTACAATCGTTCCCAGAAAACTCTAGTCTTCCGTTCGAGGACGACAAAGCGCGGGTCTTGTGCGAGTCGACTATTTCGGAGAGGTCGCTTTCGCTGTCTGATACCACAGCTTCAGCACTGATGATGTTATTGGCGAGGGGAGATAGGTGTCCATTGGAAGGAGGAAGAGAGGGGCTTTGGTTCATCGTCAATGGGAGGACCAGGCTACCCGCTGCAGGATGGAATGTCAGCATTGGGACATCTAGATGTTGCGGAGAACGTCTGCGACTATTATGCAATGGCCCAACCACAGGCGACCATTTAATATACATCAGAAGTGCAAGAAGGGCCAGTAGGGTGGAAATGTTCCTCCCTGAAGATGGAATCGGATGCTTTGTTGATGGACGAGATGGACAGCGCCCAGCAAGCCAGGTAGTCACTAGAGAGAAATTGGCAGCTTCTGACGCATATGGCAGTGCGGTAACGATGCTGGAAACTTATTCGAAGTAGATCAGACTACTCCGAAGGTATAGAGATGCCCTAACATAGATAATAGATGCGATTTCGATGACCAGGTATAGCGCAGCGGAGCAACGAAGATTTCGGCATTTACACACAGGACATGCCGATATCTGTTCAGAAGAAATGCTACTTACAAGCCATAGCTCGGAAGGCCCCGCGGGAGGTGTCTCGTAGATATCGCCGTTGTTGTGGTTGGGTTGTGCGAGAGCCTGGTGAAAAGAGGGTACGGATTTGGTGGAGAGCAGTAAGTGACATGAGTCCAGAGTGCACGGTGGAGTCGCTTGCTCCGGAACGTCCTGGAAGAGACGCCAGGCAGTTAAAGCTCGCTTACTAGCGGTAAATCGGCCAATCAGGCGTGCCGCAATACCGATCTTATAATTCTCGATAAATTCACACAATACGAAGGCAACCTCCGCCGAGATCAAGAAAATCACTGCGTTTACGACCTGTCTGTAAGCGGAGAAGGGTATCGCTCTAAATAGCACCTGCGAACTGCTCAGAGGCCTCTATCAAACTTCAAACCCGACTTGTTCTTCCACAAAAGACTAGAAGAGTGCGGATCATAACCCTTGCGACCTTATCTTAAGAGACTGCTAGTCGTTCAACATGTCGGACAAGCTCACCCGGTACGTTTTGCGTTGCTGACTGAACCAGAAGTGCTGTTACTGACTTTCGTCATATCGCAGTATCGCCATCGTGAACAACGACAAGGTGCGAAATTCATACCCCACTGCCCCACATTGAGGAGGGGCAAAACCTGGGGCGAACACGCTGACAAGCAACTTCGGATGCATAGTGCAAGCCAAAGGTGAGGTGGCTCTACATAATCCTTGAGCAGGTGTCTGACTGACTTTGTCCAGAAATGCCGGCAAGAATGCAAGAAGTCATGTCCCGTTGTTCGCACAGGCAAGCTCTGCATCGAAGTCACCCCTGAATCGAAAATCGCCTTCATCTCGGAGCGTCTTTGCATAGGATGTGGTATCTGTGTCAAGAAATGCCCTTTCAGTGCCATCAATATCATCAATCTGCCTACGAACCTCGAGTCACAGGTCACGCACCGCTACTCCGCGAATAGCTTCAAACTTCACCGACTCCCGATGCCAAGACCTGGGCAAGTCCTGGGACTGGTTGGGACAAACGGTATCGGGAAAAGCACGGCCCTGAAGATCCTTAGTGGGAAGTTAAAGCCAAATCTGGGGAGATACGACAACCCGCCGGATTGGGAGGAGATTCTCAAGTATTTCCGAGGATCTGAATTGCAGAGTAGGTTATCAGGCTGCTACTACAAGCAAAGGAGCTCATGGTCTCGCAGACTACTTCACGAAGGTTTTAGAAGATGACCTCAAAGCTGTCGTCAAACCTCAGTACGTCGACCAAATCCCAAAAGCTCTCAAAGGAGCGGATCGAACAGTGGAAACCCTCCTCAAGGCACGTTCACAAATGGACAACTTGGAGAAGATCAAGGATGTTCTAGGTAGGCCTTGTAACCTCGTGTGGTTCTGAGTTTACCCTGACAAAACCATAGAGTTGAAGGAAGTATTGGATCGAGATATCAATCTCTTGTCTGGTGGAGAATTGCAACGATTTGCAATTGGTATCGTCTGTGTCCAGCAAGCCGATGTGTAATTATCCCCCCGATTTCATCAAGGTCTTTGACTAACTCATCTGCAGCTACATGTTTGATGAGCCGTCCTCGTACCTTGACGTCAAGCAGCGTCTTAATGCAGCCCGAACGATTCGTGACCTCCTGCGTCCCGATGATTACGTGATCGTTGTTGAGCACGACTTATCAGTGTTGGACTACCTTTCTGACTTTATCTGTGTCCTCTACGGCAAGCCTGCAGTCTATGGTGTCGTCACCCTCCCAGCCTCTGTCCGAGAAGGCATTAATATCTTCCTCGACGGCAACATACCAACCGAAAATCTTCGTTTCCGAGAAGAATCACTCACTTTCCGCATCGCGGAAGCAGGAGATGAGTTCATGGTTGACAAGGCTAGAGCCTTCACCTACCCAGCAATGCAAAAGACCCTCGGTGGCTTCCACTTGACCATCGAGGGCGGTCAATTTACAGACTCTGAAATCGTTGTCATGATGGGAGAGAACGGGACGGGCAAGACCACTTTCTGTAAGATGCTCGCGGGTGCGGAGAAACCCGACGGGAACAAATCTATACCACAAATGAACATCAGCATGAAGCCGCAGAAAATCACGCCGAAATATCAGGGAACAGTACGCCAACTTTTCTTCAAGAAGATCAAGGCGGCTTTCTTGAGCCCGCAATTCCAGACGGACGTCTATAAACCGCTGAAGCTCGACGACTTCATCGATCAAGAAGTACAGAACCTCTCTGGTGGTGAACTCCAGCGTGTGGCCCTCGTACTGGCGTTAGGGATTCCCGCAGATATCTACCTCATTGACGAACCGAGCGCCTATCTGGACTCTGAGCAGCGTATTATCGCCGCACGCGTCATTAAGCGCTTCATCATGCACTCGAAGAAGACGGCTTTTGTTGTCGAGCATGATTTCATCATGGCAACCTATCTCGCGGATCGAGTCATAGTCTTCGATGGCCAGCCCTCCGTGGATGCCCGAGCCAATGCACCTGAAGGGCTTTTAAGTGGCTGCAACAAATTCTTGAAGAATCTAGACGTCACGTTCCGGCGTGACCCGAACAACTTCCGACCACGGATCAACAAGTATAACAGTCAATTGGACCAGGAACAGAAGCTGAACGGAAATTACGTAAGTGATATCCTTTTCGACCATTGCGGTTTCATGCTAATACCACCAATGCAGTTCTTCCTGGAAGACGATAGTTGAAAATGGCATCCCACGAGACAACCCTACGCATGATTTGAATTCAGGCGTTCTAGCATCCACCGGCGTCGGTAAAAGCGCTGGTCAACGACAAGCGGGCCTTTCAGACGAAGAGTCTTGCTCTGATGAAGATGACGACGAAGACGACATACTCCGGCGACAGCTGTCTACCTCCTGTCAATGGCCCTGTGCTTGCCGCCTTTTCATGTGCTTCAAGCATTTGATGGGCGGAGTAGTTAAGGAGTCCAGATGGGTCAAGTCAGGTGACGGCTGTCAGCACACTCCCACAGACCGCAGTGTGCGGCAACACTGAAAACTTGGCTATACTTTTCAATACGACTATGTAGCACCTAACGTGCAGAAGCTGCACAGTTTGGACTAGATTGATTCATGAACTAGGAAGCTAGCGAACACTTGCCGATAGAACGGGATAGAGGGCAATGTTTCATCAACAGATAATCAAATTAGTGCATGAACATACCGAGAATCAAATCTCTTGTCCGAGGCAACCAGCCCCGCGTTCCGACGCTTCCTTGTACTATCGATCTGTCTTTAGGTGGTCGAAGATTACCCTAGCAGTCTCAGTAGCCCATCGCCAGCCGATACTGACCTTGATCATTCTTCCTCGACCATCTCTCCTTCCTCGCTTCCGGAGTGCACGGCAGGTTCTTCCTTGACTGGCAGTGGCGGAGTCCTAGATTTACGGCGTAAGGGAGGGGAACGCTCACGAGGTGTTCTATCCCTTCGCGATCTCTGCAACGCCAGTCAGCCATCTATCTCACTGAATTCGCTAAACATGGGGGTAACCACGAACCTTACTTTCCCTCCTCCCACTTCCCACACTCTCGCCATCACTATCCGCTCCCCGCCTTCTCCTTGCGCTCCCCGCACTACCAGCACCTCTACCCTCGCCGTAATCCAACTCGTCTCTACCTCCCCTCGGATCCCCTCTAGTCCTATACAATTTTTCCCTCTCCTCCTCTCTCTCCCTCCGCTCACGATCATAGTGACTAGTCGGACCATGCCGACTCGAGCGCCTATCATGCCGATCACCTCTTTCCCGATGCGCAGGCGGCGGAGGCGACAAGCCCGTCGTACTGGACTTGCGGTACTGACGCTCCCGATCCGCCTGCGCTTTGCGGCGATCAGCTTCGTAGGCATCAGGTTCAGGAGTGCGGCTTGTACGAGTAGCGTGACGGCCGCTGGCGGAGCGGTGGGAGGTGTGTCCGTTGCGGGGGTCGCGGTGGGCGCTTTCGCGGTTGTGATCACGCTTGCTACTGCGCTCTTTCTCTCGCTCTTTCTCGGCGTCCTCTTCTTTTTCTTTGAGGCGGCGGATTACTTTGTCGTAGGCAGACCGGCGGTGCTCGTCTGAGTCGAGGACTTTGTATTCTTCTAGATTTTGCACACGAGGACGGACTTGATCCCAAGTGTTGGTGATGAGGACAGGAGGATCAAGATGTTTGATTTTGGAGCGGAGAGCGTCGACTGCGCGACGTTGATGACGCTCGGCTTGGTGCTTGTCGTCTTCGGTACGGCGGAGTACCTTTTCGTAGAGCCGGTCGAAAATGATCGTAAGGGTTTCGCGGTCGATGGAAGCTGTACGGCGATCAGTGTGCATCACAGACAGGAAGTCTTCGAAGGTGGTCTTCTGTGTAATCTCGTAGCGTTTGTCCTACAAAGAACAGCTTAGCGGTGAGTCTGGCATGGCGGGGATGGAAGCAAGTAATACCTCCAAAACGTCGTAGACCTCGTTTCTCTTGATCCGCAATGCTCGTTCTTCTTCTTCGACCATGTCCCAGAAGAGGTCGAGTGGAGTTGATCCAGATTGACCTAACATTGCAGTATACCTAGAGTCTTCCTCTATCATCGGCAGAATCTGCATCCACTTAGTTCCAGCCCTGATTTTGCCGCTTCCTTTGAGCTCGTTCAGGAGAGCCAAGAACCGATCCCTATTTTGTCTCTCCCTCCTTGCCTTCATATTCTTCTCTCCTTGGCGCGCATCGTTGAAGGTACGTTCAAGCGATTTGATATGGTTCTCAAAAGCAGTCAAAATGTCTGATTTGCTAAGGGTTTTGAACTTGTCATCACCTTGAAAGCGTTCACTCGACTGGATAATTCCATGCGCTTCCGACCACCTGGTGTATGGCTCGAGGTTCAATGCTTTTAATATGCCTACGAGTTCGTCCATTGCAGCTTTGCGTGTAGTTACCTCGCGCTCGACGTTGGTCTTCTTGAGCTCGATTATGTATTCTTCAAACAGCTGCCGTCTTTCGGTGTCATCATTGGTAGATCTGAAGATGGTCTCTCCCTCTATTATTGGTCTTGCCGTCTTCCAGCGGGTGTAATGCTTGATCTCTGGATGACTTCTCAGCATAGTATCAAAGTCAGCTCGGAGCTTAGCAAGTCTCTCCTTCGCGCGATCCTTCTCCTGCAAGCGAACCTCTACCGCGTACTTTTCGAACGCAGCTTTACGGTCTTTGGGGTCTTTCAGGGCTCGGTATTGAGG
>JAABUP010005766.1_pt1 | contig 18454 bp, 15 predicted proteins | sample 5559201 | NCBI WGS metagenome assembly JAABUP01 (sample SAMN10711887, study PRJNA513373) | rock metagenome | isolation source: Antarctica rocks | place: Antarctica
TCCTCGAACGCAAAGGTCTCCAGCACCTTCGCCATCTTTTCGAGATGTGCGAGGCCGACACCGACTTGGTTCTCGAGCGCGAACTTGCGGGTTGCGCCCATCTCGCGCGACACCGCGACAGCGAGGTCGGTCCTCCGCTCCTTGTAGACCGCGATAATGCGGCGCAGCAGCGCGAGCCGCTCGGCCGGCCTCGTGAAGCCGAAGGTCTCGAAGGCGCGCTTAGCGGCCGCGACCGCGCGGTCGACGTCGGCCTCCGATCCGAGCGAGATTTCGGCGAAAGCGTCCTCGTTCGAGGGGTCGATCACGTCGAGCCTGTTGGGCACCACCGGATCCACCCAGGCGCCGTCAATGTAGAACTGCAGTGCGTGAGACATGCCAACCTCGCTGATCCTTCGACCGAAACGATATGCTCACCGGAATATAGCGTCGGTCAACCCTTGGCTAGCTGCGACCCGTGGTTCTGCGATTATCTTCACGATGAGGCAGGACTCGAAGTTCCACGACGGTTGCGCCGGGCAGCCTCGGGCTAGTCCGCGGCCGCGCATTTCAGACGGACCGTCTTAAAGCCCGGCGATTCACCGTCGGAAGGGCTGCCGCATTGCCAAACTGCAACCGGATGGCGCTGTATTCGATCGAACATACAGACTGGCTGACGGAGCGACAGTGGGTGTCGATGTCGAGGGTGCGGCGCTGACATGTTTCGAGGTCGCGGAAGACGGATCCGGGGTCAGGATGCGGTCACAGGACAGCCAGGGTCAGTCGGTCGAATCCGACTGGAGGTGGCGCGGTCGTGGCCTGGTTTTAGTCCGCCGTCTACAGCTTGTACCGTCATCGCCACCGGACGGCTCAACGGCACATCTGCCCTCCAGGCCATCTCAAACGCCCTGAAACCGTCCCCGGCCTAACCCCGATGCCACTGGGACCTGAGCAGTTACCTCCGGTCAGGGTCGGTTCAGGGCGGCGGCGCAGCGACCGCGATCAGGCCGGATTTCGCCAGGATGGCTTGGCCGCGCTCGGACATGACAAACACGGCGAAGCGTGCCGCATCCGGGCTGCCGGAGAGCAGCGTCATGCCATAAGCCGGGCCGACCTCCAGCTCCGGCGGCAGCGGTACGGCCACCAGGTCCGGCACGGTACGGCGCAGCCCGTTGGTGCCGCTACAGTAGCCGAGCATGACATCGGCGCGCCCCGACAGGAAAACGCCCTCGCTCGGTCCCTGCCCAGGTACCAGCGGCGCCATGCCGGGGCCGCCCACAAGCTGCTGCGCCTTGCCTTTCAGCGCCGCCTCCGCGCCCGGATGCACCTGCTCGGCACGCGCGAACACCGCCCAGGCGTAGTCGCCGCCCGGGTCGGCACCGGGCGTGCTGGTCGCCAGCTTCACCGCGGGGTCGAGCAGCCGGTCCAGCACGTTGGCGGGTGTAATCCCCAGGCGCTCCCGCGCCAGCGCGCACATGCGGTTGCGCGCGAACATCACCACCGGCGTGCCGCGGCCGGCCTGGGCTAGTTGGCGGGGCTGGCCCATGTCGGCGGAGGCGAACAGGTCTGCGTTCTCACCCTGCTCCAGCCGCTCCCGCAACAGGCCCGAGGGGCCGTAAATCGGCTGCGCGCCGCTGCCCGGCGGCGTCCCGAAAGCCTCGAGGAGTGCGTTGAACGCGCCCGTCAGGCTGCCCGCGGCATAAATCCGCAGCGGCTCGGCCCGTGCTGCTGCCGGTACCAGGAGGGCCGCCGTGAGCGCGAGGCGGTGCAGCACCGCCAATATCAGGATCCTGTTCATAGCGGGCCTCCGTTCCAGAGCAGCGCCATATTCCTTCGAATACAGCGGCTACGCCAGCACGAAATGCGGCGCGGGTCCGGCGATGCCGAGCTGGCGGTGGTAGACTGCGGCGATGACCCGGCTCACGGTGGCGGCCGGCGGCTCGACCGCGACTTCGGCCGCCCGCATTCGTCTTCGAACCATGCCGGTCTAGTGCGCCGCGTGCTGCGGTGCCGGCGCTGCCGCGGTGACCCCGATGCCGGCCACTTCATGCACGCCACGGCCGCCGCGCTTGTCGCCGGGCACAACCACCCGCAGGTGCTCCGGGTCCAGCGACTGCCCGTCTACCCGGACGGCAAGGATCACCTGTTTGCCCTCGAACTCAGGCGACAGCTCGCCCAGCGCCAGGACGGCCGTGTAGCCGTCGCGCGCGGTGAGGGTGACGGTCCCGCGCACATCGTCTTGGTGCTTCGCGGGGTCAATGGCGCCGGCATGGGCGAGCACCGTCCAAAGCAGCGGTCCTTCAAAGGTCCGGCCGCGCGCGCCCTGCGCGGTCCCGGCCGGCACCAGTACCTGTATGGACGGAAGCACCGCCAGCGCCGCAGCCGTGATCGTTACCTCTCGTCCCAGTCCGCTGACGACGATCCCTAGATCGGCAGTCAGACCCGGGGCCGCCATGTCGGTTGCGTCAGGATCGGCAGCGCGGGACGGCGCACCGAGCACGCCAGACAGGGCAACAAGACTGAACGCCAGGGCGATCCGGCCAATTCGCATGGGCCTGCTCCTACTTGGCGACCATCACGTCCGAGAACTTGATGACGGCCATCACCTCGTTGCCGACCTGCGGACCAAGTCATCTATAGCCTCGTTGGTGATAGAGGAATAGATCGTGACGCCGTTACCGATGTCAATGTGCACGTGGCCTGTGGTCTGGCCTTTCTTGAGCTTTGTGATGCGGCCTTTGATCTGGTTGCGTGCGCTCAACTTCATCATTGGAATACCCTGTCTGCTGACGGCCTAAATGTAAGTGAAAAGCTCGCCACCTACCACCTCAACGGAGGTGGTAGGCGGCAAGCTATAGTTCAAAAATGCCTCAGCATGTCCTCTGGCCTGTGAAAGGCATGCAAGCCTGATGCTTCCATCCTAAATTCCGCGACAGCGATTCGGGGCAAGCCGAGATGGAAGACCGGCCCTGTCGCAAAAGTTTGTCGCTGGATAAATTTGTCCGTGGGATCAAGGGCGGCCTCAATCATCCCGCGCCCGGTTCCGTGGTCGATCCCACCCTGGCTGATGACGAGAAGATGGTTATTGCTGAGCACCGGTAACGGCGAACGCAACGAGGACGGTTGGTCGGGCTCGTCATGCGAAACCGCCCGGTCTCGACGGCGCCTTTCACCACCGCCGCCATCTCGGTAGGCATCGTGATCGTCATGCGCGACAGTTGTCCGGTTCTGGGCGATAAACGTGGGTCTCAAAAACCCCAGACTGTCCACCTAGATTGCTGGATGATTTGTCCATCGGCAATAGACGCTTTGTCCCTGCGACTAGTGCTTCAGTAAGGACATTAAGGCGGGCCTAGGCGGAGATGAAACAGGCCCACCCTGTCAAGGTCGACGTGTAACGCAAATGTTTTGGAGGACGCCGCAAATGCACATACGGCAGAACCACTGGACGAGGTTGGGGCGAGAGGGGAAGAAAGGATGTCGAACAATCTGGACTTCGAGTTCGGCTTTGGCAGCGGGCGTTATCTCAAGGGCAGGGGATGGCGTGGCATTCTAGCTCTGGCGCTGCTCCTCTGTGCTCTCGTGAACGCCTTATGGGCTAGACCTCCTGCCGTCGGCAGTGCTGCTCGGCTTATCTCACTGCTTCGTCACTAGGCCGGCTCAGCTCCATGGTCATGATGACCACGCAGCCGGCTCTCCGTTGCCATGACGGCAACAGTTCCGTGTGCATGAGGTGAAATGGGCCCCACGGGCCCGCATCTTTTTCGCGCCCGCCTTTCCCTCGACGCAAGACAGGCGAGGCCGGTTTTCTCAGCTTCGGAGCCTGACCGACACTCCGTGTTCTACCCTCGTAAGCAAGGCCTGTCTCACAATCTATCCGGCGTCGCTGGCGCCGATCTCGCCGACTTCCGCAGAGCCTGCGGTTTCCCTCCGGGCTGGGCTCTTGCCCGTCGTGAGGGCGTGGAGCGCCGCAATCACGAGAGGGTCGAGATTAGCGGGGCCCGTTTCGGCGCGAGCCGCAAGATCCCGCCGCATGGCGGGCGACCAGAAGGAGCGGATGTGGTCGTGCACGCCCGCAATGGCCTCGTCTTCCGGGTAGGAGCGAAAGAACGTGGCGATCTGGTTCGCCATGTGGTCGAGCTTGGCGCCGACATCCATCGTCTTACTCAGCCGCAACGAGAGAGGCCGCGATACGCGTCAGGCTGAAATCTTCCTCGTAGAATTTGGCCTGCCAGTCGGATGGCCGATTGGTGCGCCGCACCTGCACGGCCGTGACCTTGTATTCGGGACAGTTCGTCGCCCAATCGGAATAATCCGTGGTGATGACGTTGGCCCCGGTCTTGGCATGGTGGAAGGTCGTGTAGACGACGCCGGGCTGCATCCGCTCGCTGATCCGCGCCTTGATGGAGATGTCGCCCGATCGGCTTTCGAGCGCCACGAGATCGCCCTCGACGATGCCGCGCACCTCGGCGTCGAAGGGATGGATCTCGAGGACGTCCTCCTCGTGCCAGCGCGAGTTCTCGGTGCGGCGCGTCTGTGCCCCGACGTTGTACTGCGACAGGATGCGGCCGGTCGTCAGGATCAGCGGGAAGCGCGCACCGGTTCTCTCGTCCGTGGGCACGAATTCGGTGATCATGAACTTGCCGAGGCCGCGCACGAATCGGTCGACATGCATCATCGGCGTACCGTTCGGCGCCGCCTGGTTGCACGGCCACTGGATCGAGCCGAGTTCGTCGAGCTTGGCATATGAGACGCCCGCGAAGGTCGGCGTCAGAGTGGCGATCTCGTCCATGATCTCGCCCGGATGGTCATAGCGCATCGCATAACCGAGTGCGTCGGAAAGCAGGCAGGTCACCTCCCAGTCGGCGTAGCCGCCCAGCGGGGCCATCACCTGGCGCACGCGGCTGATACGGCGCTCGGCATTGGTGAAAGTGCCGTCTTTCTCCAGGAACGATGAGCCCGGCAGGAAAACATGGGCGTATTTCGCAGTCTCGTTCAGGAAGAGATCCTGAATGACGACGCACTCCATGGCCCGCAACCCGGCCGTGACATGCTGCGTGTCGGGGTCCGACTGCGCCGGGTCCTCGCCCTGGATATAGATGCCCTTGAAGCGGCCCTGAACCGCCTCGTCGAGCATATTGGGGATGCGCAGACCGGGCTCCTCCTGGAGCGAGACACCCCACAGGCTCTCGAACATGTCGCGCGTGGCGTCGTCCGATACATGCCGGTAGCCAGGGAGCTCGTGCGGGAACGAGCCCATGTCGCACGAGCCCTGGACGTTGTTCTGGCCCCGCAGCGGATTCACGCCGACGCCTGGCCGGCCGATATTGCCGGTCGCCATGGCGAGATTGGCCATGCCCATCACCATAGTCGAGCCCTGGCTGTGCTCGGTGACGCCGAGTCCGTAGTAAATCGCCCCGTTGCCCCCGGTCGCGTAGAGACGAGCGGCGGCGCGCACGTCGCTCGCCGGCACGCCCGTAAGCGCCTCGTTCTGTTCCGGAGAGTTTCGCTCCTCCGCAACAAAGCGCGCCCAGGATTCGAAATCGCCCACGTCGCAGCGGGTGCGGACGTAGTCTTCGTCGACGAGGCCTTCGGTGACCACGACGTGCGCCAGCGCGTTGATCAGCGCCACGTTGGCGCCGGGCTTCAGTGGAAGGTGGTAGTCCGCCCGGATGTGCGGCGATTTCACGAGGTCGATCTTGCGCGGGTCGGCCACGATCAGCCGTGCGCCCTCGCGAAGCCGCCGTTTCATGCGGGACGCGAAGACGGGATGGCCGTCGGTAGGGTTGGCGCCGATCACCAGGATCACATCGGCCTCCGCCACGGAGGCGAAATCCTGCGTGCCGGCCGAGGTGCCCACCGTGACCTTGAGACCGTAGCCCGTCGGGGAATGGCAGACGCGGGCGCAGGTGTCGACGTTGTTGTTGCCGAAGCTCGTGCGCACGAGCTTCTGGACGAGGTAGCTTTCCTCGTTGGTGCAGCGCGACGAGGTGATGCCGCCGACCGAATCCCGCCCGTAGGTGGCCTGGATGCGCTTGAACTCGGAGGCGGCCCGCCCGATCGCCTCGGCCCAGCTCACCTCCCGCCAAGGATCCGTGATCTTGTCGCGGATCATCGGTTTGGTGATGCGGTCCTTGTGGGTGGCATAGCCGTACGCGAAACGGCCCTTGACGCAGGAATGGCCCTCGTTCGCCTTGCCGTATTTATACGGCACCATGCGCACCACCTTGTCGCCCTGCATCTCGGCCTTGAACGAGCAGCCGACGCCGCAATAGGCGCAGGTCGTCACCGCCGAATGTTCCGGCTTGCCCATCTGGATGATGGATTTCTCGTTCAGTGTGGCGGTCGGGCAGGCCTGCACGCAGGCCCCGCAGGAGACGCATTCCGAGCCGAAGAAATCCGTGCCGCCGGGCGAGACCTTGGACGCAAAGCCGCGCCCCTCGATGGTCAGCGCGAATGTGCCTTGCACCTCCTCACAGGCCCGGACGCAGCGATTGCAGACGATGCACTTCGAGGATTCGAACGTAAAGTAAGGGTTCGAACCGTCGGTCGGGGCCTCGAGGTGGTTGTCGCCCGCGTAGCCGTAACGCACCTCGCGCAAGCCGACGGCACCCGCCATGTCCTGAAGTTCGCAGTCGCCATTGGCCGAACACGTGAGGCAGGTTAGCGGATGGTCGGAAATATAGAGTTCCATGACGCCGCGCCGGAGCTTCGCCAGCTTCGGAGTCTGGGTGTGCACCACCATGCCGTCCTCGGCGATCGTGGTGCAGGAAGCCGGGGTGCCACGGCGGCCATGGATCTCGACGAGACAAAGCCGGCAGGAGCCGAACGGCTCCAGCGAATCCGTGGCGCAGAGCTTCGGCACCTGGGTGCCCATCATGGCGGCCGCCGCCATTACGGACGTGCCGGCCGGAACCGATACCTCCCGTCCATCGATGCTGAGGGTCACGAACGTCGGCGACAGCCGGATCGGCGTGCCGGTGTCGAGTTCCTGGATCAAAGCCATCGGGGTTGCCTCTACTCTGCCGCAGCAAGCGCGGGGGTGGCGAGCGCGGGCGCCCGTCGAAAATCCTCGGGGAAGTGGGTCAGCGCGCTGATGACCGGAACCGGGGTCAGCCCGCCCATGGCGCAGAGCGAGCCGTCGGTCATGACCTCGCAAAGGTCCGCCAAGACCTCGAGGTTCTTCTCGGGCTCGATGCCAGCCGTGATCCGGTCCATGGTCTCGACCCCCCGCGTCGAGCCGATGCGACAGGGCGTGCACTTGCCGCAACTCTCCTTAACGCAGAACTCGAAAGCGAAGCGCGCCTGTTCGGCAAGGTCGACCGTGTCGTCGAACACCACGATGCCGCCGTGCCCGAGGAGTCCGCCCAGGGCCGCGAAAGCCTCGTAATCGAGGGGTGTGTCGAGCAGATTTTCGGGGAAATAGGCCCCGAGCGGGCCGCCGACCTGCACGGCCCGGAACGGCCGGCCCGAGCGGGTGCCGCCGCCGAATTCTTCGACCATTTCGCGCAGGGTCAGGCCGAAGGCGGTCTCGACGAGGCCGCCGCGCTGTACGTTGCCGGCAAGCTGGAACGGCAGAGTGCCGCGCGAGCGGCCCATGCCGAAATCCGCATAGGCCTTGGCGCCGTTCGCCATGATCCAAGGGACGGTGGCGAGCGAGAGCACATTGTTGACCACGGTCGGCTTGCCGAACAGGCCCTTGATGGCGGGCAACGGGGGCTTGGCCCGGACCATGCCTCGCTTTCCCTCAAGGCTATCGAGCAGCGCGGTTTCCTCGCCACAGATGTAGGCTCCCGCGCCAAGGCGCGTCTCGAGCCTGAAAGCCCGGCCCGAACCCATGACCGAGGCGCCGAGATAGCCGCCCCGAGTCGCGGCCGCGATGGCCCGGTTCATGGCCCGGTACGCGTGCGGATATTCGGATCGGATGTAGATGAAGCCCTTCGTGGCGCCGACCGCGATCCCGGCGATCGTCATGCCCTCGATCAGCGAGAAGGGGTCGCCCTCCATGAGCATGCGGTCCGCGAATGTGCCGGAATCGCCCTCGTCGGCGTTGCAGACCACATATTTATGGTCCGCTTCGGCCAGCAGCACAGTCGACCATTTGATGCCGGTCGGGAAGCCGGCGCCGCCGCGACCCCGAAGGCCCGAGGCCTTGATCTCGTCCACGATGGCGGTCGCGTCGTTTTCCAGCGCGCGGGCGAGACCGGCATATCCGCCGTGAGCCGCGTAGTCCTCGGCCGAGGCGGGATCCACGACGCCGCAGCGCCCGAAAGTGAGGCGCGTCTGCCGGGCCAGATAGGGAATCTGCTCCGGCGGTCCCAATCGGAACGCGTGCTCACCGCCGCTGACGAAGCCTGCCTCGAACAACCCGGCGACATCGCCCGGCTTGACCGGTCCGTAGGCAACCCGCCCCTCGGGCGTGTCGACCTCTATCATCGGCTCCAGCCAGAACAGGCCGCGCGAACCGGTCCGCACGACGGTGAGCTCAAGGTCCTTCGCGCGGGCCAAAGCCGCAAGGGACGTCGCCACGCGATCGGCTCCGAGCGCCACCGCCTGGGCGTCAGCGGGAACGTAGACCCGGATCATGGGCGCAGCTCCGCCAGATGCTCGTCGAATGTCCCGATGTCGAGGGCCGAGACCGGTTCCTCATCGACGAGACCGGCAGGTCCGCAGGCGCAAAGCCCGAGACAGAACACCGGCTCAAGCGTAACGCGCCCGTCCGTTGTCGTGCCATGCCAGTCGATGCCGAGCTTGCGCTTGACGTGGTCGGCCAGTGCCACAGCGCCGACCGCCTGGCAAGCTTCGGCCCGGCAAAGCTTGACGACGTGCCGGCCCGCAGGCTCGCGCCGAAAATCATGGTAGAACGTCAGTACGCCGTGGATCTCGGCCCGGGACAGGTTCATGGCTTCCGCAAGCATAGGGACGGCATCCTGCGGCACATAGCCGAACCTGCGCTGCAAAGCGTGCAGGATGGGCAGCGTCGCCCCGTCGAGCTCGGCGTGCTCGGTGATCAGTGCAGCGGCTCGCGCCGGGTCCCAAGGCTCGTGTTGCATGGCTGGTCCACATCAGAACCGGTCTGACCTGGCGAGAGGACATTGAATCCGTTGCACAATCAATAAAGCTGTTTCGTGCCGCGATAGAACAAGCCTATCGAGCACGGGCGCTCTCGGGCCGGCTAAAGCGCCTCCAGCTCCCGGGCCAAGCGTCGGGCCTCGGCCACGAGTGCGGTGACCATGGGCGTCGTCGGCTCGCGGTGCGGAACGACCAGCCCCACGGAGTGGGTGACGTCCGGATCGACGATCGGGATTGACGAGACCGTACCCGGCAAGCCGATGCTGTCGGCCAGGATCGGCGGCAGAACGCTCGACCAGCGTCCCGTCCTGACATGCGATACCAGCACGATGGTCGAATTGGAGACGAGCGTCGGCTCCGGTTCGACCCCCGAGTTGCGCAGCATCTGGTCGATGATGCGCCGGTTCTGCATGTCGGGGGTGAGTAGGCAGAGCGGCACCCGCCCGACCTCGGCCCAGGTGACCGAGGCACGACCGGCGAATTCACCGTCGTGCGCGGTCAGCAACCGATAGCGTTCGTCGTAGAGCGGCACGGTCCTGACCTGGCCGAGCGGTTCGTTGTCGAGATAGCTGAGCCCGGCATCGATCTCGATGTTCTCGAGGAGGTGCAAGATCTCGATCGAGGTGCGAGACAGGATGGTGAAACGCACGCCGGGATGCTTCGCCCGGAACGGCGTGGTGAGGCGCGCCACGATGGGAAGGGCGGTCGGGATCACGGCGATACGGACATGGCCCACGAGGCCGCGCTTCAGGGCATCCAGGTCCTGCCGCATGGCTTTGGCGTCGCCCACGATGCGGCGCGCCCAATCGAGCACGCGCTCGCCCTCGGGCGTAAAACCCTGGAATTTGGAGCTTCGCTGGATGATGAGCACGCCAAGGGTATTTTCGAGCGATTTCAGCCCGGCCGAGAGGGTCGGCTGAGTGACGCCGCACGCCTGTGCGGCGCGGCCGAAATGCCGTTCCCGGGCGAGGGCGAGGACGAATTCGAGTTTGTCGATCATAGCGTCAATGCAATCAATACGGAGAGACTTTGCGAACGGCGCATTCCAAGATTTGCAACGCCCGTCAACATCCACATCGATAGCCGTTCCGGGCTGAAACCCATCTCGCGTCGCAGCGGTATCCGTCGTGCACGCACAGCGTAGGGCTGCGAAGGTCGGCTCATGGTCCAGGAACGCGAGCTTCAAGAAGGTGATCGTGGGGGTCTGGAACTGGCGCACATGTGATACGCAGCGAGCCCAGCGCAATGGCAGCTGTTTCGGCCGCGTCAGGCGAACGCTGCGCGTTCTCGCGACCAGGGCCTTGACCCACCCTCAGAGCAGCCGACGGCTTTGCGTCAGCTCGACGCATAGCGCCGACTGACGCTCGCCACGCAACCTGGACGAGTGCGTGCCTTGTCGTCAGGGGGTCATCCCCCTGGCGCCTTATGGACGAGAATCATCGGCGAGGTCCGGACTATGATGAAGCTGAGTGGTGAGGATCACGGGCGCGAAGGCCGCCCGCAGCATGGGTGGGCAACGACCGCGGCACGGCTAAGCTTCCCGTTCTGGCAGATCGTTGCCTTCACAGTTCTCTTCTCCGTTTCCCAGGCCCGCGCCCAATCGATAACGGTGGCGATCGACCGTAGCAGCGTCACGCCCGTTACGGCCAACCTCAGCGGCGCCAATGTGAACTCGTCGGACTCGCCGGAGAGCTTCGTTGATCCGGCAGTCCAAGCCTTCGTGCGGCCGCTGCAACCGACCATCTTGCGTTGGCCAGGCGGCACTGTGAACGACTTCTTCGATTGGAGCACGGGACTTATACCCTTGCCCGATGCGGCGGGAGCCGGAGGTGGAGTGCCGACCCCGATCGATATCGAGCGGTTTATCTTCCAGCCATATCCGACGCTCAGCTTCAACAAACAAATCCAGAAGGCGGCCGACAAGCGCCAGCCCATCCTCCTAGCCAAGGGAGGCAATCCGCTCGGGGACACAACCTCGGGCTTTGCCGGTTTCACTACGGCGGTAGGCGCCAAGTTTTTGGTTGTTGTGAACGCGACCACAAACACGGTCGAGGCGGCCGAGCGGCTCGCCTTCACGGTCGCCCAGCGCAGGCTGCCCGTGGTAGGATTTGAGCTTGTCAACGAGCCCTTCTTCATCATGGTCCCTACCTCGGCTGGAACATTCACACTCCCACTTGGCGCACCAAAGGTTCCCGGCGCATACACGGACGGCGTCGACTATCTGACCAAGATGAAGCCCTACTACGAGGCAATCAAGCGGGGGTACGCGTCCGCTGGGGTAAGCCCTCTTCGAGCAGTCGTCGCGATAGCGGGCGGCTATGCGGCCGATGTCTCCGGCTGGAACGCTCAATGGGGTCAGGACCTCGCAGCCTACACGTTCAAACACGGCGCCTACTGGGACGCAGTTGCGATGCACTTCTACCCGCCAGAAACAAAGCAGGGAGATTTCGCCATGGCAATGACCTACGCCAACGACGCCCTCTCGATTGGCACGGACGCTTTTGTCCATGATTACCGGGCCACCAACTGGAGCCGCGGCAAGCCGCTTTTCGTCAGCGAGTATGGCGTCACGATGAACGACAAGACGATGAATGGCTCCGTCTACGCCGGCATCTTCTGTGCCGAATACGTTGCGCGCATGTCGGTCTTTCCGGAAACGGCCGCGTTGCTGCTTCATGAGTTGTTCAACGACAGTGTCGGTATCGCGGCTCCTCGGAGCGCCATTGGTGGAAAGGGAGACTGGAAAAAAGACCTGATCAGCGCGGGGCAGGCGGAGCGCACGGTCGACATCGTAGGCCGCCTCAAGGGATTGTTCTACAACGCTGAGATCCTGGGACTTGGACTCGCAAACGCCGCTCTCAATGCGAGCGACAGGGCCTACGCCACGAAGTTGTCAGGCCCGCTAGGCACGGTCGCGGCGCGCATGTCCGCGCTTCCGGCCGTCTACGCCCAAGCCTATCATGGTCGCGACGGAAGCACCCACCTCATCGTCACGAACAAGGGCTCGGACAGCAAGCTGGTCGCAGTTGTGATCGATGGTCAACGAACCCTGGCGACGTTCTCGATGGACATGATTCACCCAACGGCAGGTGACCCCTCCGAACGGAACTCCGCGTCCGAGCAGCCGATCACGGTCCAGCATGCGACCGTCAAGGACACGATCGAGATCCCCGGCTACAGCGTGGCACATTTGCGTCTGAACGCCGGATAACGTGTCCGGGCGTGTGAACCGCGCCGCATGGTTCTCGCGCCGGTGTTCTCAATCGGACATGCCGCTCGGGCCGCACCAGCCCGGCAGGTACTTCGCATCGTGGCTCTTCGCAAATTCGAGCGCTTTGACGAGCGTCGCCGAGAAGGAGGCCTCGACGTCGCGCACGTGGATCCGCCGCCGTAAGGCGTCGGCCCACATGAACTCTGCAAATGGAATGTCCTCCTTGGCGTATCCTCCGGCGCGACGAAGCGCACCGGCCAAGCTGCGGAACGGATCATCAGTTATCGCCGCGACGGTTCGCGGAATCTGGTCGAAATCGACGCGCTTTCCTGCGCCGTCGTACGGGTGGGCCCACCCTCGATTGTCCGCAAAGACCCAGAAGCCACTCCTGTCCAGGGTGCTCAGGTTTGCCACGACGTTGACCTGCACGGTCTCGCAGCCTTCGTCGAGGAGCGCGCGAGCAAGGTGGTGGTGGTCGATGACGTAGAAACGCTTCTTGGGCCCGAGTAGGACCGGGATCATATGTCTCGCCAGGAACTCCGGACGATCAGCTTCCGGCATGGTGTCCCATTCCCGACGTTTTTCGGCGACCTCACGGAGGCCGACCGTGATCTGCGTTGGACGGAGATCCGCCACCGCTACACTGTTCAACAACGCCTCTTTATTTGGCACTGGCTATCTTTCCTCGAATATTCTGTCATTGCAGCGGCTCTTTGGCGCTGACCTTGGCCTATGGCCGGCAAGTCGGGCACCGCCCTCATCGAGGACGATCGCGGCTCTCTCGAGCGCACGTTCTATGGCGGCGATTGAGTAACGGCGACATGGGATCGCTCGATCGTGCCCATCCTCCACTCGCCGCAGGGTAATCACGTTTACCCCGGCTTTGCCCGCGAGCTGGGCTTGTGAAAGCCCGGCCTGAATGCGGGCTTCCCGAACCTGCGAGCCGAACCTAAGTGCGATGCAGTCCAGCCCAAATGCGGCGCGCTTCGCCGTGCTCGTCATCTCCGAGCGCGCCGAGCCATCCTGGCGAAATCCGGCCTGATCGCGGTGGCCGCACCCTAGATCGCCACCTCACGACCGAGTTCCACGGTGCGATCTTGCGGCAGGCGGAGGAAATCGCCCACGTGGGTCGCATTGCGCTCGAGGGCAGCGTAGATGGCTTCCTGCCAGCGCGGCAGACCCTGCCCGTCATCGCGGGGGATGATGGTCGAGTGGCCGACAAAGTAGGTGACGTCACCCATGTCGGCCCCGCAACCGTGCTGTTTCATGCCGTCGATCACGGCCGGGATGTCGGGACGCTCCATGAAGCCGAAAGTCGCATGGGCCCGCCAGAAGTGCGGCGCCAGTTCCTTGACGCTCAGGCGCTCATCCCCGTCGATCCAGGGCGTCGCCGCGGTGGTGATGGTCAGCACGACGAGGTCGGCGTGGAGTGCGCGGTTGTGCACGAGATGCCACAGGAGCACGGGGGGCACGTCGAGATCCTGGCGCGTCAGGAACACCGCCGTTCCAGGGACGCGCGGGGTCTGCTGGGCGACCATCCGCCCCGTGAAGCCCTCGACCGGCATGAGGTCCTCGGCCAGGCGGGCCTGAACAGCCTCAGCGCCGTGGTGCCAGATCCACATCACCCCGTAGATCGCCGCCGCCAGCAGCAGGGGCACGTAACCCCCATCCACCACCTTGACCAGATTGGCGGAGAAGAACGCCGCGTCCACCACCATGAAAAGGGCAGCGAGGGCACCCGCCGCCGCGACGCTCCAGTTCCACACCTCCCGCATAGCGATGAACAGCAGCACGGACGTCATCAGCATGGTGAGCGACACCGCGATGCCGTAGGCGCTGGCGAGGTTGTCGGACTTGCGGAAGCCGAGCGCCAGGGCGACCGTGACGATCATCAGCATCCAGTTCACGCTGCCGACGTAGATCTGGCCATAGCCCTCGGACGAGGTCTGCTTGACCGCCAACCGCGGCAGCCAGCCGAGCTGGATCGCCTGGCGCGTCATCGAGAAGGCGCCCGTGATGATCGACTGGCTTGCGATGATGGTGGCCAGCGTCGCCAGCAGCACCGTGGGGATCAGGAACCACCCGGGGCAGAGCCGAAAGAAGATGTTGCCATCGGTGGGCGCCCCGTCCAGCACGATGGCGGCCTGGCCGGCATAGTTGAGGATAAGGCTGGGGAACACGATGCTAAGCCAGGACAGGCGGATCGGCGTGGGGCCGAAATGTCCCATGTCGGCGTAGAGCGCTTCGGCTCCCGTGACGCACAGGAACACGCCCCCGAGGACCAGAAAGGCCGTGAAGCCGCCCGAAGCAATGAAGCGAAGACCGTAGAGCGGGTTCACGGCGGCGAACACGGACGGATTGTGCCAGATGCCGGTCAGCCCAAGAACCGCGAGCGCCAGGAACCAGATGCCCATCACGGGACCGAAAGCCTTGCCGATGCGCTCGGTCCCGAGCGGCTGGATAGCGAACAGGCCGATGAGGATCACGACGGCCGTGGGCAGCACGTAGGGCTGGAACGCGGGTGTGACCATGTTCAGGCCTTCCAGCGCGGACAGCACCGAGATCGCCGGCGTGACGGCGCCGTCGCCGTAGATCAACGCGGCTCCGAAGAGGCCCAACGCGATGATCAGGGGGCGGTGCTTCCTGATCCCGACCAGCGACATCAGCGCCAGGATGCCGCCCTCGCCGTCGTTGTCGAGGCTCATCGCCACCGCGACGTATTTAACCGTCGTGACGATCATCAAGGTCCAGAGGAGGAGGCTCAGGATGCCAAGCACGGTGGCGGGATCCGGCTTTCCCCCGGCGAGATCGAGCACGGTCTTCAGGGTATAGAGCGGGCTCGTGCCGATGTCGCCGAAGACGACGCCGAGCGCCGCGAGCCCCAGGCCGACGACGCTCGCCTTGGCGTGGCCGTGGATCGTGCCCGAGGCGCGGCCTTTGGCTGAACCCTCCAGGCTGGCCGGGGCCACTGGCTGATCGACGTTCGTTGGGCTCGGCACGTTTTGTCCTCCGGCGCGAGTGCGCGCTGGAGAGATGGACGAAAGCCGTCGTTTTGCCAATCATGGTGAAGACGGCGGCTGCCGTTCGATTGTAGCCGCTTCAGTCGGATGGGAACGCGGCAAGTCTGCAGGGCGCCTTCGTCTTGTTCGTCAGTCTGAACGACGCGACGGTCGTGACGCCGGTCGGTCCGGCGCCTGCGGCCGACGACCTCATGCACCCGAGGAGGCTTAACCATGACGGAGGCAGCCCATATCGCTTCATTAGAACTTTTCTAATCTGTGAGAGACGAACATAAAGAGCTTCTCCGAACTGACCGAGCGGGAGGTCCTGACCCTCGCCATCTCCAATGAGGAGGAGGAGGACAGGTCGTCGCCGAGGTAGATCGGGTTCAGGTCCTTCACGCGCCCGCCGTGGTGGCGAGCCAGCGTTTGGCGGCGTTGCGCTCGCAGTCCTGCTTCTCGGCGCCGTCTTGCGGAGCGATGAACTCCGGCATCAGCGGCAGCGCCATGGCGTGCCCTGGAGCCACGACAGTGGCGGCCTTTTCGTTGCGGGGTTTGCCCGAAGGCATCGAAACTTCGGCCTTCAGACGCCGTAGCTCCTTTCGACGCCGCCCCGGACACCCGCCCGGGCAGTGTCGAACAGGAGATATCTATGAGATTCCTGACACACGGTCTGCGCTCTATGGCGCTTGCAGCCCTGATGGCCGGCACCGCTTCTGCCAGCTACGCGGCCGACCCAATGGTTGGTGGCGCCCCCATGTCGGCAAGCAAGACGGTTGTCGAGAACGCCTCGGCGGCCAAGAACCTCACGACCCTGGTCGCGGCCGTAAAGGCGGCCGGCCTCGTCGAAACGCTGTCCGGTCCGGGCCCGTTCACGGTTTTTGCGCCGACCAACGCGGCCTTCGACAAGCTTCCTGCCGGGACGGTCGACAAGCTGGTCCAACCCGACATGAAGCCAACCCTGACCAAGGTCCTCACCTACCATGTCGTGGCGGGCAAGATGGACTCGGCCGCGATCGCGGCGGCCATTAAAGCCGGTGGCGGCATGGCGAACCTCAGGACCGTCGAGGGCGGCACACTGACGGCCAAGATGGACGGCGACAAGCTGGTCCTCATCGACGGGAAGGGTGGCGGCGCAGTTGTCGAGATCGCCGACGTGTATCAGTCGAATGGCGTAGCCCATGTGATCGACACTGTTCTGATGCCTAAGTAAACCTAAAACGTGAGGACCTGTCCTCTCAGTCCAGAGAGACCGTCTTACCCAGGGGCGGCCTTCTTCCCGCCATTGCGTAGCGCTCGCTTGACCATTAAAGGCTCGCCCATGATGGTAATCCAGTCGAGATTATCTGCCTCTCAGATCCGGAAAGCACGCCAACTGTTGAAGCGGACCTCTGCCTGGCTGGCTCTGAAGTCACACGTGGATTTCAAGCTCGTGTTGATGGCGGAGTCGGATCACGAAATCGCGAATGTAGAGCTTGTCGCTATCCTTGCAGTACGACATATATTTGAAGACTACGGCATTGTTTTCACCAGTGACGGTGAGTGTGTCTCTCGGGAAGAAGGATGGTACTCTGGGCGGCACCGTAAATCGGCGACGCCGTGCTTCCCGCGACCCGCCCCGGCCGCCCTCAACGTCTGACCCGGCGCCCTGAGGCTCCGTGCGGATCCCCCGGCACGCCGCTGAACCAAGATAGAAGACGGAGTGGCCCGCCACATCGAGGTGCAAGCCCTTATCAAGGTCAGAAGAGGCACTCCGGGTGATTTTCGTGCGACTCGAAAATCGGCGTGCCCCATTTCGGGTCGACAATTTAGCGATTGTACCGGCTGAAAAAGCGGGCGACGGCATCGGCTGCCCTCAAGGGGCGCGTTCCACAAGAGCGGAGCCTTGAGCGGTCATTGGAAAAGGCCGCAAATGTCGTCGTGCTCTGCCGTCTTTCGCTCGAACGCTCTTTGGCATGCGCCTGGTTCGTGGCGCGCCGCGGCACGCTTGGCTGAATTCGGATGTAAATAATCCTTACCTCGGTGCCGGACCGGCGGGACTGGAAGCCGCGCGGGTGTCGGCCGAGCGCGGCCATGCCGTAACGGTCTTCGAGGCGGCGGACCAGCCCGGAGGACAGATCCGGATCGCGGCGGGTCTTCCGCGGCGGCGTGAGATCCTCGGAATCGTGGATTGGCGGGTGCAACAATGCGAGAAGAAGGGCGTGTTATTACGGCTCAATACCTATGCCGAAGCAGAGGATGTCTTGGCCGAGGCTCCCGAGGTCGTCGTGGTGGCCACCGGAGGCGTTCCCGATACATCCTTTCTGGATGCCGGCGAGGATCTCGTGACATCGGGTTGGGATTTGCTGACCGGTGGGGTGCGCGTGGCGGAGAACGTGATCTTCTATGACGACAATGGAGCTCATCCGGGCATGACGGCCGCCGAGTTCGTAGCAGAAAATGGAGCCCAGCTCGAAATTATAACGCCCGAGCGGACACTCGCGCCGGATGTCGGCGGGACGAACTACCCCGCGTATTTTCGTTCATTTGCCAAAAACGGGGCCCGGATCACAATCAATCTACGCCTTCGTCGTGTTCGTCGCGAATGAAATGCACTGATCGCCACTTTATTCGACGATTATAGTAAAATCTACACTGAGAAGAGCGCGGATCAAATCGTGGTGGAACACGGCACCACACCGATGGATGAGCTTTATTTCTCCTTGAAGCCCCGCTCGCGGAACCTGGGTGAGGTCGACTACGCATCATTGCTTGGACAAAAATCCCAAGCTGTTGACAATAATCCGGATGGATCATTCTTACTCTATCGCATCGGCGACGTCATTTCGTCCCGCAATATCCATGCCGCAGTATATGACGCTCTTCGGCTTGCCAAGGATTTCTGAATGCAAGCTAAGTCGGCCGCGGAGCTCTACGCTGTTAGCCGGGCGAGGCTGTACCTCGCGGTGAACGCCGGCCACGCGACGCCCACCGTGCCGATCGAGGTCGGCCGCGGTTGATGCCCGCCGCCGAAGTCGAGCAAAACGCAGATGTGGATCGCCCGTGCGGGCTGCGCGCGTGAGTAGCCATCCCGCGCGGATCTTCATCAAATGTTAACCGAACCTGGTCTCTATGAACTTGCGCCTTCGGGGTTTTGCCCCTTTTGGGCGTTTCCTCCCTAGACTTGGGCCGCTCCTCGGAGCGGCCTCTTTCTATC